>Ga0209100_1000048_pt1 | contig 158730 bp, 144 predicted proteins | sample lystaG_FD_185480 | JGI IMG/M metagenome (GOLD analysis project Ga0209100, IMG submission 185480) | Glacier valley bacterial and archeal communities from Borup Fiord, Nunavut, Canada, to study Microbial Dark Matter (Phase II) -... | ecosystem: Environmental > Aquatic > Freshwater > Ice >...
ACGAGAAACGGGCCGAGATGCTCGACCCGTTTCTTCGGTACTACAATCTAGAACGTCCACACGGAGGCATTGGCGGCAACCCACCGATCTCGCGGGTCAACTGACAACAACGTCCGTGGGAACTACAGCTAGCGGTACGGGTGGGGCACCTCGCTGCCGATGGTGGAGCGCTCAAGGAGACCCTCTATCTGCTCGGCGAGATATACCGCACACTGGCCGACCATCCCGACTTCGAGCCTGAGCCGAATCTCGACGGCGTTCGGGCTCCGTTGGCGAAAGCGGGTCTGATCGAGCGGCTCGGTTCGTCTTCCGCCAGCGATCTGAAGACTCCGCCCTCCGATCCCGACTGGTACGTGCCGCTGCTGGGAGGACGTGGCCCAGCGTCGTATGTGTCGGCCAGTGTCGAGCCAGTGGTGTTCCGATCGGCGCTCGAGTTGGCGAGGGCGAGGGGTGCCACCGCAAACGACGTCATCCTCACCGCGCTCTACCGCACGCTGTGGCGGCTCTCGGATGTGGCACCCGGTGCCCAGACACCGCTGATGTTCACGTGCGAGCTGCGCAAGCACCTCCCGCCAGGCACGAAGACCGCGATTGCCAACATCTCGTCTGCAGCATGGGTCTCGGTGCCGCCGGCAGGCACTGAGGAGTTTGACGCGACACTCTCGCGGGTCGCTGAGGCTACGCAGGCGTGGAAGCGATCTGGGGCCGGCAAGGGCAGCGCGCTCGGCATTCCGATCATCCACAAGATGACGCGGAAGCGAGGTCTCGGCTTCATCCGCAAGATGATGTCACCCAAAGAGGAGGCAGACCCCACGCGGGGTGCGGTGCTGCTGACCAACATCGGTGTCGTCGACGCTGATCGGCTCGACTTCGGCGCGAATGTCGCCATAGCCGACGCATGGCTCCTCGCGCCCGTTTCGCCGATGGGCGCCGGACTCGCCGCCAGTACGTATCGGGATCGGCTCCACCTCACGGCGGGTGTGGAGTTCGCCTCGATGAGCGAGGAGCTCGTAAACGAGGTCCTCGCAGGGACGGCACACGAGATTACGGGATGGGTGGCTTCGCAGCGGGGATAAGCCGCCTAACAACGGCAACAGCGGACGGGGCACATTGGCTTTGGGAGGTCGGCATGAAGAGTCGCGTGATTCTGGTCGCCGCGGTCATGCTCGTCGTCTTGGGGCTGCTTGCCGGGTGCTCGACCAAGCCCGACTACAGCGCGCGGTTCATCGGCTACACCAACCTGTCCGACGGCACGCAGGTCGGCTTGGTGGCACCGGTGGAGCAGGCGGATGACCGCCAGACGGCGTTTACAGACATCCCTGACCTGAAGCCGGGCGAGATCGTGTTAATCCACTACACCGGCAGAAGCTGGGACACTCCGCAATCGACTCCTGAGCGCGAAATCCTGTCCCGCTCCTCAGGCAAGTGAGACGGTGTTACGACGAGCCATGCAGCAGTAGGGCGAAGGTGCGGCACTACAGGCAGACGTGATCACGCTAGCCGCCATCACCGTAAGGGAGATCAGGATGAACGAGGCCATCGAAAGCCGTAGGAGCATTCGCAGGTACACCCCAGAACCTGTCTCGGAATCCGATGTCGAGGCCGTCCTCGAGGCGGCGCGCCTCGCACCCTCCGGCAGCAACACGCAACCATGGCGCTTCATCGTCATCCGCTCGGAGTCCCAGCGCGAGGCCGTCGCAAAGGTATCGCATGACCAGAAGTGGATGACGGGGGCCCCCGTCTTCATCGCGTGCGTCGGCGCGATTTCCTCACACATTCCGGACTACGACGGCCCGCCGCTCGATGAGCTCAGCGATCTACCGCAGCTCAAGGCGGTGATCCGCGACACCTCCATCGCCGTCGAGCACCTCGTACTTCGGGCCACGGAACTCGGTTTGGGCACCTGTTGGGTCGCGTGGTTCACGCAAGACGAGATCCGGCCTGTGCTCGGCGTGCCTGACGACAACTACGTCCTGGCCGTCATCACGCTCGGCCATGGGGCGCAAGAGCCCACGTCGCGCAGTCGTCATGCGCTTGAGGACATCGTGTTTCAGGAGCAATGGCCTCAGGCGTGAGGCGCTAGCAAGGGCGTCGAACTTGACCCAAACTGCTTCGGGGGCGTACGTTATGTCGTACGTGAGAGGAGCGCCCATGACCAGCATCACCGCAACCGAAGCGCGCAAGTCACTCTACAAGCTCGTCGACGAGGTTCAGGATTCCCACGAGCCTGTCCAGATCACCGGCAAGCGCGGCAGCGCCATCCTTGTGTCGGAAGACGACTGGCGTGCCGTACAGGAGACGCTGTATCTCGTCTCGATTCCCGGTATGCGCGAGTCCGTCATCGACGGCATGGCCACGCCTGCTGCTGAGCTCGAGAGCGAGCTCGACTGGCGAGCTGGCGCCTCGTCTACACCAATGCCGCCCAAACGGACGCGAAGCGTCTCGCTGCCGCCGGTCTGAAGGCCAACGCGCAGTCGCTTCTCGGCGTGATCGAGGAGAATCCCTATCAGACGCCTCCGCCGTTCGAGAAGCTAGTCGGGGATCTTGCCGGCGCATGCTCGCGACGCATCAACATCCAGCATCGGCTCGTCTACCAGGTGCTTGAGGTCGAGCACGTCGTCAAGGTGCTGCGACTGTGGTCCCACTACGAGTAGTCCGTGATGCAAAGAGCTTCATCCGCGGTATGATTTGTTGCGACGAAGCTGAGCAGCGAGAGGTGAGGCGCGTATGACAGTCGATGAGCTGAAGCAAGCGGTGATGCGCCTCGACCCTACAGAGCGCGCAAGCCTGGCGCGCGAGCTGCTCGTGAGCCTTGATGCCTTGTCGGAGCCAGAGGTCGAGCGGCTCTGGCTCGAGGAGGCCGAGCGACGTCGGCTTCTCGTTGACGCTGGCGAGACCCGCCTTGTTCCCATGGACGAAGTGTTTGCGCAGGCGCGCGCCCGCCGCGTATCGTGACCGCTCGCATCTTCTTCGATCCTGCTGCTCAGAGCGAGCTTGATGAAGCTGCCGATTTCTACGACCTTCAATCTGCTGGACTCGGTGAGCGATTCCTCGACGCCGTCTACGCGATCGCACATCAGAGTCGCCGTCCCGGGTACTGGCAGAACCGCCCCTGACCAGTCGCATGGACCCAATCAATGCGGTCGAACGGACGCCAACCAGCGCTAATCTCCCGAAAGGAGTCCCTCATGCCCCACTCCAACTCCCACCTCCTCAGCCCGCTCACCGCAGGCACCCTCACCTTGCACAACCGCCTCGTGATGCCGCCCATGGCGACCTCGAAGGCTGAGGTCGACGGCGAAGTCAGTGCCCCGCTCCTCAACTACTACGAAGAGAAGTCGCAAGGCGGCGCGTTCTCGCTGGTGATCACGGAGCACTGCTTCATCGCCCAGCAGGGCAAGAACCGCCAGGGCCAGCCTTCTGTGGCCGACGACCGCGCGCTCGAAGGCCTCGGTCGGCTCGCTGCGGTCATTCAGGCCAACGGCTGCAAGGCGATCGTGCAGATCAACCACGTCGGCGGCGCGGCCAGCTCGAGTGCTACCGGGCTCGAGGTCGTGTCGGCGTCAAACGTACCCAGCCCGATGGGTCCGGGCGAGATTCCTCGGCCACTCACGGTCGACGAGCTGGGCGTCGTGGTGGGGCAGTTCGCCGCCGCCGCGCGTCGCGTGAAGGAAGCGGGCTTCGACGGCGTGGAGATCCACGCGGCGCACGGCTACCTGCTCAACCAGTTCTTCTCGCCGCTCACCAACCAGCGGACCGACGAGTACGGGGGAGACGTGAACTCCCGCATCAAGCTGCACCTCGAGGTCATCGCCGCGGTGCGCGAAGCCGTCGGCGACGAGTTCCCTGTGCTCGTGCGTCTCGGCGCGGTCGACTACCTGGAGGGCGGCAGCACCATCGCCGACGCCAAGATCGCGGCGGTCGCGTTCGAGCGCGCCGGCGTCGACATCCTCGACATCACCGGCGGCCTGACCGGCTACGTGCGACCCGACCACACCGAGCCCGGCTACTTCGCAGACATCACCGAAGCGATCAAGCGCGTCGTATCCATCCCCGTGATCCTCACTGGCGGCATAACCGATGCCCTGGAAGCCGAGCGCCTCCTGGCCGAAGGCAAGGCCGACCTCATCGGCGTGGGCCGCGCGCTGCTCAAGGACTCGGAGTGGGCGCAGCGGGCGGTTCGGGAGATGGAGGCCTGACAGGTTCCGGTAAGGCCGTCGCTGTAGGGTTGTGCGCGTACGTCGCGCAAATCGACATCAGATTTTGCCCGTATCACTGTTGGTGAAACGAAGTCGATGTTTCACCTCTGATGATGCGAGAGCCGATGCCGTGCGCAGTATTGACCGAAGCGACTAGACAAGTGTCAAGTTATTTGTTTACATAGTTGGCACCGCGGTAGATACAGATTGGACGCGGGTGGAGGTAGTCAAAGCGTCGATTGACGAGTTCCTAAGGGATGGCGAGAAGTATGTCGACTAGTCTGCTTGATGATCTGAATGGCCTCATCTCGGATGAGAGCGCACAGATTGAGTACAAGCATGAGCTTGCCATCAGCGCCTTCACGAATGACGTCGCCCGCCTCATGACGGACCAGGGCATTTCTCAGTCGGAGCTTGCCCGTCGTCTCGGGGTCTCGCGTGCACGGGTTTCGCAGCTCATGCGGCACAAGTCGAGTCCCACGCTGCACACCATGGTTGAAGTGGCGAACGCGCTTGGATGCGATGTCTCGCCCGGTCTCGCGCCTCGTGAATCCCGCGCCGAACTCGATGTCGTTGAAGGCGACAGGGAGCGGGCCTCGGTGCGTTCTGCGTGATACTGGGCCGTTCATCTTGATCTGTTCGCTAGAGGCGTAGTCGACAGCAGCAGGTGTGAGCGCAGGTGTCCCGAAGCCGAAGAGAAGACACAGTCGTTTCTATTTGGAAACAAGCGTTTCGTAATGGAAACAGGTGTTGTCTCTGTGGACCAGTTCAAGACCACCGCTGTAGGGTGGTCAACCTCTCAAGGTTGATTAGTTCCAAATCAACTTCTCATGGTTGATGAAAAGAAAATCAACCTCTGGAAGTTGATTCTCTGGAATCAACCTCTCAAGGGTGATAGGCTCGGAACTGAGGATTCCGCTTCTCAGAGAGGCCATCGTCGACATGGAGATGCGCATAGTAGTCATGGGTGATTTGGTGGGCTCCAGTTCCCTGCGTGAAGACGATCGCCGGAATCTGCAGCTGACGCTTGTTGCATGGCTGGATGACCTTCAAGAGACGCTAGCGGATTCCCTGAGTACGCAAGCCTCGATCACAGCGGGAGATGCGTTCCAAGTGGTGCTTGCCTCGCCTGAGGCGGTGGCGGCAATCGCGTGGGCTGTGTGGACTGCTCCTGCTGGAATCAACCTCCGCCTTGGCGTGGGACGGGGAGAAATCTACACGGAGTTTCACGCAGATTCTAGGCTCATGGACGGTCCGGCATTTCACCTTGCGCGGAAAGCCGTATCCAAGGACTCGAGTCGGATACAGTTCTACGGATTTGGGCCAGACGGCGACCCAATATTGAATGGGCTAGCGGCCCTCCTCGACGCCCATCTTGGCGGTCTGACTCTAAAGCAGCGAGCTGTGCTCGAACTCGCGCGTGAAGGGATTGCCCGCAAGGACATCGCGGAGATCCTCGGGGTCACAAAGCAGGCCGTTTCGAGATTCATCCAGGCTTCGCGCTGGTACCAGTTTGAGCGCGGCGAACTGGCGTTTAGGCGAGCCTTAGCGCTCTTTTCCGCAGAGAATCCGCAAGGAAGCCAGGCGGCCGAATGAATCAGCTGCTTCTGTTCTCTGAGGTCCTCCTTGTCTGGGCATTCGCCACGGGTTCGCACAGGCTCGACATGCCGGTCGGTCGGTGGCGAGAGTGCGGCAGCGAGGGTGTGGCTTCGATAGGCCTACCCCGGTGGCGGGCCCTCCTTGCGATGGGCATGATTGCCGTGGTTGTGTGGAGCTGGGAGGGGATTCCACTCGCCGCGCTTACGGGGCTGGGCGTTCTGGCCGTCTTCTACTTGAGGCACCGCCTTCGTTCGAGCGGTTTTCTGGCAGAAACCGAGTTCCTGACGTTGCTTGCCTACGCGCTGCTCGCGGCTTGCCTCATCTGGCAGCAGCAGCTCCTTGTAGGCTTCCCATTTCTGGCCCTACCACTTGAGGCAAATAAGCTGGCACTTCTGCACCTTGCTAGCTTCGCGCTGGCCCTTAGCGTCTGGCATTCGGGCAACTTGGTGTTCGGCGTACTGAGCAAGCGCCATATCTTGCCTCCATTCCTCAACAGCCACCGGAGTGGACCGGAGCTCGAGCGCCATGGCGACGATTTAGTGGATGACGGCTCCAAGTTGTCGTCGGTTCAAACGGTAGCGCTGCGCCACGGCATGCTCATTGGCTACTTGGAACGCTTACTGATCGTGATACTGATCGTTCAGAACAGCTACGAGGGACTTGGCTTCCTCATCGGAGCTAAGGGATTGATCAGAAGCAAAGAGCTCACAGAAAACAGAGACCTTGCGGAGTACTTCCTCATCGGCAGTCTTCTCAGCGTGCTCTGCGGCGTCGTGGTTGGCCTCTTCATCAAGTTCGCGCTCGCAACGCTATGGTGAATCCCGGCAAGGTCAACCCCACCAACCAACAAGCGAAAGAGGACGAGATGGCTCCCGAGAAGATAGCGATCCTGGTCGACTCTTGTACCGACGTTCCCAAGGAGTATCGCGAGAAGTACCACATGTACGTGGCGCCGCTCACGATCGTCTACAAGGACGCCGAGTACCGCGACGGCATCGACATCCAGCCCGAGGACGTGTTCGCGCGTTTCGCCGAGGAGATCCCCTCCACCTCGCTGCCGAGCCCTGCTGTGGTCGGCGACATCTTCAAGCAGATCGCCGCCGACGGTTACGACAAGGTCATCGCCGTTCTCATCTCGAGCGGGCTGAGCGGCACATTCGAGACGGTCAGCAGTTTCGGCCCCGCCCCCGAAGGGCTCGAGGCCCGCTACATCGACACCAAGAACATCGGCATCGGCAGCGGCTTCTCGGCGATCCGCGCTGGCGAGCTCATCGAGCAGGGACTCCCGTTCGCCGAGGTCTGCGAGGGGGTCGAGGACGCGGCGCGCCACACCACGCTGCTCTTCTGCGTCTCGACGCTCGAGTACCTCATGAAGGGCGGCCGCATCGGGCTGGTCGCCGGCGTGATGGGCACGCTGCTCGATCTGAAGCCGGTCATCTCGTGCAACGAAGAGGGCGTCTACTACACGGTCGCCAAGGCGCGCGGGCGCAAGAAGTCGCTCGGTCTGGCGCTCGAGAAGGCCGTCGAATACGCCGCGGGCGCCAAGGAGTACAACCTCACGGTGATGCACGGCGCCGCCAAGGAAGAAGCCGGCGCCCTGATGGCGGCTCTCAAGGAGCGTCTGCCCGACTTCCGCATCGCGATCGAGGGCCAGATCACCCCGGCGCTCGTGGTGCACACCGGCCCCGGCCTCATCGGCATCGGAATCCAGCGCCTGGCGTAGCCGTGCTGCTCGCGAAAGTCGCCGGCGCGCCGTCCGATTCCCGCGTCTAGGGAGCGTTCCCGAGCGGAACATTCCCCTGTGATGACGACGGACGCGGACGGGGCGGTTTGTGATGCTGCGGGACTTCCTACTGAGTGCTTTGGTGGCCATCAACGGGTACTTCCTCGTCACGGTGCTGCTCAACATCGCCTACTTCCGCCGCGCCACCAAGGCCGCCCGCATCACGAGCGGGCCGCTGGTCTCGGTGATTGTGCCGGCGCGCAACGAGGAAGCCGCCATCGCTCGCTGCGTGAAGTCGCTGCTTGCGCAGGAGTACGCCGACTACGAGGTCATCGTCGTCGACGATCAGTCCACCGACGGCACGGCGCAGATCGTCTCTGAACTCGCGGCGCACGACGCGCGCCTACGGCTCGTCTCCGGCGCGCCGCTTCCCGACGGGTGGCTCGGCAAGCCGCACGCGCTCTCCCAGGGCGCGGCCGTCGCTCGCGGCGAGATCCTCATCCTCACCGACGCCGACACCTCGCACGGCCCCAAGAGCGTCTCGTGGGCCGTCACCAACCTCCAGGACCATCACGCCGATATGCTCTCCGGCTACCTAGATCAGGAGTACGGCAGCCTTGGCGAGACCGTCATCGTCCCCACGATGTACGCCGCAATGCTGCTCGTGCCCTTCTACCTGCTCCTGCGCTCGAAGAGCCCGCAGCTCGCCTTCGCGATCGGGCAGTACGTGGCGATCCGCCGAGACGCGCTTGAAGGCGTGGGCGGCTACGACGCGATCAAGGGCTCGCTTGTCGACGACATGTCGATGGCCAAGCTGGTCAAGGCATCCGGCTACCGCGAGGTGTTCCTCGATGCGAACGAAGCCGCGTCGTGCCGGCTCTACAGCGGCTACCGCGACGCGTTCGCAGGCATCATGCGCTCCGTGTACAGCGCGCTCGGCGGTCATCCGTTGCCGGTGGCCATCGTTTCCGCGCTCGTGCTCGGCGTGATCGTCGCGCCGTCTGCCGTGGTGCTGGCTTCCTACGCCACACTGCAGTTGCCGGTCGGCTTGCTGGCCATCGCAGTTGCACTGTTCGCCGCGCAGTGGGCGCTCGTGGTGTACGACCGCGACGTGCCCTTCCTCGCCTTCGTGTTCTACCCGCTCGTGTTCCTCAACCTCGCCCTGATTCTCAACGCCTCGATGCTGACCACGGGGTTCGGGCGCGGTGTGGACTGGAAGGGTCGCCTGGTGCGCAAGCCGAGGGACCCGGGTGTTGCCGATGAGATCGCTGTGGCCGACGCAGCGTGCCGACCGGGGGAGGACTGCTAGCCATGGCCGCGGGCGACATTTTGCGCGCGCTGCTCGCGCTCGTCATCGGTCTGCTGCTCGGCTCCGTGCTGCCTGCGGACTTCTTCGCGCGACTGCGCGGTCTGGACATCCGCGAAACAGGCGACGGCAATCCCGGCACCATCAACACGATGCGGGTGCTCGGCCGGACGCCGGGGCTGATCACGGCCGTCTACGACATCTCGGTTGGAATCGCCGCCATTCAGATCGCCTACCTGCTCGGTGTCTCGACGGGGCTCGCGTACCTGGCCGGCATCATGAGCATCGTGGGGCACCGCTTCCCGGTGTTTCGCGGATTTCGCGGCGGGGGCCAAGGGATGGCCGCGTCGGCAGGCATGCTCGTGTACGGGATCGGCGTGGCGCTCTCACGCGGATGGCTCGGAACCGCCGACATCGGCGGCATTGTCGCGATCCTGGCGGTGACCTATCTGCTGACGCACTCGGACAGCACCGCGGGCATGGTCATGCTGCCCATTCTCGTGATCAGGCTGGGGCTCGCGCACGCTGACTGGCAGTTCCTCGCGTTCATGGCGGCGGTGGCGGGCCACATCTGGATCGTGCAGGCGGTCGGAACGCGGCGCCAAATCCCGCTGCGCACTGCCCGCCCCGCGCACGAAGGACGCACAAGCGAAAGACGTTAGTTGCCGCCGAGCACCTTGAGGTAGGCGATCGTCGCATCCAGGTCGGCGCTGCTCATCTGCCAGCGAGGCATGGCGTCCTTCAGCGGCTTGCCGCTTTCGTCGAGCCCCTCGGTGATGGCCTTGCCAATAGTCGCATCGGTGAAGCCGTCCTTGATCAGCGCGGCGTAGGTGACGTCGGGGGCTTTGATCTCGGTCCCGGTCATCATCCTGATTGTCCCGCCCCGTCCGTTGGCGGCGTGGCACGAGCCGCATCCGCCGCCGCCCATCATGAGCGCGCCCTGCGACACGCGAGGGGCGGAGCGCACGATCTCATTGCCGTCCGAGCCGACGCCGGAAAGCCAGATGCGCTCGCCGACTGACGAGTAGTTGCCCGAGCCCGAAGGGCCGCCCATCATGCCCGTGCCGTTGCCCTGGCCGCTGCCCTGGCCATTGCCCTGGCCATTGCCGCCCGTGCCGCCACCAGGAGTGCTGGTCTCAGCGCCGCCCGAGCCGGTCCCGCCCATCATTCCGCCACCTTGGTTGCCGTAGCCGTTCTGGTTGCCGGAGTCGCTCTGGCCGCTGGTGGGAGCGGAGTTCGAGCATCCGGCGAGGGCTGCAACGAGCAGCACACCCAGACACACGACGAGCACCGTTCTGAGAGTGAGTCGATTCATAGCCACGCCTCCCTTTCTCAAGGGGTTCGTGCCCGCGGATGCGACGCCTCAAGCCCGGTCGGCAAAGCGCACGATCGCCCGCGCGAGTGAGCGCAGGCGCTACGCGTGCGTGCGGATGAGGGAGACAGCGAGAGCGACGCGCCGGGCGCGGCGGGCCTTGCGGGCGGTTGCGCGCTCGTAGACCGGCTTGATCGAGTCGATGGTGCTGATCTTGCCGTGCCCCGGGTAGAGGACTTTCGCCCCGGACCTGAGTAGCACGCGCCAACTCGCGAACATCTCGGGCTCGTCGACCGCCATGATCGAGAACTCGGGCGGCGTCATCTCGGAGATGCGGTGGCCCTGCACGAGGTCGCCGACGAAGGCCGATCCGTCATCGAGCACGAGGGTCAGGTCACCGCTGCTATGGCCCGGCGTGTAGAGCACGCGGCCGGGCAGGCCCATGGAGTGCAGGTCGGTGCCGTCTTCGACGGTGACGACGCGCCGCAGCTTGGGCAGCGTGAGCTGGGGCAGCGCGACGGTGGCGATGCGCTCGTAGATCTTGCCGAAGACGGTCAGGCCCGGCGAGACGATGTTGCCGCCGGTGCGCACGGTGTCGGCGTGGGAGGGGTGGCAGACGATCGCGCACTCGCTGGCATCCTGCACGGCGGCAAGCCCGCCGAAGTGGTCGGCGTGCGCGTGCGTGACGAGCGCGAAGAGCAGCTCTTCAGGCTTGCGGCCGATCTCGGCGATACGCTTGAGGATGTTGCGGCCGGTTCCGGTCATGCCGCCGTCGACGAGGAAGAGCGCCTCGGCGGTTTCGATGAGATAGCTGTAGGCCATGAGGCCGTTGATTCGATGTATTCGCATAGGCGCCAGTGAGCAAGCGTTGTGCCGTAGGCGAGGCAGGCGGTGTTTGTGCTGCGTAAACGGCGATGTCGCCAAGGGGGTCATTGGCTGGTGGAGCGGCCACATATCACTGGTTCCTCTGCGCGTGGGGCTTTGCGAGTAGTTGTATCGGACGCTCGCTGACTGAGACTGAGGGCTGCGGGCAAATGTCCTGTTACAGGTAGTTGCGCTCGTATACCCATGTGGGTATGTTGAACACAACGCGCGAAGTACGCTGGAAGGGGAACGACATGGACGTCGTACGCACTCGCTGGGTTGAGAACCGCCAGTTCGTCGGCTGGGACTCCAAGAACCACGGAATCGTGATGGACACGCCCGCCGAGGGAACCGGCGAGGGCACCGGGTGGCGTCCGGTCGAGTTGCTGCTGCTCGGGATGGCAGGCTGCACCGGCGTGGACGTGGTCGGCATTCTGGAGAAGAAGCGCGAGGACGTGCGCGGTCTCGACATCGAAGTGAAAGGCGAGCCCTTCCTCGACGGCTTCCCGCACTACTACGAGACGATCGAGATCGTCTACAAGGTCACGGGAGTGGGCATCAAGCCCGGTTCAGTCGCCCAGGCGATAGAACTGTCCGAGGAGAAGTACTGCTCGGTGAAGGGCTGCCTCGGCCCGCAGTGCGTGGTGACGACGAGCTTCGAGATCATCGAGTTCGAGCCGCAGATCGGCCCGAAGGACCGCGGGTAGGGTCGCACGCTCTGCGCTACAGTGGTGGGCACCGCCTGCCACCCTAGCAAGGAAGCCCCATGGCTCAGCTCGACAGCACCGCCCGCTTCGACCCGCCCGTTTCGCCGGCTCCGCGCTCCGCGCCCGGGCGACTCGGCACGTGGTGGCTTGCCATCCGCCCCAAGACGCTGCCAGCTGCCGCGTCGGGCGTCATCGTGGGCACGGTGCTGGCGTGGCGTGACGGCGGCCTGTCGCTCGGGCCCGCGCTGGCCGCGCTCGCGGTCGCCGTGCTGCTCCAGGTGGCGAGCAACCTGGCCAACGACGTCTACGACGACGAGCGCGGCAGCGACACCGCCGAGCGCCTCGGCCCGCTGCGCGTCACCAACGCGGGGCTGCTCACGCACGAGCAGGTCAAGCGCGGCATGAAGGTGGTGCTCGCGCTCGCGTTTTCCATCGGCTTGTACCTCACGTTCGTGCGCGGCTGGATGGTGCTCGTCATCGGCATCGCTGCGATCGTCTCGGCGGTCGCCTACACGGGCGGGCCCTATCCGCTCGGCTACCACGGCCTGGGCGAGGTGTTCGTCTTCGTGTTCTTCGGACTCGCGTCGGTGGTGGGGACCTACTGGGTCCAGACCGGTGAGACCACGCCGCTGGTGTGGCTGATGTCGGTGCCGCCGGGCCTGATCATCACGGCCATCCTCGTGGTCAACAACCTCAGAGATATCGAGCAGGACCGCGTGGCCGGCAAGCGCACGATCGCGGTGCGCGTTGGGACGCGCGCAACAAAAGCCGAGTACGCGGCGTGCATGGTCGTCGCCTACGGGCTCGTGGCGGTGCTCGTGCTCGCGCGGGCGCTGCCGGCCTCCGCGATGGCGACGTGGCTTTCGCTGCCGCTCGCGGTGCTGACCGCCCGCACCGTCTACACCAAGATCGGCACTCCGCTCAACGCCGCGCTGGCCGCAACCGGTCAGACTGCGCTCGCCTTCAGCGTGCTCTTCGCGCTCGGGATGGTGCTCGGCTAGGCCGAGCTAGGCCGAAACCGTTGTGGCCGCCCGCTTCGTGGCGAACGCGCTTGTGGCAAGCACCAGCGCGATGCCCACGCAGGCTCCGATCACGGTCTCGACCCCGCGATCGCGGATCAGCAGCCAAGGATTCGCGGGGTTGGCGACCTCGGTCATGATCAGCGCGAGCGGGGTGACGAACACCTGCGCAAGTGCGTAGTTGCGCGTCACGAACAGCTCCAGGCAGAACTGCAGCCCCAGGGCGATCAGGATGAACTGCCAGCTGAGCAGCGGCAGGCCGAGCAGCACGCCGGCGATAGTCAGACCCACAGCGGTGCCGAGGATGCGATGCAGGCCGCGCCGTATGCGGTGCGCCATCGTGGCACCGACCAGCGGCACAGTCGACGCGATCATCGCCCAGTAGCTGTGCCCGAATCCCGCGAGCAGCGCGACCACGCCTGCGAGGGCCACCGCTCCGACGTGCATCCACGCCTCCGAACGCGTCGCCTCGTGTTGCGACCGGGACAGCGGCAGGCGGGGCTCCCGGTCCCACGGGGTGCTGTGGCCGGGAAGCGTTCGGCCGGTCACGCCGAGGAGCAGACACACGAGCGCGCTGGCACCCGACGTGGCGAGCGCCTGCCACGGCATCGCCACAGAGGGCATGAACGCGACCGCCGAGTAAGCGAACACGTAGAAGAAGGAACCAGCGGGCTTGAGCCTGCCGGCGCCCGAGGCGACGAAGCCAAGGCCCGCCACCGCGGCGGTGCAGGCGACGATCACGCCTGGCGGAGGGCCGACACGCGACGTGAGAAGGCCGGCGGTGACGGCGAGGAGCAGCAGCACGCTGGCGCGCCACTGCTGCGCGAGGCGCTCACGATGATGTTCCTCGCGGCCGAAGACGCCCGTGAAGGCACCCAGCACGGCGAAGATGGAGAGGTCGACGCGGCCGATCGCCAGGAGCGTGAGCAGCGGCACGGCCACGCCGATGGCGATGCGGATCGCCGGACGGTGGTCGGCATTCGATGGCGTGATACGGAAGAACTCTCTGACGTGTTTCAGGAGACGGTCCAATGAAAGGAGGGGTGGGCGGCAGCGAGAATGGTTCCCGAGCACGTCCGCTTCTTGAAGGTAGCATGCCGCGTGCACTGCGCGGACACACCGACGAGAGCCCGTAACGTGGCGGCAAGGCAGGTTCATCCTTCTGTCATCCCTGCACCTTGATTCGCATCAACGAGCAACACCCCTCGGCTGACGGCCCGCGCATGGGAGTCGCGAAACGCGACCTGGACGGCGTGTGTCTCGGCTGTCACGTCGGCGGCTCGGGCGGCAGCGCAGTCGGTGTCGGATACAGCTTCTAAGCTGCTTGACCCTTGTCACGTGACGCGTTACATTCCGTACATGATCAAGACGTTCGCGGACAAGCATACTGAGCAGTTCTGGGTAGGCGGTACATCGCGCGGGTTGCCGCCTGGCATTGCGTCTCGGGCCTTGCGGAAGCTCTCGGCGATTCACTCGGCACCCCGAGTCGAGGATCTGCGCGTCCCCCCGGGCAATCGTCTGCACCTGCTTGGGGGCGATCGCTCTGGCCAGTACTCGGTGTCGATCAACGACCAATGGCGCATCTGTTTCCGGTTCGAGGACGGCGACGCTTACGACGTCGAGATCTGTGACTATCACTAGAGACGAGGTGACCAAAGAGATGAGTATCGAGAACACGAGGCCTCTGCAGCGTCGGCCCATTCATCCCGGCGCGGTGTTGCGCGAGGATTTCATGCTCGACTACGACCTGTCCGTGAGCGGCCTCGCCGCGGCGCTTGGAGTCTCACGTCAGTCAGTCAATGAGCTGCTGCGCGAGCGCCGTGCCGTCAGCCCTGAGATGGCACTGCGGCTCGCAAAGCTCTTCGGCAACTCTGCGGAGTTCTGGCTGAACCTGCAGCGCGAGGTCGACCTGTGGGATGCGCAGGATGCCATCAAGGACCAAGTTGCGCGGATCAAGCCGTTCTGTGTCGCCTGATACTGTGGTGAGTAGCGAGATGGCCACTTACCAAGCAGGAGACCAAGGGAGCACGATGGCGAAGCCGAGAGTTGTGATCGTCGGCGGTGGAGCAGCCGGGTTGTCGGCCGCGATCGCTGCGGCGCGCCTCGGCGTGGCCGTGACGCTTCTCGAGGCCGGCGCCTCCCCGGGCAGAAAGATCCTGGCCAGCGGCAACGGGCGCTGCAACCTCACGAATACGCTCGTGTCGACTTCAGCATACAACCACCCGGAGTTCGTCGAGCCGGTGCTTGCCGCGTATCCCTGCGAGGGTGTCCGCGCGTTCTTCGGCGACATGGGCCTGCTCACCTGCGCCGATGACGAGGGGCGCGTCTACCCGGCGACCAACGCCGCCGCATCGGTCCTCGAGGTGATGCGGCTCGAGTGCGCGCATCTCGGCGTCGACGAACGCTACGGCTTCGAGGTCGCCGGCGTTGCAGCGGCGCGCGCCGTGGCGGGCTCGGACTTCGCGGCCGGCGCAGCGACCGGCCCGGCAGCGGCCCCGGCTGGCTTCGAGGTGACGTCGCGGGATGGCGAGATGGTTCGCGCCGCCGCGGTGATCGTCTGCGCTGGCGGAGGCGACTCGCTGCTTGCCGGAATCGGTCACGGGCGTGTGGAGTGCGTGCCGGTGCTCGGGCCGATCAAGACCAACGCCGAGCCCATCCGCCGTCTCTCCGGTATCCGCGTGCGATGCGCGGCGAGCCTGCTGGACGGCCGCGGCGAGCCGGTAGCCACCGAGCGCGGCGAGCTGCTGTTTCGCGAGTACGGCGTGAGCGGCATCATGATCTTCGACCTCTCACGCTTCCTAGAGCAGGGCAGGGTGTTGTCGGTCGACTTCTTCCCCGATGTCCCCGCCGACGAGTTCCGCACGATGATCGCCGAGCGCTGCACCGCCCTTCCCTGGCGGACCGCCGAGACGTTCCTCGACGGCATGCTTCACCACCGCGTGGCTCAGGCCGTGCTGCGCGTCGCCCGCATCGATCACAAAACGCCCGCTTCGGAGTTGCCGCAGGCGCGGCTCACTGAGCTGCTCAAGGACTTCCGGCTGGACGTCACCGGCAGGGGAGACCCCAAGCAGGCGCAGGTCACCCGCGGCGGCGCACAAGTCGCGGAGTTCGACGCCGCCACGATGGAGTCGCGCCTCGTGCACGGGCTGTTCGCTGCCGGTGAGGTGCTCGACGTCGACGGTCGCTGCGGCGGCTTCAACCTGCACTGGGCGTGGGCGTCCGGCATCGTCGCGGGCCAGTGCGGTGCGCGCGCTGCCACAGGGCGCGGCGCGGCGACCGACGCCGCCGCCGCGCGACACGCCGCCGGACTCGATGCCGCCGCCGTACCCGACGGCGGCGCGGGAGCCCCGGCGTGATCGAGATACGCAACCTGGAGCTCCCGCTCTCCGCGGGCGGCGAGTCGGGCGACGCCGAGATGCGCCGCGCCGCCGCTCGACGCTTGGGAGTCGACGCCGATCGCATCGCTTCGCTGCGCCTCCTCAAGCGCTCCGTCGACGCCCGTCGCAAGGCCAACGTCCACTTCGTGGTGACGCTCGGCGTGACGCTGCGCCCCGCTCCCGGCACCACGCCTGAGGCGTTCCACGCCGCGTCCGCCGCCGCAGCCGAGGCTGCATCCGATGGCGGCGAGGCCGAGGTGGTGCGCCGCATCGCAAGTGATGACGTGTTCATCGCCGGCGCCGCGCCCGCCCCTGCCGTCGCGAGGCTCGAGAACGCCCCACGTGTGCGCCCGGTCGTGGTGGGCACTGGCCCTGCCGGGCTGTTCGCCGCGCTCACGCTGGCACGAGCGGGCGCTCGGCCGATCGTGCTCGAGCGCGGTTCGGCGGTCGATACGCGCGTTTCCGCGGTGAGCACCTTCATCCGCGACGGGGTGCTCGACCCGGACTCGAACATCCAGTTCGGTGAAGGCGGCGCGGGGACCTTCTCGGACGGCAAGCTCACCACCAATACGCACAATCCGCGGTGTCGCAGCGTCCTGGAGGCCTTCGTCGAGGCGGGCGCCCCCGAGGAGATCCTCTGGCAGGCCAAGCCCCACATCGGCACGGACCACCTCACCGGCGCGGTGCGCAGGGTACGCGAGGAGATCGTGTCGCTCGGCGGCGAGGTGCGCTTCGGCACGCATCTCAGCGACCTCATGCTCGACTCCGACGGCGCGCTTCGCGGCGTGGTGACCGAGAGCGACCGGGGACGCGAGGAGTTCGCCGCCGAGGTGCTCATCCTGGCCACGGGCCACAGCGCGCGCGACACCTACGAGATGCTCCACCGCCACGGCGCGAGCCTTCTGCAGAAGCCATTCTCGATCGGCGTGAGGATCGAGCACGACCAGCTCATGGTGAACCGCGCGCAGTACGGCTCGGCGGCCGATCATCCCGCACTCGGCGCGGCCGACTACAAGCTCTCGTGCCATCTGGATTCGGGACGCTCGGTCTACACCTTCTGCATGTGCCCCGGCGGCTGGGTCGTTGCCGCGGCGAGCGAGGCCGGCGGCGTGGTCACCAACGGCATGAGCCGCTTCGCCCGCGATGGCGCCAACTCCAACGCGGCCTTCCTCGTCAACGTCGTGCCAGCCGACTTCGGTGACCCCCACCCGCTCGCCGGCGTGCAGTTCCAGCGGCGCTGGGAGCGCGCGGCCTTCGAGCTCGGCGGACGCGAATTTCGCGCCCCGGTGCAGCTTCTCGGCGATTTCATGCGTGGCGTTGCCTCTACCGAGTCCGGCGCCGTGCAGCCGTCGTATCCGCGCGGCGTGGAGTATGCCGACCTCTCTGGGTGTCTGCCCGAGTTCGTCATCGCCTCCCTGCGCGAGGCCGCGCCGCTCTTCGACCGTCGCCTGCGCGGCTTCGCGACGCCGGACGCGCTGCTCACCGGCGTGGAGACGCGCTCGTCGTCTCCTGTGCGCGTGCTGCGCGATGACTCGCTGCAGTCGAATCTGCGGGGCGTCTACCCGTGCGGCGAGGGCGCCGGCTACGCGGGCGGCATCATGTCCGCTGCGGTCGACGGGATGCGCTGCGCCGAAGCCGTGCTGGCGCGGTGGCAATAGGGGACCGCGGAGGAGCGGCCGAGCAGGGCCCGAAGCGCCGTCACCGTGAGGGTTCAAGCGCGTTCACGACATCCACACATGGCAGCCCGGTCCGTGGCACGGGCGTTGCGTACTGTGATGCCACGGGGAGCCAGGCAACCGGAGGTAGCATGCGAATCGTGAGCGTCAGCAGGAGGTTAGTGGCATCGATCCTTGTGATCGGGCTGCTGTCTGTTGCACTCACACTCGTGTGCTCAGACGGTGCTCACTTCGCGGGCAGCATGACCGATGCTTGCGCGATCATGTCCCACACGGATGGGGTCTCTGCGGTCGTCGGCTCGGATTCGAGCGAGTCGTTGGTGTCGCAACTGTTCGTCGTAGTTGCTGCCTTCTCCCTGTTCATCGCCATGTTCGGCGCGTCCGCACGACTCGTGCCGCTCAGCGTCTCGCCGGGCATACCACCTGACCCTCTTCACGGGCGTCTTCGCCTCGCTGCGCAGCGGCTCGCGCGTGGTGAGGTGTCGCCGGCAGAGTACGACGAGATTCGTCGAGTACTGCAGGGCTAGTGTTCAGCCGCAACACCACGGGCGCCGCCGGCGGCGGCGCCCGACTCACTCGAAATCAGGAGGCCAACATGACCGCTCGCAAGCAGGGACACGCGCCCGCCAAGAAGCACTCGTCTACCCGAGCCGACACCAAGAAGCCCGCGCCCGCCAATACCGGCTCGACGCGATACCTCATCGTGGCGGCCCTCGTGGTGGCCGCGGTGCTCGGTGGGTACTCGGTTTCGCGTGCCGGCAACGGCGGCGCGACTTCGACGCCTGTTGCGTCCACGGCAGCCACCGGTAACGCGTCGGCCCCCGCCGTCGCGACGCCTGGTGCGCCCACCGGCTCTGACCCCTCTGACCCCTCTGACCCCGCTGGCGCTGTCACCACCACCGGCGGCGTGCAGAAGGCCGCGGTCAAGGTCGGATTCGACTACCAGCCAGGCGTCATCCGTCTCAAGGCCGGGGTTCCCGCCGAGATCACCTTCAGCCAGGCGCAGGGATGTACCGGGCAGGTACAGTCGCAGGCCCTCGGGTTCGAGGAGGACCTGACCACCGGCGCGAAGACCGTGAAGCTCAAGGGTCTCAAGCCTGGAACGTACGAGTTCGCGTGCGGCATGGACATGGTCCGCGGTCAGATCGTGGTCTCCTAGCCTCGCAACGTCGCGAACAGGCATTCTGCAGGCCGTTTGTGCGTGGAATGGCGTCGTCTTGAGCCAAACAGCACCAAGCGCACTTTCGAAGTGCTGTTTGACGCGGTGTTTCGGGGTTACCATGGGCGCCGAAGGTCCGTCGTGCGACATTTGCATGCGCGGCATCGTGGGTACATCCTCGGTGAGTGACGACGGCCCTCATGCTCCATCCCTCGCAGACTGAGGGACGCCAGACGGCGTTGACCCGCAGACGAACGGAGAAACGATGTCCACACCATCGAACCTCACCCGCAGGGGCACGCGGCTCGCGGTGCTCGCAATCATCGGCCTGGCGGCGACTCTCGTCCTCTCGGCCTGCTCGTCCGGTCCCGCCAAGAAGGCTGAAACGCCGAGCACTGACGCGGTGATCAAGGTCGGTTCGCTCTACGAGCCGCAGAACCTCGACAACACCGGCGGGGGAGGCCAAGGGGTCACCGAGGCGTTCAACGGCAACGTCTACGAGGGGCTGTTCCGGCTCACCGACACGGGCAAGGTGGAGCCGCTGCTCGCCTCGTCACAGACCGTAAGCGATGACGGGCTGACATACACGTTCAAGCTGCGCGAGGGCGTCAAGTTCCACTCGGGCAAGGCGCTCACCCCGGCCGATGTGAAGTACAGCATCGAGCGGGTCGTCGCCGATGACTCCAAGTCGGCACGCAAGTCGAGCTTCCCTCCCATCACCTCCATCAAGACGCCTGATGCCTCGACCGTCGTCGTCACGCTCGGCAAGCGCTCGATCTCGTTCGTCTACAACCTCAGCTACGTGTGGGTCATGAACACCGACGCCACCGACCCGGCGACCAAGGAAGACGGCACGGGCCCGTACAAGCTCACCAAGTGGAAGCGCGGCTCCTCGCTCGCCCTGGCGCGAAGCGCCGACTATTGGGGTACGCCACCGAAGAACGCCGGCGTGGTCTTCCAGTACTTCACTGACGCGACTGCGCAGAACAACGCGCTGCTCACGGGTGCCGTCGATATCGTCACCAGCGAGCAGAGTCCCGACGCACTCGCACAGTTCGAGGACAATCCCGACTACGTCGTGAGCGAAGGCAAGTCGACCACCAAGCTCCTGCTCGTATTCAACGACCGCGTCGCGCCGTTCAACAACGTGAAGGTGCGCAAGGCCGTCAGCTCGGCGATCGACGACGCGAAGCTGCTCTCGTCGGTGTGGGGAAATCGCGGCACGCTCATCGGCTCGATGGTTCCGCCGACCGACCCGTGGTACGAGAATCTCACCAGCGTGAACCCGTACGACGTGGCCCAAGCCAAGACGCTGCTGGCCGAAGCCGGCTACGCCAAGGGCTTCACCTTCACGCTCGACACTCCCAACTACGATCCGCACCCAGTGGCCGCCGAGTTCATCAAGACCGAGCTGGCCAAGGTGAGCATCACGGTGAACATCAAGACCATCACCGCCGACGAATGGTACGAGCGCGTCTACAAGAAGCAGGACTTCAGCGCCACGCTTCAGGAACATGTCAACGATCGCGACGTCGTGTGGTTCGGCAACCCCGACTTCTACTGGGGCTACAACAACCCGACCGTCACCGCGTGGATAGACCAGGCCGAGCAGTCCGCCACCGAGGCCGAGCAGACCGCGCTTCTCAAGAAGGCGAACCGACAGATCGCCGAGGACGCAGCCAGCGACTGGATCTACCTCTACCCGCAGATCGTGGTCGCCTCGAGCCGTCTGTCGGGCTACCCGGTCAACGGGCTGAACTCCCAGTTCTTCGCCTACGACATCACCAAGAAATGAGACGGGACACCAGGCTCGCACAGGTGAAGGCATGACCACCTACCTCTTGCGTAGGGTCGCCTTCCTCCTCGTCTCGCTGTTGCTGGCGAGCGCGAGCCTGTTTATCCTCTTGCGGCTGCTGCCGGGCGACCCGGCCAACGCGCTCGTGTCGGTCGGCGCCACGCCCGAGCAGATCGTCGCCGCGCAGACGGCGATAGGCTCGAATCGGCCGGTGCCCGAACAGTTCGTGACGTGGGTCGGCCAGATGGCTCGCTTCGACCTCGGCAAGAGCTTCATCAGTTCGCTTCCCGTCGCCGAGGAGATCGGCGCGCGGCTCGTGGTGACGCTGCCGCTGACGCTGATCTCCTTCGTCGTGGCGGTGGGAATCGCCGTGCCGCTCGGATACGTCGCTGCCCGCCACTCCACGAGGTGGTACGGCGTAGCCCTGTCCGCTGTCTCGCAGCTGGGCATCGCCGTGCCGGTCTTTTGGGTGGGCATCCTGCTGATCGGCGGCTTGGCGCTGCGCTGGCATGTGCTGCCGGCCGGCGGCTTTCCTGCCGACGACTGGGCCGACCCTGCCGCCGCGCTGCGTTCGCTGGCACTGCCCATCGCCACCATCGCGATCGTGATGTCGTCGTCGCTGATCCGCTACGTGCGCTCGGCCACGCTCGACGTGCTCGGGAGCGACTACCTGCGTACGGCGCGTGCTCTCGGTGCGACCTTCGACGGCGCGATGCTGCGCCACGGCCTGCGAAACGCCTCGGTGCCCGTCATCTCGATCCTCGGCATCGAGCTCGCCACGACGTTCCTCGGTGCCGTGGTGGTGGAGGCCGTGTTCGCGCTGCCCGGGCTGGGCAGCATGCTGCTGCGCGCCATCGAGCAGAAGGACTACCCCAACATCCAGGGCATCCTGCTCGTCAGCACCATCGGTGTGCTCGTCATCGGCTTTCTGGCCGACCTCGTGCAGCGGCTCGTCGATCCGCGGCTTCGCGACTCGCTCTCGGGGAACCGCTCGTGAGCGCGCCGGTCGAGGAGCTGGTCCTGCCGACACTTCCGGTCCCGCGCCGGCGCCGCTCCATCACCCTCGGGGTCGGTCTCGCGCTCGTGGGCGTGATCGCCGCGATCGCCCTCGTCTCGCTGATCTGGACGCCGTTCTCGCCGCAGGACACGACCGGCGGCCGGCTCGAAGCGCCCAGCGCGGTCCATTGGGCTGGCACCGACAAGCTCGGGCGCGATCTGGCCACGCAGCTGATGATCGGTGCACGCATTGCGCTCAGCGTGGGAGTCTCGTCGGTCGCGATCGGTGCGTTGTTCGGGCTGGCGCTCGGGCTGGCCGCTGCGTTTGCGACCCGGTGGCTCGACGACACGCTCTCGGCGTTCCTCGACATCCTCATCGCATTCCCCACACTGCTGCTCGCGATGCTGCTCGTCGCGGCGCGTGGCGCCTCGATGAGCTCGGCCATCACCGCCATCGGACTCGCGATGGCCGCAGTCGTCGCGCGGCTGACCCGCGTGCTGGCCAAGCGCGTGCTGGCGCAGGACTACATCGTCGCGGCGCGCACTTCAGGCACATCGTGGCCGGGCGTCGTGCGCATGCACGTGCTGCCCAACATCTGGCCGACGGTGAGCGTCGCTCTCGCGGTGCAGTTCGGCGTGGCCGTTCTGGCCGAGGCGAGCCTGTCCTACCTCGGCCTCGGCTCTCCGCCGCCCAACGCGTCGTGGGGACGGATCCTGCAGGAGGCCCAAGCCACCGTGCTCACCGCGCCGGTCGGCGCGATCGCCCCCGGCCTGCTGCTCGTTGCACTCGTCATCGGCGTGAACCTCACCGCCGACGGGCTGCGCGACGTGGCCGACCCCACGAGGAGGCGGTCGCGATGAACGTACTCGACGTGAACGGGCTTACGGTTCGTGACGGCTCGGGCAGCGCGTTGGTGAGCGACCTGAGCTTCTCGGTCGGCCGAGGCGAGCGCGTCGGTCTGATCGGCGAGTCAGGCTCGGGCAAGTCGATGACGGCGCTCGCCATCCTCGGCCTGCTGCCCGACGGGCTCACCGGTACGGGAACCGTGAGGCTCCGTGACACCGACGAGAACGCCACCGACATGGTCGGCGCCCGCGAGACGGCGCGCGTCGCTGCCCGCGGACGCGACGTGGCCGTGGTCTTCCAAGAGCCGCTGACCGCGCTCGACCCGCTCATGCGCCTCGGCCACCAGCTGGCAGAACCCCTCGTGCGCCGCGCGCGGTCACAAGGCAGGCGCCTGCGCGGACCCGAGCTTCGCGCTGCGGTGCGCGCCGCGCTTGACGAGGTCAGCCTGCCCGAGCCGGACCGCATCGCACGCGCCTACCCGCACGAGATCTCCGGCGGGCAGCGCCAGCGCGTCGCGATCGCCATGGCGCTCGCCTGCGAGCCCGTGTTGCTCATCGCCGACGAACCCACCACGGCGCTCGACGTCACCATCCAGGCCGACATCCTCGTGCTGCTCGACGGGCTCGTGGCCACGCGCGGCATGTCGCTGCTCTTCATCAGCCACGATCTGGCCGTCGTCGCCAGCATCTGCGAGCGCGTGGTGGTCCTGCGCGACGGGGTCGCCATCGAGCACGCGTCGGTCGCTGACCTCGTCACGGCTCCTGCCCACGCCTACACCCGCGACCTGGTCGCCTCCGCCCGAGCGCTCGACGACGCCCTTGCGCAGGTGGGCCGATGAGTACGCCGGTCCTCGAAGCCAAGTCGGTCTCCTTCGCCTATGGCGGCACTCCGGTGCTCCACGACATCTCGTTCTCGGTCGAGGAGGGCGGCTCGATCGGTCTTGTCGGCGAGTCGGGGGCGGGCAAGACCACCCTGCTACGGCTGCTGCTCGGACTGGCCCGGCCTTCGAGCGGCACCGTCGACTTCGATGGCACGCCGCTAGACCTGCGCGATGCCGCCCGGATGAGGGCGTTTCGGCGCTGCACCCAGACCGTGTTCCAGGATCCCTACTCTTCGCTGGATCCCCGCCAACGGATCGGGAGGATCATCGCCGAGCCGCTCCGCTCGCTGGGAATTTCGCGCGATCGCGCCGACGTCGAGCGGCGCGTCCGCGAGGCACTCAGCGCCGTCGACCTGCCTGAGGACGCGGCCGACCGCTACCCACACGAGTTCTCGGGCGGTCAGCGCCAACGCGTGGCGATCGCGCGCGCCATCGTCAGCGACCCCCGCGTGCTGTTGGCCGACGAACCGGTCAGCGCGCTCGACGTCTCGACGCGGGTGCGGATCATCGACCTGCTCGCCGAGCTGCGCGAGAGTCGCGGGTTGTCGCTGGTGCTCGTCTCGCACGACCTGGGCGTGGTTGCGGCGCTTTGCCACCACACGGTGGTGCTGGAGCGCGGCCGGCTCGTGGAGCAGGGGCCGACGCCCGACGTGCTCGGCTCGCCGCAGCACGCCTACACCCGGCGGCTGCGAGCCAGCGTCCCGCGCCTGCCGGGCTAGCCGCCGCCGGCGCGCAACCGCCAGCTGGCGCCGCATGCTCGCAGCCTTGGTCGCCGAGTCGCCCGTGTCTGATGCGCGTGGTAACACCCACGCACGCAGGCCTCCGCCGATGGGCAAGCGCTCGTCGATGCGCTAGGCTTTAGGAGCTTCCCGCCGAACTCGACGTGTTTGCGGCGCGCCTGAAAACGGCGACGCACCGCGGGGAGACTCGATTGTCGCGCGCCCGGCTCAGGGGAGAGTATGGATCAGTATCCGCTAGGGAATGCAGTGCCTGCGGGCGACGCCGCCCAGAAGCAACGAGCTCTGCCGTATGGGCGCGCGGATGGACGGCCCACACCGGTTTGGGCGTGGTTCGCGTTGGCGGGAATCGTGCTCGCCGCGCTGCTCATCCGTCTGCCGGGACTCGGCGGGCCTATCGTGGGCTACCACTCATTCAACGAAGCGTTCTACCTCAACAACGCTTTGCGTGACCTGCCCGCCGGCTGGCTGTCTCCGTGGACGGCACCGTACGCACTCAACCCCCCGATGTACCCCTTCATCCTTCGCCTCGCGCTGTCGGTGTTCGGACCGACCATCCTCGTGGCTCGAGCCCTCTCGACCGCCGCGGCGCTTCTGACGGTCGTCGCAATCTACTTCCTCGGCAACCGACTCTACGGGGCAGTGGCCGGACTTGGCGCGGCAGTGGTCATCGCACTCGCGCCCGGGAGCGTGCTGATCGGGCGCAACATCCAGATCGAAGCGGTGTTGGCGCTCGTCGTCACGCTCGTGGTACTCGCATGGGTGATCGCGATCGACAAGGACAGCGTGGCGTGGGCGGTCGCGGCTGGGATACTCGCGGCGCTGGCTGTCCTGCTCAAGATGCAGGGGGTCGTGCTCATTCCCGCCATCGCGCTGGCTGAGGTGATTCGCACACGGTCGTTGCGCAGTCTGTGGGGGCGTGCCCCTCTCGCGGCCCTGCTGACGTTTTGCGCGGTAGGTCTGCCGTGGCACGTCTGGAACCTGCTCCAGCCAGGTCGCGCGGCGTCGCTCGGGGTCAGGTCGTCGGAGATGAACATGCCCGACCTGCGGTTCCTCGACATGTTCTTCGCCCGCGAATGGTACTGGTTGCTCTCGCCTGGCGTGGCGGTGCTCGCCGTAGTCGGCATTGGCTACCTCATCCGACGCCGTCGGCCATCTGATGTGCTCGTTCTCTTCGCGGTGTTCGCGAACCTTGCGTTCTACTTCGCCTATCACCTCCACACCTACTATCTCTACACCGCGGTGCCCTTCGTAGCTCTGTGCGCGGCTGCGCTCCTTGAGCCGTTCGCGCGGCGAAACGCGCGGGCTGCTGTGGCCACACTGTGTGTCGCAGCGGTGTTGCTGGTGCCATTCGCCTTGACCGAACTGGTGGGCAAGAAGCTCGGCTACTGGTCGACCGACCAAATCGCCGCCGCCGCCGTGTCTCAGGGCATCGACCCGGCGAATACGACGCTCGCCGTCGACCCGCTCTTTCGCCTCTCGTGGGAGCCGGCACTTCTCCACAACGGGAGAGGGATGAGCATCGCCAGCAATCCGCTCAGGGATGATGACGTTCTAGCGCCGGGGGTTCGACTTGTGACTCTGGACCCCGAGCCGAGGCCTGCCTCGGCCGATTCGGCGCCTCTTGTTCGCCTGACTGACGAGCACGTGATGCCCGTCTTCTTCGGCTATGGGATTGACCAGAACCATGCGGCACTGTTCTTCTTCGCCATCGACCAGCCCGAGTTCGTGAGGGTGGGCCCGTGGTGGGAGTTCGGGCTGGCCACGCGCACGGACCCGATCGACTACTGGGCCTCGTTGCTCTCGCCGTCGTTCACCGACAGAATCCGCGCACAAGCCAGCGGCACGACTCCTGCGCCGTAGGCGTGCGGTCGCGTCAGCGTGTCTGAGGGGACTGGGCTGGCTGCCGGCGAAGTTGACGAATCGGGATACATCTCCACTCTCGGCGAGGCTTCGCGGTAAGATAGGTAGGTTGCGTAAGTTATCGAATGCGAAAAACAGAGGCCGCGATTGCATTTCGCTCTCTGCTGACCTTTCCATTCACGAGTCCGCTTCAGGAGAACTGGGAGGTATCGGGATGACGTTCCCGAACGATTCACGCGCTTTGGTACCGGTGAAGGGCGACCCCGCCGGCCGCGACAAGACACATCAGGAGAAGTGGCTGATCTACTGTCCTTCGCTGGCCAGTGACACCCTGCTCTATATGGTCTCGCAGTATGGCTCCTACTCGCTGCGTTCCTACGGCGGACGTCTCGGAGTCAACATCAAGGGACAGCACGCCGAAGGCGCACACTCCCTGGCTGAGTTCGAGCGCATCTACGAGCCGCTGAAGTGGCGCGAGATGTCGCACGCCGAGATCGCCGTCGGTAAGACCGAGCGCTGGCAGGCCATCGTCGTCGAGCAGTGGAAGAAGTACACGGACAGCCTGTAGGCGTCACGCTAGACCCGGGCGAGTGCGATGCCCAGGGCGAGGTGTAAGGCTCTTGAGTTGTGCTCCAAAACAGCGACGGCCACGTGGGGCTCACGTGGCCGTCGCTTCGCGCTGAATCGTGGGGATGCGCGGGAACCGCTGCTGGTGGTGACAGGCCAGATGCGCTGCCGTGGCCAAGCCGAGCAGGGGGGAGGTCCTACACCCCGTCCTCGACCACGCGAACAGCACCGTCCTCGATGACCGCGTAGCGCAGCGGAACCGGTGGTCCATACCCACGGCCCTGTCCCCATCGGCGCACGAACGGGTCGATGAGATGCACGCCGCGTGCGGCCCACTCCCCAGCGGGGTCGGTGCCTGCGAGAATCTCGGGCGGGGTGTGCCCCGCGACCTGAATCGTTTCGGACAGGGGGCGGGGGTGGTCGCTCGGGCGATACCAGAGCGGACCGTCTTGGCCGATGACATCGGAGGTCGAGCGACCGGGGCCTAGTTGGACCGCGGCTGCGAACCCGACGTTGAGTGCGGCTACAAGCGCCTCGACGTCGCCATCGATGCCCGATCCGAGGTTCGCCGCGAAGGCGTGGGAGACACCCGCGTGGGTGATGAGCACGCCGTCGGCGCATGCCGCGAGCAGCCACTGGCCCTCGTCGACGTGACGCGAAACGGCAGCGTGCACGCGCAGTTCGAGACACTCGTTCTCGATCGGCGTGCCGTCCCATACCGAATACTCGTGATTGCCCACGAGGAACTCGGCGCCCAGCTCGTCGAGCAGCTCGAGACAGCCCCACGAGTCGCGGCCCACCTCGATCGCGTCACCGGCGAAGATCAACCGGTCAACGCCGGGCTGGTAGTCGCTGTGCTCCACGACGCGCCGTATGACGGCTGGCTCGCCGTGGACGTCAGAGAAGACGATGGTGCGCACGCGGATCACCTCCTGGTCGGCAGACTTCTGATGCTGGCCGCGCGCGCAGACACTCTGCTCGGCGGCGGGACGCCCATTGTGACCCACACGTGTGACTTTGACATGTGGCCGACCCGACATGGGCGAGCGAAGCGCGCTCCTGCACTGAACTCAGCAGCGTGGCGGGGAGTTCGACTACGCGGGAGTTGGGTACATGTAGGTTCGTTGGGCAGTTAACGAAGTCCGGACGGGGGCATTGATGAGGGCACGGGGCAAGGCGCTGCTGTGGGTGATTGCCGGCATGGCTCTGGTGTTCGCGCTTGGTGCGTACAACAAATCGATTTCGTCGGGGGAGCGGGGCAGCTTCGTCATGAACTTCCCCGCGACGGGCACGGCGAGCGGCGGACCGTCGCCGCGCGCGCTGACGGGACAGGTGGTCGTTCCGCTGGACCGCCGCGGGGCCATCAAGCGCGCGGTGCAGCCCGACGTCATCGAAGTCGCATCGCACGTCGTGTCCAACGTCGGCGACATCCCTCGGCGCATTCGCTTCGAGACGGTCGGGTTTCCTCGCGGCACCGAGACTCACTCGCGAGACCGCGCATGGAATCCCGAGACACAGGAGATCGAGCGTGACCTTGCTCCCGGGGCGTCCGTTGACTTCGGGTTGCTGGTCACTCTCCCGAATCCTCTGCCCGCGGTCTCGGTGCCGGCCAGCGGGACGATTCGCATCGTCGACGTTCGGAACGGGAAGCTCCTGAGCGCACTCCCGGTTCGGTTCGAACAGTCCGGCTTCCCGCAGGCGGGGGGTGACTGCTGTGCCCCGTAGCAGCCGGCTTGGCAGGAACCGTCTCAAGCGTGCCGGTGGTTTCGTCGTCGGCCTGCTGCTCTTCTATGCGCCGTTCGCATTGCTGGTTCGCGGCGTCGGTCTGCTCTTCCCGACCACGGCGGCGGGCACGTCGATCTCGGACGTGCACGGGGCGTGCCTGCGTATGCCCCTTGGCTGGCTCACCCAGCCGTGGATGTGGCCGGCTCTCGGGAGCAGCCCCATCTCATGGCTGCCGATCGCCGTGTTGCCGCTTGCCGCCGTCGCTGTCGGTCCGCTGTTCTGTGGCTGGCTCTGTCCGGCCGGTGCGTTCTCCGAGTTCGTGAGCCGCGCGGTCCCCGACCGCTTCAAGTTCGATTTCAAGGAACGCGTTGATATCGTGCCGTTGCGCTACGGATTCTTCGCCGGCGTTCTTTTCGTGCCGTTCGTGTCGTCGAGCATCACGTGCTCTTTGTGCAACTTCAACCAGATGCAGAATCTCGTCAGCGGCGTGTTCGGCGACCTGTCGGGCTTCGCGTACTTCAGCACGCTCGGGGTGATCGCAGCCGCGCTCTGGATCGTTCCTCTCGGCATGTTCACCAAAGGCGGGCGCGGTTGGTGCATGTTCCTGTGTCCCGCCGGCACGGTGATGGGCCTGGCCTCGTGGGCGTCTTCTCGGCTTCCTTGGGCGTTCCGCGTGCGCTCCGACGCTTCAGCTTGCACCGGCTGCGGCACCTGCCAAGACGTCTGTCCCATGCGGGCGGCGGACATTACCCCGGACGCCGAGCAGACCATCAACTCACACCTCTGCATCCAGTGCCAGGACTGCGTGAGCGCCTGTCCTGAGGGCGCGCTGGAGTACAGGAAGCCCTCGTGAACGAGGTGAGGAAGGGACAGGCTGCCTCGTTCCTCGCAGCTGCAAGCGCAATCGGACTGGCGGGCGTGCTGACGCGTGCATGTCCGGGCGGCTGCACCTCGTGCCTGACGTGTGCCAACACGCTTCTGCCGATGGGCGCGTCGGCGTCAGCTGTCACCGTCGCGTTCTTAGGCTCGGCCGGCGTCCGAGCTCGAGTCCGCAGCAGAGCATGCGAAGCCGCCAAGACCCACGAGGAGTGAAGGACGCACCGCACACAGAGCTCGGATCTGCGATTCCAGGCACTCGCTTCTTCACACAAAGCCCACCGCCGCCTTGCCCATTGGCGCGATAGTTGCGCGTATGCTGGCAGTTGGGGCAGAACTAGACAGGGATCAGGCGGGGCTTGAGCAGACTCATTCTCAGATGTATGAAGACGATGGGCCGCGTTGTAGCGTTCTCGCTGCTGGTGGGCTTGGTCTTTGCTGCTCCCGCACTCGCGGCCTCGCCGCACGTCTCTTTCACCGCTACCAGCCAGAGTTGCAGCGTATGCCATAGTGTACACGCCGCTGAGAATCCGCTGCTCTTGCGCGGCAACACCGCGCCTGGCAACCTGAGCGGTTCGTGCTTGGCGTGCCATGACGGTAGCGACCCCTCAGCCTCAGACGTCGTGACCGGGTCGGCCGACTCCTTCGGCGGCACCAGCGGTCATTCGCTCGTCTCCGAAACAACTCGAACGGCAAGCGTGAACGGCTGCGCCACGTGCCACGATGCACATGGAGCATCCTCCCTTGTGCGCAGAATACCGGTCAAGAAGGTTAACGGCGTCGCGGTCTCATCGGCAGGTACGGCCTTCTGCATCGCCTGTCACGAGACCAGCAAAGACTGGTTTGGCAACGACTACCCCAAGACCTCGGCACCGACGCGAGATGCCACCGGTTACCCGATAGCGGGTACGTGGCCGGGGGAGAGCACCTACACCTCTGGATCTGCCAACGCACACAGCCGCATACCCGAAGCGACCCGTACCGTCGGCGTCAGCGAACCCATCCGTCGCCAACAAGGAGACTGCCTCTACTGCCACTCCGCGCACGGAGGCCCTAACGCCTACGACGGGCTGGTGACCACGTACACCGTACCGTCACAGGCTACGCTCGCCTCCGATCAAGCCGATGGCTCCTATGCAGCGTTGTGCTTCACGTGCCATGGCGGCAACACGGCGAGTGGGTTTACGACGGCACCCGCCGATATCAGACAGTTTGCGACGGCAAGTGGCAGCAACAGCGGCCACTCGATAGTCACGAGCGGCGGCATGTTGCCGGTCGGCGCGCCACTGCCCTGCTTCGAGTGCCACAACCCGCACGGCTCCACGAACGGTTCACTGATCTCCGACGAGCGAGGTACGTCCCTCGCCACGACGGGCACAGCCAGCTCGGACGCCGGTGTTCGCGCGTTCTGTTTCACTTGCCACACTACGAGCGACACGACACGTGGCTGGGACAGCGCGACGGCGACCTACGCCCCCGTCGTTTCTTCCGGGACGACCGAACTCGTCGTGGGGCTTCCCCGTGACGGAGGAGTGCTGAGTCTTCCCTCACTCGTCGGGACCGCTACCGCCGGTCACGCTCAGACCGACTCGGCGTCGTGCTATGACTGCCACGGGCACAGTTACGCCAAGGGCGGTCGCAACGTTCACAATCCGGGCGACGGGAAACCGATAGTCGCCGCTCAGGTCCTCGCCTCAGTGCCCGATTGGAGCACGGTGACCTCGGCGCCCGTCGACGCGACAGGCACGCCGGATGCGACCCCGGGCGTGACCGCGACGGAGAGCGTCATTGCCTCAGATCCGGCGGGGCTCTCGGTAGTGCCTATGTGGGACAGTCTGAAGCTCGGACTCGACGCTACGGGTTCGGCCGTCACCACGATTGCGACGCCCACGCCGTAGCCCCCGCTGAGGGAGCGCACGGCATGAGCATTACGCGTCGCGCGATGGGGCTAGTGCCCGCCGCTGCACACGTGATCGCCGCCGAACGTGACCGCCCTGCCTGCCAGATACGCCACGACAGCGGCGCGCGGGGTGGGAGACTCATCATCGAAGAGCGCGGTCATGCCGAGCGATGCCATGGCCGATCGCGGCCCGCCGCCCATGCCTACGACAATCGCAACGGTGACGCCGGCGTCGGCGAGCAGGTGCACGGTCGTTCCGCAGCCACCAGCCTGATGCGGTGGATTGACGAGCGTCTCGGTGGCCGTGATCGTGCCGTTGGCGATCTCGACGATGGTGAACGACTCGGAGTGTCCGAAGTGCGCCGAGCGAGCCGAATCGAGGCCGCCGCTGCCGTTGGTGGGAATCGCGATCTTCGTGGTCGAGCTCATAGAGTGTCTGCCTTTCGAATGTGACGGGCGGGGCGAACCGGTTAGTCTGCGGTGGGGGCGCACGGGTCTCCCACGCTGCGCGGATTGGGCCTGTGAGCTGTGAGCAGCGAGTGCCACGGCAGCCCGGGATGCACTTCGATGCTGCAGAAGCCGGCACGGCGCAGTGTCGCCGTCAGCAGCTCGCTACTCGCACGGACTCTCTGAGGCGGGCCCTTCGGCGTGTCGATCGGCGCCCAGTCCACGACCAGCAGCCGCCCGCCTTCGACGAGCAGGCGCAACGCCTCGGAGTAGGTGGCGTCGGGGTCAGCGAGCTCGTGGTGCACGTTGATCATCACGACGAGGTCGGCGATTCCTGTTGCCAGCGGCACTCCCGTTTCGGAGCTGCGCACGGGAACGAGGCTGCCGTCGGCGACCTCCATGCGATTTTCGATCATCCACGCGATCATCTTGGGATGGCTGTCCACGGCGTACACCTTCGACCCCGGTGCCATGTGTACGAACCGGGCTGCGAACAAGCCGGTTCCGGCGCCGATTTCGACGATCGTGCGGGGAGAAGGCTCACCGAGAGCGTGCCACATGATGTCGGGATCGAGACTCTCGAATCGACCGGGGTCGTTGAGGCGCTCGAGTTTGGAGACGTCGAACTTCTCGAAAGGCATGGGGCTCACTTCTCTCTGGACGCGGTCCGAGTCTTCAGAAGGTAGTATACCCCTTGGGGTATGAGCAGATACAGAAGTGGAGCAGGCGTCTATACGAGGTCACGCGAGACCGCTCGCTGCCAGCTCCCCTCAAACATCAGCTCGTCGCCGTCCCACGCCTCCAACGCGCTCACCACGTGGAACTCCTCTTCGTCGCTCCACATCGTGCTCGAGGTGCGGAGTCGCACGTGCCATCCTTCTCGGTCGAGCGTGATCTCGCGGTCGCATTCGACGTGTGCCGAGAGCGGGTCATCCGCAGCGATCAGCCAGCGGTCGAGGCCGGTCTCTGTGTAGTCGGTTCCGGTGGCCGAGAAGTGCGCGCGGTAGCTCTGGCGGTCCTCGATGCGCGCCACTCCCGCGCCATCCCCCGCGTCGACGCGCCGTTCCCTCGTTCGCTCGCCGGACTCGCGGATCGCCCCTGGCGCCGCAGCGGACTCCTCGGCGGGACCGAAGGTCGGCGGCTCGGTATCGGCGGCCTGGGCGGCGCGGACGGGCAGCGTCAGCGAGCAGCCACCCTCGTGAAGCGTGAGCGCAACGGGGACGGGCGAGGGCCAGGCGTGCGGCCAGTACGCAGACGAGACGGCCACGCGCAGGCGGTGCCCCGCCGGTATGCGCTGCCCGATCACGTTGAGCGCGATGTCGACCTCATAGCGCCTGCCCGGTTCGAGCGGCTCGGGTGTGGCGTGGCCACTGCGGTGGGTGAGATTGAGCTGCCCCCAGGTGATCAGCGCCGAGGAACCGTCGGGCGCCACGTCGCATAGCCGCACCGCCACCAGCGCGCACGGTCGATCGACTGAGAGCGCCAGATGCACGCGCGGGTGACCGAGCAAGTCGAGCGCGCTGGTCAGCGGAGCCAGGTCGCAGGCGAGCGAGCGAGAGTCGTCAGCGCCTTGGTCTGTCGGCAGCTCGTGATCCATGCCATTCGCGCACCAGACTCCCGCGGTCTGACCGCAGCGCTGGTCGCCGGTGATCGTGCCCGACAACGGCAGGTCATGCGTGAGGGCCGCAACGCTTGCGGGAGGCCAGACATCCTCGGCGATCCATCGGCCGGGACGTTGCGCAACGAAATCGGCAGGGGGGAGCGATTCCTGGAGGTATGCCCGGAGCAGCGGGCCCTCATCGGCGCCGTTCTCGATGCCTTTGAGCCAGCGGTCGAACCAGCACACGCACTCCTGCAGGAAGCCGATGGCGGGGCCGGGCACGCCATGCGAAGGAACCACGTGACCCCACGGGCCGATGATGCCGCGGCGCGGGCACGTGAGGTTCTCGAGCAGCCTCGGCACCGCGTTGGTGTAGGCGTCCGTCCACCCGCCCACGAGAAGCACCGGAGCCTGAATCGACGAGTAGTCCTCGGCGACCGAGCCGTGACGCCAGAACTCGTCACGCCGCTGGTGAGCTATCCAGTCGTCGATCAGTGGGGGGTTGTGACGCAGGCGGTCGAGCCACTGGGCCTTCCAGTTCGCTCCCGCGAAGCGCGGGTCTGGAGGGCGGGCGTCGTAGGCGTGCATCCACGAGGCCCATTTCAGCAGGTCGCTGCCGAGCACGCAGCCACCCTGGTAGTGGCAGTCGTCGGTGTAGCGGTCGTCGGTCGAGTACATGCTTACAACCGCGCGGAGTTGCGGTGGCCGGCGCGCGGCGATCTGCAGGCCGTTGAACCCTCCCCACGAGTAGCCGATCATGCCCACCGCGCCGGTACACCAAGGCTGCTCGGCGAGCCATGCGAGCACCTCGAGCGCGTCGTCTTGCTCCTGGAGCAGGTATTCGCCAAGGCACAAGCCCTCCGAGCTGCCGGTGCCGCGCAGGTCGACACGCACCGAAGCAAAGCCGCGTGCTGCGAAGTAGGGGTGGCGAGTCGCGTCGGCGGCCACGGTCGATGTGTCTTTGCCGTAAGGGAGGTACTCGAGGACTGCCGGCACCGGGTGGCCCACTGAGGCGTTAAAGGGAAGCCAGATGCGCGCGGCGAGACGGCAGCCGTCGGAGAGAACGATCCATGTGTTCTCGATCTCGCGCACCGGGACGAGCTTCGTGGTCATGGGCTGCGACATTCGGTTCTCCAGCACGGTTGCGATGCAGGCAGAGCGATTCGTTGTTGTGAGTGTAGCGCTGTGGGCACTCGTTGGTCCCCCGGTCGCTACCCGCCAAGGGCGGCGGGTGCGCACAGAGGGGCGGCCCCCGTGACGCTGAGCCGCCCCTTTCGTCGAATCGCGGATGCGATCAGGCGTGCGCGTGTCTATTTGACGTCGGCGCTCTTCACCGTGAGCGTCACGGAGCTCCACTTGTCGACCGTGGCGCCGGCGGCAGGGTCCTGAGAGACGACCGCGCCACCTTCTACGGTCGAGGTGGTCACCCACGTGAACGCTCCGCTGGTCAGCTTGGCATCGCCGAGGGCCTTTGACGCATCTCCCGGCGGCATGCCCGCGAGGTCGGGGACTTCGACGGTCGGCGTGGCCGCCGATGATGTCGTGGAGGTTTCGGTGGCGGCTGGCGTCGATGTGTCGGTTGAATCGGCGGTCTTGGCGCAGCCGACGATGGATGCGGCCAGCAGCACGGCCATCATGCCGACGAGCACCCGAGTGACGTTCTTCATATGCAGTCCTTTCGCGTTCTGATACACAACGAGTCGATACGCTATCACTAGCTCGGTGGAGCCTGCTGCAAGTCATCGAACCGTATGCAGAACGTAGGAATTCGGAGGCGGCAAATGGCAGCGAGTGTCGGTGTTCGATGTCCGCCGCTTGCGGCTCCGCGCGTGTTGCAGGCGAAACTGCCCCATATATGGCGACGCCGCAGAGAAGGCACCTTACACTGGGCGAGGCAGTTCCCATCCCGCACTGCGACAACTCGCCGAGGAGGCCTTTCATGCGCGAAGTACTGCTGGTCGCCGCAGGTGGTGCCATCGGCGCTGCTGCGCGCTACGTGGTCGGCCTCATGATCACCTCGCGCACCGGCCCGGGATTCCCGTGGCACACGCTGCTCATCAATGTGACCGGCGCATTCCTCATCGGCGTACTGTTCGCGTTGCCGCTGGGTGGCACGCCCAGTGCTGCGGCGTGGAGGCTGTTCCTGGCAACCGGGATCCTCGGCGGTTTCACGACGTTTTCGGCGCTCTCGTTCGAGTCCGTCGACCTCATCGCTCGCGGTCAGGCGCTCTCCGGGCTCGCAAACATCTTCGGCAGCGGCGTGGCTGGACTGCTCGCGGCATGGGCGGGACTCACCGTGGGACGCCTGCTGTAGACGCGGCGATCCTCGGATGGGCGCTCCTTGATCAGGGTTCGCCGATCTGCGGATTTGTGATGAATGTCACAGGAGTATCACGCGAGATGCTTCACAATCGCTCGCGGGGTTCCGAAACTGCAGGTGCGACGCGTGTGCGTTGCGGGCATACCACAACCGATGCGAAGAACTGATTCCTCCCAGCATCGGGTTCACCCCACGCGGGCTCAACGGTTCGGCTGAGCTTGCGGTAGGCATGACCGGTCGCCCATGACTGAAGGCGGCCGAGGAGCGGTGCGAGGTGCGGGACCTCGCGCCGCTGTTCTGTTTCTTGCGCGACACCTCATGCCTTCGATATGCCGATCTTGCGCCAGATCACTGGCGACGAGAGCACGATGGAAGTCGTCGTCTGTCCGTACGGCAGGAACTTGACGACGATTCGCTCGAGGTGCTCGATCGAGCTCACGGCGAGCTTCATGACGAACCCCTCGGTTCCGGTCACCCGGTGGAATTCGAGTACCTCAGGTGTCTCCATCGCGAGGCGCTCGAGTTGAGGCGCGAGGTCGGGAGGCGAGGTGAGACGCACGAAGCCCACGATCCCGTAGCCGGCCTTCTTCAAGTCGATGTTCGCGTGGAATCCGGTGATGATGCCGCTCGTCTCCAGCCGGCGCACTCGCTCGGCCACCGCCGGAGCCGAGAGCCCTACCCGACGTCCGAGGTCTGCGTAGGAGGCTCGAGCGTCGTCTTGCAGCGCGGAGAGCAGTTCAAGGTCGATTGCATCCATGAATACGCCTTTCATAAGCAAAGCTGCCAACGCTCGCACGAACCGAAAGACATGATACCCGCATACCTGCGTTTCGTCCCTCAGAGGGTCTCTTGGACACGCGCGCTAGCGCGTGCGCTAGACTGGCGACGGTCGAACCCAACGCAACTACAAGGAGCCATCGATGCCCGACAAGCCCTCTAGGTCAGCACTCGCAATCGCCGGTGGCGCCGTCCTCGCGCTTGCGGGTCTGGTCGCGTATCTGGTCGTGAGCATCCCGCTCGTCGAGGGGCTTGGATCGAAGGTGAAGCTACCGATGTTCCATGGTGGCTCCACGTGGGTCGACCTGATGCTCTTCGTGCTGCTCGGCGTCTTCGCGATCGCATACCTCATCACGAAGCGCGACGGGGTGTACGCATGGGAGGTCGGGCTGCGCGCAGTCGCCGCACCGCTGTGGGTGGTCAACAGCGTGCTGGGTCTGATCGCGGCGCTCAACACGTGGGACTTCACCGGCTCCAAGGAGTCGCCGCTGCTCACGGCCGGCCAAGATCCCCGGCTCATGGCCCAACTGATCCTGCTCTTGGGCGTGGCGATCCTCCTGCTGCTCGACTGGCTGGTGCTCGACAAGCGCTCTCACAAGGCGATCGCCGACTTCGTGTTCGTCGCGGCAGCTGGCGTGCTGCTCAGCGACATCTTCTTGGACCCGGCCAAGCGCGCCCTTCATCCCGACAGTCCCGTGCTGAACTCGGGATGGGATATCAAAGGTCCGTTCTTCGGAATCGTGGCCGGACTCTTCGTGATCTCGCTTATCGTCGCGTGGGTCGTGCGTGGTTTCGTGGGTCCCGAGAAGCCGATTGACGAGCCAGGCGCGATGAACTGAACCGGTTGTGCGCGGGTCCTGCCAAATCCTGAAGGACAGGTGTGCGCGCGGTCACACAGTATCAGCGCTGTCGTGCCGATGCAGTTGGTAGCAAGTCCTGCGAACCGGGAAGTCAGAGGGGAACACGTGGCACGCACACGACGCGCGATGTATGCGCTCGAGACGCCTGAAGTCGATATCGAACTTGCGACCTCGCTGGTGGCTTCGAAGTCAGACGCCGAGGCGGTCATCGCGCTCTCACTCCTTCGGGGCACGCTCTCAGATGCCCATCTCGTGTTGCTGGCCAACCTGCGCGAGTTGTTGCGCGAGCTGCCGGAGTCGCCTTTCCGTACCGGCGAGGGCCTCGAGATGCTGGCGCGGGCGGGGCTCTATGAGAACACGGGCCGTTCGTATCGGCGGGCTTTCGACTCCAACCACGGAGTGTTCGGGCTGGAGTTCCTCGGGCGAGGCAACACATGTCTCGGCATCGTGGTGCACACACCGGCCAGCCGCTTCATGCTGCGCGGCGACAGCGACGCGCACTTCGATGCGGAGACGCTCGAGGTGCTGGTCAACCATGCCATCCTGCTTGACGCTGTGATCGAGGGCATCGAGCTGTTGGGCATGCCGCTCACACCCAAGATCTACCTGAGTGTCGATGACTTCCTCTCCGAGAACAGTGCTGCTGCAGCGACGGGAGCGTTCACGGAGCTGTTCTAGACCGGCGGCGACACTGTCTGCAGAACCGAGGTCGTGCTGGCGCGCATCCTCCGCCTCGGATACACTCGCGACACTGCCAATTGAATAGGCGTCATTCGGTGCCCGTCGCGTTTTCGACGGGAGAATAGGGAACCCGGTGAGATTCCGGGACGGGACCCGCCACTGTGAAGCGAACAGCGATTCAGCTGCCCGCAAGTCAGGAGACCTGCCGAGTGATGCGCGACGCGGCCTTCGAGGTAACAGGGCCGGCTCGCGGCGTAAGAGCGCTTTCATTCACTGCTCACCGCCCCGAACCGCTCCGCACACTTACGAGGACCCGTATGCCTGCTTGCAGGCGGCGGGTTCTTGTCGTTGTGCGGGACGCGTCCACCTCGACCCCCTAGAAGGAGGATGCATGTCCCGCACCATCCGCACCACCCGCATCGCCGTGGCAGCCGCGCTTCTGGCCGCGACCTCGCTCGCAGTGCTCGCGCTTGTCGGCTGCAGCACCGCGCCTGCGCCCACGCCCGAGTCGTCCTCAGCGCCTGCGGCTTCGGCGTTTCCGGTGACCATCACCGACGACGCCAGCACCACGGTGACCATCGAGTCCGAGCCCAAACGCATCGTTTCGCTCGCGCCGGCGGACACCGAGATCGCCTTCGCGCTTGGCCTCGGAGACAGAGTCGTGGGCGTGACCACCTATGACGACTACCCCGCCGAGGTCAAAGGCATCACCAAGGTCGGCGACTTCGCCAACCCGAACGTCGAAGCCATCGCGGGCACGAAGCCCGACCTGATCCTCGCCACCACCGGCGTGCAGGCCGATGTCGTCAAGAAGCTCCAGGCGCTCGGAGCTGCCGTCATCACCATCGACCCGCAGAACCTCGACGGGGTCTACGCGGACATCGAGCGCGTCGGCAAAGCCACCGGCACCTCTGAGAAGGCCGCGGCCATGGTCGACAGCATGAAGGCCGATGTTGCCACAATCGAGCAGACGATCGAGGGGCAGCCCTCTGTCACCGCGTTCGTGGAGATCGGCCAGAACCCGCTCTACACGGTCGGCTCGGGCACGCTCATCGACGAACTCGTCAAACTCGCCGGCGGCACCAACGTCGTGACGCAGCCGGGTTATGTCGCCTACGCGTCCGAGCAGCTGATCAAGGCCGACCCGCAGGTGTACCTCGCCACGAAGGGCTCGGGCAGCCAGCCTGCCACGATCGCCAAGCGCGCTGGTTTCGCCAAGCTCACCGCGGTGGTCAAAGATCGCGTCGTCATACTCGACGACAACCTCGTGTCACGTCCCGGCCCGCGCGTGGTCGAGGGCCTGAGGCAGATCGCCGCCGCACTTCATCCCGACCTCTTCGACAAGTAGCGGATCGTGAGTCCACGCCGACACCTGCGCCCAGCGCCCGTCATGATCGCCCTCGTCATCGCGCTTCCCGTTGCGATGATCGCCGGCGTGGCGCTCGGTGCGGTGCCGGTGGCTCCGGCCGAGGTGGTCGCGGCTATTGCGCGCGCGCTCGGCGGCGGCTCGGGAGGCTTGGCCGACACGCTGATCGTGCAGGTACGTTTGCCGCGCGTGATCCTGGCCGCGCTCGTGGGAGCGTCGCTCGCCGGCGCCGGGGCGCTCTACCAGGCGCTGTTCCGCAACCCGCTCGCCGATCCCTACATCCTCGGCGTATCGAGCGGAGCGGGGCTCGGCGCGATGGTGGCGTTCGTCCTCACGGCCGGTGCCACGGCGTTGCGCTTCGGGGCGGTACCGATCGCTGCCTTCACAGGGGCGTTGCTCACCATGCTGCTCGTGGTCCGGCTCGCCTCGTCGCGCGGCCGGCTTGAGGCGACGTCGCTGCTGCTTGCCGGCGTCGCGATCTCTTACACGCTCTCGGCACTCACCTCGTTTCTCATGGTGTTCGCGCGGCAGCAGATGGCGGTCATCGTGTACTGGATGATGGGCGGGCTTTCGGCCGCCTCGTGGCCGTACGTGGCGATGATCACGCCGATGTTCGTGCTCGGCATCATCGTGCCGCTGCTCTCGACGCGCGAGCTGAACCTCATGCTGCTCGGCGACGAGCGGGCCGGGCACCTCGGACTCTCCGTCGAGCGCTTCAAGCTTGTGATGCTCGCTGCCGCTTCGCTGCTCACTGCGGCCGCGGTGGCCGTCTCGGGGCTCATCGGGTTCGTGGGCCTCATGGTGCCGCACATGGTGCGTCTCGTGCTCGGTCCGGACCACCGCAGCCTGCTTCCCGCTTCGCTTCTAGCCGGCGCCACCGTCCTCGTACTGGCCGATCTGGCCGCACGCACGGTCCTGGCTCCGGTCGAGATACCGGTGGGCATCGTCACTGCCGTGCTCGGCGGGCCCTTCTTCGTGATGCTCCTCGTGAAGGGCAGGGCGCGATGAGCCATCGACACCCAGGCGCGGTGCTCCTCGAGTACGCCGCCGCCGACGTCGGCTACGCTGGCGCGCCGGTAGTACGCGGCGCCACGCTTGCGGTGCGAGCCGGCGAGTTCGTCGGACTCGTGGGACCCAACGGTGCCGGCAAGTCCACGCTCCTGCGGGCCATCACCGGCGACGCCGAACTCCTCGGCGGGACGCTGTCGCTTTCCGGTACCGACTCCTCCACGCTCTCCTCTCTGCAGCGCGCGCGCATCGTGGGCGTGGTGCCGCAGCAGGTCACGGCCGCGTTCGCCCTTCGCTCGCGCGAGTTCGTGGAGATGGGTCGCCACCCCTACCTCGCTCGCTTCGCCGCACTCTCGGCGCACGACAACGAAGTGGTCGATCGCGTGCTCGCGCTCACCGACACCGCACGCCTCGCCGACCAGCCAACCGACGAGCTGTCCGGCGGCGATCTGCAGCGCCTCGCGCTGGCGCAAGCGCTCGCGCAAGAGCCGAGCGTGCTGCTGCTCGACGAGCCCACAAGCCACCTCGACCTGAACCACCAGCTGCAAGTGCTCGAGCTGGTACGCTCGCTGGCAAGCGATCACGGAATGGCTGTGCTCGCCGTCTTCCACGACCTCGACCTGGCATCTCGCTACGCAGACCGCATCGCCGTGGTCGCTGACGGTTCCGTGAGCGTCGCCGACACTCCCGAGCGCGTCATCACCGCAGATACGCTACGCGGTGTGTTCGGCGTGCGCGCCGTGGTAGGCACCGATCCGGTGACCGGTTCGGTGAGCGTGACGCCGGTCCTGCGCGAAGGTGCCGTGCCCGCCGAGACGCGCGGCCGCGTGCTGGTCGTGGGCGGATCGGGGATGGCAGCGCCGCTCCTGCGCCGGCTCGTGCTGGCGGGGTGGAAGGTGAGTGCGGGTGCGCTCAACGCCGGCGACGCCGACTCCGTGCTCGCCGAGGCGCTCGGACTCGACTACGCGGCGATGCCGCCGTTTGCGCCGATGGATGCGGATGCCGAGGCACGCGTTGCGGGTCTGGTCGCCGATGCCGACGCGGTGCTGGTGTGCGAGGTCCCGTTCGGGCACGGCAACGTCGGCAATCTGGCTGCGGCGGCCGACGCGGCGCGCTCAGGCAAGCCGGTGGTGCTCGTGGGGCAGATCGCCGGGCGCGACTACACCGGTGGAATCGCCGAGCAGCTGTGGAGCGACGCCGTCAACGCCGGAGCCGTGCTCGTCGCAGACGCTGACTCCGCCGAGCGGGAGCTGGCCGAGCTCGTCGCGCCCTCACCCGCAGGCACGACGCGCTAGAAGCCTCAGCCTGACGTGCACCAGCGTGCGCGCGGCTCGCGCGTCTGCTCCCGCGCGGCTCGCGCGTCGGCTAGCTGTAGTTCCCACGGACGTTGTTGTCAGTTGACCCGCGAGATCGGTGGGTTGCCGCCAATGCCTCCGTGTGGACGTTCTAGATTGTAGTACCGAAGAAACGGGTCGAGCATCTCGGCCCGTTTCTCGTTGCTCAGGTACGTGTTCGCGTAGGCCCACTCGTTGGTGACGATCTTGACGAACGCCTCAGCTTTGCCGTTGGTCTGCGGGTGGTACGGCCGGGTCTTGATCACCTTGACACCGCGGTCTTCGAGGTATCCGCAGAACAGGTGCGAACGGTAGTTGGGACCGTTGTCAGTGAGCACGCGCTTGGTCACGATCCCCGCACACGCGAAGAACTCCAGTGCACGGTCGAGGAAGGCGACGGTCGTCTCCGAGCGTTCGTCGGAGCAGATCTCGGCGTACGCCAGCCGTGAGTGATCGTCGATCGCGATGTGGACGAACTCCCAGCCTGAGCCTTTGTGGTGCATGCCCGGCCCCCTGCCGAACGCGCGGTGACCACCACCGGACTTCAGACGACCGAGCTTCTTCACGTCCAGGTGTATGAGGTCACCTGGCTCCGGCCACTCGTAGCGCACACACGGCTCTGTGGACCTGCTCTTCAGACGGCTGACCCCGAAGCGGCGAAGCACCGCATAGATCGTCGAGCGAGCGACCTTGAGCCGCCAGGAGAGCCAGTGCGGACCACGCTTGTGCAGAAACCGAGCCTTGAGGATGCGACGACAACGCCGCTTCGGGACACACGGTCGGACGCGATGAGGACGGGAGCTCACGTCGAGGAGGCCGCTCTCTCCCAGCCCGCGATATCTCGCGACCCACTTGCCACCGGTCTGTCGCGATACGCCGGCCGCCCGAGACGCGGCGCTCACCGACCAACCGGATTCGACCCGTTGAGCCAGAAGTAATCTGCCATGCACGGTCAGTCGCGCGTTAGGATGCGACACGAGGACCCCTCCTGTTCAGTTGTGGCTTGGACACCAACAACCGTTCAGGACGGGGTCCTCAACTGTCAACAACCTATGTGGGAACTACAGCTAGCCGGCGCCGCGGGGCGAGCGCGGACCGGACGCGACGAATCGCGGCCGCCACGGCAGCGCAGCGCGCAGCGCGAACCCTACCGCAGCGCGCAGCGGTCGAGCGTGACGAGCGTGGAGCCGGCAACCGCGCCGTGAAGCGCCTCGGCGGTCTCGGGATGGCACGTGAAGAACAGCACCTGGCGAAGCGCCGCCAGTTCCCCGATCGCGACGAGCGCGCCTGCCCTGCGCTCCGGGTCGAAGTTGACCACCACGTCGTCCATGAGCACTGGCAGCGCCGAACCCAGCGCGCCGAGCGAGCCGATGAGCCCCACACGGAGCGCGAGGTAGAGCTGCTCGGCGGTGCCACGGGACAGCGCGGCGCTCGTGCGGATCGAGCCGTCGGCGGAGAGCACCGAGATGCCGCTGCCATCGAGCGGTACGCGCACGTCGGTGTAGCGGCCACCGGTCATCGCCGAGAACACGCGGCCGGCCGTGCGCACGACCTCGGGCTGGCGCTCGCGCTCGAAGCGCTCCCGCGCGCCGTCGAGCAGCCGCACCGCTAGCGAGCCGACCACGAACCGGTCGCCGGCGTCGTCAGCCTGCGCGCCAAGCCCCTCGAGCTCCTGGCGTGCACGCGCCATCGCGTCGTCGCGGCCCTCGTTGTCGAGCACGCCGGAAAGCCGGGCGTGCTCCTTGGCGAGCCCCTCCGCCGCGTCGCGAGCCGCCGCGAGGTCTGCAGCGGTCTGCGCGGAGAACACCTCGAGTGCGGGCAACGGGTCGGCGTCCGAGAGCTCATGGCGCGCGACGATCTCGGCGACGATGACGCGCGCCGCTTCGAGCCGCTCGGCGAGCTTGCGGCTCTCCGCACGGGCCGCCTCGAGGTCTCGCACGATCTGTGCACGATCGGCCGCGTCGGCGCGAGCGCGGTCGAGCGTGTGGCGGGCGCGGGCCGCCAGTTCCAGCGCCATGGAGAGCGGGGGCATCTGACCTGCGGAGCCGTCGAACGCGCACGTGACGGCGACGAGGCGCTCGACCCATGCCTCGGCGGCCTCCCGGGCGCGCTCGGCCTCGGCGGTGTAGCGACCGGCCTCGGAGACGAGGCGCTGGCGCTCGGCGAGCTCCTCGAGCAGCCTGCGGACGGCGACCGGGTCCTCGCCGTAGGCGTCGAGGTGGTGCCCGGCGAGCCACGCGCGCCACTCGGCCTGCGCGGTCTCGAGCGCGGCGGCGGCGCTGAGCGCCATCGCCCGCGACGCTTCGGCCTCCACCCGCGCACGTGCCGCGTCGGTGGACAGCGGTGCGGCGGCGAGCTCGGCGGGCTTGCGGATCAGCGCGACGGTCAGTGCGATCACGCCTGCGAGCACGAGCAACCCGCCGAGGGCGGCTGCGACAAGCTGGCTGAGCGCCACGCCGACGGCGACGAACGCGCCGCCCGCGAGAATGGCGACGATCGAGAGCACGAGCGGCGTGCGGCTGCGGCGTGCGACGTGCGCGGGCCTCGCGAGCGCCTCAGCGGCGCGGTCGGTGCTGCTGGCGCGCGCCTCGGCCGCCTCGGCGCCGCGAAGGGCCGCCTCGGACTCGGTGCGCAGACGGATGAGCAGGTCGCGGCGGTTCTCGACTTCGGCGCGCGTGGCGACGCTGTCGACCGCGTCGGCGGGCAGCTCAGAGCCCTCCGCAGCGCGGCGGCGCGCCTCGGCGGCATCGGCTTCACGCGCCGAGATCGCCTCGAGCCGCTCGCGGAAGGCGGATGTGTCTTCGAGGATCGCGGTGAGTTCGGGCGCCACCGCGAGCACCCGCTCGTCGACGTCGATCATGCCCGCGCCGCGATCGAGTTCGCTCAGCGTTGAGTCGAGCGCTGCGGCCTGCTCCTGGAGCGCCTGGCCTGCGGTGACGGCATCGGAGAGACGTTGCGCGTCCCGGTCGAGCACGCGCCCGCGGGCGTCGAGCTCGGCCACGCGCTCCTTGAGCGGAGCGAGCTGCTCGGCGAGTTCGCGTAGGCGCGCCTGCTCCCCCGCGTAGGCGGCAGCGGCGGCCTCGAGCGAGCGGATCTGGTCCTTGCACTCGCGAATTCGGGAGGCGAGCGCGTTGACGACTGGCTTCGACGCGCGGGGGGCGTAGAGCGCCGATGCGCGCGACTCCAGTTCGCGGCGCGCGTCGATCGGGTTGACGCTCAGCCCCGTGCCCGCGGCATAGAGCCGCGCGACGATGTCGGCGTTGTCGCCGCTCTCGATCTCGGCGAGCTCGTCGAGGCCGAATCCGAACACGACTCGGTAGGTGTGCTCGGTCACGCCCGACGTCAGCTCGCTGATGAGCCCGGGGCGATCGGCCCCGCTGCGGGCGGCGACCGTCACCGGGCCGCGGTTCTTGCCGTCCACGCGCTCGATGGCCCACTCCCCGCTCTCGTCGCCGAAGACGAGCCTGCCCGAGCGCGGCCCGCTTACAGGCACGTAGCCGTGCTCCTTGGTGCGCGCGTCGGGAAAGCCGTACAGGACGTGGCGCGTCAGCGCCGTCATCGTCGACTTGCCCGACTCGTTCGGGCCGAGCACGACGGTCAGTCCCGGTCCGAGATCGTTGAGGCACTCGCCTTCCAGCGCGCCGTAGCGCAGCGCTTCGATCGCGTGAAGCCTCATCGGCCATCAACTCCTTGGGGAAGCAGCAAGTCGAGCGCGGCATCACGTGCTCGTTCGAGCGCGTCGCTCGCGACGAGGTTCGTGGTGTAGCCCGACAGCGTGGTTGCGAGCGGTGCGGAAATGGACGCGATCATCGTCTCGAGCGCGGCCGGGTCGGCGGCGAGCTCGTCGGCGATGCGCACGAGTTCGGCCGCGAAGTCGGGGCCGCCGCGCAGCGCGTCGAGGTCTATGAGCGGGGAGGTGCGGTCGTCGAGGCGGTCGAGCCACACCCAGGGCGTCTCGAGCGCGGCTTCGGCCCGGACGTCGTCGAACAGCTGCGCGGCCACGCCCGGCCGGTCCAGGTCGGCATGCACCGCGCTGCGGCCCATGAGCGCGATGCGCGCGACGCTGTTGCGACCCGACTGGGTGCGGATGGTCTCGCACGCGGCGAGCAGCAGCCCGCGGAGCTCCTCGAGGTCGGCCGCCTGACTCGCGTCGACCTCGACGTGCGCCCATGCGACCGGCGCGGTCTCCACGTGCTCGAGCGTCGTGGCTCCTCCGCGCGAGATCTCCACGACGAAGCAGCCGTGGGGGCCGGTCTCTTTGGGGTTGAGCCCCTGAGGGCTGCCCGCATAGGCGACCCACGGGTACTCGGCGAGCACCTCCTGCTTGTGGATGTGACCGAGCGCCCAGTAGTCCATGCCGCCCGCGCGCAGGTCGTCGAGCGTGGCGGGCGCGTACGGGTCGTAGTCGCTGTTGCTGCCGACGTTGGCGTGCAGCACGCCGACGGCGATCGGGTCGGCCGCGTCCCGGTGGTAGCCGAGCGAGAGGTTGGCCGTCTCGGCGGCGCGCGCGAAGCTGCGCCCGTAGACCGCGGCGATCACCTCGCCGTCGCGTACGACCTCGGCGCGCTGAACGCGATCGGTCGGAAACACGTGCACGGTCTGCGGCAGGGAAAGCCCGGCCGACCAGCCGCTCTGCGGGTCGTGGTTGCCGCTGACGATGAAGACCTCGATGCCCGCCTCGGCGAGGCGCTCCATCTCGGTGCGGAAGCGCAGCTGCGCGCGCAGGCTCTTGTCGGCGGAGTTGTAGGCGTCGCCCGCGATGACGAGGAACGCCGCCTCCCGGCTCAGGCAGGTGTCGACGACGCCCCTGAACGCGGCGTAGGTGGCATCGGCAAGCGCGGCGCCGATGCGCGGGTCAGCGGCGGCGATGCCCTGGAACGGCGCATCGAGATGCAGGTCTGCGGCGTGGACGAACCTCACGCGGTCACTCACGTGTCTCTCCCTCGTTGGCGCGCTCAGGCATGAGCGCATCTCCGATTCTAGCCGAGGGCTGTGACACGCGCGCCTATTAGACGTCGTAGAAGTAGCCGGTTCCGTAGCCGAGCGGCACGCCGGACTGCGCCAGACGCGCGCCAGCGGTCGCCTCGAGCACGACCTTCTTCGCGTCGGTCTCGCAGGGATCGAGCGTGGCCAGCACGCCGTCGACGAGCTCGGCGAACTGGCTCGCGGGCAGGCTGATCGACACCTCGTCGTCGCGCCACTTCGCCATGAACCGCGTGCCCGAGCACAGCAGCGACATCGCGAGCCCGTCGGACAGGAGCGGCGCCGCCGTGCTCTCGCCGCAGATGCCGTGCATGCCGCGCATCCTCGCCGAGGCGCCGCCGGGGCGGTGGTAGCAGTAGCCCTGCGCGAGGCGCATGGCGGTGTAGGTGGGGACGACCATGATCGCGACGTCGGGCGCATCATCTGCCGAGAAGCTCGCGAGCGGCGCGACGACCACGCCCGCCACGCCTGCCGGCAGCGTCGGCACCCCGGCCAGCGCGTCAGCGGCCACGTCGCCGTCGCGGTACAGGCCGCACGCGACGTACGAGTCGGCACGCGCCCCCGGGTCGGCGACCGGCTCGATGCCCAGCGCGATGGCTGCGGTGCGGCACTTGAAGTGGTGCGGGGAGAGTTTGAAGTGGTAGCCGCGCGCGGCGAGTTTGACCAGGCCGCAGTAGTACGCGGCGACGCGCGGCTCGGGGGCGTCGAAGGCGGCGAACTCCTCGGCGGAGCGGAAGATCTTCACGCCGACAGGCTGTCGCTCGAGGGCGAGAGCCGCGTCGAGCATGTCGACCGCTGGGGAGAATGTGAGCGCCGGCATTCCAGTCCTTCACGAGTTCGAGAGTCGCGACCGTGAGAACAAGATAAGCCGATACTATGCCAATGTGCAACCAACTCTTATGGAAGCGACTCGCTCCGCCAGAACGCGTTCACCGCCCTACCGCCCCGCCGTGCGCGTTGGGATTCGTTCAGATTCCTGACAGGCGCTGGCGGGACGATGTTCGCCGAGGAGGTGAACGGGCGGTGCTATAATCGCGCCGAATCCCGAGCGGATGGACAACGCCATGCTTCGACGCATCAGAATCGTAGTGGAGCAGCACGGGGACAACTTCGTCGCGTACCCTCTTGGAGTGAACGGTGCCGTGGTCGGTGAGGGCAAGTCCGCAGAGATCGCTCTCAACGACGCACGCTCGGCGCTCCGATTCCACATCGAGACCTTCGGCCCGCAGGCACTGGACAGCGACATGCTCGACGCATTCCTCGTGGAGGACACCGTCAACGTCGGGTGATCGCCGCCGCCCTACCGCCCTGCCGTCCTCCAGCGCGTCGCCCAGCCCTCGATTGCGTCGAGCCCCTCGTAAAGCACCACGCCGAGCAGCGCCATCGCGATGATGCCGGCGAACATCGCGGGGTAGTCGATGCGTCCCCAAGCGTCGACGATGTAGTAGCCCACGCCGTCGGTGCCGGCGATCGACTCGGCGAGGAAGAGCACGGCGATCGCGGTGCCGGTGCCGATGCGCAGCGCGGTGAAGATGTCGGGCAGCGCCGCGGGCACCACCACGTGGCGGTAGACCGACAACGGCGAGGCCCCCAGCGAGCGGACGGACAGGATGCTGCCGTCGGGCACGGCCTTGGCCGCGTCGCGCGCGGTCACGAGTATCTGGAAGAAGACGATGAGCGCGATAAGCGAGATCTTCGGCGCGTTACCCAACCCGAGCAGCACGAGCAGCACCGGCAGGAACACGACCTTGGGGATCGGGTAGATCAGGAAGATGAGCGGAGCTGCGAACGCGTCGGCGCGCGGCGAACGCCCGAGCCACAGCCCCAGCGGCACGGCGAGCACCGTGCCGATTCCCATCGCAGCCACCACGCGCCACAGGCTCACGAGCACGTGCGGCCAGATGTGCGGCCACTGCTCGAGAAACGTCGTGATCGCGATAACCGGTCCGGGCAGCGCCGGCGAGGCCACCGCGGCAGAAAGCGCCGCCCACCCGAGCAGCACGAAGGCGAGCGCGCCGACGTAACCGATCACCTTGCGCACCAGCGGGTTCTTCACGACTCATCACCGCCCGGGGCGAGGGCGAGCGCGCTGTTGACCGCGCCCTCCTCGGCGAGGATCGCGCGCAGCCGGGTGCAGCATGCGAAGAACGCCTCGCTGGAGCGGTAACCGTCAGAGCCCATGCCCGGGTTATCGACGACGGCGGCCACGCGTCCGGGGCGCGGCGTCATCACCACGATGCGCCTCCCGAGGAACACCGCCTCCTCGATCGAGTGCGTGACGAGCACCTGCGTGTGTCCGCGACGTCGCCACAAGTCGAGCAGCACGCCTTGCAGGTCCTCACGCTTGAGCGCATCGAGTGAGGAGAGCGGCTCGTCCATGAGCAGCAGGTCGGCGTCGAGCGCCACGGCGCGGGCCAGCGCGAGCCGCTGGCGCATGCCCCCGGAAAGCTCGCTTGGGTAGGCGCGCGCGAAGTCGGCCAGCCCCACGCGCTCCAGCGCGGTCGCCGCCTGCGCGCGCGCTTCGGCTCGGCGCACGCCGCGCACGGTCAGGCCGAGCGCCGCGTTGGCCTCGACCGTCTTCCACGGCAGCAGGCCGAAGTCTTGCAGGATGAGCGCGGTGGCCCGCCTCGGCCCGGTGACCGACGAGCCGCTCACGCGCACCTCGCCGCTCGTGGGCATGAGCAGCCCGGCGGCGAGCAGAAGCATCGTCGACTTACCGCAGCCGCTCGGTCCGATCACCGAGATCGGCTCTCCTGCTTCGACGTCGAGCGCGAAGGACTCGAGAGCCCGGACCGAACGGTCCGAGCCCTCGTAGGTCAGCGCTGTGTTGTCGAAGGAGAGTGATGTCACCGAGAGGCTACTTCGCGACCAGATCGGCGTAGCCGACGTTGCCCTTGAGGTAACCCTTGCTGCTCATCCAGGCCAGAAGCGGCTCGACGTCGGCCTGACTCGGCGCCTGGGCGGTCGGGTACGTCTGCACCTTGTAGACGCTTGCAAGCGGCTTGGGCAGACGGGCCTTGTCCACGAGCATGTCGCGATACGTTTCCGGCGCCTTGTTGATGTCGTTAACACCGAGGTCCCACGCCTTGAGCAGTGCGGTCTCGGTCGCCTTCCCGCCGGTCTTGGCCAGATACTCCTCGGAGAGGACGAGCACCGTCTGCGACAGGTTCTTCTGCGCCTTGGTGTCCTCTCCGATGACCTTGGCGCCGCCCTGCTCGGCCAGCGTGAGGAACGGCTCGGGCAGTGCTGCGGCCCTGAGCTTGCCTGCCATCAGCAACTCGAAGCGCACCGGCACCTTCTTGACCTCTTCGACTTTCACGCTCGCTGCAGGCACGCCCGCTTCGAGCATCAGGCCGTCGAGCACGTACTCCTGGATCGTCGCCGATGAGGTGCCGATCGGCACGCCGGCAAGCGCTTTCAGGTTGGTGACGGTGGACTTCGGCGGCACCACGATGCCGAAGCGGCCCTGCGTCTTGTCGGCGCCGAGCATGACCGTGGCGATGGTGACCTTCTTGCCGCTGGCCTCGAGGTTGGCCGCAGCGACGATGTCGCCCATGAAGCCGTCGATGGCGCCCGACGCGAACGCGGTGTCGCGCTCCTGAGCGGACTGGAAGTTGATGATCTCGACCTTCGGGATGCCCTGCGTGGCGAAGTAGCCCATCTTCTCGGCGACCCAGAGGGGCAGCGAGTCTTCGGTGGCCAGCGTGCCGATCTTGATCGCGACCGGCTTTTCGGTCGCCGCGGCTGCGGGCGTGGTGGCCTTGGCCGGTGAGGCAGCTTTCGAGCTGCAGCCGGCGCCGAGCAACATCAGCGCGGCGAGCGCGGCGATGAGGAAACCGGCGGAGGTTCGGGTGGCGCGAGTCATGCAGGGGCTCCCTTCGAGAAGCGGACAGTTCGGGTGGCGTTCACAAGGAGCGCGGCGTACACGTGCGGCGCGCCGGGACGGTGGTGAGACCGGCGGCGCGAGGCGAGCGAGCGAGAGGTGCGAGGCGCGTGCGAGCTACTTCGCGCACACGGCGCGGCGCAGGCGGATCTCGTCGCGCACGGGAATGCCGCTGAAGCCGGGCGTGGCGGCGCCGAATCGATCGGCGACCTCTCCGACCGCGACCTCATAGATCGCGAAACCGTGGCGCTGGTAGAAGTAGAGGAGCGGGATGTCGTCGTTGGTCACGGCGACGCGCATGAAGCCGAGGTTGCGCGAAGCCGCGAGCTCGTCGGCGGCGGAGAGCAACGCCGAGCCGGCGCCCTTGCCCTGCGAGTCGGGGTAGACGCTCAGGATATCGAAGGTGGTGCCGAACACGTCCACGTCGGTCTCGCCCAGCGCGCGCTCGCTCAGCAGCGCGATATCGTTGCGGTCGCCGTCGCCGGCTTTGCGCACTGAAAACGTCCCGCGCTCGTTTTGGTTGTGCGAGCCACACGTCACGGACATGCGGGCCTCACCCAGCGGCAAGTCCTTGCCACAAGCGGGACAACGGTACTGCGGGAACGGCAGCTCGAACGCGTCGTTCATGATGTGCGACTCCTTTGATTCTCTGCCGTGTTCACGGCGACTACCCACGGCGACTACCTTTATACCGCGACCGCACCCGCGCGCGCGAGAGCAAGGACGCGAACGGCACCGCCGAGAAGTACGCCACCCAGCGTCCCGGCGCGCCCTCGGGGTATCATCGCTCTATGATCACAACACCGCTGCTCACGGAATCGCCCGCGGGACTCGCCGCACTCGCGCACGTCTCGGTGCTCTACACCGACCTGGACGGCACGCTGCTCGCGCAGGGCGGTGCGCTGCTCTCAGACGCCGATGGCGAGCCGAGCTTCTCGACCGCCGAGGCGATCGTCGCGCTTCGCCGAGCGGCCTTAATCGTCGTGCCGATCTCCGGGCGCAACCAGTTGCAGATGTTCGAGCTCTCGCGACTCGTAGGCTGGACCGACTTCATCGCCGAGCTGGGCTGCGTATTCGTAGCCGGCACCGGCGCCCGGCGCGAGGTCACCTACAACACCGGCGACTGGCCCGAAGACACGCTCACGACAAACCAGACCCCGTTCGAGGCGATCGCCGACTCCGGCGCCGTCGACCTGCTGCGCAAGGCGTTCCCCGGGCACGTCGAATACCACGCTCCCTGGCACCACGACCGCGAGGCGACGCACCTGCTGCGCGGCTGCCTCGACGCCGTCGAGGCGCAGGCCGTGCTCGACACGCTCGAGCTGCCGGTGGCTATACTCGACAATGGGCTCATCCGCCCACCCGCGCACCACCTGACCTGCAAGGGTGACATCCACGCCTACCACCTCGTGCCTGCCGGCGTGAGCAAGGTGCAAGCGCTCGAATTCGATCTCGCGAGGCGCGGCCTTTCGCGCAAGGACGCGGCCGGAATCGGCGACTCGGCGACCGACCTGGGGATGGCGCCGGCTGTGGGCGTCATGGCGCTCGTCGCAAATGGCTTCGACAGCCCCAAACTCGCAACAGTCATTGCCGCCAGCCCCGAAGACAACATCGTGCGGCTCGCCGGAGAGCGCGGCGACGGCTGGATCGAGTTCGCCGAGGCGTGGCTAGCGGCGCGGCAGGCGAAGTAGCGGGGCCAACCTAACCATGGAGTCAAACTAGTGTCGGTTAGCGACTCCGCCTCCGCAGATAGTCGCCTGGCAGCAGTATCGTCACGCCCGCGAATGTGCGCCCGAAACACGCGCCGAAGTGCGACATATCCCCGGTCAGCAGGAAGTTCGCCCCGGAAGCAACGGCGCCGAGCAGCACCGGCCGATCCTTCGCAGGCAAGTCAGGAGCCTGAGCGATGACGAATTCTGCAGGTTCACTGGGTAGCACGGCGAGCGCCGCGATGAGCGCCTCGAGCCGCGCCGCCGCTTCCGAGTCACCGACGTTCCGACGCGCCTCGGCAACAATATGCGGGGATGCCAGCAACCTCACGTCGGGGAGTTCCCACAGGCCCGCGATCCGCGACTTCGGCTTCAGCGCCGCCGAGACCAGCACGTTCGCATCGAGAAACACGCGATCCATCTACGCGACCGGCCGCGGCTGGTGCGGAACCGAATCCGGGTCGATACCCATCGCGCGAACCGCAGCGACGGCATCGTCGTACTCGGCTGCGTCCACGGCATTGTTGAGCATGAACTCAGCCGTACGCTGAGGAGAGTAGACCTCGGTCTCATACGCTTGCACCGGCTTGATGAGCAGCCCGCCAGAGCACTCCTCCATCACTAGCATGTCGCCCTCGCCCAGACCGTACTGGCGTCGCAGATCAGCCGGAATGACCACGGTTCCCCGCTTCCCTACCCGAATGTACTCAGCCACCTCAAACCGCCTCCTTCGACAGTTCTCAGTATATCAGAATGTCTGACATTCAGTCATCCTGTCGGCACTCTCTCGACGCAGTACACGGCCGCTCTCGCCGTCTTTGTGATTAATCACATAATCGCGTTAGTGTTTCGCGCTTCGATCAGAAGGGTTCTCCATCACAGCGCTCTCCCCTTCGTTTGCCCCTCTCGCGCGTGCTGGTGTAGGATTCGTCTGCTGGACTAGTTCCAGCGTTGACAGCCAAGGAGATCTGCTCCGTCCGTTATGGTGCGGCTCCTGTTCGAACACAGGCCACTGCCCGGAAATGTCGAGAGACGCCAATGGGTAGAACAGCCCTCGCCGGCTTAAGGCGAAGGCTAAGGTGGCTGGGCTCACGGCTCGGCGCGCAAGCGACCGGCACCGCAGGTGGGGCACGACCCCGCTGCGTCGACGACACCACGCGTCGCGCGCCCTACGTCGGACAGTGCCAAATCCTACGACGAGGGATGTGAGCGGCGAGACCTCAGGTGTGCCCCGCCCTCACAAGGGACGCCACACCCGCGCCCGAGCCAAGGGCGCATTGCCGCGAACCCCTCGTCCAGCCGGACGCAGGGGTTTTTGTATTCCGTTACCGGAACGCAGCGACCCGCGCACCGACCTCGGCCGTCTGTTATGCAACCGGAAGACAAGGGCCTACGTGAAACCTCACAGTACTTAGGCCCCAAGGTATCTCCCGCCAACTGTCGGCGAGTGCCTCGGGGAGCGCACCGCCTACACGACCCATCGGGTTGACCGCGCACGGCCGTCAAGACGCGCCGAGCACGCGCCCGGAAGGGAGGGAGAGCATATGATCTACCTGTCCCAGATGCTGGGAAAGCCCGTCGTCGACGCCGCCGGCGAAGACATCGGAACCATCAATGACATCGCCATCGCGACCGGAGAGGTCTTTCCGCGTATCACGTCGCTGGCGTTCCAGGGGCCGGACAAGACGCCGTTTATGCTCTCGTGGCGCAAGTTCGTCGAACTCTACGACGGCGAGCGCATCGTGCTCAACGTGCCCGCCTCCGAGATCCGCTTCAGCTACCTGCAGCCCGACGAGGTCTTGCTCGCGCGCGATCTGATGAGCAAGCAGATCGTCGACACGCAGGGCATGAAGGTCGTGCGCGTCAACGACCTCAAGCTCTCCGAGTCCCGCAACCAGCTGCGCCTGCTCGGCGCCGAAGTCGGGACGCGGGGCATCCTGCGCGGCATCTCGCCCGGGCTCGAGCGCTTCGTCGCCCGCCTCGCCACGCTGGTGGGCAGCGAGCTGCCCGAGAACCTCATCGCGTGGAACTACATGGATCTGCTCGACCGCGACCTCTCGCAGGTCAAGCTGTCGGTCACCCACAAGCGCCTCCACGAGCTGCACCCCGCCGACGTCGCCGACATCCTCGAGAAGCTCTCCCCCAGCCAGCGCGCGCGGGTCTTCGAGCACCTCGACAACGAGCAGGCTGCCGACACCATCTCCGAGCTCGAAGACGAGATGCAGGCCGACGTCATCGACGACCTCTCCGAGCGTCGCGCCTCCGATCTGCTCGCCGAGATGGACCCGGACGACGCCGCCGACATCATCGGCGACCTCCCCTACGACAAGGCAGAGGCCCTGCTGCGCCTCATGGGCGTCAAGGAGTCCAGCGTCATCCGCTCGCTGCTCGGCTACAAGGAGAAGACCGCCGGCGGCATCATGACGCCTGAGGTCACCACCGTGACCGAGGACATGACCGTCCAGCAGGTCATCGAGCAGCTGCGCGCCGAGTCCGGCGAGCACGAGAGCATCTACTACGTCTACGTCATCGAAGGCGACTGTCGGCTGGCCGGCGTGATCTCACTGCGCGACCTGCTGCTCGCCAGCCCCGGCACCACCGTGGCCACGATCGCCAAACGCGACCTGTTCAGCGCGCACGTCGACGACGACCAGGAAGACGTCGCCGAGCAGATGAGCAAGTACGACCTGCTCGCGCTGCCCGTCGTCGACGAGACCGGCAAACTCCTCGGCATCGTCACCGTCGACGACGCCCTCGACGTGCTCGAAGAGGAGTCCGCCGAGGACCTCGCGCTGGCCACCGGCTCGGCGCGCCACCGCGGGCCCGCCGCCAGCATGTGGTGGTGGCTGCTGCGCCGCAACTCGTGGGTGTTCGTCTGGGCCGGCCTCGGCTTCGTCGTGGTCGCCGGCGCCCCGCGCATCCCGGGCCTGGGCAACGAAGCGGTCTTTCTGCTCCCCTCCCTGCTGCTCATGCCGCTCGTGCTTCGCGTCGCCGAGGACGTCTCGCAGCGCGCCATCGCCGAGATGATCGAAGAGGACGAAGAGGACGAGCGCCCAAGCATCGCCCACCATCTGGTGCGCGACGGTCTGTTCGGGCTGGTGCTCGGCACCGTGGTCGCGCTCTCGGTGTTCGGTGTGGCCGGGCTGCTCGGCCTGCCTGCGCTCTACGCCGGACTGCTCGGCGCCTCAACCGGTATCGCGATCCTGCTCGTGCTCCTCGCGGGCGTGGGCGTGACCGAGTACGCACGCCGCCGCATGACCGCCGAGAAGTCGTTGTCGGCCACGGCGCTGGGTCTTGCGCTCATGCTCATGTCCTCGGCGATCTACCTCGCTCTCGCGTTTGCCGCCGGAGTGGTCTTCACCCGCACCGGCGGGGTGTAGGGATTCGCCAGTGACGTCGGCAACCCCCACAGCCAGCACGCCGTCCCAGCGCCGCAAGCGGCGCGTCCTGCCGCTGCTCGCAGCACTCGGCCCCGGCATCATCGCGGCTTCCGCCGGCAATGACGCCGGCGGAATCGCGACGTACTCGCAGGGCGGCGCGAGCTACGGCTACGCGACGCTGTGGATGATCTTCGTGATGACGTTCTCGCTCGTCATCATCCAGGAGATGGCCGCCCGCATGGGAGCGGTCACCGGCAAGGGATTCGCGGCGCTCATCCGCGAGAAGTTCGGAATCCGCCCCACCATCTTCGCGATGGTGTGTCTGCTCGCGAGCAACGCGGCCACGAGCGTGGCTGAGTTCGCCGGCATCGCCGCCGCGCTCGAGCTGTTCGGCGTCACGAAGTACATCTCGGTGCCGATCGCGGCGATCGTAGTGTGGCTGCTCGTGGTGCGCGGGAGCTACCGCAACGTCGAGAAGATGCTGCTCGTGCTCTCGGGCGTCTTCTTCGCCTACGTGGTCGCCGCGTTCATGGCCAAGCCCGACTGGGGCGTCGTGATCAAGGCGACCTTCGTGCCGACGTTCATCCCCACCGCGGGCTTCGTACTCATCGTGATCGCCACTATCGGCACGACCATCGCGCCATGGATGCAGTTCTTCGTGCAGAGCAACATCGTCGACAAAGGCACCACGGTCAAGGAGCTCTTCTACACTCGCGTCGACGTCATCGGCGGGGCGATCGCCGCCAACATCGTCGCCTGGTTCATCATCGTCACCACCGGCACGGTGCTCTTCCCGCGCGGCATCGCCGCCTCCTCTGCCGAGAAGGCCGCCCAGGCCCTCGCGCCCGTGGCCGGCCAGTACGCCAGCTCGCTGTTCGCGATCGGGCTGTTCGGTGCCTCCCTGCTCGCGGCGTTCGTGCTGCCGCTGACCGCTTCCTACGCGGTGTGCGAGGCGTTCGGATTCGAGCGCGGCATCGACCGCACGTGGGCCGAGGCGCCGGTATTCAACGGCATCTACACCTTCGTCATCTTCTTCGGAGCGCTGTTCGTCCTCATCCCGAAGGCTCCGCTCATCTCGATCATGGTGCTCTCGCAGGCGGTCAACGGCGTGCTCCTGCCGTTCCTGCTCATCTTCATGATGATCATCATCAACGACCGGCGAATCATGGGCCGCCACGTCAACGGGCGCATCTACAATGCGGTGGGCTGGACCACGGTAATCGTCGTGATCGGGCTGACGGTCGCCCTGCTCGGCATGACCGCGCTCGGGATGGCCTGACGCTCGTGGCCACTGAGAAGCCCGCTCCCGATCCTCTCACTGCAGCCAAGCACGCGGCCCGCGTTCGGGCTCAGGATGCGCGAGCGTGTCTCTCAAGCGATGTGTGCCGCACTCACGCCGCCGCCATCGCCGATGCGCTCCTCGCTTTGCCCGAACTCGCGCGGGTGCGCACGATTCTCGTCTACTCCGCGCTGCCGGCCGAGCTCGATCCCGCACTCGCGGTGACGACGCTACGCACACGCGGCGTGCGCGTGGCCTACCCGCGCATCGAGGCGCCGGGCGTGCTCGACCTACACCTGGTCGACCACGAGCTGGAACTCGTGCCCGGTCCGTTCGGCCTCTCGCAGCCCGACGCTCGCGCGCCGCGGGCGCAGCGCGAGAGCATCGACGCCGTGATCGTCCCCGGAGTGGCATTCGACGAGAGTGGGCGACGCCTCGGCTACGGCGGTGGCTACTACGACCGCCTGCTGCCGATGCTGCGACCCGACTGCATCCGCATCGGCATCGCCTTCGACCAGCAGCTGCTCCCCCGGATTCCCTCCGAGGAGCATGACGTGGACGTCGACATGGTCGTCACGCCGAGCCGCGTGATCCGCACCGCGAAGAATCCGCGCCACTAGTCACGCACACCCGCCGATACCCGCGCGCCTGACCGGCGCGGCTATCTCGCCCCGGCGAGCTGGTCAAGCGTGACGAAGACGAACCCCCGGGCCTTCAGGTCGCGGATGACGATCGGCAAAGCCGCGATGGTCTGGTCCCGCGTCCCCCCGCCGTCGTGCATGAGGATGATCGAGCCCGCGCGAACGTTGGTCTCCGCATTGGCGACGATGCGGGCCACTCCCGGCTTGCTCCAGTCGCGCGAGTCGACATCCCACAGCGCCACGCGCATGTTCAGCGCGCGCGTCTGGGCCCACACAGTGGTGTCGATGGAACCGTACGGCGGACGGAACCACGCCGGCGTCACTCCCGACGCGGCTCGAATGCTCGAGACCCCATACGCGATTTCGCGGTACATGACCGCCGGCGAGGCGACCGTGAGCAGACGGTGGCCGTAGGTGTGGTTGCCTATCGTATGGCCGCCCTCGGCGACTCGCCGTGCGATCTCGGGGTGATTCTTCGCGCGTTCCCCGAGCATGAAGAAGGTCGCGTGAATGCCCTCGTTCTTCAGGATGCCGAGGATTCTGTCGGTCTGGGTGACCCACGGACCGTCATCGAAGGTGAGCGCGATGAGCTTGTCGGCCGGAGCCGGACGCGTGCGCATGACGACCATGTCCACCGCAGGGCGCGTGACGTAGCCCGCCACCTCGACCCCCGACACCTCGCCCCTGGTCATCTCGCGGACTCCGACCGAGCCGGGATCCGCGAGGTGCATGACCGGACCTGCGCCTTCGACGCGCCGCTTGAACGGAATCGGGACACGCAGGGTGACAGCCCGCTCGAGGCGGTCAGGGCCGCTGCGGCTCGTGATCACGTCGCCGTCGAACACCCGGCTCGAGAGCACGACGGGGCGGCCGTTGCGCGTGACGAGGGGGGGACTGCCGCCGTCGCGCGTGATGACGCTGCCGTCGACGGCGCGCAGGGCACCGGCGCGGGCGCGCACCACCCCGCCGTGGCGCAGGTCGCCGACGGACAGACCCGCGCGGACCGTCGCGCGGCGGCCATCGACGGTGACGCTGATCGGGCGGGCGAAGCCCCACGCCAACGCTACCGCGGCGCCGAAGACGAGCACGGCCGCCACAGCAGTGAGGACGGGTACGCCGCTACGCGGCGGAGGAGTGAGGACGTGATACGACACGATGTTTTGCGGGCCCCTCGGTCGATAGTCGTTGAGCCAAGCGTCAGAGCGAGTTGCGTGCCACGCACCCGTCGCTCAGGCCGAGCGGTGTGGCGGCACGTGTCATCTTTCGTTGGTCCACGTAGCAGGTGTGCGATTCGGTACGCGCAGCGGGAAGCGCAGTGACTCCAGTACCGCCTCGAGGTTGTCCTGCAGCACGGCGAGTGTGCGCAGATCGAGACGCATGAGCGGGTAGGTCGGATGCGGGTGAGTCACGGTGAACCCGTTGCGAAGCAGGAACGGCATTCCGAGCATCGGCATGTCATCGATGTGCCACGCCGGGTCGGCGAACGCGAACGCCTCGACACGGCGCTCCCCGCGCATCACGAGGTCGCGCAGACACGCACGGATCAGCACCGTCCCGAGCCCGTTGTGCCTTGCGTCGGGTGAGATGTGGAGACACGAGATGAGCGGAACCGACAGGTCTCTCGGCGCCGAGGGAAACGTCGCGGCCTGCGGGAAGTACCCGCTCGGCGAGTACTTGATGAAGCCGAGGACCTCGTCGTCTTCGTAGGCGACGCGCCCGCAGTCTCCCCACTCGTCGGTGACCCGGCGAAACCAAGCACGCTGCAGCTCGATGTCGTTGGGCTGCCCGCACACTCGCTCGCGCTCCCCCGCGCTCTCCCAAAACGTGCAGCCCGAGCAACCGACGGGAAGCCGGTCGAGATCATCGAGCGCGAGCGGTCTGAGTCTGCGTGTCATGTTCTGCCGTCTCGAGTCGTTGCCGAGTCACTCCAGTATAGGGCGCACGCCGCGCGGGTAGCACCCGGAGTGGGTGTCATTTCTCGTCGTCAGGGGGGCCCATGGCATCGACCACTTCGTCCTTGATCGACTTAAGCCAGCCGATCGCCTTCTTGCCGGTCTTGCTCTGGGACGCAGCCTTCGCCGCAGCTTTGCCGTACACGGCCGCCTTGGCAGCGGTCTTCGCGGCGGTCTCCACCGCCTTGGTCGCCTCAGCCTTGGCTACCGCAGCACCGCGCCCCGCCACCGCTGAGACGCCGCCGTCGACCTTGGTCGCCGCGGACTCATCGGCGACCACGACCGCCTCGCCGTCGAAACCCTGCACGAGCGAGGCGGGAAGATCGCGGACTCCGACGGCAACGTCGGCGGTCACCCCGCCCGACAGTCCGAGCGCATTGAGCTCGCCGGTCGCGGGGTCGAACACCGCGTCGCGCACGCTGCCCAGCATCCGACCCGACTGCGTGCGTACGGGCATGCCGCTCCAGATGACACTGCGGTTCCAGTCGATGTCGAGCCGGGAGGCCGCCAGGCCGTCCCACGCCGAGGAACCGATGACGTTGACGTCGCCCTCGTCGAACGCAGCACGATCGAGCGCAAGCATCCGATCGCGTCGGCGCACGACCAGCGCGATATCCGGTCGCTCGACGAGCATCCCCACAACGCGAGGCTCGGTCGGGTGGAAGAGCACGGCAACGACGCGCCCGATCCGGGGGCGAACACCGGAGCGGCGGGGTTCGCCGTAGACGCGTGAGCCGATAAGGCCGCGAAGCGTGAGCATAGGTGCAGACCCTTCCAGAACGAAACGGACCGACCTCCGAGGTTCCGAGGGCCGGTCCGAGCGTAGCAGATGGAAGCGTGGAGCTAGACGCTGGGGAGCGGGTTTTCGTCAGAGCCGGACGCGTCGGGCATCGAGGCGGCCTTCTTGGCCACGAAGTCCAGCGTGTCGCTTGCCTTGGTGGCTGCGGTTCCCAGGCCACTCTTGGTCGCTTCGGCCGCCTTGTCCACGGCGTCCTTTGCAGCAGGCTCCATATCGGCGATCTTGCCCTTGGCACCTTCGGCGGACTTGGCTACCTGCTCCTGCAGACGGCCGCGAGCCTCGTCGATCTTGGCGCGCAGAACCTCGCCCTTCTCGGCGGCGGTCTCTTTGCCGGTGGAAACGACCTCGGTCACTTTCTCCTTGCCGGTGGCGACGACCTCGGAGACCTTATCCATGCCAGTCTCGTAGAACTCGCCGGCCTCGCCCCAATACTCGTCGGCCTTCTCGGCGAGAATGTCACGCGTCTCCCTGCCGGAACGCGGCGCGAACAGCAGGCCGACGACCGCGCCTACGATACCGCCGAGCAGAAACGCTCCAAAGACCGAACCACCGCGTCGTCCATAACCCTCATACATGGAAAAGCACCTCCGTGATCGATGCGAAACTTGGCGATGGGACAGGCCCGATTGCGGTCGGGCCTCTCAGACTATGTACCCGATTCTCCGCGCGCGAGCGCAGCCTGTATCACTCTTGATACCACATCTTGGAAGGTCATGCCTGCTGCTTCGGCCGCCATCGGCAGCAGCGACGTCTCTGTCATGCCCGGGGATGTGTTGCACTCCAGCACGAACGGCTGTCCCGCAGCGTCGAGCACGAGGTCGACACGGCTCACATCGCGACACCCGAGAGCCTCGTGAACGCGGCGCGCGATTTTGCACGCTTCGTCGGCAGCTTCGGGCGTGATGCGCGCCGGCGCGAAGAACTCGGCCTCGCCGGCGGTCACGCGGGCCGAGAAGTCGTAGAAGCCCGACGCGGCGACGATCTCGACGGGCGGCAGCACGCGCAACGACTCGCCTTCGCCGATGACCGATACGGCCAACTCGACGCCCTCGATCCACTTCTCGACCACCGCAGCGGTGTCGTAGGAGAGCGCCGTGAGGAGCGCGTCGGCGAGCTCATCGGCGGCGTCGACACGCCGCAGCCCGAGCGCGGATCCCTGGCGGGCGGGCTTGACGGCGACGGGGAATCCCCCGACCGCGTCGGGAATCAGATCGAGCGCGGTAGCCGCGCCCATCTCCTTGAACGCGTCGGCGGTCAGCGTGATCCAGGCGGGTGTGGGGATGTCGCGTTCGACGAAGAGGTGCTTGGCCACCGACTTGTCCCACGCCAGCGCGCTCGCCACCACTCCGGGTCCCGTGTAGGGCACGCCGAGGAACTCGAGCAGCTCCTGGATCGTGCCGTCCTCGCCGTACTTGCCGTGAAGCGCGATGTAGGCGGCGTCCGGGCGCTCGGAGCGCAGCGTCTGCACAAGGTCGGCCGTGACGTCGAGCGCCAAGACCCGGTAGCCGGCTGCCTCGAGCGCGTCGCTGACCCGCCGCCCGCTTAAGAGCGAGACCTCCCGCTCGAGCGAACGCCCGCCCATGAGTACCGCGATCTTCCCTTTCACGCTGCCCCCTCTTCGCGCGCCGGTAGCGCACCTGCCGCCGCAAACGCACGATACAGTTCCAGCCGGTCCTCGACCACCTCGGCGAGACGCAGAATGCCCTCGCCGATCGCCTCGGGCTCGGCGTAGCAGAACGCGAGGCGCATGCAGTTCTTGCCCCGACCGTCGGGGAAGAAGCCGTCGCCCGGCACGAACGTGACCCCGTGCTCGACCGCCTCGGCGAGCATCGACGAGCAGTCCACGTAGAGCGGCAGCTCGACCCACACGAAGAAGCCGCCGTCGGGCTTGGTCCAGCGTGCCTCGGGAGGGAAGTGCTCCTCGAGTGCGGCGACCATCGCATCCCGTCGCTCGGCGTAGGTGCGGGTGAGCTCGGCCAGCACGCGACGCCAGCGGGTGCCCTGGAAGTAGCGCTCGGCGGTGGCCTGCGCGAAGTTGCTTCCGCACAGGTCGGCGGCCTGCTTGACCAGCAGGACCTTGGCAAGCACCGGCGCGGGCGCCGTGATCCATCCCAGCCGCAGCCCGGGCGCGAAGATCTTGCTGAACGTGCCGAGGTAGACGACCTCGTCGTCAAGCGAGCGCAGCGGCTTCATGTGGCCGCCGTCGAAGCGCAGACGGCCGTACGGGTCGTCCTCGACCACGAGGACGTCGTAGGCGCGTGCGAGCTCGAGCAGCCGTCGCCGGCGCTCAGGCGACATCGTCACGCCTGCGGGATTCTGGAAGTTCGGGATGGTGTAGATGAACTTGGCACCGCGCGGGCCGAGGCGCGCGAGCTCGGCCTCGAGCAGGTCCATCCGCATGCCGTCGCCGTCCATCGGAATGCAGTGGATGTCGGGCTCGTAGGCGCTGAACGCCTGCAGGGCGCCCACATAGGTCGGACCCTCCGTGATGACGACGTCTCCCGGATCGAGCATCGTCTTGGCGAACAGGTCGAGCGCCTGCTGGGCGCCGGCCGTGACCAGGACGTCATCCGGAGACAGACGCACGCCGATCTCGGCCATCAGCTCGCTGATGAGTGTGCGGATCTGGAGGCGGCCGTTGCTCGAGCCGTACTGGAGCGCCGCTGCGCCTTCGTGACGGACGGCATCGCGCGCGGCGTGTGCCACGGCATCGTGCGGCACGCGGCTGACCTCAGGCATGCCACCGGACAGCGAGATCATGTCAGGGCGCGAGGCTGCCGCGAAGAGGTCGCGCACCGCGCTGCTTCGCACGCCGTCGAGGCGACGGGCGTACCTGTCATGCCACCGGTCGAACACGATTCGTGCGGTTCCCATGTGGAGCCCCTTGCCCGGAAAACACAAAACCCCCTCCGCCTGATAGGGCGAGGGGGCAATCGCGGTACCACCTATCTTCGTCCCACGAGCGCCGGGCGGGCGCATGCGAGAGACCTCATTCCCAGGATACCGGTCCGGGACCGATCCGCTTCCGGAACCCGTGGCGCGGCTCCCTGGCAGAGGACTTCGGAGGGGTGGCCAGGCGCGCATGCGCCCTCTTCCCTCACGTCCGTGGTGTGATATCCAGCCCCCGTGCGCACGTCGCCGAGGTGTGGCGAGCACTCTAGCAGGGTGAAGCGCACGTGGTCAACGGCGCGCGCGGACCTCAGAGCGCACGGACCTGCCGGTCGCGCACCGCGTGCAGCCGCGCAGCGATGGCGTCCACATCCGGCGTCTCTCCCCCACTGGCGCACAACCACTCCACGATGTCGGCTCCGCTGCGCAGGGCCCCGAGCGCCACGAGGTCGTCGTCGTAGGCGAGCCGGACTCGGTAGACGCCCACCCCGTCGGCGGCGAAATCCCATGCGGTTTCGCCGCGAAGCGAGCGAGGCGAGCCCGACAGCGCCATCAGCTCGCACGCGACGTGCTCGAGCAGATGCGGCAGCTCGGTGTCGGCGAGCTCGGCAACGTGTCCGTGTGCCGAGCCGTTCTCGCAGGTGTGTCGCGCAAGCCCGGGCAGCAGCGCGAGTGCGCGCGGCGCCAATCCGGGCACCGATGAGGTGCGCGCCCTGTCGCGGTCGCGTACGCGGACGAGCGCCTCGATGCTCTCGGGCCCGACCTCGACCCGCTCGATCTTCAGGACGCCCACGATGCTATCCGCTACTCGCCACTCGCCGCGAACGCCCGCCGAGCCGACCGCGCACCGCGCAGGTACGCGAGCGAGGCCACGACGAGGATGACACCGACCGCCACGAGCGCGACCTTGGAAAGCTCCGCCTCGATGATGGCCGACTTCACCCGTTTGGACTCGGCGGTGGCGAGGTTTCCGATCTCCTCGGCGCGGTGCTTGATGTCTTCAAGCGACACGCGGTCCGCCGGATCGATGGTCAGTGGCTGTCTGGGATCCTGTGTCATTTCTGGAGGTTCCTCATCTTCACGACGGTGAACAGTACGGCGCCAAGCAAGTTGACGCCGCCAACGAGCAGAAGCGCGCCCGGCCACCCGAGCCACGCTGCGAGCAGAAGCAGAAGCGCGACGAACACGAACGACAGGCCGATGACCATGAGGCAGCCGGCGGCCGACGCCGAGACGAGCGTCAGCCCTAGGCGCTGCGCCGGAATCACGATCTTCTCGCGCATGATGTCGGCGGCTTCCTGGCGAATCCAGTTCACCAGCATCTGCAGCAGGTCCGCGATCGCGTCTATGAAGCTCTCGCGAGGGGCTCCCGGAGCCGGACCGCTCGGCGGCGTGGGAGGCGGCGCGTCGGTCCGGGAACCGCTGCTATCGGTGGTGCTCATCAGAAGGTCTCCCTTGGAGGAGTCGCGGTGCGTCTTTAGACAGGATACCCAAAACGAACGGCGGCCCCGGATGTCTTCCCGGGCGCCGCCGTGTTCGATTGCCTAGGGGAGTGCTTAAAGCAGGCCTAGTACCACCCGTAGCGGTAGCTGTGGCGCAGCGCCTTGGCAGGAGATCCGTAGCGGCGCTTCATGTAGGAGATGGCCACCGTGGTGTTCCACGTCGCGTTGACCCACCTGCGCTTGGGCGCAGAGGTCATGAGCTGGAAGAGACCCTTGCAGCTGCCGTTGCGGGCGCGAGGGTTGTAGCTGCTCTCGCGCTTCGCGAGGGTGACGAGCGCCCGCGAGTTGGCGGCAGAGAGGTGGTGCCGTCTCGCAACGACCTTGATCGTCGCGACAACCTTCCTGCGCGATGCGGCGGTCGTAGCCAAGGCCGGTGCAGCGGCGCCGACCGTGAAGACGGCGGCGAGCGCGAGCGAGAGGATCATTCGGACGACGCGTGTAGATGAAGTGAGACTCCGATACAAAGCTGTTCCTTCCAAAGGGTGCAGGTCGTAGCGCATAGAGAAGTAGCCGTACTGAGCAGAGTGCAAGGGCGTGGGGGCGTGGGTGGGCACAAAACGGCCCTAGACAGCGGTGGAGGGGGCTGAAGCTAGCTGCCTCGCATCTGGTTTACGGAGACGACTTACGCCGTCATCGCAAACCAGAGAAGCGCTATGCTCTTGGGTTCGGACCTGACATTGCTCTCGGTCGCACTGCGCTCGCCATGTCGATGAGCGGGTCTGGCCGATCCGATTGGGCTTCGTCTTCCGGCATCCGCTGCGCAGGTCCCACGGCCGTCCCAATCGTCATCCGGCCGAACACTGCGGCGCCACGTACTTCCAAGTCCGAACGGATTATAGCAACAACGTTGCCAAACCGACAGAACCCCCAGCGTGCCGGGGGTTCTGTGCGGAGTATGGTGGGTGGTTGGCGTGGGCGCGTGCCTCGCCCGTGCTACTTCGCGGTCGGTGTGGCCTCCGCAGCTGCGAAACTCTCCAGCACCTTCCCGAGCGCTTCGATCTTGGCGCCGTACGTCGCCCAGTCTCCCTTGCGCTGCGCGTCGAGCGCATCGAGGAAGAGCTGTCGCGCGGCCCGCGCATCGACCGTCGCCCCGCCGCCGTCGGTTCCGCCAGCAGTCTCAGTTGTGGGAGTCGACTCGCCGAACACCTTGAGCAGCGCCGCCTCGAGCGTGCGCTCCATCTCGACCTTGTCGGCGTAGACAACGATCACGCGAGTGAGCTCGGGAATCGCGGTCTGCTCGGCCTGCAGGTACAGCGGCTGGACGTAGACGATCGAGTCCTTGATCGGCACAACGAGCATGTTGCCGAGAATCGCTTTGCTGCCACGCTGGCTCCACAGGGACAGCTGCGGCGAGATGACCGCGTCCTGGTTGATTCGCGCGCTCACCTGTTCCGGGCCAAGCACCACACGCTCTTTGGGGAACAGGAATACGGTGCGCTCGCCGTACTGGCCGGGATCGGAGTTGGCCGCGACCCAGCCGATCATGTTGTCGCGGTTGCGGGGCGTATAGGGCTGCATGATGTAGAAGTGCTCGGTGTCGGCGCCGGGAAGCTTCATGAGCACGAAGAACGGCTCCATCACCTTGCCCTGGCGCTCGCCGGGGAGCTCCCACTGGTCTTCCTTGTTGTAAAACACCCGCGGGTCGGTCATGTGGTAGGTCCGATACACCTCGGCTTGCGCGGCGAAGAGACCCTCCGGATAGCGGAAGTGGTCACGCAGCTTCTCCGGGATCTTCGCCCCGTCTTCTACGAGCGATGGGAACACGCCACGCCACGCCTTGAGCACCGGGTCGGTGTCGTCGAATGCGTAGAAGTGGGTGGTTCCGTCGAACGCGTCGACGGTGACCTTCACGGAGTTGCGCAGGTAGTTGGTGTTGGTGTTGGGCAGCCCCTCGGAGTAAGGGAACTCCGTCGAAGTGGTGTAGGCATCGATGATCCACGTGATCTTGCCGTCGACGAGCACCGGATACGGGTCCTTCTCGAACGTGAGCCAAGGTGCTAACGCCTCGAGCCGGGCCGTCAGATCGCGGCGCAGGAGAACGCGGCTGTCCGGCTTCACGTACTCCGAGAACAGCACCTGGTTCGACCCGAGATGGAGTGCGAAAGCCAGGCGCCGGAAGATCGAGCCGATCGCGATCCCTCCGTTGCCCTTGTACTCGTACTCGGCGTTCTTCTCCCCCATCGGGTAGTCGAACTCCTTGATGCCGGTGCTGACGATGACGTACTGCGTCGTCGCCTCACCGTAGTAGATGCGCGGCTGCTTGGTCTTGAGGTCCGTGGTCGTGAGCGGTGGGATGTCCCCGATGGTGAACTTGGGCATGCCGCGCGTGTCGGCGGCGTTGACCGGGCTCATGACCAGGCCGAAACCGTGCGTGTAGACGAGGTGCCGGTTGACCCAGGTCTGTGCCTGATCGGGCAGCAGGCTGGAGTTCATCTCACGTGCCGAGACGAGCATCTGCTCGCGCTTGCCGTCGATCACATAGCGGTCGACGTCGACATCGGGGAACTCGTAGTACGGCCGAATCGACTGGAGCTGGCTGTAGCTCTGCGCCACAATCGCCGGATCCCACAGCCGGATGTTCTGCAGCGTCTTCGTGTCGGTCTTGACGTCGTTGGCGGTCAGCGTCTCGGCGGCGGGGAAACTCTTGCCCGCCACGTCGTTGAGTCCGAACGCCTTTCGCGTCATGGCTATGTTGCGTTCGATATAGGGTGCTTCAGCCGCGGCCTCGTTCGGAGAGACGATGAACTGCTGCGTCAGCGCCGGCCATACCGCACCGAGAAGGACCGAGGCACTTACCCAGATGCCGATGGCGACGAGCGGCAAGCGCCACCCCTTGAACCGGATGTTGGCCAGCAGGAGCACGGCCGTGATGACTGAGATGACGATGAGGATCCGGTACGCGGGCAGCTGCGCGTGAACGTCGGTGTAGCTCGCCCCGACGATCTGCCCTCTCGGCGAGAAGTTCAGGCGCAACATGTTGATCCAGTCGCGGAACCCCCACGTGAGGACGAGCAGCGCCATGAGCACCGACAGGTGGCCCTTGACGTGCGGCGCGAAGCTCTTGAGGCGCGCCCAGGGCTGGATGGCTCCGTCGATAAGGTGCACGAGGAAGGTGAGCAGCGTGGTGAGGATGAGGATCCCCGTGAGCCACGTGCACAGGAGGTTGAACGCCGGGAGGTTGAACACGAAGAAGCCCACGTCGCGGCCGAACTGCGGGTCGGTGTAGCCAAAGGGAACCGAGGCCAGTGCGAGGCGGAAGACCTGCCAGTTGGCCGACATGTTCAGCCCGTTGATCAGCGCCAGAACCACCGAGCCCCAGAGGATCGCCGCGTTCAGGATGGGGCCCATCTTGCCGCGAAGCTGCTGGACGATAACCTCGACCTGTTCGGGGATGCCCTGGGGAAGTCCAACCGGCATGACACGGGGCGCCATGTTGCGTGCGACCCGCATGCTGGTGAAGAGCAGCACGAACGACGCGACCGCGAACACGGCACCGACCACGAGCTGCGAAACGATGCGTGTCGTGAACACCGAGCCCTGTCCCAGGTCGCTGAACCACAGCCAATCGATCCAGATGCCGGACCCCCATTTCAGAAGGGGCAGGCCGATGAAGAAGAGGGCGGCCAAAAGCGCCAAGCCGATCGTGACGCCGCGTGGTCGAGCGGTTTGAGCTGACATGCGGGCTCCTCGGTGGGGGTCAGACGTAGTCGTCGACCTCGATGTTTATCAGGCGTGGATCGATGCAACCCATAACGGTCAGGTCGGGGCGGTGGACCAGCTCGATGTCGGTCGGAGTAACCATCTCACCGGACGCAGAGGATATCACCCGGACGGTGGGACGCAGCGGATCGCCTTCGCCGGGTGCCAGGACGATCGCCACCTCGTCATTGGACAAACGGACGATCGAGCGCGGCGGATACAAACCCATGAGCTGCACGAAGAGACGAACCAGCGTCGGGTCGAGCGACGCTCCTGCGCTCTTGGCCAGCATCGCCATCGCGTCGTCTTGGACGCGCGCCGCCGAGTAGCTGCGCTGCGATGTCATCGCATCATAGGAGTCCGCAACGGCCACGATGCGGCTTGCGAGGTGCTGCTTGCGCCGCGGGGTGCGCGACGGGTAGCCGGTACCGTCCCAGCGCATGTGGTGCTCGAGGATGGTGACGACCGCGGACTTGTCGACGCCGGGGAGCAGCGCGGTCATCTCGGCGCCCGTGATCGGATGCTGGCGCACGTTGGCCCACTCTTCAGGCGACAGCGCTCCGGGCTTGTTGAGGATCTGGAGATCGACTGTGAGCTTGCCGATGTCGTGCAGAAGCGCGCCGACTCCGAGCGAGGAGAGGAAGCGGTAGTCGTTGGTGACCGATGATCCGAGCGCCAACGACAGAATCGCCACGTTGGCTGAGTGGTAGAACGTGTACTCGTCGTAGTTCTTCAGACCCGTGAGCTGGAGCATCGCGTAGCGGTTGGCGAGCACGTTGTCCACGAGCGACCGCACGACGCCTTTGACCTTGATCGTGCTCACGTGCCGGTTGGCGCGAAGGAGCCGGTCGATCTCGCGCATGAGCGATACCGCACTACCGAACGCCGCGCGTGCTTCGTCGGAGGGCTCGCCGTCGGGCTTGCGCACGCGCTCGAGCATCCTCACGGCACCGATCTGAACGTGCGGCAGGTCCGCCTCGACGACCATGTGCTCGATGCCGCCTGACTTGGCCACTTCGGCCGCGTCGAAGGCGAGAATCGATACCGCCCGCGCCAGCTCCTGCTCGTCGGCCCCGCGCCGGAAGACGAGCGAGCCCACACCCGTCGAGGTCAACTCGCGCACGAGCTGGTCGAACAGCACGCTCTCCTCGGTGAGGAGCTGGTCGCCGAGCATGATCTCGCCCTCGAAGAAGGCGAACTCGACATCGACGCCTTCGCTGAAGAACGGGGCGAGCGACTCCGCAAGGAGCACGACCCCTTCCATGACGGCCGGATGCTCGAGCGGGTAGAACCGGGCGGCGCGGCGCGCCGCGTAGAGGCGCGTCAGGATGTCGCGAGCCCTCCGCGTCTGCTTCGCCGAGTAGTGCGCGGTCCCCGTGCCGGACTCACCGGTGATCGACTCCGCCTCGTGCTCATGCGTATGCGAGGCCGGTTCGGTCGCGTCGGGCATCTTCGTCGGGAGTGGTGCGGCAAGCGCGGCAAACAGCGCCTCGACGCTGGCGTGGTCGGGTTTCGGTGCCGCCGCGGAGAGTGTCTCCGACACGGCGGCGGAGTCCTCGGCCGGTTCGGCTGACGTAAGCGAGGACTCCCCTTGGGGCTCGTGCGGATCCGCTACAAACGGCGTCTCGCTCATCGCGAACCTCCCTGATGCAAGTGTATCTGAGCTATCGCTGATTCGGCCGCGGCGCGGAGTTCTCGGGCCCTGGCCGCTTTGATGATCGCCCGCTTCCCGGCAAGCGCCTCGAGCGTCGGCAACGCCTCGAGGGCGCCGAGCCTGCCGAGCGCCTCGATGGCCTCGACGCGGGGTCCGTTCTCACGATTGCCTCGGCCCTCGCCGCGCGCGACCTGTTCGAGAGCCGGAATCGCAGCACGCACGCCGCTTCCTCCGAGATATCTGGCTGCGAGCTGCACGTTCTGCGCGTCCTCGTCGGCGAGCACCGCCATGAGCATCTCCGAGGCGCGTCGGTCATTGATACCCGCCAGACCACGAATGGTCTCTCGGCGCACGCGAGTCTCGGAGTGGCGAAGTGTGCGCTCGAGATAGGGCAGCACGGCCGATGACTTCGTCGCGCTGAGAATGCTGACCACATTTCGGACGAAGTACCAGCGCGGGTCGGTCATGTAAGCGCCCAGCTCGGAGATGTAGCGGGTGGCGATTCCCGAGAGCATGTCGACGAGGGACTTGCGCGCAGCCATGTCGGGCTCAATCGCGAGGTGCTCGAGCAGCGGCTGGATCGCGAGCAGCCCGAGGGTGTCGAGCAGGCGGCGCGCGGCATCGTGCTCAGGCGTCCCTGGCTTGTAGAGGCGCAACGTGTGCACGATCGCCTTGACGTCCTGCGGCCGGGCGAAGCGGGCTACCGCTCGCTCGAGCCGCAGGCGCTGCTCGGGAGAGAGCGCGGGGTTCTCGGCGGCCGAGCGCAGCGATGCCGCGACATCGGCGGCGACGTCGATCTCACCGCGCGCGATGAGCAGGTCGAGCGCGTCTTCGAGCATCGCCATGGTCGAGGCGAACTGCAGCTCGCGCGCGTCCATGCCCACGAGCGCCACCAGCGCGCTGATCACGTCGCCGTCGGTGATGCCGCGGCGCGCTTCGTCCTTCAGCGCGAGCACGTCGGTGTCGGTCGACGTCGAGACCTGCATCGCGGGGGCGAGATCCATCAGCTTGAAGATGGCGTCGACCGGACGTTCTTGCTGCGAGCTGCTCGACGGGCGAACGGTGAGCCGGCTGGGCGCTGCCATCTCGAGCACCTCGGCAACGACCGAATCGCCGAGGCCCGCGCCGAGCATGGCAGCCCCGGCGGCATTGACCACCTCGTCGCGATCGGCCATGGAGATGAGCGCCAGGTTGCGGATCGCGCGCACGAGCCCTTCACGCGACGCCTCGCCGGTGTCCAGGTCGTGGACGAACATGCGGCAGACCTCGTCGATGTCCATCTGCCGTACAACAGCTGCAAGCGGCTCGGACGTGCGCGCCTCGGGAAGCACCTGCTCGACGAGCAGGTCGCGGCGCAACTGCGGGTCGAGTGCCCACAGCTCCTCTGCAAGCGAGCGCATGAGTTCGTGCTGCTCTTCGCCACCGACCTCGAGTGCGATGTGCGCGAGTTCTGCGAAGCGGTCGCCGACCGCCATCAGGTCGTGAACACCGTCGACGCCCTCGTAGGTATCGGCCAGATAGTCGCGCACCGCCCCGGGCGTGCCGAGGATCCGGGCGATGATGAGGCCGTCACGATTGCGCCCGCCATAGGCTGCTGCGACGATGTCGTCCATCTGCGGCCGCGTATAGGCAGGTTCCGCATTCTCGGCTCCGGGGCTGAGCGTCGCCTCGACGTCGACCAGCGAGATCTGGGCCTCGGTGACCGTGATCGTATCGACGTTCTGCTCCCACAGGCGCGCCTCGAAGCCGCCGGCGGAGAGCACCTCGTCGGGAGTGTACTTGAGCACCGACAGGAACGAGATGAGGTCGCGGCCCTCGATCCCCGCGTGAAAGCGCACTTCTGAGAGCCGTCGGTTGTAGAGCTCTTGAGCGAAGGAGACAAACGCCGACTGGTTGGGGAATACCGGCGCCGACTCGTAGAAGAGCCCCGATTTGGTCACGACGAACCGGACGTCGGAGCGTTCCTGGAACGCCTCGCGCAGCAGCGCGATCGCGTCCTCCGACGTCTCGCGCGGGATGGTGCTGGACGGCGGATAGAGCTGAACCGCCTTGTTCGCCACGAGAAGTTGTCGAACGAACCTCTCGACGATTGCCGGAACCTCAGGGCTTTTGTCGTCGGCCGCAGCCACGAAGCCTCCCTCTCCCCACGCGTCGCGTTCGCGAGTCCCACTCTCGACAGTATAAGCGCACGCAGGCGCGCGCGGGGAACGCCTGCCACCACGGCCGAGCAGGGCAAAGACGACATGCTACCATCGGCCCATGAGCGACCCGAACACACCTCACCGCGATACCGAGAAGCCCGGCGCATCAGCGGCCGCCGAGGTGGTCCTCGCCTCGCAGTCGCCCCGCCGCCGCCGACTCCTCGAATGGCTCGGCCTGCCCTTCGTCTCGACCGCGGTCGACACGCCGGAGGACCTCGAAACGCCGCTCGCCAGTGATCCCGAGGCGCTCGCCGCATCGCTCGCCGCCGAGAAGGCCGTCGCCGCCCGCGATGAGGGCCATGGAGGCGACGGGCTGGTGCTGTGCTTCGACACGATCGTGGTACTCGACGGCGACGTGCTCGGAAAGCCGCGTGACGTCGCAGACGCGTGGCGCATGCTGCGCGCGCTGTCGGGCCGCACCCACCAGGTGGTCACTGGCGTGGCGACGCTGTGCCCCGGCGATGCCGACCCGCGCACCTTCGCGGTGGTCACGAACGTCGAGATGCGCCCGCTGTCGGAGTGCAGAATCGAGGCCTGGATGGCCGAGGGCACGTTTCTCGGCTGCGCGGGCGCGTACAACATCGAAGCCCAGGTCGCCGAAGTCACCGCAGATGAGTGCTACCAGAACGTCGCCGGGCTGCCGCTGTGCCACGTGTACGCCGCGCTCACTCGCGGCGATGCGCCCAGCGTGCCCGGCGTGCCGAACGTGCCGATTGGCCCGTGCGATGCGGCGCTCGGACGAACCTGCCGGCTCGGGCCGCGCGTCGTGGCGAGCGCCGAGCCAGACGCCGTGTAGGTAGTCGCGCCGCGTCCGAACCGTGCGAAACCTTAGGAGACGCGGCGGGCGACGATGATGACGCTCTCGTCCTTGTCTGCATCGAGGGGCGTGGCGTCGTGGCTGCCGAACGCTTCGATGCGCTCGAAGCCAGCGGCTGACAGCTCCGCTCGCAGCATCTCGACCGGCAGCGCCGTGTGGGGAGAGCGCCGCGAGGCGACATCCCACGCCCCTTCCGAATCCCGCGTGAGCGTCACGAAGTCGAAGTCGAGGAACTCGTCGCCCTCGGGGTAGTCGATGACGCGCAGGAACACGCGCGTGCCCGCGGGCGTGTCGCGCACGATCGGCGGGATCGAGCGCGGACGTGCGCGCAGAAGCTTGGCGTGGTTGAGCAGGTGCAACACGAGCACGCCACCGGGGCGCAGCACCGCCGCGAAGTCCGCCAGGGCGACGCGAAGCCCCGTCAGCCCGTCCACGTGCGGCAGTGCGTTGCCCGTGCACACGAGCGCGTCGGCGAGCCCGAGCCCGCGCCCTGCAAGCTCGCCGAAGCCCGCACGCACGAGCCGCAGCTCTCCGCCGGCCTCGGCGATGTCCGTAGCGGCCGCGGCGGCATTGATCTCCGCCTGGGCGAGCATCGACTCGTCGGGATCGACGGCGTCGACGGCCATCCCCCACTCGGCGAAGGAGATCGAGTGCTTCGCGCTGCCGGCGCCCACGTCGATGACGCTGCGCGCGCCCGCCTCGTCGAAGACGCGGCGGAAGAAGGGCAGTTCGCGAGCCAGACGCTTGTCCCAGTTCACGAACGTGTCGTAGTCGGATGCGGGAGCGATCCGCGGCTCATCGGCGGTCATGAGTGTCGCCTCCTCGGCGGGTGAAGCGTCAGGAACGGTCGGGTGCAGCGGGCGGGGCCATCGCGGCGGGCGCGTCACCGGCGGCGGGCGCGAGCGGCTCGTCGAGGCGGAAGATCCGCGCCGCGTTGCCGCGCATTATCAGGTCGCGGTCGGTGTCCGAGAGGCCCATCTCCTCGATGGTGCGCTGCTGCATGCGGCGTATCCACGTGCGGTAGGGCGCGGTGGTGCCGGAGTCGGTGCCGAACAGCACGCGCTCGGGGCCCATCGCCATCAGCGCGCGCTCGAACACCTCGGCCAGCGTCATCTTGGGGACGTAGTAGTCCATCCAGTTGTTCGTCCCGCTCGTGTCCACGCACACGTTCTTGCACTGGTAGGCAAGACGCAGCACGCTGTCGAGCCAGCCGGCAGCGAAGTGCGCGATGACGAACTGCACGTTGGGGAAGTCGCGCGCGACCGGGGAGAGGTCGAGCGGATCGGCGTAGCGCAGGTCGCCGGTGGGGTCCACCGTCACACCGTAGTGGATGATCATGTTCGCGTTCAGCTCGCTGGCCTTCTCGAAGAACGGACGGCAGGCCGGGTCGGAGAGGCGGAAGCTGCGGTTGACCGGGTAGAGCTTCACTCCGCGAAATCCCGCTGCCATCTCGCGCTCGAGCAGCGCGGGAGAGCCGGGGTCGCGCGGGTCGACGTTGCACAGCGCATGCACGTGGCCCTTGGCAGCGACGATGAAGTCGCGCATGTACTGCGAGTCGGGCATCACGGAGACGACGAGCGCCTTGGCCACGTCGGCCGCTGCGAGACGCTCGGCGTACCAGCAGGCGGCCTGCTCAGGCGTCATGTCGGGCAGCGTGTCTCCGCGCCGTCCCCACTTGCCCTCCTTGATCGCTTGGCGAAAGCGCTCAGGCGTCTCGGGCCGCTCGGCGATCTCGAGCAAGAGCGGCTTGGTGAACAGGTGCACGTGCGTGTCTATCGCGTCGCCGGGGTGTGTTGCGGGCGCGGGTTCGATATCCCAGCTCATGCGGATCTCCTAGCTTGTGGGCGGAGTGAAGGCGTCGTCCGGGGCCGGCGGCGTCACCGGGGCCGCAGGTGCGGCCGGCGCCACGGGCGGCGTCGGGGCAACAGGCGTCGCCACAGGCACTGCGGGCGTCGCCTTGGCCGACGAGCCGAGGGGCTCCTCGGGGATGATGATCGACGCAATGATGTAGATGACCACGCCGGGACCGAACCCGCCGACGAAGGTCACGAGCGCGTAGAGGATGCGCAGAAGCGTCGCCTCCATGCCCAGGTAGTCGGCGATTCCGCTGATGACGCCGCTGATCATGCGATCGCTGCGGCTCCGGTAGAGGCGCTTGCCCGTGATGGAGCTCGTCGGGCGCAGGCTCTCGCGTCTCGCCAGGATGAGCGCGCCCAAGCCGATGAGCGCGAGCGGCCACGCGATGCTCCACAGGAAGTGCGTCAGCTGGCGAAGCGGCTCGAGCGCCGGACCCAGCACCCTCTCGGCGACGAGCCACACGCCCAAAACGATGAGCCCCGCGCCTGCGATGACTGCGAAGCTGCCTTGTCGATTGTTCTTGTCCATGGCTGCGCTCCTAGTAAGTGTCGACCGAAACCGAGCCGATGCCCGATTTGATGCTGATGTCATAGACCTTGCTCGCCGATGAGTACCCTGGCGTCTCCCACTGGTTGCCGCTCTTCTCGAAACGCCCTCCGACTCGCACGGAGCTCAGGCCGTTGTTCGTCTCGACGCGGGCCTCCGCACCGTCCGGCAGCAGGATCCTCACCGAGGATACGCCCGCCTTGACTGTCACGCTGGCGGCCTGCACCCCATCCGGGACATCCCCAAGCTTTACCACGGCGCTACTGACGCCCGTCTTGAGCTGCAGGTCTTTGACGCGCACTCGCGAGAGATCCGCATTGACCGACGACGCACCGGTCTGCAGCGCGATGTCCCACAGCGATACGTCCGACAGCTTCACGTCCATCCGCGCGCCCGATATTCCCGGGGCGACGATAACCGGCTGCTGCGTGTCCCCGAGCGAAACCGTGACGTCGGCGGTATTCCCGCTGCGCACCACGGAGACTTCGGGCGCCGAGAACGGCGACTGACCTGAGACCTCGGCCAACTGCGTGCCCTCCGCGATCACGATGTCGCCGGCGCCTCCCTTGAGGTCGAGCTTCGCCTCGGCGACGTTGCCGCCAGGCTCGGTGAACGAGTACGGCGTGCCGCCCGTTCCCACGACCCATGCCGGCCTGGGAAGCATGCCCGATGCGCCGGTGTACGAGACCACGCCCGCGTAGGCGAACGCGAGCAGCACGGCGATCGACCCGATCACGCGCAACCACTCCTGGTGAGTCCCCTTGCCGAGGATCCCGAACCCGGCCGCGATGAGCAGCACCGGCCACAGGGTCAGCAGGATCCACCAGAAGTTCCATGCGATGTAGCCCGTCATGTTGCCGAGCAGAACGACGCCGACCGCGATGGTGCCGAGGCCATCGAAGAAGCGGTAGACGTTCCAGCCTTCAGCGCCGGGTGTGAAGCACTGCACGATGCCCGCGACCACGATCACGAGCGGCCACAGGTTCCACCACGCGATACCGGGGATGAACTGCGCGGCGAGGAACGCCACACCCAAGACGATGAGGAAGAATCCCACGCCGATGCCCCCGCGACGGCCACGCTTGACCTCGGGAACCGGCGGCACCCACGGAGTGGAAGGCGTGACCGGCGGTTGCGGGGTGGGCTCGGAAGCCCGTGCCGTCTCAGCGTACGGCGCTGCGACCGAAGCGCCCTCCGGCGCAGCCATGGGCGCGGCCCCGGGCTCGGGCACGAGGGGGGCAGCACTCGGAATCGGCGGTGCCGACGGCCGCGAGCTGCCAGGAACAGGAGGCGCACCCATAACATCGAGCGGCTCCTCGGGCACCACGATCGCCATGATGATGTAGACGAAGAAGGTCACCCCATTGCCGACCACCAGCAAGAGGACCGCGATCAGCCGCACGAGCGTCGGATCGACCCCGAAGTAGTCCGCGATGCCCCCGCACACGCCGGCGATCATCCGATCGCCGCGGCTCCGATACAAGCTACGCTGCTCCACCATCGTCCTCGTCCCCCTTCGGCTCCGGTGCTACCGGAGCTGTTACACGAATCCGCGCGATACGGCGGCGGCGCATGGCCTGCACGCGAAACTCATAACCTTCGCGTGCGTAGCGCTCCCCGGGAACCGGGATGTGCCCGAGCTTGGCCAGCAGCCACCCGGCGACTGTCTCGTACTCATCGGACTCCTCGACCGGGAGGCCCCGTTCGAGCGCTTCTTCAATCGCGAGCCGACCGTCAAGAACCCACGCGCTCTCCGTAAGCTTGGTGATATAGCGGTGCTCGCGGTCGAACTCGTCGGCGATCTCGCCCACGATCTCTTCCACGATGTCTTCCAGCGTCGCGAGCCCGGCGGTGCCGCCGTACTCGTCGACCACGATGGCCATCTGGTTGCGCGACGCGCGCATCTCCGACATGAGCGGCAGGATCCCCTTGGTCTCAGGCACGAAGACCGGATCATGCATGTGCTCGACGATCGGCGTGTCGCCGCAGCCCTCGGCGAGCGGGCCGACAAGGTCCTTGAACAGGGCGATGCCCACGATCGTGTCGTGATCCTCGTGAAATACCGGCAGACGTGAAACACCCGTTCGCTGCATGATCACCGCTGCCTGCGAGAGCGTATCGGTGTCCTCGACGAGCACCATGTCGACACGCGGCACCATGATCTCGCGGGCCACCGTATCTCCTAGTTCGAAGATCTCGTGGATCATGCGCTTCTCCTCATCGAGCAGACTGCCCTGCTCGGTCACGAGTAGCTTGATCTCCTCTTCCGAGACGCCCGGCCTTCCCCCCGTCCCCTTCATGCCGATGAGCCGGGAGACGCCATTGGTCGAGATGGTGAGGAACCACACGAGCGGCGCGAACGCACGCTCGAGCCACGTCACCACGCCCGAGACGCTCACAGCGACCTTCTCGGCGCCTTGGAGGCCGATCCGCTTGGGAACGAGCTCGCCGAATATGAGCGTGAGATACGAGATCACGAGCGTGACGAGCAGCACCGCAAGCCCCGATGCCAGAGGGTTGAGGAGCGGCATGTTCAGAGAGCGAAACCACGCTTCGACCGGCTTGGCGAGCGAAACGGCGCCCGATGCAGCGGCAAGGAAACCGACGAAAGTGATGCCGATCTGGATGGTCGCCAGAAGGCGCGTTGGGTCATCGACGAGCGCGATAGCCGCACGCGCCCCTTTCGAGCCTTCCTCCGCCTGCCGTTTGAGCGCCGCACGTCGTGCCGAGATGAGGGCGATTTCGGCGGCGGCGAAGTACCCTTCGAGCGCCACCAGCGCGAAGATGAACAGCGTTTGTACCACGAGGTTATTCATACGGTGTAGGTTACCAGTATCCGACAGAGAGAAACCGCGCTCGAGGGTGCCGGGGCAACTGCACGCGAATTCTCTTAACGGTTGGCAGAAATTGCTCCATAGTAAGGATGTACGCGCGGCGCGTTTTGCGCCGGGGGCCTGCGCATGAACCCGTTACCGGCCGAGGGGACGCCGAAGGTGCTCGAACCTGCGAACGAGCAAAGGCTGGATAGAGCGATGCGCGCGCTGACCACAGCGTCGCGCTCCCTGCGGTTGTATCCGCCCACGAGCCCTATCCCGAAGCAGACCATCGCGGCCGCGATCTCAGCACTCGATGAGTTCTTCACGTCCGGAATCCCTGTGCTCTCCCTCAGCGTCGCTCGCGAGGGTTTCGCCTTCGCTGGTCAGCCGATCGCGACCGCTGTCGGCGGCACGTCCGAACTCGCCGACGAGCTGCGCAGCCACGGTATCGCCGAGATCGACGTGATGCCCGGTGTCACCGCCGAGGAACTGCTCGCGTTTCTCGCGGTCTCGGCGCGCCCCGCCGACGAGGTCCGCGCCGAGGGCGGTATCGCCGCGCTTGCCGCAGCTGCAGGTGTCGAGTCGGTCCGCGTGACCGACGTGCAGCTCACCGTGATCGATCCCAACGTCACGGCTGGCAGCGAGGAGTACGGCGACTCCCTGCGCCAACTCGTATCCGATCCGCAGAAGCTCGCGACCTGGTTCAGCTCGGCTTCCGCCGGCGACCCTGCAGCATTCGAAGAAAGCCTGATCGAGCTGATGCGCATCGCGGGTCCCGGTGGCGTGGATACGCTGCTCCACTCGATGACCTCAGCCTTCATGGCGCAGCCCAGCGATGGTAAAGACGCGCTGCTCGGACTCTCCATGGATGCCGGCCCGGTACGCGACATGACCGCGCGGGTGTTCGGCCTGATCGGCGTGGACGACATCGCCGAGTCGGTCGTCGGCGGGCGCTTCGGCAAGAACATGCTCTCCCTGTCCAGCGCGCTCGCCCACCTCCCCCTCGAAGATGTGACCGCGCAGGTGCGCGCTGAGGTGCAGGCGATGCTTGCTGGCGCCGGCCACTCCGAGAAGGAGTCGGCCTTCCTCGAACACATGCTCGAGATCCGCGATGCCACCTCGCCCGAGCCGTCCCTGGTCGACGTCGACCGCACATACAACGCGGTGGCGCAGGCGGCCGCGCTCAAGGACGAGGATGTGCTGCGCGCCCGCGGCGCGATCAACGCGTCGGCCGATGCGCTCAACGCCGCTGGTGTCCGCACGATGCTGTCCCTGCTCGACCAGCAACGTGACTTCGAGCTCTACTGCGCGGGCGCCGACAACCTCGCCGGCATCGTCCCCAAGCTCATCGAGCAAGGCGATCTGGCGCTTGCAGCACGCGTGCTCACCGAGCTGGCCAATCGCCAGAGTCTGGACACAGGGCCGTGGCCGGAACTCGCGGGACGCCTCCGTGACGCGCTCGCAAAGGCGGCGGGCACGCGTTCGATGGGCTCGCTCGTCGCAGCAGTCATCGAGGACCGCTCGCTGGCTCCGGAGGCACGCGAGATCCTGCGCCACGCCGGAGAGACAGGCGGCCCGGCGCTGGTCGAGAACGCGATAGCGCTGAAGAACGACGGGCTCGACGTCGCAGAGGAGCTTCTCGGCAGGCGCCTCATCGACCTCCTCAACAGCGCCGCACCGGCGGTTGCCTGGTATCAGCTCGCCCCCGTCGCCATGCGACTGGTCCGCGAGGGTGACCCTCGCTCGCTCGCCACGGTGGAGGCTCTGCTCGGCCGTCCCGACGAGCAGTCCCGCCGAGAGGTCGCCACCGGTCTGGCCAAGATGGGTGGCCCCGCCGCCTCCCGCCTCCTCGCCGTCGCGCTGCGCGACGCAAGCGCCGAGGTCGCCGTCGTGGCCGCGCATGCCATCGCCAAGAGCGACGTGCCGGGATCTGCGGCGCTGCTCGCGTCGCGGCTCGGCGAGATCGACACCGACAACGCCGACTTCCTGCTCGCCCGCGAGCTCATCGGGGCGCTCTCCCGCACGCCCGAACCTGCCGCGGACCTCGCACTGGCCAAGCTCGCCGGACGACGCTCGCTTATGAAGCGCGGCCACTTCTCGGAAATCCAGCAGCTCGTCAAGCACGCACAGGCCATCCGTGGCAGAGGAGGTGTGCGATGAGCACGCCTGCAGCCGACGTCGTCAGCGCGGTTGCCGCCGCACGCCGCGCAGTCCAGCTGTATCCGCCGGCTCATCCCGCGTTCGGCGAAGCCTTCGCCGAGCTCGAACGCGCGGCGCAGGCCGCAACCGCCGAGGGACCCCTCGTGCTCAACTTGCACCTCGGGCGCATCTACGAGGGCAGCGTCGTGCTTCCCGACGACGTGCACGGGCTCGACTCGATCGCCGAGGCCCTGGAGTCCCGCGAGATCGAGTCGCTCACGTTTCAGCCGGGGTTTGGCCGCGGCGACGCGATCGGACTGACCGAGGTGCTCTCTCTGCGCCCCGGTCCCGACCTCGATGTCGAGGCCGAACTCCGCGCGCGGAGCGTCACGGCGGTCACCGTGTCGTTCCTGGCCGACCGCAACAGCGAGGAACGCAAGGAGCGCGACCGGGTGCGCCAGCAGGATCGGGCGCTCTATCAGCGGATGCTCTCGGTGCTGCGCATGCTCTCGACGCGAATCGCCAGCGGCGGGAACGCCGACCTCGAGCGAACGAGCGAGCTGGTCGGCAGCGTGCTCGCGCGCCTCACGGAGGACCCGTCGGTCATGCTCGGCCTGGCCACGATGCGCGGCGCCACCGAGCGGACGCTCTTCCACTCGCTCAACGTCATGATCTATGCGATGGCGCTGGGAAACCGGCTCGGGCTCCCCGAGGACGGCATGACTTCGCTCGGGACCGCCGCGCTGCTGCACGACTCGGGCAAGGCGGCGTTCAAAGCCGATGACCCGGCGCAGGCCGAGAGCATGCGGACGATGCACCCGCAGGTGGGAGCGGAGATTCTGCAGCGTCTCGCACTCGAGGACCCGGCGCCCATGCTCGTCGCCTACGAACACCACATGCACATGGACGGCTCGGGCTTTCCTGCGCGCCCGGCTGGCTACATCGCACATCCCTACAGCCGCATGGTCGCGGTCGCCGACCGCTACGAGAACCTGGCCAACCCCGCCGAGGACCGAGATGCGCTGACGCCCGACCGTGCGATCGTTCAGATACTGCGCGAGGCCGGTTCGGTGCTCGACCCGTTCTTCGCGCGCCTGTTCGCCAGCGCCTTAGGCGTCTTTCCCATCGGGTGCATGGTGCGGCTGTCGGACAACTCGGTGGGGGTCGTGGTGCGCACCGGAGACGACCCGCTCTCCCCGGTAGTGCGGCTCGCCTACGACGCACGCGGTGCCGAGCTCGCCGACCCCGACCAGCTCGATCTGGCGACCAGCCAGGTGCGGATTCTCGAGGTCATCGCCCCTGAGTCGCTCAACGTCGAAGTCGCCGACAAACTCTAGGCGAGTACCGGGGATGGTTCGCGCGCTGCGCGAAGGCGGGACGCTCAGACCGCCGCGGCCGAGACGTTCTACTCGGCAGGGTTTCGACCGATGCGATGCAGCACGAGCGCGATGAGCGCCAGCCGCCGGCCGCGGTCCTGACAGGCCTCGACGAAATCGCCTGCCTGCTCGCGCAGTTCGGGAGTGGGCTTGTAGCGAATCAACCCGCCTGCGCACTGGAGGATGCGACCGTCACAGAGCACCTCGATCTCGGGCTCGACCTCCTCGGCGTGGCGGCCAAGCCTTGAGGCAAGGCCCGCCGCATCGAGAACCGCATCCGGGTTACGGTGAAAGAACACAAGGATATCCCACGCCAGCAGTGACCTGACGTGGCGCTCGACGAACTGCGTGACCGTGGGGCCCAAGGCCCCTTCGAGGTCGTACAAGTTCTCGACCATCCCCTGGCTCGACCGGTGCTCCGGGCATGTTCAGCGAGCTCGCCCTGCCGGCACCATGCCGAACTGAAGCTGCCTATGGGGTTAGTCTAATCGTTAGCTTCCCAACATGTGTTGATGCCCGCTTGGCGGCTCGATTCTAGCCCCCAGCGGCAATGCCTGGCGACAAGCGTGGTGATGAACGGTTCTTGTTACCGCTTGTGCTCCCGGGCGCCAGGCAGGCCCTGCGGAATCGTGCGACCGCCTGCCGGGGGCGCGTGGTCGAGATCAGAGGGCCGGGCCGTAGCGCTCGATCAGGCGACGCGAATCGGGAATCGAGAGATCGTCGAGTACGCGCTCCATGGCAGCGACCATCACCGGCGGGCCCGCCACGATGAAGGGCCTGGTGTCGTCGGAGCCAAGATGTCGGTGCACGGTGTCGGCGGTGATGAAGCCGCGCTCGCCCTCCCATCCGTCGTCTGGGTGCTCGAAACACAGGACCGTTCGAACGCCGATGCCCGACATCGAGGCGAATTCGTTCCCGAACGGCACACAGGAGCTGTCGCGGTTGCCGTAGAGCAGGAGCGCGTCGTCGAACACGCGTCCGCGGCCGGCAGCATCACGCAGCATGCTGCGGACAGGCGTGATGCCCGTGCCGCCCACAAGGAACGCGACGCGGTCGCCCACAGGCAAGGTGAGATGACCGCCTGGACCTGCGATGTCCACTACATCGCCAGCGCGAAGCGCCCCCAGCGCGTTCTTGAACGCCGACCCGGACAGCCGCGTCGTGATCTCGATGAGCGCATCGGCGGGCGCCGAGGAATGCGTGAACGTCTTTGTCTGCGAGCCCTCAACGGTGTCGAGCGTGAGCCTGAGCCACTGACCCGCGAGGAACGAATAGCCATCCGGCTTGGTGAAACGAAACGAGACGACGTCTGACGCGCACGTCTCGCTCTCGACGAACCGGACTCCGTAGCGTCCTGACATTCAAGGGCCTCCTCGGCGTTGTTGCTCCGAGGGGAACATACCCCATGACAGCCGGCCGTGGAGCCGGTGTGCGGGACCTCAAGCCACAGCGCGTGCTTACGCGGGGACGATCACGAAGAGCAGCACGGCGAGGAAGTGGAGGACGCTGCCGGCGAACACCCAGACGTGCCACACGGCGTGCATGTAGCGCACCTTCTTGAGCACGTAGAAGGCGGTCCCCACCGTGTAACACAGGCCACCGGCGACGAGGAGCCACAGGCCGGCGGAGGGCAGGCTCGCGGCGAGCGGTTTGATGGCCACGACGACGAGCCATCCCATTCCCAGGTACACGGCCGCCGACAACCAGCGCGGCCGATACGTCCAGAATGCCTCCACCGCGATTCCAACGATCGCCAGGCCCCACACCACGGCGAAGAGCCACAGTCCGCCGCTCTCGCGGAGCGTGACCAGCGTGAACGGCGTGTAGCTGCCGGCGATGAGCAGGTAGATCCCGCAGTGGTCGAGGATCTTGAAGACGTGCTTGGCCTTCTCCTGAGGGAAAGCGTGGTACAAGGTCGAAGCGGTGTATTCGAGCACGAGCGAGACGCCGAAGACGATGGCGCTTGCAAGCGCCCACGGGTTGTGAGCCTGCGCGGCGAACACGATCAGCATGGTGAGCGCTGAGATCGAGAGCGCGGCACCCAGACCGTGGATGACGCTGTTGGCGATCTCCTCGCCCAGCGTGTACGGGCGGATCTTCGTGGTGCCCATCGGGGCGACGTGGGACTCGGCATCGTCGGTACGGGCTGAGTCCTCGAAGGGCGCCACGTCGGCAATGGTAGTCGCGTGCTTATCGGACATGGGTCAGTCCTTGTCGGCAGGTGGTTGCGGCACGGTGCACTGCATGACGCCGCCGATGGCGAAGCACTCCGCCGCCGGGTCGTTCACGAGCACCGTGATGTCATGGGCGTGGATTCCGGGATCGGCGCCGAGATTGGCCACTATCGCTTCGTACAAGGCGCGCTTGAGGTCCGGACCGCGCCCCGGAAGCATGGTGGCCTCGATGATCGTGAGCCGGTCCGACCGGATCGCAGGCGTGTCGATGTTATCGGCGGGCGTCTCGATGAGCCGCTGCATCACACGGTCGTCGGGGACTCCGAGCGCCGAGGTGATGGCAGCTCGGACGCCATGAAGGATGGCGCGCTTATACGCGATAGACTTGCCCGACTGGATGTCGATGCGCACGATAGGCACAGGGCAGCTCCTTGATCCGAGGGAACACTCCCACTATACCCGCTGGTCAGAGAGAAACGAGTGTCTGTGAGCACCACACGGGTTCGAGTCACCGTCGACGGCCGCGTCCAAGGCGTCTACTTCCGCGACTCGACGCACCGCACGGCCACGGGCCTGGGAGTGGCCGGCTGGGTGCGCAATCTGCGCGACGGTCGCGTCGAGGCCGTGTTCGAAGGCGAGCAGGACGCGGTTCAGCGCGCGGTGGAGTGGGCGCGGCTTGGCCCGGAGCGCGCGCTCGTCACGAAGTTCGAGGAGCACGCCGAGGAGCCCGAGGGGCTCGTCGGCTTCGAGATCCGCTACTAGGCTCGGCGGACGGCGCTACGGACCGGTCGGTTCGACGAGCGCGCGAGGCGGCTGCCCCTTCGTCTGGACGATGACGACGCCAACGATCGCCACCAGCCCGCCGATGATGGTGAGCGGCGCGGGAACCTCGCCGATCCACACCCATGCGATGAACATCGCGAGCACCGGCGAGAGATACAGAAACGTCGAGAGCAGCGACGCCGGCATGCGCGAGAGCGCGTAGCTCCACAGCACGTAGGCGACCGCGGCGGGAAACACCCCGAGATAGACGACGGCCAGTGTTGCCGACGGTGCCGCATTAGGAAGCTGCCTGGCAAGCCCCGGCGCGAAGAACAGCATCGGAATCGTCCCGGCCCAGATCGCGTACGCGGTGAACTCGAGCGCCGAGTAGTGCCGCAGCGGTCGCTTGGACGCGATGAAGTACGCGGCTGTCGCGAGCGCCGAGAGCAGCACGAGCAGCGCGCCGGGCTCGAAACGCAGCCCGCCGCTCTCCCCCAGCGAGATGACGGCCACTCCGGCGAAGGCGACGAGGATTCCGACCCAGCCGATCGCCGTCACGCGCTCGTGCAGGAATACCGTCGACAGGATCGCCGTGAACACCGGCCCTGCCGAGATGAGAAGCGACGCTGCGCCGGCGCTGATCTGCACTTCGCCGAAGTTCAGCCCGAGGTGGTACACGCTGATCCCGAGAAACCCTGCGAGCGCGATTCTCGGCAGATCCTTTCGGGCCGGCAGACGCATGCGCGTCAGAAGCGCCCACACGCCCAGGACGAGCGAGGCCGTCCCGAAGCGCAGCAGTGCGAGCTCGCCTGGTCCGTACCCGTCGGGCCCGATCGCTCCGGTCGGCGTGAGGCGCAGCCCTGCCTTGATGCCGGCGAACGCTGACGCCCAAAGCAGCAGCGTCACGCCGATGGCGATCCAGGTTTTCGGTTCCCGCTTCCAGCTCACTTAGCTTCTCTCTACTGAACCGGAGGTGCAGGCGGCGCGGGGGGCTGGTTCTCAGGCGTGCCAGCGGGGGCCGCAGTCGGAGCAGGAGGCGCCGGCGGCGCATAGCCCGGCGCGGGCGGTGCGACAGGCGCGTAGCCCGGCGCGGGGTAGTACGGCTGCGAACCGGGGCCCGTGGGAGGAACGTAGGGGGCGCGACGCAGTGACGCGAAGACGGGCCAATCGCCAAAGGCGAGGATGAGGAGCACCACAAGCGTGCCGAGGCCGCCGATGAGATTGAGGAGGCTCAGCCAGCCGCTGTAGCCGGCCTTGGTCAGGATGCGCCAGAACACCCATATGTAGAGCGCCGCGAACAGGATCATGAAGATCGCGAGACATCCGAAGTACGCGCTGAGCACCGGCCACAGGCCGCTCATATCCGCGCTCGGTGGTGTGTTGTACACGTGCATCCCCTCTCAGCTATACGTCACGAACCGTGATCGCTCATGTCATCGTACCGCACCACCTCCACGCGCCAGGTTCGCCTACTCGAGCCGCAGGCGCGCGATTCCCACGACGAAGAACAGCGCCGCCATCCCCAGAAGCACACCGACCGGGAGCAGCACGGCTTCCACTCCCATGCCGCGCGCGACCGTGTCCTTGAGCGCGATCATCGCCCAGCCGGTCGGCGTGAATCGCGCTATCTGCTGCATCACCGGCGGCGTGATGTCCAGCGGCCAGTAGCAGCCGCCGAGCATCGCCATCGCCGTGGACAGCACCGGCACGAGCGCCGAGAGCTGGCTGCGCGTCTTCATCAGCGCCGAAAGCATGATCCCGAGGCCCGTCGCAGCGAGCACGAGGGCGCCGAGTACCAACGCGACAGCCAGCGGCGCGTTGCCCCACGGCACCCCGAACACCAGGGCGCCGAAGCCGACGAGAATGAGCGCCTCGAACGACGCCACCGCAGCCACGCCCACGACCTTGCCCGCTATGATCTCGCGGCGGCTCGCTCGCGACGACAGCAACCGCCGCAGCGTTCCGAGCTCTCGCTCCTCGAGGATGCCCCCGGCGCTGCCGAGCGCGATCATCACCACGAAGAACACCGTGAAGCCGAGCGAGTACTGCGTGTTGGAGGGGGCTTTCATCTCTGAGGCCCGCGAAGAGGACGCCGATACCACCTTGGTCGTCAGCCCCACAGGGGGATCCGGGTTCCAGAACCGGTCTGCCTGGGTGTAGAGCGTTCGGAAGTCCGGGGCGTTGGAGGGATAGACGCCCCCGGCACCTTGGGAGATGACCGCCACCGACACCCGCGCAGCCTCGGCGTTGGCGGCGATGCGACCGGCGGCGCCTTGCACCAGCTCGACGACCGCCTGCCCCTCGGTTGCGCTCGGATCGCGCACGGTCTCGATGTGGGGTCTCCGGTTGTGCTCGATATCCTCGCCGAACCTGCGCGGGATGATCACCGCCACCGCCGAGCCTTCGCGGACGCGCCGGTACGCCTCGGCGGGGGTGACCTTCTCCACCTCGATCGCCTCGGGTTCGTCGATTGCGGCGATCACGACCCGCGAGTAGCGACTGCCGTCGAGATCGGCGATCGGCACCACGATGCGCCCCTCCGCGGCCGAGGATCCGAATGCCGAGCCGAACACCCACGTCAGCATAAGCGGCAGCACGATGACGCTCACCAGCTCGGAGCGGTCGCGGAACAGCTGCGTGAAGTTGAGGGCGGCAATCGCCACTACGCGTCTCATCGGCTTGTCTCCATTCGCCAGACGCCGAAGGCGAAGAACACCGCACCGAACGCGAAGAGCGCCAGCGTCGGGCCGAGAACGCCTGCCACCCCGGCACCCTGGGTCTGGATGGCTCGCCAGCCGTCCATCGTCCACCCCACGACCGAGAGGTAGCGCACGGGCTGCATCCACACCGGCAGGATCTCCACCGAGAAGAACGCCCCGCCGAGCAGCGCCTGGATCTGCACGACGAGCGGGCCGATGCCGCCTGCCGCGCGTTCGCTTCTGGCCAGGGAGCTGATGAGCGTGGCAAGCCCGGTGACGGCGACCATCTCGGCGGCGGCGATTGTCAGCGTGGCTGCCGGGCTCGCTCCCCACTGCACCTTGAGCACGAAGCGCGTGAACGCGTAGAGCACGGCGAACTGGGCCATGCCCATCACGAACACGCCCAGCATCTTGCCGCCCACGATCGAGCCGCGCGCCGTGGGCGAGGCGAGCATGCGCGCCATCGTCTGCTCCCGGCGCTCCTGGATCGTGGAAAACGCCCCGAACATGGAGCCGAACATGAGGAACATCGCCGTCATGGACAGGCTGTAGTAGTCGATCGCGCCGAGGTCGGACACCGACGTGGCGACCGTGTCGGTGACCTTCACGCCGTCCAGCGCGTCGTCGGCCGAGCCGCGCGAGACCGCGTAGCCGGCGATCGCTGACGCGCCTCCCGGCGAGGCGAGGGCTGGCGAGTTGGCGTTCTTGGCTGCCTCCATCGCCGTGCGCACGATCACCGACGCCGCCGAGTAGCGCGTCGCAACCGATCGCACGATGCTCTCCCAGATACCCGCCGAGAGTCCCGATCCGGGATCGGTGAGCACCTGAAGCTTCACCGGACGCCCGTCGGCCAGAGCTGAGCCGAATCCGTGCGGGATAACGAGTGCAGCGGAGAGGTCGCCGTTGGCGACACGCGCCTGCACGCCGGCGAGATCTCGGCTGCGCTCCATCTGGAATAGCGCGCGGATGCGCTTCTCCCCCGTCAGCCGGTCTTCGAGTTCGGCGGCGGAGTCGGCCCGCAGCGCGACCGGCCGGCTGTCGAGGTTGACGATCGCGACGGGAATACGTGCCTCTCCGCCCGAGGTCAGCCCGCCCAGAGCGAAGCCGAGGATGAGGATGAGGATAGCGGGCATGCCCAGCAGGATGCCCATCGCCGACGGGTCACGTACCCACACGAGCAGGTCCTTGACCGCGATGTCGAACGTGCGGCGCACGCTAGTCCCTCAGCCCGCGACCGGTGAGGTGCAGGAACACCGACTCGAGATCGGGCTCGACCACCTCGATGGCTCGCACGTGGGCGCCCGCTCCGGCGATCGCAGCGACGATTCCGCCGAGCACAGGGCCCGCGTCGGGAACGAGCACGTCGACCACGCCGCCCACGACCTCCGCGCGCGAAACGCCCGCAAGCGCGCGCACCGCATCGAGCACGGCGATCACCTGCGGCGAGAGAGGCACCGCAACTGCGACTGCTCCGTCCGGCTCGGTGCCGACGCCGGTCCCGTCGTCCGCCTCGGCGGTGCCGGCCGCGCCCAACCCGCTGTCCAGCGTGATGCGGATGCGGTCCTCGTCGCCCACGAGCGCCTGGAGCTCGTGCTGCGTGCCCTGCGCGATCACTTTGCCGTGGTCGACGATCGCGATGCGGTCGCAGAGCACCTCGACTTCCTCCATGTAGTGGCTCGTGTAGAGCACCGTCATGCCGTCGCGGTTCAGTTGGCGCACCGTATCGAGGATATGGTTGCGGCTCTGCGGGTCGATGCCGACGGTGGGCTCGTCCATGAGCAGCACCCGCGGGCGGTGCAGCACGCCGGCGGCGATGTTGATGCGCCGCTTCATGCCTCCCGAGAAGGTCTCCACGCGCTTGCGGGCGTGGTCGGCGAGCCCCGCCAGCTCCAGGCCGTAGGCGACCGCCTCGGCGAGTCCCTTCCCGTGCAGGCCGTACATCTTGCCCCAGAAGCGCAGGTTCTCCTCGGCGGTCAAGGTCGGATACAGCGCGATCTCCTGCGGCACCACGCCGAGGAGCCGGCGCACGGCCGACGAGTCGCTTCGCACCGAGTGGCCGTCGACGAGCACGTCGCCGTCGTCAGGAGCGATCAGACACGAGATCATCGAGATGGCCGTGGTCTTGCCGGCGCCGTTGGGTCCGAGCAGACCGAAGATGGAGCCTTCGGCGATGTCGAACGACACGCCGTCGACGGCGGTCGTGTCGGCGTAGCGCTTCACCAGCGCGCGCACCGAGACGATCGGGCTGTCCACGGAATCGGTCACAGCCGCGCCTCCGCGACGTAGCGGGGGCCGACCGCCTGCAACGCATCGAGCAGTGAGAAGAGCAGCAGCCTGCATGCGGCGATCTGAACCGGAGCCTCTTGACGCATGCGACGAGCGTCCATCACATAGGCGCCGTCCGCGCTCAGGTCATCGGCGCACGTCGAGATCAGCGCCGCGAGCGCCGCCTCGTCCCACTCGAGGTGAAACTGCATGCCCACCGTGCGGTGGCCGAACACGAAGAGCTGGTTGTCGCACGCGTCGCTCGAGGCCACGACGCGCACCCGCTCGGGCACTTGGAACGTGTCGCCGTGCCACTGGCCGACCGTGAACGTTCGCGGCCACCCTGCGAGCACGGGTTCATCGGCAGCTTCGGGAGAGAGCGAGACCTCGAACCAGCCGATCTCAGGCACGCGGTTGTGCCTCACCGACCCGCCGAGCACCTCGGCGAGTATCTGCGAGCCGAGGCAGATGCCGAGCACCGGCCGGCCCGCAGCGATCGTCTCGGCGATGAAGCGCTTCTCGGCCACAAGCCACGGATACGAGGCATCGTCGGATGCCCCCATCGGACCGCCGAGTATGACGAGCAGGTCGACGGTGCCGGGTTCCGGGAACTGCTCGGTGAGCGCGAACGCGCAGGACAGCTCGTGATTGCGGGCGTCCGCCCATTCGGCGATCAGCCCCGGTCCCTCGAACTCAGCGTGCTGGACGACGTGGATGCGCATGCTCTGGCCCCCCTGGCCTCGCGTACAGAAACGTCGCCAACATGATAGCGTGAGCGGTCGCTCTTCCGAGCCCCGACATCGGACCCGAGCCGATTTCCTCAGAACGTTGATGACTCGAGTGTGCGCGGGTACTAGGATGATGCGATATACGCAGCGCGCCCCGGCACATTCCCGGGCACTGTAGGCACCGAACGAGGGAAGTGGACGCATGCACGTCGTTATCGGAGGGTACGGCCGAGTGGGTCGCTATCTTGCACACGAACTCGAGGCGCAGGGCCACACCGTCGCCGTCATCGATCGCAATGCCGACGTCTTCGAAGAGTTCGAGGCGATCGAAGGCCGGCGCCTGTCCGGCGAAGTGTTCGACCATGACACGCTCATCAAGGCCGGCATCGAGCAGGCCGGCGCGTTTGCGGCCGTCACCAGCGGCGATAACAGCAACATCGTCGCCGCCCGCGTGGCCCGCGAGCGCTTCCACGTCCCGCTCGTGGTGGCCCGCATCTTCGACCCGCGCCGCGCCGCCATCTACGAGCAGTTCGGCATCCCGACCGTCTCCTCCGTGCAGTGGTCCGCATCGCGGCTGCTCTCGATCCTGCTCGAGCCCAAGGCGCGCAGCGACTTCGCGTTCGGCCAGGGCGAGGTCGTGCTCCTCGAGATCGAGGCCTCCGAGAAGCTCAACGGCAAGCGCGTCCTCGACATCGAGCTGCCGCGCGTACTGTCCGTCGTCTCGGCGGAGCGCGACGGCAAGGCGATGCTTCTCACCGACATCGACGAGATAAAGACCGGCGACCGGCTCTATCTCGCAATCGTCCGCGAATCCGTCCACGAGCTCCGCGAGCTCCTGGGCATGCAGTAGGAGGCCTACCGTGCGCATCGTTATCGTAGGAGCGGGCAAGTCGGGGCTCTATCTCGCGCAGGAACTGCGGCACCGCCACGACATCACGCTCATCGAGAGCAGGTTCGACCGCGCCGACATCGTCGCTTCGATGATGCCTGACGTGACGATGATCCACGGCGACGCCTGCGAGCCGGAGGTGCTCGAGCACGCTGGCATGGCGCAGGCCGACCTCACGATCGCTGCCACCGGCGACGATGAGGACAACCTCGTGGTCGCCATGCTCGCCAAGCACTACGGCAGCTGCAAGGTGTTTGCGCGCATCAATCATCCTCGCAACGAGTGGCTCTTCACCAAGGACTTCGGCGTCGACGTGCCCGTCTCGTCGACCTCGGTCCTGCTCTCGCTCGTCGAGAAGGAGCTGGGCTTCGGCGATCTCGTCACCCTGCTCCGCCTGCAGGCCGACAACGTCTCCATCGAGGAGCTCACCCTGCCGGACAGCGCCGAGTCGGTCGGCAAGAGCCTCGCCGACATCCCGCTTCCCGAGAACTCGCACGTCATGGCCATCATCACGCCGGACGGCGGTCTGACGATCGCCAAGGGCGACACCGTGCTCGCGGGTGGCGACCAGCTCCTGCTCATCTCCGACGGCCAGCAGGATTCGGCAGTCCGCGAAGCGCTTGGGCTCTCAGTGCCTGTGCACCGCCCCGGCTTCGCCGACGTGCCCGCAATGATCGAAGCGTCTGCCACCGATACCAGCGCTGATGCACCTGCGGAGACCCCTGCGGACCCAGAAGACTAGGGTGTCGCTCCCGAGTCCCTGCGCTCGTCGTCGTGGGCGCGAAGCGCCGGACCTGGCGCGTCGAAGTCAGGGTGGTACGGCACGTCGGTGACGATGACGCCCGGCTCGCCGAAGAGCTGCTGCTTGATCCAGAATGACGTCTTGTCGTGGAGTACGGCGTCGGCCGCGTTGGCGGGCGCGTACTCCGGCACGATCACGGTGACGATGTAGTCGGTCGTCGGCCGGGGCACGTTGCGCACGAAGGTGAGTATCGGCGCGACGATCTCGCGGTACGGCGAGGGGATGATGGTCAGCTTGATGCCCAGGTCCGCGCGGTCCCATTCCTCGCGCATGCGCTCGCCCTCCTCGTTGCCCACATCGATGAAGATCGCCTCGGTGGCATCCGCCTTCAGCGTCTTGGCGTACTGCAGCGCGCGCACGAGGCGACGGTCGATGCTCTTCACGAACACCACCACGCGGTTGTGCAGCTTGTTGTAGGCCTGCCAGTTGAGTTCGGCCAGTTCGGCGGCGGGGAGCGCGAGTTCTTGAGCGACTCGCTTGTACTGGCGGCGCACCGCGAGGAACGCTGAGATCATCACGGGGACCAGCAGCACCACGACCCACGCGCCATCGCGGAACTTGGTCACCGTCACAACGCCCAGGACCACCGCGGTCACAACGGCTCCGAATCCGTTGACGGCGACCCCCCGCTTCCAGCCTGTCTCCTTGCTCTTGATCCACCGGACCACCATGCCCGACTGGGAGAGCGTGAACGACGTGAACACCCCGAGCGCATAGAGCGGGATGAGGCGAGACGTCTCCGCTCCGAACCCGATGATCAGCCCGATCGCCGCCAGCGTCAGCATGATGATGCCGTTGCTGAACACCAGCCGGTGACCCAGGTCGCGGAACTGGTGCGGCAAGAAGTTGTCCGCCGACATGAACGACGCGAGCCGGGGGAAGTCCGCGTACGCAGTGTTGGCGGCGACGACGAGAATCGCTGCGGTGAAGGCCGAGATGAGGAAGTACAGGACGCCGGTGCCGAAGAACTGGCGCGAGAGCTGGCTGATCACCGTCTCCTCGACGGGCTGTACGCCCGCATTGACGGCGAGCCACGACAGTCCGAGGAACATGAACAGGAGGATGCCGGCCATCCAGGTGATCGTCAGGCGCGCGTTCTTGGCGGTGGGCTCTCGGAAGACGGCCACGCCGTCAGCGATCGCCTCGATGCCGGTCATGGCGGCACACCCAGATGCGAACGCCTTCATTATAAGGAACGCCGTCAGCGGCGCGGAAGCCTCGATGATCTCGGCTGCGGCGGGCACGGCGATCGCCTCGGCGCCTCCGGTGAAGTACCGGAAGAACCCAGTGAGGATGGTGACGACCATGAGCGCGATGAACCCGAACGTCGGTACCGCGAACACCGCACCGGACTCTTTGACGCCCCTGAGATTGGCAAGCGCGAGCAGGATGACGAAACCGACGGCGATCTGAACCCGAAAGGGCGCGGCGCCGGGAAGCGCCGAGGTCACAGCTGCCGTTCCGGCCGAGACCGACACCGCGACCGTCAACACGTAGTCGACGAGGAGCGAGGATCCCGCAACCAGCCCGGCGTAGGTGCCGAGGTTGTCGCTGGCGACTCGATACGAGCCGCCGCCCAGGGGATACGCCTTGATGGTCTGTCGGTATGACGTCACGACGACGACCAACAGGATTCCGATGGCAACGGCGATCGGCAGCGTCAGCGACAGGACGCCGGTACCCGCGATCGCGAGCACAAGCAGGATCTCGCCCGTGGCGTACGCGGTCGACGACAGCGCGTCGCTTGAGAACACCGCAAGCGCAATCGGATTGGAGAGCCGCTGGTGGGAACTCTCCTCGTTGTGGAGCGGGTTACCGAGGAAGAACTTCTTGACGACGTGATACATGCGCGCGGCCCTTCAGGTTGCACCAGCACACCCTGGGGCGCACGCGGCGGCGCATGATGCGTCGCTGACTTGAAACCAATCCATACAGAGTAGTTTGAATCGCGCCTGCGGGGAAACCCCCGTGCGCTGGCTCGCTACCTCAGGGCGTGGTGATGCCCGCTGGTTACTCCGCCGGCTCGACCTTCGGAGCCGGTGCAAGGCGCTCGTCATCGAAGCTCGGGTGATACGGCACATCGGTGACGATGACCCCTGCCTGGCCAAAGAGCTGCTGCTTGATCCAGAACGATGTCTGGTCGTGCAGCATGGCGTCGGCGGCGTTGGTCGGCGCGTACTCCGGCAGGATCACCGTGACGATGTGGTCCTTCGTGGGACGAGGCACGTTGCGCACGAAATCGATGACCGGCGCGACGATCTCGCGGTACGGCGAGGGGATGATCGTCAGCTTGATGCCGAAGCCGGCGCGCTCCCACTCCTCGCGGATGCGCTCCCCCTCTTCTTCTCCGACGTCGACGAAGATCGCCTCGGTCACATCGGCGCGCAGCGTTCTCGCGTACTGGAGCGCACGCACGAGGCGACGATCGATGCTCTTGACGACCACGACCACGCGGTTGTGCAGCTTGTTGTACGCCTGCCAGTTCAGGTCGGCGAGCTCCTCGGGTGTGAGTTCGAGCTCCTTGCGGACCATCGCGTAGCGCCGGCGAACCCACAGGAAGTACGAGACCATGATCGGAACGAGGACCACAACGATCCAGGCGCCTTCGGTGACCTTGGCAATCGCGATGACGGCGAAGACGACGCCGGTGGTGATGGCTCCCACCGTATTGACCACGGCCGAGAGTTTCCAGCGCGGATCGGTGCGGTTCTTGAACCAGTGCACCACCATGCCCGTTTGCGACAGCGTGAACGACATGAACACGCCGAGCGCGTAGAGCGGGATAAGCGAGCTCGTCTTGCCGTTGAATACCACGAGCAGCACCGCCGAGGCGGCCGTGAGGATCAGGATGCCGTTGCTGTGGACGAGCCGGTAGCCCTTGTCCTTGAGCTGGTGTGGGAGGAAGTCGTCGCTCGCCATGAACGATGACAGCCGAGGAAAGTCGGCGTAGCTCGTGTTCGCGGCGATGACGAGAATGCCCATCGTCGCAAACGAGATGGCGTAGTAGAGGAACCCGGTCCCATAGAGCTGCCGTGCGATCTGGCTGATGACGGTCTCGCGCTCGATATCGCGCACGCCCGCCGTCACCGCCAGCCACGAGATGCCCAGGAACAGGAAGAACAGAATGCCGGCCATCCACGTGAGCGTCTTGGCGGCGTTCTTCGAAACGGGCTCCTTGAACGCCTGGACGCCGTTGGCGATGGCCTCGACACCGGTCATGGCCGTACAGCCGGAGGCGAACGCGCGCAGGAACAGGAACACCGAGAGAGTGCCGAGGCCGGCGATCTCCTCGCGCGACGACGGCACCTGGATTGCGGCGGTGCCTTTGGTGACGACGACGAAGATCCCGTAGATGACGGTGCCTGCGATCAGGAAGATGAACGCATACGTTGGCACCGAGAACACGGCGCCAGACTCTTTCACGCCGCGCAGGTTGCCGATCGCGAGCACTGCCACGAAGAACAGCGCCAGCGGCACCGTCCACGGCATGAGCTGCGGGAAAGCCGACGTGATGGCGGCTGTACCCGCTGCGATGGACACCGCGACAGTGAGCACGTAGTCCACGAGCAGCGAAGCGCCGGCCACGAGGCCCGCCCCATCGCCGAGGTTCTCCCGCGCGACAATGTAGGAGCCGCCGCCGCTCGGATATGCACGGATGGTCTGCCGGTACGAGATCGATACCACGATGAGCAGTGCGGCGATAGCCATGGCGATGTACCACGACAGCCCGAGAAACGCCGACCCGGCAATCGACAGCACGAGGATGATTTCGCCGGTGGCGTAGGCGACCGAAGAGATCGCGTCGCTCGAGAACACCGCCAGGGCGATGAAGTTGCTCAGCCGCTGGTGACGGGACTCTTCGTTGTGAAGCGGGTTTCCAAGAAGGAGATTCTTGACGCCGTTGAACATCCGTCGACCCCTCGGCCCTCTGCCAGCACGCCCGCAGGCGCACGCAGGGGCGCATCGCACGCCCCTGACTTAAAGTGCATCTGCTCAGGATAGTGTCGCACTAGCGCTCGGGGAAGCCCCCATGAGCAGGCTCGTTGCCGGAGCCCGTGGCGCTCGACCCGTTGGGAGCATCCTGCAGCACCTCTTCGGCGTCGTCGCCCATGGCTGCCAGGATGGCCGGAATCTCCTCCTCCGAGAAACCCTGGAGGCGCAGCCCTGCAGCCTCGTCCTCGTTGATGAGCGTCTTCTGTTCGCTCCACAGCTCGTTTTCGTCGCGCTTTCCCTCGGGCGTCTCGCGCTCCTCGGAGGGTGCCTGACGACCGCCTTGATGGGTCGCTCCCTCAGGCACGAGATGCCGGTCCCCGGCCGTGGGAAGCTCGATGCCGAAGTTCATCGGCGCGTCATCGACGGTTCCGGGGACGCTGTGAGCACCGTCTGCGTGTGGGTCGTTGGCGAAGTCATCGGTCGGGCATGCTTCGTCGTCGGGATCACAGCCCACGTCGCGAGAGTCCGACTCCACCAGCACGCCTTCCTCTCGCACGAGGTTCTCGGTGAAGGGACGCTGCTCGCGCGTGGGTTCGTCTTCAGGGAACGGTCTGGGGTCTGTGGTCATGGGGCTCACCTCTTCTGCCGGTAAGCCGGGTGTTCCCGGCGCAGTCTTCACCCAGGGTTATCCCCATGCGGGCTTCGAAGACAACGCGGCGGCGGTCCTACAGGCCGGGCCAGAGCTCGCAGCGGTACTCGCCGCAGATGGGAGCGCGGTACTCGCGCGGGAGCATGCAGCCGGTATCGGGGTGGCAGAACTGGCATTTGCGCACGTCCACCCAGGTAGGCAGCGTGGCGCGGTACGCCTCGCCTTCAGCGGTGGGCTGATGGCTGAGGCGCGGATCGTGCAGCGGCACGATGCCGGCCTCGCCCGCCTCGAAGACACCGCCGGCCACGCGAAGCGCGCCGCTTTCCACCAGTCGCTCGATCCACAGCAGGATGTACTCGGGCAGCCAACCTTGGCCGACGTACTCGCCGTTCTCGTCATGCGCGAGGTAGAGCGCGCAGCACAGCCCGCCGCACTCGTGACACAGCGTCCAGTTGGCTTCATCGGCGAGCGGAGTGGTCATGGTCGTCCTTCGGTGGAGAGCTGAGCGGCAACAGTGATTCACCAGTCTATCCGAACCTCGACAGACCGAGAACGTGTAACTCATGCGGGCGAATCGCAGAAATACCACACACGGAGTACGCGAGGCGTTGCGCTTAAGGCGTATTATCAATCTGTTGGGCATCAGCTCGACGCAAGACGATTCCAGAAAGTGGGGGCTCATGACTGACACAACTTCGGTTCGGCTCGGAAAGATCGTGCTGGCCGTGGCGCTCGTCGTTTCATTGAGTGCTGTAATCACAGGTTGCGGTAAGAAGGCGGCTGACACCACGCCGACCGCGCCGAAAGGCAAGACAGCGATGGACTCGCTGAAGGCAGCTCAATCCACGCTAAGCACCACCGCTCCCGACGCCAAGCTGCTCGTCGTTCAGACCGGCGCCGTCGTCACCTCGACGTCCGCTCCGGTATGGCAGTACCTGTTCGGCTCCCCCAAGTCTGACACGGTCTACGCCGTGACGGTCATGAGCGGCCAAGCAACGGCCACGCCATACGGAACCGCCGGTCTGAGCAAGGAAGAGTGGGCGGGTGTTCCCAGCGTCGACAAGTGGAAGATCGACAGCGACGAGGCCCTTAAGAAGGCAATGGCTGTGTATCCCAACGCCAAGGCATCGACTGCGTATCTCATGGGATTCGTCACCTACACGCCCAAGGATGCCGCGTCCGCGACCAAGCCGATGATGTGGGACGTCACCTTCGATCCGGCCAGCCTGGGTAAAGAGACCACCAGCACGGTGAACGTGGACGTCACCACGGGCAAGGCGACACTCGCCGGCAAGTAGCCCGCCGCACCACCGATAGAAACTAGGAGGCTGGGAGCGCATCTGCTCCCGGCCTTCTGTCTTGCGACTCGGGTATACGCACGTGTGGAGACGCACGACGGGCCCACCGCTCGGCCGCTCGCGCGTCGCGGCGCTGATTCGCCGATGCTGCCTCGTCACAGCGAACCGCTATAGTTGCGCCCTTGCGCACAACGACACGCGCTGCCCTCATTCGCGGGGTTCCTCTTTCACACCAGGGGGCATTTTCTCGATGAACGCCATCACTCGACTGCCAGCATGGGCGAAGATCGTGCTCGGCTTCGCGCTCCTCCCACTCACAATCTGCTACGGCATCTACGTGATGTGGAGGCAGCAGCGGTTCGCCTCGTGGACTCGAGTCGCCGTGACAGCCCTGGGCGGACTCCTCGTGTTCGGCATCGTGGCAACCGCCGCCACCTCTCTATCGACCTCTCCCGTTGTGGCCGCGCCCGCCACGAACGCAGCCAGCATTCCTGCGACCGCCGCGATTCCGGTGCCGGTACCAGCCGTCACGACCGCAAATCCTTCCTCAACCGCAAGCACCCCTGACACACAGCCGGCGCCTGACCCTGACCCTGCTGCGACCTCATCGGCTGCCGCCATCGTCGCCCCCGTTGCGGCTCCACCCGCGCCTGCCGCAGCGCCCGCACAGGCAGCACCGCTCGAGGCGACCGTCTACACGACGAACACTGGCGCCAAGTACCACGCGACCGGCTGCCGGTTCCTCGCCAAGAGCCGCATCGCCTCGACCCTGTCCGCCGCCAAGGCCGCAGGGCTCACGCCGTGCAGCGTCTGCGCTCCGCCGCAGTGAGCCCGCTGACTCGCGCGCGCCCGCCTCGCCCACCTCGCCGCCTGCTCACGCGCCTCGCCTGTGTCGCGCTCCTATGTGCTGCCGTGGCGCCTCTCGCGGGATGGTCGAACGGAACCAGCGGAGGCGATAGCTTCGGGACGCACGATTGGGTGGTCCGCGAGGCGAACGTGGTAGCGGCGGCAAGCGGCTACACGTGGCTCGACGTTGATGTCGCCCAGATTGCCACCGACGATCCTGACAGCCAGCTGCACGACTTCTACCATCACGTCTACGACGTGTGGGGCTCGTCGTACGGCGACGCACCCACGCGGATTGCTGCGCTCTACGCCCAGACGGTGGCCGAGCTCAAGGCCGGCGACCGCGTCGCAGCCAGCCGGAGCTTCGGGCTTCTCTCTCACTACTACTCCGACATCAACAATCCGCTGCACACAGACCAGGTGCCGCAGGAGAAGTCGGTGCACAGTTCCTACGAGCTCGCCGCGCAGAGGTACACCGACGCACCCGGCGAGAACGCTGCATGGGTGGTGCCCGATGGCATCCAGCTCGTCTCCGACCCCGCCGAGGAGACACGCCTTGCTGCCGCGAATGCGCATCGCTCCTACCAGGGCCTTGTGGGCAACTACAGCCAGGGCCGCATGAATCCTGCGGTCGTCGCGATCACGAGCGCTTCGCTGAACCGCGCCTCCAACGACCTCGCCGACTTGATCGCCAGCGCGGGGAAGGCCAGCGGTGTCGCCGGGGCCATTCCGAGTGTCGCTCCCCCAGCGACTCCCGTCGCACCGGCTGCTCCGGTCACGCCTGCTCCGAGCATGCCGGCCGCCGAGGCGACCGCAACCGAGGACTCGACGTCGTCTGCCGTCGCGACGGTGGCCGTCATGGCCCTGGACCCGGAGCCGCCCACGCCGCGTATGCCGAGCGGCCCGCCCCTCGCGCTCGCCTTCTGGGTCGTCGCGGGCAGCGTGTTCTCGATTTCGCTGTTCGGAGCTCTCGGTGCCGAGCGGCTCGCGAAGGCCTAGATGAACGGCTCGGCGTCCTTGCTGCTCGACATCACGTCTGCAGATTTCGATCACAGAATGCTCGCAAACACCCGGAACAAGAACAGGCCAGACACCGTATAGGCATCTGACCTGCGAGTTTCTTGGTGGAGACGAAGGGGCTCGAACCCTCGACCCTCGGCTTGCAAAGGAGCCCCAGCCGTTTCCACGTTGGTAGTTCTAAGTACAGGATAGGCCCTCTGACCTGCTTAAAGGTTGGAGGGCCTTTCCACGCCAGTAGACGGCGATATCGGCTGTTCTGGCGCATTCTGATGACAAAATGCTTACACGAACCGCCTTGTCTCGACCGCGCACCACGCCGCTCGTCGTTCCACGAATTGACAAGACATCGCGGATCGTCGTATGGTCCTGTATGAAGGAGTGGGCTTGCAGCAGCGAGCACCGCGCCAAGTTGTGGGAGCCGCCGTGGCAGCTACCCCGAGAGAAAGAGGTAAGGCCAATGCCTGCCGACGCTAACCGTACGGTCACCATTCAGCCGCGCTCTGCGCGCAGATTCTCCGACCCAGTGTTCGGAGAGTCCCTCCAGATGCAGCGCCACGTGATGTTCATCCCCGTGCGCGACATCCCTCTGGACTTGCCGACCGACCCGAACCCTCGCGACGTTAACATCAATCGGGTTGTCTACAAGGACGTCCAGAAGAGTCTCCTCAACGAAGAAGGCCAGGAGAATACCTTCCACTTGAAGCACAAGGGAATCACCGTTTTGTGCGACCGCATCGAGAAGGTTGCCGACAAGCCCGAAACCTACGAGATCGTGTTCGCCCCTGGGCAGGGTGTCGTCGACGGCGGGCACAGCTACGCTCTTATCAAGCAGGCGTTGGCTGACGACACGCTTCCCGCAAGCCAATACGTGAAGCTGGAGTTTCTGACGCACGTGCCCGAGGATTGGATCGCTGAGATCGCCGGAGGTCTCAACACCTCCGTTCAGGTCCAGGACATGAGCCTGGACAACCTGGAAGGCATGTTCGACTGGCTCAAAGATCTTCTCAAGGACGAGCCCTACTACGACCTGATCGCTTGGAAGGAAAACCAGAAGCGTCCGGTGGACGCCCGTGAACTTATCAGCATGCTCTACTGCTTCAACATGCTGTCCTTCCCAAACGATGGCGAGAAGCATCCGACCGAAGCCTACTCTTCGAAATCCGCCGTCCTGAAGCACTACGAGCGCAACATCGAGCAGTACCAGAAGCTCGCGCCGATCGTGAAGGACATTCTGGCGCTCTCCGACACCATCAGCTGCACCGCAGTTCCGCTCTACAACAAGGACACTAGAGGCAAAGGCGGCGCACTGCACTTCATCGAAACCGCTGGACGTAAGCCCTTCGACTTCACCTTTCTCGGCAAGTCTGCAGAGTACCGCATGATGAGTAGCGCCCTGTTGCCGATGCTGGCTGCATTCCGTTGGCTTGCGGTCTACGACCCTGACACCGACACCGTGGTCTGGAAGAACGGCTACGACAGCGTGAATGGCCTTTGGCAGGAAATGGCCCCCGAGCTGATGCGTCTTACCGCCCAAGCTGGGAACGATCTCGGTCGTAACCTTAACGCCCTCGGCAAGAGCGGCAACCACTGGGGCAACCTCCACGCCCGCGTTGCGGTCCGATACATGATGTCACATCGGAATCACTAGGCCACGCCCGACCACAATCGTTCCGGCGTACGCACCTGACCACAGACAGAGACCCGCGAGCTTCGCCCTTCGGGCTCGCGGGTCTCTTGAGTCTGTGGACAGCTGCTCCCTAGTCTCTCATGTGGACGGCCTCGCGCCTTTGGCCTATCCATTCCACGTCGACCAGACTAGCGGCGGCCCCGTCCACCCAGCATCAGCGCTCGACTCAAAGGTGTAGGCCGCATCGACCTGCTTGATCGCCTCGCGTACCTCATCGAGTGACAGCGCCCCGCCACGCTCCACGGGTACGTCGAGACCTCGCGGTATCAGGTAGCGCTTGCGACCCTTCTGCCGATCGTCGCCGTCGAAGCTCTTGCCCGCGTACTTGGCTGCATAGGCGGCTGCGCGCGCCGCATCGGCCCACCGCTTCACGTCAATGCGCGCGAACTCGGCCCCGCCGCTGGGAGCCATGCCGCGACGCCGCAGGCACTCGGTCCATGCCGTTCGCAGCACCACCAGCTCAATCTTGCTGAACCGCCGAGATACCAGCACATGCCAGTGCCACCCGTGTCCCCCGGGATGAAGCTCGGGGACGGCGAGCCACGCGCCCTCCAGATGGAGCACTGCGCCGTGATCGTGGATGAAGTCCTGCAATAGCCTCAAGGCACTGTCATAGGCACGCACGCCCGCACCCGGAAACGTCAGAGTCACCATGTGGTCCAGCCCGTACTGTCGGCACAGACGGCGCACCCGGCACCGCGCTCGCCGAGCGCACTCTGCTTCCGAGCGCGCTGCGCGCTCCACACTGCGCTCCCCCGCCAGCTCGTCGGCCCGCACGAGCCCGAACTTACGCTCTTCGCTCAGCCGCTGACGGAACTCATTCGCCCCGCCCACGCCCGTCCTGCCGCCCCTGCCCGTCACGACGCCGTAGAACTCCCCGCCACCGTCCGGGTATTGGATGCACCCGACTGACACAGGCGCCTTCCCGATCTCCCCGGTCTGGGTGTCGACCCACTCCGACTCCCTCCCGAGAAACGATGCAATAACAAGACTAGGAACAGGGCGGGCTGCGCCCGCCGAAGGGCGCCGGGAGAACGCGGCACCAGGCGCCGCCGGCCTGCGCGGTCCGTTCGGCGCGCCTGTCGGCGCTGCCGCCCCGCCCGCTTCGGGCCGGCGATCACGCCTAGCCACGATGGCTCTCTCCCAGCCACCCGATGACTTCGCGCGAGTTGAACCGGACGTACCTCCCGACCTTGTGGTGCGGCAGGCTCTTGTCGGCGACGTGCGAGTACACCCAGCTGGTCGGCACGCCGAGGAAGCACGCCACCTCCTCGACCGTCCAGAGCGGTGCAAGTGCTTGCGTTTGTGTTGCCATGTCTCACAGTCCCTTCTGTTAGAGGTTATTCTCTAACTCATGCGTTGTGTTATCCCACACCCCATGATATTGTGCAAGAGATGAATCTCTAACTCGTTCTCATTCCCGCTGACTCCACGGGATTCCACGACAGAAGCAAGGGGACACAGATGGCCGACCACGTAGGACTCGTCATCAAGAAGCTGCGCGAGGAGCGCAAGCTCTCCAAGTCACGGCTCTCCCGCGAAGCGGGTATCTCAGACGCCTACGTGGTGCAGATCGAGCAGGGACAGCGCAGCCCTTCCGAGGACGTGCTGCGACGTATCGCTCACGTCCTGCGGGTGCCGCCGCACAAGCTGCTCATCCCGGCGGGATTCTTCGACGCCGACGAGATAGCCCGCGCCGAGGCATCCCTCGCTGACATGGCATCGCGCTGCGAGGCTGCGGGCATGCCACTCGACGCGGACAACGAAGACCGCGTATTCGCCCGAGCACTGGGCATGGCCGACGACTTCAGCGCGTTCGACCCCCGCGAGCGTGACCAAAGCGACTACCAGCGCCCTGAGAACATCTCGTCCGAGCAGTTCTGGGGATGGGACAAGCCGCTTGCGATCCCGCCGCTGGAGCACTGGGACACTCTCTCGCCGAGCGACAGGCTTCTGCTTCAGAGAATGGCTAACCGCTTGGCGAAGGCAGAGGACCCCGAGGACCAGTAGTCCTCGTTCCTAGTCCACACCGAAGGGAGGTGATATGAAATGGCAAGAGGATTCGTTAGGAAGCGCCAGGACACTTGGTACGCCTACTGGCGGGACCTGCAAGGCAGGCAGCGATCAAAGGCCGTCAGCCCGCGCAAGAAGGATGCGGAGAAGTATCTCGACACCGTCCAGGCCACGGTGCACGCCGGGACGTTTCGGGAGATCGAGGACGTCACGTTCGCGGTGTTCGCGAAGCGATGGCTAGATGACTACGCAGCCGTGTCGGTGAAGGCCTCAACGCTGGCGACCTACACCAGCCGCATCAACGGGCCCTACACCGTCGCATTTGGACCGCTCAAGCTCTCGCAGATCGGCACTGTAGACGTACAGCACTATCTCGCCACGCTGACGAGGAAGAAACTCACGGCTGCGACGGTCCGCGCGCACTTGGTCCTGCTGCGCAACATGTTCAACCACGCCGTTGCGTGGGGACACCTCGCACACAACCCGGCAGGCCCGGTGAAGGGTCCCAAGCTGCCGCACACCGAGATGGAATGCCTCACACCTGCCGAGGTCAAGGTGTTCCTCGCAGCGTGCGACGAGCGACACCGTGCGCTATTCTCCACCTCAGTCATGACGGGGATGCGTCTCGGCGAGCTGCTCTCACTCAAATGGGACGACATCAACTGGCGCGCAGGCACAATCCGCGTGAGACGTTCCCTCTACAACGGGAAGTTCGTCGAGCCCAAGACGTCTCGCTCGGTGCGGGTGATCGGCATGAGCAACAGGCTCGCGGCGATTCTGCTTGAGCACAAACTCGCGGCGCCGTACTCGCCCTACGATCTGGTGTTCCCCACACCCGAGGGCACGCCGATGGACCCCGCCAATCTACGCAAGCGGGTATTCGCCGACACGTTGACCCGCGCCAAACTGCGCAAGATTCGTATTCACGACCTGCGACACACGTTCGCTTCGCTTCTCATCAATCAAGGCGAGAACCTGAAGTACGTGCAGGCGCAACTCGGACATTCCTCAATCACGACTACGGTTGATCGCTATGGGCACCTCATGCCAGATGCTCATCGAGGCGCTAGTGAGCGTCTGGACGACACCCTGTTCGGCGACCCCGTGAAAACTCCTGATGACAAAATGCTTACAAAGGCCCGGAAAAAGGAAAAGGCCAGAAGCCTGATGCGCCTCTGACCTGCTGTTTCCTTGGTGGAGACGAAGGGGCTCGAACCCTCGACCCTCGGCTTGCAAAGCCGATGCTCTCCCAGCTGAGCTACGTCCCCGTGCGCGGGAGAGTATATCACCGTATGCGGCGTGTGACGCAAAGAGGAACGACTCCGTCCCTCTCGGCCTGCCAATGGGCGTCTGACCCCCGGCCGAGGTGGGTGGCCGAGGGCCAGACTTGGGATCGAGATCGCGCTGTGCGCGCGGCCTCGGGCTACTGCTGCCGGACGAGTTCCGCCTCGACGTCACGCTCGTGACGCTCGCTTGCGGTGCCGTGAATGCGCATCCAGATCTCGTTGATGTTGGTCGGCACTCTGCCATCCATCTTGCTGACCACGACGATCGTCAGCAACGCGAGCGGGAAGGTGAAGATAACAGGGAAGGTGAGTGCTCCTAGGAATCCGAGGATGCCGGTCGAGGGAATCACCTTGAGCGCCATGAGGATGTTCAGGAAGATGATGCTGATAGAGCCGACGAGGCCCACGAGCATCCCTGAGATGGCGCCCTTCTCGGTCGTACCCTTCCACCAGATACCCGTGAGCAGCATCGGTACGAAGGCGGAAGCGCCCACTGAAAACGCCCACGTCACCATCATCGCGATGAGTGCAGGGTACGCTTTGTCCAAGCCCGATGCGGGAATGGCGAGCCCGATACCGAGCGCGACCAGAGCGAAGCTGACGACGGAGATCTTGGCGACGGCGACGCGCTTGGCCTCGGAGGCGTTGGTGTCGACGTACTTCTCGTACACGTCGTGCCCGATGGCGGATGCAGCCGCGATGAGCAGACCACCGATGGTGGAGAACATGGCCGCGAACGCGCCGGCGGTCACGATACCCATGAGCCAGTCGCCGCCCAGGAGCTGGCCGATGGTCGGCATGAGCTGATCGGCCTTGACCAGGAAGCCGTCGACCAGAGGAGCGGCCGCGCTGTAGGTCCCGTTGGCGGCCGCATCGAAGATGATGCCGCGTCCGGCCAGACCCACGATCGGCGCGAAGATGTAGAACGTGCCGATGAAGATGAGCACCCAGAAGGTCGACCGGCGAGCGGCAGCACCTGAGGGGTTGGTGTAGTAGCGGTTCAGGATGTGCGGCAGGCCAGCCGTACCCAGGACCAGTGCAAGCACCATCGATAACTGGTCGAGCCAGTTGTATCGGTGGCCCGGCTCGGCGAAGAGCATGGTGCGGAGCTTGTGCAGCTTGTTGCCCTGCCCGAGCAAGACGTCGACCTTGGTGGTGGCCGCCTCGGGAGTGTCCTTGACCTTGTCGACGGTCGCCATCACAGCCGCGAACGACTCGGGCTTCATTGTCGCCTTGGCGTTTGCCATAGGAGTCTTGGGATTGCCCTCATCGTCCAGCACGGGCTTGCCCGTCGCGGGATCCTTGATGGGCGACACGAACTCCGTAACGCTCAGCGTCTTGGTGCCGACGAGCTTCGAGGCGCTGGCCTTGGCGAGCGCGTCGGGGTAGCTGAAGCCGCTGCCGAACGCGAACACGACGACGAGGAACATGGCGAACCAGAGCCACCAGAACTGGAAGACCTGGTTCAGCGTCGTGCCCTTCATTCCGCCGACGGCGACATAGAACATCATGATGACAGCGACCACGACGACCCCCGAGGTGTAGGGATCCATCCCCAGGATGCCTGTGCCCACGAGAACCTGCCACGTGCTGCCCGCGCCGAACATCTGCGGCGCCATGTAGAACAGCGACGTCAGCAGTACGGCGGCGACCGTCACCAGACGGATGCGGCTCGAACCGAATCGCCCGAAGGCGAAGTCGGCGACGGTGTACTCACCGAAGCGCCGGAGCGGCGATGCGATGAACAGCACGACGACCATGAACCCGCCCGCGAATCCTGCCGCGTACCAGACGCCGTCGAGGCCTGAGGCGTAGACGGCTGCGGCGACGCCGAGGAACGAGGCGGCCGACAGGTAGTCACCTGAGATCGCCGATGCGTTGGTAAACGAACCGACCTTGCGACCGGCGAGGTAGAAGTCGGCGGTAGTCCGGGTGAAGCGACGCGAGAAGATGGACAGCCCGATGGTGAACAAGATCAACGCTACGACCAAGGAGATGGCGATGACGTTCACGATGCATCACCGCCCTTCATGAGCTTGGCTTCGGCCGCGTCGGCCATCGCGTTCAGTTTTCTGTCGAGCCCGTCGGCCTGCTTCGCGTACGTCCACGCCATCGTCCACAGGAACAGGAAGTAGATGAGCGAGACGAACAGGTAGTTGGGGGTGAATCCGCCCCAGATGGGCTGGGCGTACCACGACTCGGCCCAGACCGACCCGGCCGGGATACCCAGTGTCACGCCGAAGAAGACGGCGCCGTACGTGAAGCTCAGCCTTCGCTGCTGGTGAAAGACGGTGTCGACCGTCTCCATAGTGTCCATATGGTTGCCGACCTTCATCGTCGGCATGCCATTGATAATGGTCACTTTGCCCTTCTCAGATGTGATTCCCTCACCCATTTCGCACCTCCCTTTACGTGTAGGCCCTACTTGATGACGAGCACTGGAGTCTCGGCGCCCTTGACGACGGTCTCGGCGATGCTGCCCATACCAAGACGCTTGAGCCCGGTCCGACCGGTCTCGCCGAGCACAATCAGGTCCGCATCGATGTCCTGCGCGGTCTTGATGATTCGCTTGGCGACCCCGCCCCGAACGATCTTCACTTCAACGGGAACGCCGTTGCGCTCCGCCATCAACTTGACCACGGCGAGCCCCTTGACCGACGGGTGGTAGCCCTCCCACGAATCGTCGGACTCCATCTCCTCGGGAAGCTGGAGCGCCTCGACGCCATCGTCGACGTAGATCGCGAGAACGCTCGCCCCGTAGGTCTTTGCCAACGTCACCGCATACTGCGTTGCGAGAACCGCGGGTTCGGAACCATCGGTGGCGAGCAGAATCCGGTCGAAGGTGATGCATACTTCTTGGATGTCGCCGGCCTTGATGTTTTCGGCCGCTCCCTCGATACAAGCCTTCATCCACCTCACCACTCCTCAGTCGGTGCCTACCGTGCGCGGCCTAACGCAACACTGATACAGACAGAAGGTAGGGCGTAGTACGCCCCTGCGCGGGTGATGCCAGCCCAGCGGCTGACGAAGCGGTGTTGGACGGTGTCCAAGGCTCGGTGAGCGGCGCAACCGCGTCACCGATGAGCGGCAGGCGGCGAGGGGTGAGTGGTGAGCGCCGAAGAACGCCTGCTGAGCGGTCTCGCCGGCTAGGCGATCACTTCGTCGGTGTCGATGTCCACGGGCGCGGCGGCCGGAGAGCCTGTCGCCCACGGGAAGACAGCCGCAAGCGCTGGCGGCGTCACCACCGTAGTCGCGATGACCACGAACACGATCATCCCGTAGGTCGCCGTGCTGACGACCCCGGCAGCGAGACCGGTTGACGCCACGATGAGGCCGACCTCGCCACGCGGCACCATGCCGATGCCAACCGCGACCATGCGACGCCACCCCATACCCGCGGCTCCCAGCCCGCAGCCGACGAGCTTGGTGACGATAGCGATGCCCGCAAGGACAAGTCCGGGTATCAGGATCTTCGGCGATGCGAACAGCGCCGGATCCACCTGCATTCCGGTGACGACGAAGAAGTACGGCACAAGCCACTCGTAGAGCGGGCGAGCCTGACGCGAGAGCTCCCAGCGGTCCTCGGTCTCGGCGAACATCATGCCTGCGAAGAAGGCGCCGACGATGCCCGCCAGGCCGATCAGTTCCGAGAGCGCAGCCATCGCCAACATGACGATCAGGGCGACGACGAATCCAGCGTTCGGCATCTTGAGGCGGTCCAGCCAGTGCGCGTGCCGCTTGACCAGACGGGGCGCGACCAGAAGCTCGAAGCCGACGAACAAGACGACCTGCGCCACAAGGATTGCGATGCGGGTCGCGTCGACGCCGTCCTTCGAAGCACCAACGACAAGCGAGAGGACGAGCATCCCCAGAACATCGTCGATGACTGCGGCGGCAAGGATGATTCGCGCTTCGATGGTGGTCAGGAACCCGCGGTCGGCGAGCACTCTGGCTGTGATGCCGACTGAGGTGGCGACCAGCGCGGTCCCGATGAACATCGCCTCCGGGCGGCCGTAGCCAAGTGCCGATCCGAAGGCCATCCCCGCGGCGAACGGCAGAACGATGCCGACCGCCCCGACGACGAACGCGCGACCCCCGACCTTGAAGAGCGCCGAGGGGCGCGTCTCGAGTCCGACCGCGAACATGAGCAGGATCACGCCCATGGTGGCGACTGTCGACAGCGTCTCGGAGGGCACCGCCCACCCGAGCATGCCCGGACCGATGATGATGCCGGCTACGAGCTCGCCGATGACGGCAGGCTGCTTGAGCCATTCGAACAGCTCGCCCATCAGCTTGCCCGCGGCGAACACCACCAGCAGGGTCACGAGCACTCTGGATGCCTCTGTCTCCATGCCGCTCACCCTCGTCCAGGGGCCCTTTCCCGCACCTTAGCACGCCGGGGTTTCCGGATTGTTGCGCAGTGCTTCGGACGGCTGCCTGGAAACGGTGAGCGGCGAAACACGGAATTAACGGGGCCTTCGCGACACGGAAACACCACGGAAATCCGGCGCCCGTACGGTGGCTGCACGGCCCTCACCGGTCACCCGGAAGCCACGCGCAGCTCCGGGTTCGCCGTCCAAAGACGTACGGCGCCTCGACCCCCCGATGCGATTCGCACGAGCGAATCGCACCCTTCCACAAGGAGGTGTAGGCGTTGAAGTCTTTCCTTGGTCGGTTCTTCGATCCGTCGGCTGTAGCCGGGCGCATGCCCGACATCATCAAGCGATCGGCGGTTCGGACGGTGCTTCTGACCGTCGTCGCGTTCGTCCTTCTGACCGGCCTTGCCGTGGCTGGCGACCCCACCGGTGCTGCCACCGGTGACATCAACTCGGTTGCCGCTGCCACCGCAGGCGCTCCCACACAGGCCGAACTCGGCGCTGCGCTCGGTCACCTGACCATCGGCGTCAACATGTTCTTCGTCATGGTCGGCGTTTTTCTCATCTTCTTCATGCAGGCAGGCTTCATGCTCGTTGAAACGGGCTTCTGTCGCTCGAAGAACGCCACGCACGTCGCTATGACGAACTTCATCGTCTTCGGCGTCGGTGCCCTGGTCTACTGGGCGGTCGGCTTCGCGATCCAGTTCGGCGGCTTCGGCAGCATCAGCCTGCTCGGCGGTGTCGAGCCTCTCGACAAGATGTTCTCGGCGGCGGCCGGATGGGGCCTCTTCTCCTTCAAGGGCTTCTTCGTGGGCTCGCTCGGAGACGGCACCTATGACGTCGGTATCTTCGCGTTCTTCCTCTTCCAGCTCGTTTTCATGGACACCGCCGCCACGATCGTCACCGGTGCCATGGCCGAGCGCTGGAAGTTCTCATCGTTCATCCCGATGGGCGTATTCATGGCAGCTGTCGTCTACCCGATCTACGGCATGTGGATCTGGGGCGGCGGCTGGCTCTCTCAGCTCGGCTCCACGCTTGGCCTCGGCCATGGCGCGCTCGACTTCGCCGGCTCATCTGTCGTCCATATGATCGGAGGGTTCTCAGCACTCGCCGGCGCAATCGTCATCGGCCCTCGTATCGGCAAGTTCAAGAAAGACGGCACACCGGTCGCCATCCCCGGCCATCACATTCCCATGGCCATCCTCGGAACGATCATCCTGTTCTTTGGCTGGTTCGGCTTCAACGGCATGTCCACGCTCGCTGCGGGAGATATGCGCTTCTCCATCATCGTCGGCAACACGCTGCTTGCTGGCTGCGCCGGCATGATGACCGCCATGTTCTTGGTATGGAAGCTGTGGGGCAAGCCTGACCCGTCGATGGCTATCAACGGTTCGCTCGCGGGACTCGTCGCCATCACCGCTCCTTGTGCGTTCGTCGCACCGTGGGCTGCGGTTCTCATCGGTGGCATCGCAGGCATCCTCGTCGTCTTCTCGGTCTCGTTCATCGAGCGCAAGCTCAAGGTCGACGACCCGGTCGGCGCCTCATCGGTGCACGGCGTCAACGGTCTGTGGGGCATGATCGCCCTGGGCCTGTTCGCAGACGGCAGCTACGGCGCCGGCTTCAACGGCATCGCATCCCCGGTCAGGGGCCTGCTTTACGGTGACGGTGGGCAGCTTGTCGCCCAGCTCATCGCCGGTGTCGTTGCAGCCTGCTGGGCTTTCGGCACCTTCTACCTGTTCTTCAAAGCCCAGAACGCCATCATGGGTCTGCGCTCCTCTGTCGCCGACGAGATCGCCGGCCTCGACGCCACCGAGATGGGCGTGCTCGCCTACCCGGACTTCGTATCCACCAGCCCGCTGTCCGACGGCGTCGGCTCTCACATGTCAGGGAGTGATGTCTAGATGAAGCGTGTCGAAGCGATCATCCGTCCCGAACGGCTTGAAGCTGCCAAGGAGGCGCTCGTCTCCCTGGGGCACAAGGGTCTGACCGTGTGCGAGGTCAAGGGACACGGTACCCAGAAGGGCATCACCCAGCAGTGGCGCGGTGAGGAGTACGTAATCGATCTGCTGCCGAAGGTCTCGCTTGTGGCGGTCGTCCACGACCACGAGGTGCAAGACGTCGTCGACGCCATCGTCATGGCGTCCCGCACCGACCGAATCGGCGACGGCAAGATCTTCGTCACCCCCGTCGAGCAGGTCATCCGCGTGCGCACCGGAGAGAGCGGCCCGGAAGCTCTCTAGAGAAGCCTCTCTCGGGCGACGGCTATACGATCGATCGCGCAAAAGGAAGGAGCGGGTCCCAACTCGGGATCCGCTCCTTCTCCGTGCTCCGGCCACGTGCTCGCCGGCTATGCAGATCGATCGGGAAATGGCCTTCGCACCGCCCGAGGAACGCCTCTATATGGCTATTCTCGGGGAGTCTTGGCCGACTTCTGCATTTCGGCCTCATCCTCAGTAGTCCAAGGGCTTATGCCCGGCTCTTCGGCTGTCCCACTTCTTCACGCTCTCAGTACCGTTGCGTCGAAGTCGACGCACGAACGAACCTAACAATCTAACGAACTGACCTATCAACGAACCTACGAACGACACTCAACGAACTGACTCACGTACACGAACTGCCAGCCGAAGGTCTTTCTCTGTCATCCCGATCCGGTCTCCGCGCTGAGTAAGATTGTCCACCTGCAGAGGTACCTCCCTACTGCCGGGGCGGCGCTTCAACTACCACGCCTCACTGAGAACTATACCCTCCTCAGCGCATCCGACAATCCGTCGGTGGTCCTGAAATGACGAACGGCTCCTCATGGGAGCCGTTCGGTAGAAATCCGTATCCAAGCGATGCGTTCGCGGCGTCGAGCGTTACTTGAGTAGGCCCAGCGCAGCGGTGAGCTGCTGCTTCGTCTGCTCGCCGACAACCGTCTTGGAAACCGCGCCATCCGTGTTGACGAACACGAAGGTCGGTACGTAGGCCACGCCGAGCTTCTCGGCGAGCTTGACCGCTTCCGCATCGGTCTCGACGTTGAGGACCCGGAACTCGACCTTGTCCGTGTACTGCTTCTTCAGCTCCTCGACCAGGGGCTTCATCTTCTGGCACGACGGTCAAGAATCCGTGTAGAACTCGACGAGCACCGGTTTGCCCGATGTCTCGATCTTCTGTGTGGTCTTCTGCGTGCCTGATTCGAGCTTGCCGGTCCACGCCTGAATGCCAGCATCGAAGTGGTCGATGTTCTTGAAGCCCATCGACTGCATGGTCGCGACCGCAGCGGCGGAGCGCGCGCCGGTCGCGCAGTACACTACGTACGTGGCGTTGCGATCCCAGCTGGCCGCGGCCGCCTGCAGCCCATCGACCGGAACGTTGATCGCCCCCGGGATATGGCCAAGCTCGAACTCGCCTCCCGAGCGCACATCAACGACCTGGGCGCCCTTCGCCTGTGCCGCCGTGACTCCGGCCGCGTCGACGTTCTTCAGACCGCCCGCCGGCTTAAGCGCGAGGAAGCCCACAACGCCCACGACCAGCGCTATCGCAATCCACACCACGATCTTCTTCACAGGGCACTCCTTGAGACGTTTTGAGAAAGTATACCCCGAGGGGTATCGGCTCAGCAACCACGCCGTTCAGACGGCGCTGTAAGGGCATAAACAGAGTTACCTGCTCAGAAGCAAACTTCCGACCAAGACGGCACCCGCCTCGGCTGGCCCGTGATGGAGGCGCTGCATGACCGACGAGACGCCCATAGACTCGTGGCCCGAAGACGCCCCCTTGCGCTCTGAACTGCTCTCGCCCGATCGCCTCGCAGAGAAGGCCCGTGAAGTCGCTGCGGGCCAGTACTCGACGTCTGACAGTCGGATCCGAACGACGCCGCTCATCGCGCTGGCCGCCCGCGCCGCCACCTCACTCGCCTCCGACAAGCGCGAGCTTGCGCTGGCCGCCCGCGAGCGCGGCGTCGCCCCACCGGCAGGAGAGTGGCTGCTCGACAACTACTATCTCATCGAGGAGCAGGCCCAGCTCGTCCGAGAGGACCTGCCTCCCGACTACGGCATCGAGCTGCCACGGCTGCGTGGCGGTGCGTACGCCGATTTCCCCCGCATCTACGAGGCTTTGCTCGTACTGATCGCCCACACCGACGGGCGGCTGGACGAAGAAGCGCTGCGGCGTTTCGTGGAGGGCTACCAGGATGTCTCCCCGCTGACCATCGGCGAGGGATGGGCGATTCCCATCATGCTACGGGCCGGCGTGCTCGAGAACCTGCGGCGTCTCTCCCATGAGGTCGTGCGGGCGCAGCGCTCAGAACACGCCGCGCACGAATGGGCTGAGCGCCTCGTGCTCGCCGCGCAAGATGCGCCCGACACCATCGGCGCGCTGATCGGCGAACTCGATAAGGCATCGAAAGACAGCTCCCCTGCCTTCTTCGTGCGCCTCACACAGCGCCTCGGCGAGCTGGAGACCGGCGGAGATGCGGTCAACGCCTGGCTGGAAGGCCGCCTATCCAGCGGCAACATCGTGCTGGAGCAAGCCGCCACCGACGAGCAGCAGTCCCAGGCCGCCAACCAGGTGTCCATCGCCAACTCGATCACGAGCATCCGCTTCTTCGACGCGCTCGACTGGCGCTCGTTCTTTGAAACGGTCTCTCTCGTCGAAGCCACGCTGCGCCGAGACCCTTCGCAGACCTACAGTGCGATGGATTTCGAGAGCCGCGACCGCTACCGCCACGCCGTGGAGATGCTCTCCCGCCGCTCGAAGATGACCGAGTTCCAGATCGCCGATGAGGTCGTTGCGCTCTCGCGCGCCGCTCTGACGCGTGACGCGTCAGACGACGTGGCGGGTCACGTGGGATGGTGGCTCGTCGACGAGGGCCGCTATCAGCTCGAGCCGCTCATCGGCTACCGGCTGATGCGTCGCGAGCGCCTCTACCGAGGGCCGCTGCGAAACCACGGGCTCTTCTACTGGGGGACCCTCGGCGTCTTGACCGCCGCCCTCCTCGGCGCGCTGTCTGCCTACGCGGTCGCAGACGGGGCTACGACGCTCATCGCGCTTGTCCTCGTGCTCTTGGGCATAGTCCCCCTCTCTGAGCTCGCGCTCGCGGTGGTCAACCGAATCACTTCAGTGGTCTTCCCGCCGAGACGCCTGGCCAAGCTCGACTTCCGCGAGCCGATCGACGAGTCTGCCCGCACGCTCACCGTGGTGCCCGCACTGCTCACGAGCGCAGGATCTGCCATCGACGTCATCGAGCATCTCGAGATCACCTACCTCGCGAACCGCGACCCGAACATCGGCTTCGCGCTGCTCGGCGACTTGCGAGCCGCAGGCGAGGCCTCGCGGGAAGAAGACGGCGTCGTCCTCGAGGCCGCAGTGCGTGGCATCTCGCGGCTCAACGAACGCTACGAGGCCGAGCATGGCGTGCGCCCCTTCCACCTGCTCGTACGTGCGCGTCGCTTCAATGAATCCGAAGGCGTCTGGATGGGGTGGGAGCGCAAGCGCGGCGCGCTGCTCGAACTGACGCGCGAGATGCGCGGCTCCACCAACACGAGCTTCACCACCAAGCTCGGCGAGGCATCGTTTCGCCGGTCGTGCACGTTCGTCATCACGCTGGACTCCGACACGGTGCTGCCGCGCGATGGCGCGCGCAAGCTCGTGTGCGCGATCGCCCACCCGCTCAACCGCGCACGCTGGCGACCGGGCGAACCGCGCGTCCGCCGGGGCTACGGTCTCGTGCAGCCGCGCGTGGGGATGACTCTGCAGGGTTCGCGGCGCAGCCGATTCGCCATGCTGTACTCAGGACCGACCGGCATCGACCCGTACTCCGGCGCCGTCTCCGACACCTACCAGGACGTGTTCGGCGAGGGCTCGTTCACCGGCAAGGGCATCTTCGACGTCGCCGCGTTCCAAGGCGTGCTCGAGGGCCGCTTCCCCGAGAACAGCCTGCTCTCCCACGATCTGATCGAGGGGTCGTTCGCGCGAACGGCGCTGGCAAGCGACATCGAGGTGCTCGACGACTACCCGGCCAACTACCTTGCCGCCGCCTCACGCCTGCACCGCTGGGTGCGCGGCGACTGGCAGACGCTGTCCTGGCTCGGCGCGCGCGTCAAGGATGCGTCGAACTCGCGCACGAGGAACCCGCTCTCATCCCTGCACCGCTGGAAGATCATCGACAACCTGCGCCGCTCGCTCGTCGCCCCGACGCTGCTTGCGCTCTTCGTGTTCGGCTGGTGGGCACTGCCCAACTCCACAGTGACGTGGCCCCTGATCATGGTCGCGGTGCTCTTCTTCCCCGCCTACTTCTCGCTTGCGGACTCGATGGTGTTCCGTCCGCGTTCGGTGAGCTTCGCCTCAACCGCGCCCTCGATCCTGCGCGATTTCTCCGCCGATACCGGTCGCGCGCTGCTGTCGCTCGCCACACTGCCGCACCAAGCATGGCTCATGACCGACGCGATCGCGCGCGCACTGTGGCGCATGAACGTCTCGGGCAAGCACCTGCTGGAGTGGGAGACGGCCGCCGATGCCGAGAAGCGCGCGGGCACCACGCGCGCAGCGTTCTGGCGCGCGCTCGGCCCCGCCGCACTCATCGCGAGCATCGCGCTCGTGCTCGGAGCTGGCATGCACGCCGCCCGCCTCGGCGTGGCGCTGCCCTTCGCCGTGCTGTGGCTCGCCGGTCCGATCGCGGCGTGGTGGGTGTCGATGCCCACGCCGCTGCGTGTGGTCGAGCCCCTCTCCGACTCCGACGTGAGGCTGCTGCGCCGCATCGCGTGCAAGACGTGGCGCTTCTTCGATACGTTCGTGACCGAAGCCGGACACAACCTCGCGCCGGACAACTACCAAGAGGATCCGGGTGGCGTGGTGGCGTGGCGCACCTCTCCCACCAACATCGGGCTCCAGCTGCTCGCCTACGTCAACGGATACGACCTCGGCTATGCCACCGTCGGCGAACTCGAGCGACGGGTGTCCACTACCCTGTCGGCGATGGCGGGGCTCGAGCGCTTCCGCGGCCACTTCTACAACTGGTACGACATCTCCACGCTCGAACCGCTGCGACCGGCCTATGTCTCGACCGTCGACTCCGGCAACCTCGCTGGGCACGTGCTCGTGCTGCGCATCGCCCTGCTCGAGGCCTCCGAGGCACCCCTCCTCGGAAGGCAGCTGCTCGACGGTGTTCGCGACACCGCGGCGCTGGCGCTCGAAGACGTGGTCGCCGGCCACGACGAGCTGACCGGATGGGCCGACGAGCGTAACGTCCGAGACATCCTCGAGGCGCTCGTGCGCGCAATCGATACAGGCGAGACCCCGGGCAATCTGGGCGAGTGGGAAGCGCTGCTCGGGCGACTCGGCGAGATGGCCTCAGACGCCAACGCACAGGCTTCGCTGCTCGCCCCGCCGCTCACCGCCGAGCCGGTGCCTGAGGTCGTCCCCTCGCGCCTGCCGGGCGAGAACGGCAGCGCGCCCGGACCGGCCGCACCTCGGGTGCCCGGAAACGCCGCCGAGCGCGTCGCGGCGTCCGTGTCTGACGTTGCCCGGCTGGTCTCCGAGCAAAGAGCGCTGCTCGACCGCTGCGCGCCGTGGGCCGCGCTCATCGCAGATGCCCCCTCAGGAGCGCGTGACGATATCCAGCTCGCGCCGCTGCTGGCGTTCGTTCCCAGCCTCGTGGGACTGGCCGAGGGCCTCGTCGGAGCACTGGCCGCACTCGACGCCATGAGCGCCGCGTCGCACGACGCGGAAGCGCGCACATGGGCGACGGCCGTGGCAGGTGGTATCCGCGACGCTCGACCGGCCGCGGTCGAGCTGCTCGCTCGCATGCGCCTCGACGCCAACATCGCGCGTGAAATGTGGGAGCACACCGACTTCTCGATGCTCTTCGACAAGCACCGCCAGCTGTTCTCGATCGGCTACAACCTCAACGAAGGCCGCCTCGACCCGAGTTACTACGATCTTCTGGCAAGCGAGTGTCGGCTCGCGAGCTTCCTCGCGATCGCCAAGGGCGATGTGGGCCAGGAGCACTGGTTCCGGCTCGGCCGGGCGCTGACCCGCACCCAGGACGGACGCGCGCTCGTGAGCTGGAGCGCGTCGATGTTCGAGTACCTCATGCCGCTGCTCGTCATGCGCAACTGGCCCGATACGCTGCTCGAGGAGACCTACGAGACGGTCGTGCGCAACCAGATCGACTACGGGCGCGCTCGCGGCGTGCCGTGGGGCGTCTCCGAGTCGGCGTTCAACGCCAAGGACACGCAGCTCACCTACCAGTACCAGGCCTTCGGCGTTCCAGGAATGGGCCTGAAGCGCGGGTTGTCCGACGACGTCGTCGTGGCGCCCTACGCGGCCATCCTCGCGCTGCCGGTCGACGTTCGCGCGGTCATCAACAACCTCGCCGACTTCTCGGTGGAGGGCGCCGAGGGCCGGTTCGGCTACTACGAGTCGCTCGACTACACCGCTGGCCGCGTGCCTGCGGGCAAGCGCCGCGCCGTGGTCAAGGCGTACTTCGCCCACCACCAGGGCATGGCGTTCGTGGCCTTGGGCAATGCGCTGCTCGCGGGCAGGATGCGAGAGCGCTTCCACGCCGACCCGATGGTCGGCTCGGCCGAGCTGCTGCTGCAGGAGCGCGTGCCGCGCCACGTGCAGCTCGTCACACCACACGCCGAGGAAGTCGAGCATCTGCGCTCGGTGCGCGAGCTGCCGCCACCCGTGACGCGCAGCTATGCCACCGCAGATACCGCCGTGCCCGCGACGCTCTTCCTGTCCAATGGCCACTACTCGGTCATGGTCACGAACGGCGGAGGCGGCTACTCGCGCTGGAACGGCGTGGCCGTGAACCGCTACCGCGAGGACGTGACGCGCGACTGCTGGGGCAGCTTCTTCTACGTGCGCGACGTGGACTCCGGCGAGGTCTTCTCGGCACCGCACAACCCGCATCCCAAGCAGCCCGACGACTACCACGTGATACTGGCGCCCGATAAGGCAGAGTTCCGTCGCACCGACGGCGAGCTCGAGACGCACGTCGAGATCGCGGTCTCGCCCGAAGACGACGTGGAGGTCAGGCGCATCACGCTGACCAACCACGGACATGCGGCCCGGCGCTTCGAGGTCACGTCGTACTTCGAGATCGCGCTCACGACGCAATCCTCCGACCAGGCGCACAAGTCGTTCAGCAACCTCTTCGTCGAGACCGAATGGCTGCCCGACACCAACGCGGCGCTCTTCACCCGCAGGCCGCGTCGCTCCGACGAGCCACGCATCTGGGGGCTGCACCTCCTGGCGTGCGAGGCCACGCCGTGCCCCGTCTCCTACGAGACCGATCGGGCCGCCTTCGTCGGCAGACTGCGCGGCATCGACGACCCCATCGCGCTCGAGCGCAGCGGCGAGCTGGGCTGCTCCCACGGCCCGGTTCTCGACCCGTGCTGCGCGCTGCGCCGTGCCATTGACGTCCCGGCCGGCGAGAGCGTGCGCCTGGTCTTTGTGACCGGTGTTACCAGCACCCGCGACGCCGCGGTACACCTCACCGAGAAATACCACGACATCCGCAGCGCCCAGCGCGCGATCGACCTGGCGTGGACCGCCGCCCAGCTCGAACTGCGCGATCTGGGCATCAGCCCGCAGGAGGCGATCACGCTCGAGCGCCTCGCCTCGCGCCTCGTGCTCACCGACCCGTACTCGACGCTCAAGCGCAAGACGCCGGTCGAGAACGGGCTGCAGCTCTCCGGCCTGTGGTCGCTCGGGATCTCGGGCGACCTGCCGATCCTGCTCGTGCGCGTCGAGGAGCTCGAACACGCGCCGCTCGTGCGCCAGGCGCTGCTCGCCCACCAGTACTGGCGCCATAAGGGGCTCGTCTCCGACCTCGTGATCATCAACGCGCGCCCGTCCGGCTACTCCGACGAGCTCGACGACCGGCTGCGTCTGCTCGTCCGCACGGGGCACGCGCTGCAGCTCCTCGACAAACCCGGCGGCGTGTTCCTGCGCCGCACCGACCAGATGCACCCCGACGTCTACAACCTGCTCTGCTCGGTGGCGCGCGCCACCATCGAAGGAGACAGCGGCCCGATCGAGCTGCAGCTCAACCGCCGCGGCAGGCGTCCCGCACCCCCCGACGCCTTCGTCCCCCACGCCACCCCGCACACCGACGCCGTCGCCCCGTTCTCTCGCCCCGCGCTGCGCTTCGACAACGGGTTCGGCGGGTTCGACCCGGACACCAGCGACTACGTGATCGTGCTGGAGAACGGCGACGCCACCCCCGCACCATGGATCAACGTCCTCGCCTCCGAGAAGTTCGGCTGCACCGTCAGCGAGGCCGGCGTCGGCTGCACGTGGGCGCTCAACAGCCACGAGAACCGCATCACCACGTGGAACAACGACCCTGTCTCAGACGGCAGCGGCGAGGCGATCTACGTTCGCGATGAGGACACCGGCGAGTTCTGGAGCCCCACGCCGCTGCCCGTGCGCACGCAGGAGCCGTACGTGATCCGCCATGGCAAGGGACGGGTTCGTTTCGAGCACACCACGCACGGCATCGCTCACACGCTTGACTGGTTCGTGCCGGCCGAGGACCCGCTTCGCGTATGTCGCCTCACGCTTGAGAACCTCACCGACCGGCCCCGCAGGCTGTCGGTGACGCAGTTCGTCGAGTGGGTGCTCGGCGACTCGCGCAGCCGCGCCCAGCAGCTGGTGGTCACGTGGTACGACGCCGAGACCGGGACGCTCACGGCGCACAACCACATGAACCTCGACTTCCCCGGCCGCTGCGCCTTTCTCGCCAGCGACCGCCCGCTGCAGTCGTGGACGGCGAGCCGCACTGAGTTCGTCGGCCGCAACCGTCGCGCCTGCGATCCTGCCGCGATGGATCGCAAGGGGCTCGGCGGGATCTCCGGGCGCTACCACGACAACTGCGGCGCGCTCATGACCGTCATCGAACTCGCCCCTGGCGAGACCGCCGAGGTCAGCTTCATGCTCGGCCAGGCAGCGACCCTGGAGGAGAGCCGAGAGATCGTCGCTCGCTACCGGCGCCCAGGTGCCGCGCAGAGCGTGCTGACCGGATGCGTCGACTTCTGGAGCGACCTTCTCGGCACGGTGCAGGTCAAGACACCCGACGCCAAGCTCGACCTGCTCGTCAACGGCTCGCTGCTCTACCAGGCCACCGCCTGCAGGCTCTGGGGCCGAACCGCCACCTACCAGTCGTCGGGCGCGTATGGCTTCCGCGACCAGCTCCAGGACGTCATGGCGCTGCTCATCGCGCGGCCCGACCTCGTGCGCGAGCAGATCGTCGAGGCGTCGCGCCACCAGTTCCCCGAAGGCGATGTGCTGCACTGGTGGCAGCCGTTCTCCGGTCGCGGTGTGCGCACCCACATCAGCGATGACCGCCACTGGTTGCCGCTCGTCGTGGCCGAGTACCTCCAGTCGACCGGCGACGTGTCGGTGCTCGAAGAGCGCACCGCGTTCATCGAGGGCCCGCCGCTGCCGCTCGAGCAGGAGGACGCCTACGTGCAGCCCGCCACATCCGAGAAGGCTGCGACCGTCTACGGGCACTGCATCGCCGCCCTAGAGAGCGGTCGGGGCCTCGGTGTGCACGGCCTGCCCCTCATCGGCGGCGCCGACTGGAACGACGGCATGAACCGCGTCGGCCATGAGGGTAAGGGCGAAAGCGTGTGGCTCGCCTGGTTCCTCAACTACACGCTCAAGCGCTTCGCTCCCGTGTGCCAGCTGCAGGGCGACGACGGGCTGGCCGGCGACTACCTCGCCTGGGCCGACAACCTCGCCCACGCGGTGGAGTCCACCAGCTGGGACGGCGCATGGTACCGGCGCGCGTACTTCGACGACGGCACGCCCCTGGGCACTCACGCCGCCGAGGAGTGCCGCATCGACGCCATCGCCCAGGCCTGGGCGACCATCTCGGGTGCGGCCGATCCCGACCGTGCCGCAACGGCGCTCGACTCCGTCGAGGAGAAGCTCGTCCGCCGCGAGGACGGGCTGATCGCGCTGCTCTCCCCTCCCTTCGACCGCATGGAACACGACCCGGGCTACATCAAGGGCTACGTCCCGGGCGTGCGCGAGAACGGCGGGCAGTACACGCACGCTGCCCTGTGGGTGGCGCTCGCCTACCTGATGCGTGGCGACGGCGATGAGGCACATCAGCTCATCGACCTCATCAACCCGATCAGCCATGCCCTGACGCGCGAGGCCGCCGAGCACTACGTCGTCGAGCCCTACGTGGTCGCGGCCGACGTCTACGCCGCCGAGCCGCACGTCGGCCGCGGCGGCTGGACCTGGTACACGGGGTCAGCGTCGTGGTTCTACCGCATCGCACTGAACTCGCTTCTCGGTTTTCGCGTCATCGCCGAGAACGGGGAGCAGCACCTCGTCGTCGATCCCTGCATCCCGAAGCGGTGGCCCGGCTTCGACATCGCCTACCGATACAAGACGTCGCTCTATCGTGTCCGCGTGGACAATCCGCGCGGCGTCAACGGCGGCGTGGCACATGTCACGCTCGATGGTGTCAGGCTCGACACCGCATCCGTGTCACTCGCAGACGACGGCGCCGAACACGATATCGTCGTGACTCTGCTGGGCGGCTGACGGATGGCCCGATTTCCCTTTTCGCGCTTCGGCACGTAAACTGCTCATTAGCTATGCGCCGTCTTAGGCGGCGCCTTACCCCAGACTCGGTTGTCCCTCGTCTTTTGTGGCCGTCGGATTAGCTGCGTCTACACGCAGTGCTGCCGTCAGGCGCACAGAAGAGGAGTTTTTTCTTTGAGTTTTGACAACCTAGGTCTAGACCCACGTCTACTTCAGGCTGTGGGTACCATGGGCTATTCTGACCCAACCCCGATCCAAGAGCAGTCGATTCCCCCTATCATCGCTGGTAAGGATGTCGTTGGCTGCGCCCAGACGGGCACCGGCAAGACTGCCGCATTCGTACTTCCCCTGCTCCAGCGCGTTTCGGCGGGCAACCGCAAGCCCGTGGCGCTCATCGTCACGCCCACGCGTGAACTCGCCGGACAGATCGAAGGCGTCGCCCGCAAGGCGTCGCGCTTCACTCATCATCGCGTCGCCGTGGTCTACGGTGGCGTCGGCTACCAGCCGCAGACCAAGGCCCTCCGTAACGGCGTTGACGTGCTCGTCGCCACGCCTGGCCGTCTCCTCGACCTGGTCAGCAACCGCGACTGCGATCTCTCCCGCGTGGAGGTCCTCGTCCTCGACGAAGCCGACCGCATGCTAGACATGGGCTTCTGGCCCGACGTGAAGCGCATCATGGACCTGCTTCCCGCCCAGCGTCAGAACCTGCTGTTCTCGGCAACGATGTCGCCTGAGGTCATGCGCGTCGCCGGCTCGACACTTCACGAGCCGATTCACATCGACGTCTCCCCTCCCTCCAAGCCCATCGAGAAGATCGCTCAGTCGATCTACCCGGTCGGCTCGCAGCAGAAGATCGACCTGCTCGTACGCCTCATCAACGACCATGACCTCAAGCGCGTGCTCGTGTTCACCCGCACGAAGCACCGCGCCGACCGCGTCCAGCGCACGCTCGAGCGTGGCGGCATCTCCAGCGCCGCCATCCACGGCAACCGCTCGCAGTCGCAGCGTCAGGCCGCACTCGACGGGTTCAAGAAGGGCCGCAGCCGCGTGCTCGTCGCGACCGACATCGTCGCCCGCGGTATCGACGTCGAAGGCATCAGCCACGTCATCAACTTCGATCTGCCGAGCGTTCCCGAGGATTACGTCCACCGCATTGGCCGTACGGCCCGCGCGGGCAAGAGCGGCACGGCGTTCTCGCTGTTCTCGCCGGACGAGCTCGACCAGCTTCGCGACATCGAGAAGACCATCGATGCGGTGCTCGACTGCACCGACCACGCGGGCTTCGTCTACTCCGAGCCGCGCATGGTGCCCGATCCGGACCGCTCCGCTCAGCCGGCCAAGCAGCAGCGTCGCCAGACCCCAGGCCAAGGCCGCAAGGGTCGTCCCGGTGGCGGAGCTCGTCGCCGTATGAACGGTGGAGCGAAGAGCGCGTAGTTCGCACCCTTCTCGTAGCATCCAAGAGCGCCTCGGCCGAGCAATCGGCAGGGGCGCTCTTCTCTCTTGGAGTGGGAGTTCGCAGGGCGCGATAGAGGGGCCGAGGGGCGCCAGAAACACAAAAGCCCCGGCGAAATCGCCGAGGCTTTGATATGTGATGGTGGGCCCGGCTGGACTCGAACCAGCGACCTCACGGTTATCAGCCGTGCGCTCTAGCCAGCTGAGCTACGGGCCCTTTTCCTAGCCAAATGCTCGCATACCATATACCAGCGCTGATGCGACGGTCAAGGATACAACTGACCCGTCACCAAGCGGTTGGCCGCCAAGTTCGCCCATCCTCCTGCGGTATGATACCTAGCGCGGGGTAGGTACACCCCACAGAAGCATTCGGGCTCGTCACGGGAGGTGGCACAGATGGTTCACGTTCGCATCGCAAGCCTCGCCCTGGACCCCGGTTCGAGCCAGCCCGTCATCGTGCTCAAGCCTCTTGTAGAGCTTCCCGGACATGGCCGGCTTCTCCCGATCTGGATCGGGCATCCGGAGGCTACGGCCATCCTTCTGGCACTGGAAGGGGTCGAACTGCCCAGACCCCTGACCCACGACCTGATGAAGAGCATCCTCGACACCCTTGACGCTCATGTGGAGCGCATAGAGATCACGCGCGTCGAAGACGGTACGTTCTATGCGGCGATCGTCGTACGGGCCGAGGAGAGGACGCTGACCATCGATGCGCGCCCTTCTGACTCCATCGCGCTCGCGATTCGCATGGCTGCGCCCATCTTCGTCGCCGAAGAGGTCCTCGACACCGCCGCAGTTCCCGACGAACCCGGATCCATCGTCGACGAGGAAGCCGAAGTCGACGCATTCCGAGACTTCCTCAAAGACGTGAACCCTGAGGACTTCGACTCGTAGAACGCCGCACGCCTCTCTCCTCGCCGCGCTACCCCCTACTCGTACCTGAGCGCCTCGATCGGGTCGAGCCGTGAGGCTCGGTACGCCGGGTAGACGCCGAAGAACACTCCCACCGCTGCCGAGAAGAGGAACGCTAGCGCCACGGACCACAGCGTCACCTGAGCCGGGACCCACTTCTGCATGGCGAGCGCGCCGCCAGCTCCGATCAGGATGCCTGCGATGCCACCGAAGATCGACAGCATCATCGCCTCGATCACGAACTGGCTGAGGATATCGTAGGTCCGCGCGCCGACGGCCTTGCGGATGCCGATCTCGCGCGTCCTCTCGGAGACGCTGACCAGCATGATGTTCATGATGCCGATGCCCCCAACCAAAAGCGAGATGCTTGCGAGCCCTGCAAGCATCGCCGTGAGCGTGCCGAGCAGGGTGGAGAGGATGCCGAGGGTCTGCTGCTGCGTAAACACGGTGAACTGATCGGCGTAGCGCGGCCGTAGGATCCTCTCGACCTGCGCCTTGACCTGATCGACGCGCTTGGCGTCGGTCACCTTGACGAGGAACGACGAGATATTGCCCGTACCGAGCGTCTGCTGGGCCGTGGTCACAGGAATCGAAATGTTGTTGTCCTGGCTCCCGCCAAACGACCCGCCCTTCGCCTCGAGCATGCCTATGACGGTGTACGGCTGACCGTTGACGTCGACCTCGCGACCGAGCGGGTCTTGGCCGGGCAGCAACTCGTCGCGCACACCTGAGCCGATGACGACGACGCGCGAAGCGCCCACGACCTCGCCGCGGCTGTACCAGCGGCCCGACTGCAGGGCGCCCGCCGATCCGTCCTTGCCGTTTTGGTCGGAGGCGGTCATCTGGCTCGACATCGTACGGTTCCCGAGGCGCAGCCTCGCGGGCGCCTGCAGCTGCGGTATCACGAGTCCCTGCTCGCCAATACGGGTCTGCGTGTACTCCGAGTCGTCGAGCGTGAACTGTTTGCGGATGTCGGCGCCGCCTGAGCCGCCCCCGCCGCCGCCCTGCGTGAAATTGCCAGGAAACACAAACAACAGGTTCGAGCCGAGCCCCTCGATCGAACCGGTAACCTGCTTCTGGACACCGGTACCGATGGATACCAGCAGAATCACCGCCGCCACGCCGATGATCACGCCCAGCATCGTAAGCGCGCTGCGCACCTTGTTGGCATTCAGCGCTCTCATTGCGATACGGAAAGACTCGGCGAGGTTCACGCGACCGGCCTCGCATTCACGGAGAGTGCGACAAGGTCATCGTTGCCGAGCGCGTCGGCGTCCAAGGAGGCGATTTCCGTCCCCGCGATGATTCTGTCGGTGACGAGCTCGTTTAAGACGATCTGCCCGTCTCGGATGTGCACGACGCGCTGCGCGTGCCGCGCTACGTGCGCGTCGTGAGTCACGAGCACTACCGTGATGCCCTGGCGGTTGAGGTCTTGGAGTATCGACATCACCTCAACGCCGCTGCGGGAGTCGAGGTTTCCGGTGGGTTCGTCGGCGAGCACGATACTCGGCTGGGTCACCAGCGCGCGCGCGATGGCCACGCGCTGCTGCTGTCCTCCTGAGAGCTGGTTGGGCATGTGGGTGAGCCTGTTTCCGAGTCCCACGCGCTCGAGCGCAGCCTTGGCCTGACGCGTGCGCTCCCCGCCCGAGAGACCCGCATAGATCAGCGGCAGTTCGACGTTGGCCTGCGCCGTCGTGCGCGCCAACAGGTTAAACGACTGGAACACGAACCCGATCCGCTTGTTGCGCACGGACGCGAGCTGGTTGGGCTCCATGTGCGAGACATCTTCGCCGTCGATGGTGACCGTGCCTGTGGTGGGATGGTCCAGCAAGCCGACGATGTGCATGAGGGTCGACTTGCCGGAGCCCGAAGGCCCCATGATCGCGAGCATCTCTCCTCGGCACACCTCGAGATCGACGCCGCACAGCGCGTTGACCTCAATCTCGTCGAGGATGTAGCGCTTCGTAACGTCGCGAGCCTGTAGCACGGCGTCGATAGAACACGAGGAGCCAATCGCGCTGGCCCGCGCGTCTGCGGCAACCTCTACGCTATGGGACTCGGACATCGTCGGTTCAGCTCAGTTCTTCACACGAACCGACATGCCGTCCGTGTACTGGGTCGGTCCGGACAGCGCGACGACGTCTCCTCCAGCGAGGCCCTTGAGCACCTCAACCTGGATGTCTGTCGTGGCACCTACGGTGATGTCGGTCTTCACGAGCTTGTCGGCGACGACCTTGTATACGAAGTTGGTGCCGTTCTCGTTGAACAGCGCCTCGACCGGAATCGTCAGAGCGTTCTTGATCGAGGACACCTCGATGGTGGCGTCGCCCTTCATGCCGATCAGGATGTTCTTGCCCGTGTCGAGCATGGCGAGCTCGACGGGGAAGATGGTGCCGCCGGTGGCTGTGGGCTGGGCCGCGGGATTGATGCGCTTCACGGTCGTCTTGAACTCCTGCCCGGCGAAGGAGTCGAGCGTGACGGTGGCTTTCATGCCGACCTTGAGGCGATCGACGTCGGCCTCGTCGACTTCGGCTGCGAACAGGGAGTCGTTCAGGTCGACTACCGAGAACGGCGCCGCCTGAGGAGCGACGGCCGCGCCGGGTGCCGGCATCGGCGTCTTGCCGTCCGAGCCGGGTGCGCCGCTAGCATTGAAGAACACGATTCCATCGAACGGGGCCACGAGCGTGGCCTTGTCCAGCGTGCTCTCAGCCAGCGCGACAGCCGCGTTCGCCTGAGTGACGCCGGCCTGAGCCGCCGCCTTGGCTTTCGACGTGTTGCGGCCGCTCTTGGCCTTCTTGTACTGCGCGTCGGCGCCGAGCATGGCGGCCTTCGCCTGCTTGAGATTGTTACTGGCGATAGTGACGCTCGTCGGGTTGGAAGGAAGCGGTGAGGGCGGGTTCTTCGCGAAGTCGTACGCCTTCTTCGCCGAGTTGTACGCGGACTTCGCCGCATCGAGGCTGGCCTTGGCTGCTGTGACGTCCGCGCTCGACGGCGCCTGCAGGCCAATCGCGGCAAGTTGCGAGTTCGCGGTAGCGAGCCCTGCCTTTGCCTGCTTGACCTGAAGTTCCAACGGACCTGTCTCCATGAGTGCAAGCTTCTGACCCGCGGTCACCTTGTCGCCGTCCTTGACGTAGACCTCGTCGAGCGTGCCCACGGTCGGCGGAATGACGTCGGCCCGTCTGCTCGCCTGAATCTTGCCTGAGGCGGAAACGGTGACCCCCAGACTGGTGTCTGAGACGGTCGCCGTCTTGATGTCAGGACCCGAGCCGCTCGACCGTAGCCCGAAGAATGCCACTGCTCCCGCTATCGCCACCAGAACCACAATAGCGACGATGATCTTTGCCCTCTTCGACACGCGCTCCTCCTTCGCCGACCCCGAAGCACCTGCGCGGCTAATGCGCGCTCTGTGCATTGTTCCACAACACCCCCTGCTCCTCCCGCCTACATGCAGGCGAAAGTCCGTACTATCCCTTTGCGCCTTCGCCGATGAGCCCTGCAAGTTCCCCCAACGATCCGATCGCGTAGTCCGGACCCGGCTCGAGCACGCGCTGCGGGAACGGCCCCCAAAGCGCCGCGATGGAGATCGCCCCGGCCGCCACGGCAGCGGTCATGTCATGGGGGCTGTCGCCGACATACGCACAGGACCCGATATCGACCCCCATCCGCCGCGCGGCCTCGAGCAATGGCGCTGGCTGCGGTTTGTGGATATCGGTGTCTTCGTATGCCACGAGCGTCTCGAAGAAGCCCTCCAGCTCAAACCTCTCAAGACCCCGCAGCGCCACAGCTCGGCTCTTCGACGTCACAACGCCCATGCGCACTCCCCTGCTCGCCAGTACAGTCAGCGCAGCGGCTGTCCCCACATACTCGCCGACCAGGTCGTCGTGAACGATCGCGTTGTGCGCCCGGTATACGCGCAGGAGTTCTTCGACCCGCTCGGGAGCGAACTCGCCCATCTGCACGCTTAGGGGCACGCCGACGTTGTGCATGAGCACCTCGTCGGGAATCGTCTCCCCCAGCACGGTCGAGGTCGCATGGCGCATCGACGAGAGAATCAGTTCGATCGTGTCGATGAGGGTTCCGTCCAGATCGAACAGCACCACTTCGATATCTGCTGCGCGCGAGGATTCTGATCCTGAATGCTCATGTGTGTGTGTCATGCGATCGATTCTATCATCGGCGACTCGACAGGAGGCTCTGGCGGCATGCTCTTGACGCCCCTGAGTAGGAGCCATGTGGCTACAGCTCCGACGCCGTACAGCGCGGCCGCCACGAAGTAGGGAACCGTGTAGGAGTGCTCGTTCATCCGGCCGCCGAGCACGCTGCCCCCGAGCCACGCCACGCTCCATGCCACGCTCATCCACCCAACGACGAGGGGCCGATCGCGCGCGGGGATTCCCTCAACCGCGAGCTGGTTGTACAGCGGCCACGACATGTTCATGAGCGCCGAGCGCACCCACATCACCACGGCGACCGCTGGCAGGCTCGTCGCCAGCGGGATGGTCAGCAGAAACGGCAGTGATGCGAGCTCAGTGATGACCACCGTGCCGACAAGCCCCAGCCGCCGCGCCAGCAGCGGCGTGGAAAGCGCTGCGGCCGCCATCACAACCGAGGCCACCCCTTGGATCAAGCCGATCTGCGCGACGCTTGCCCCCAGGTTGGCCCGCAGGAAGAGCGGGACGAAGGGCATCACAACGCCCGCGCCGAACGAGATGGTCGCCTCGGGCACCGCAAGGCGCGCGAGCCTACCCCACGAGCGGAAGCGCGAGATCGATTCGACGTATGCGGCCCAAGGCCTCTCGGAGCGGCGGCGTAGTTCTCGTACCCCCATCACAGGAACCGCCGACACCAACATCAGGCCGGCGACCACTCCCATCGTCCACCGGAATGCATCCAGCTCCGGCATCCAGTTCCCCAGGACCGTGGGAAGGAGCCCGCCGATAAGAGCGCCGATCACCATCGCGGCGACGCGAGCGAAGAAGTCGATGGTGAACAGCAGGGTACGGTCGCGAGCGGGAGCACTCTCAGACAGAAAGGCTATCCCGACAGATCGCAGGATGCCGTCGCCTACCCCGAAGAGCAGGCCAAGGAGCACGAACGCTGTCGGGGTCATCCCGAAGGCCTGCCCGAGACGAGCAACCCCAAAGGCCAGCGCCGCTGAGACGAGAAGGACGCGGTAGCCGACAACGGCTACAAGGGGTGGGATGAACAGACACACCACGCCCGACGCCAGGGCCAGTGCTCCCTCGGCATTGCCGACCACCGAGACGCCCATGCCTGCCGCTCGCACGTAGAGGGCGAACATCGTCCCGAGAACACCCATGCCAATGTTCTGCAGGACGACCGAGGCGAGGTAGCGGCGAGCGTCGGGACCGGCCTCCCTGAGCGTGCGCGCATAGGCGCGCGTCCCCCGGCCTGCGAGATCTCTTGCTCTTTTGATCAAAACCCCAGGGCCTCCCCGCCTCGTCGAGCTGTCGTCCCACTGTAGGTCTGCATACAGGGGTCCTCAAGCTGTATATGTGCGAGGAAGGACGCGCCTGGCTGGCGCGTCCTTCCGAAAGCTAGATCTTCGTCAGCAGGTTCTCGTGCAAACCCGCCTACTCGTCACTCCCGGCGTCCTCGCCGGTTGCGTCGTCCTCGAGTTCAGCGGTCTCGGCCTCTTCCGCGTCGTCGAACTCCTCGGACAGCAGATCCTCGGTCTCGTCGTCTGCGGCGTTTCCGGAATCCGGGATCGTACCCGCCGCGCCCGCATCAAGCAGCGAGCCCTGTCCCTCCGCGACGCCGCGCGGCGCCTTCTTCTTGTTGCCGCCACTCACACGAGCGATGGCAGTGACGTGGTCGGTCTCGGCGACATTCATGACCTTGACGCCCTGGGTCGACCGGCCGAGCTTGGAGATGTCGTCAGCCTTGACCCTGATGACAACTCCCTCTTCCGAGATGAGCATGAGCTCGTGCTGCGGCATGACTATCTTCATGCCTGCGAGCGGGCCCTTCTTCGGGGTGATCTGGATGGTTCTGACTCCCTGCCCGCCGCGATGGTGCTCCGGGTACTCGCGCACCATCGTGCGCTTGCCGTAGCCGCGCTCGGTGACCACGAACAGCTCGGCGTCCTGAGGAGCGATCTCCATACCGAGCACCGACTCCCCGGCCTTGACCGCCATACCCTTCACGCCCATGGTGTCGCGTCCCATCGGACGCGCCTCGGCCTCGTCCCACATGATGGCCTTGCCGGCCGTGGAGACCATGATGACGTGCTCGCCTTCGCGAACACGACGCACCGAGATGAGTTCGTCGGTGTCGCGCAGGTTGATGGCGATGATTCCGTCACGGCGGCTGCGGTCGTAGGCACCGATCGCCGTCTTCTTCACCATTCCGTGGCGTGTGGCGAACATGAGGTACTCGTCAGGGCTGAACACCTTGGTGTTGATGACGGCCGCGATCTTCTCGGTCTGCTCGAACGGCAGGAGGTTTACCACTGCGGTTCCCCGTGCGTGGCGCGAGCCGATGGGCAGCTCGTGCACCTTCATGCGGTAGACCTTGCCCTTGGTCGAGAAGACCAGGATGTAGTCGTGGGTGCTCGCGATGAACAGATGCTCCACGAAGTCGTTGTCGCGCAGGTTCACTCCCTGCAGCCCCTTGCCACCGCGCTTCTGCTGTCGGTACGTCGCCACCGGCAGGCGCTTGATGTAGCCCGCCTTGGTGATCGTTACGACCATGTCCTCCTCGGCGATGAGGTCTTCGACATCGAGGTCCTTGGCCGCCCCGGAGATCGTCGTGCGGCGCTTGTCGGCGAACTTCGCACGGACCTCGGCGAGCTCGTCCTTGATGATCTGCAGGATGAGGTTCATGTCGGCGAGCACCTTCTGGTACCACGTGATCTTCTCGCGCAACTCGGCGAGCTCGGCCACGATCTTGTGGCGCTCGAGTCCGGTCAGGCGACGCAGGCGCATCTCGAGGATCGCGTCGGTCTGGATCTCCGAGAGGGCGAAGCGCTCGATGAGGCGGGCCTTGGCCTCAGAGTCGTCTTGGCTCGCGCGAATGATCTTGATGACTTCGTCGATGTTGTCGAGCGCGATCATCAGTCCTTCGAGGATGTGTGCGCGCTCCTGCGCCTTGCGCAGTTCGTACTTCGTGCGACGAGTGATGACGTCCTTCTGGTGCTCGATATAGTAGTAGAGCATCTCTTTGAGGTTCAGGGTGCGCGGAATGCCGTCGACGAGTGCCAGCATGTTGACGCCGAAGCCCTGCTGAAGCTGCGTGTGCTTGAAGAGCTTATTGAGAACGACCTGCGGGATGCAGTTGTTCTTCAGCTCGATGACGACACGCATGCCCTTGCGGTCCGACTCGTCTCGCAGGTCGCTGATCTCGGTGAGCTTCTTCTCGCGCACCAGGTCGGCGATCTTGGATACGAGTTTGGACTTGTTCACCTGATAGGGGATCTCGGAGATGATGATTCGCGTGCGACCTGTCGAGGTCTGCTCGATGTGCGCCTTGCCGCGAATCGTGATCGAACCACGGCCGGTTTCGTAGCCGGACTGGATTCCCTCGCGCCCCATGATCGTACCGCCGGTTGGGAAGTCAGGTCCCGGCATGACCTTCATGATGTCCTCGATGGTGGCATCGGGGTTCTCGATGAGCAGGTGCGTGGCGTCGATGACCTCGCCCAGGTTGTGCGGCGGGATGTTGGTGGCCATGCCGACGGCGATACCGGCCGAACCGTTCACCAGCAGGTTCGGGTAGCGGCTCGGCAAGACGAGCGGCTCGGTGAGCGACTCATCGTAGTTGGGCCCGAAGTCGACCGTCTCCTTGTCGAGGTCGCGCAGCAGCTCCATCGCGAGGCGCTGGAGACGCGACTCCGTGTAACGCATGGCAGCAGCGGAGTCGCCATCGACCGAGCCGAAGTTGCCGTGGCCGTCGACGAGCGGAGCGCGCATCGCAAAAGGCTGTGCGAGGCGGACCATCGTGTCGTAGACCGCTGTGTCACCGTGGGGATGGTACTTGCCGATGACCTCGCCGACGGTCCACGCCGACTTCTTGTAGGCGCGCGTCGGTGTGAGGCCTGACTCGTGCATCGCGTACAGGATGCGACGGTGTACAGGCTTGAGGCCGTCGCGAACATCCGGCAGAGCACGCGCGACGATGACGCTCATCGAGTACTCGAGGAACGAGTTGCGCAGCTCCGTCTGGATTTCGATCGGCAGCATCCTGGTACCGCTGACGTCGATCGTCCCGTTCTCGTCTGGCACTTAGAGCACTCCTCGCTGTCGTAGAGTCCGTTCCGCCAACCAGAGACCGGCGCCGATGAACCCGGCGCCGAAGAATAACAACACCAATCCGCCCAACCGGCCCACCTGGCCTGTTTGGCCAGTTGTGGCAAGCGCCGTGATGGCCCATATGACGAGCATGATCCCAACAACGCCCACTACCGCGGCCGCGACCATCGCGACCTTCCACACGTCACGCATCGCGGGGGGCTCTTCTGCCCGAAGGTCCACAAACATGGCCGCGATCTGCTTCTCTCTCAGGGCTTCGTGCTTCTCGCCGCTATCCCTGGGCACGTCCGCCGGCTCGGCGGCTGGCTGCGGTTCGCCCTCCAGCTCTCTGAGGGGTAGTTCCTGTTCTTCGGTCGTGCTCGGCGCCTGTGCGATCTTCTCGTATTGATCGCGCTCCCAGGGTGGGGGCTCGAACATCTTGCGTTCCCGCCTTGGCGGCTGAGTGAAGTTGAATCCCTGGTCGCCCACGATACCTTCCTGCGCTCCCTCTCGGGCCCCTGCTAGATATCGAGGAACCTGACGTCCTTGGCGTGCCGCTGGATGAACTCCTTGCGCGGCTCGACCTGGTCTCCCATGAGATCCGTGAACGCCTTCTCGGCTGCGAGCGCATCGTCGAAGGTCACCTGCATGAGCGTTCTGGTCGACGGCTCCATCGTCGTCTCCCACAGCTGTTGCGGGTTCATCTCGCCGAGACCCTTGTACCGCTGAAGCCCGACCTTGGCTCCCTCAGGAAGCTTGGCGAGTGCCACTTTGAGTTGGGCGTCGTTATACGCATAGCTGTGCTTCTTGCCCACCGAGATCTTAAAGAGCGGCGGCTGCGCGATGTAGATGTAGCCGGACTCGATCATCTGCGGCATGAAGCGGTAGAAGAACGTTAGGATCAGGCACCTGATGTGGGCACCGTCGACGTCCGCGTCGGTCATGATGATGACCTTGTGATACCGGGCTGCGGTGATATCGAACTCGTCGCCGATGTTGGTGCCGATGGCCGTGATCATCGCCTGAATCTCCACCGACGACAGCGCCCGGTTCAACCCCGCTCGCTCGACGTTGAGGATCTTGCCGCGCAGCGGCAGAATCGCTTGGAAGCTACGGTCGCGGGCCTGCTTGGCTGAGCCACCGGCCGAATCTCCCTCGACGAGGTAGATCTCGGTGAGTTCGGCCTCGCGTATCGAACAGTCAGCGAGCTTGCCCGGCAGGGTTGTGGACTCCAAAAGCCCCTTGCGGCGCGTCAGCTCGCGAGCCTTGCGCGCAGCGGCCCGTGCTTTGGCCGCCTGAGCGGACTTGGAGATGATGGCGCGCGCCGGCTTGGGGTGCTCTTCGAGATACTCGGAGAGGCCCTGGGTGACGATTGACTGCACGAGGCCGCGCATCTCCGTGTTTCCGAGCTTGGTCTTCGTCTGACCCTCGAACTGCGGGTCTCGCAGCTTGACCGAGATGATCGCCGCAAGCCCCTCTCGGATGTCTTCTCCGGAGAGGTTGTCATCTTTTTCCTTGATGATGCCCTGACGGCGCGCATAGTCGTTGATCGTGCGAGTCAGCGCGTTCTTGAAACCATCGAGGTGCGTTCCGCCCTCATGCGTGTGGATGTTGTTGGCGAAGGCCAGTGTTACATCCGAGTAGCCCATGTTCCACTGCATCGCCACCTCAACGGCACCGTCGGGACCATCGAGCTCGAAGTAGATCGGCTTCGGGTTGACGGTCTCTTTGTTCTCGTTGAGGTACTTCACGAAGTCGACGATGCCACCTGCGTAGCGGAACTCCTCGCAGCGAGGCTCGAGTTCCCGCTCGTCGGTCAAGTGAATCCGGAGGTTCTTGTTCAAGAACGCGGTCTCCCGAAAGCGGGACGCAAGCGTGTCGTAATCGTAGATCAAGGACTCGAAGATCTCAGGGTCGGCCCAGTACGTGACCTTCGTTCCGGTGGTCTTGGTCTTCCCCTCCTGACGAAGGGGGGCGATGGGCTTTCCGTAGTTGTACGTCTGCTTCCAGACGATTCCGTCGCGGCCAACCTCGACGTCGAGGCGACTCGCCAGGGCGTTTACAACCGAAAGACCGACACCGTGCAGACCGCCTGAGACTTTGTAGCCTTCTCCACCGAACTTGCCGCCGGCGTGGAGCACGGTCAGAACGACCTCGACCGTCGGTTTCTTGAGCTTCGGGTGCTTATCTACGGGAATGCCGCGACCGTTGTCTGTAACGCTGATGGAATTGTCGGCGTGGATGACGACGTCGATCGTGGTGCAGTACCCGGCGAGAGCCTCATCAACAGAGTTGTCGACGAGCTCGTAGACGAGGTGGTGGAGACCCTTAGGGCCGGTCGAGCCGATATACATACTCGGGCGCTTGCGAACAGCTTCAAGACCTTCCAATACCTGGATGTCTTTGCCCGAATAATTGCCGTCTTTTGACACACTGGCTCCTTTGCTTGTCGCCGAAGGGAACAAGGCCAACCAGCACCCCGAGGGGCGCCACGAGATGTTGTGGAATTGAAGTCAATCTTACCACAACCTGTGGGGTTGGAAGGCTTGAAACACGCCTCAGGAGCTCTCTCGTGCCCTCTCGCGGGAGTTCCGGTCGGCGATACCCTTCTTCCACTCCAAGTCCTTGATTGTGGCGCTTATGGCCGCCTCACGAAGAGTCTCGTCAGGAATCACGGAGGCTGAAGCCACTACCTGGGCTCGCTCGGTCTCTGTGAGCGGCAAGGACTCTACGAAGTCTTCTCTATAAAACTCGTCAAGTTCCTGTTCCGCCCGAGCAAACCTATGCTCCTCGACGACCTTACGAGAAACAGTGAACCGGATGGATGTGACTGTTTCCTTGCCGAGTCCTTGATTGATGCTGGTCCTGTAGCGTTCTGCCATGGCAGTGAGTTCTGTCGCCCACGCCGACGCGTCCACGTAGATGACCAGCACCCCGTCGCGCAGATAGGCGCCGGTGGTGTGCTTGGCAACTTGAGGCCCGGCAACCTCTTCCCAGAGCAGGGCTACTCTCGCCGTTGTGTAGGCGCCCCGGTTCTTACGATCGAGTTTGCCGAGAAACCCTCCCAGCGCAGACGCGAGATCTGTGTTCTTTCCGTGTCTCCTCGTCATCCGAGTGTCACCACCTTTGCCCGCTCGATCAACTCGTCATCGAAGTAGCCTATGTTCGTCGTAGTGAGAAGCGTCTGAGCGGCTCTTCCCACAAAGGACATCAAGGCCTGTCTCCTCGTCTCGTCTAGCTCAGACATCACGTCGTCGAGAAGGAGAACCGGGGCTTGTCCGGCAATCTCGGTAATCACTCCTACCTCGGCCAGCTTCCACGCCAAGGCGATTGTCCGTTGTTGCCCTTGAGACGCAAACGTTCGGGCATCTCGCCCTCCCACAGCGAAGAACACCTCATCCCGGTGGGGCCCGATGAGGGTCGTCCCACGAGACAGCTCCTCACTACGACGGGAGGAGAAGACATCGAGAAGCTCTGAGTCCGACTCCGGCTGGCTTGTCGATCTTCCGTCCCGCTGCCATGAGTACACGTAGCGAGCTGAGAGTTCCTCACCGTTCGAGAGTGTGGGATACACCTCTGACATTCGCCGGCTGATTCTCTCGAACAACCGTTTTCTGTGTCCTGCGAAGGCAAACCCTGAGCGTGAGAGCTTCTCTGTGAGTGTGTCGAGCAACTCCGGATTGGGTTGAGGATGCTTGAGAAGAGAGTTCCGTTGTCTGAGGACTCTCTCGTACTCTGTTCGTGTGGCCATGTACGTCGAGGACAGCTGGTCACCAACGCCGTCAATCGCCGACCTTCGGCGTTCCGCGGCATCCTTCACCAACCTCAGATCATCTGGCGTGAATACCACACATGGCAGAAGTCCGGCCGCCTCCGACACACGACGGCGAACCTTTCCGTTCACGCGATACACGCGCCTCCCGGCGCCTGAAACCGCCAGTTCAGTCTCGAGTAGCCGATTATTGCCTTCCGCCCTCAGAGACAACGACGCTTGTTCCTTGCCCCACATGACGAGATCCGACCATTGGGGCTTTCTGAATGAATCCGCTGCGGTAAGCAGTTGCATCGCTTCCACGATGTTCGTCTTGCCAGCAGCGTTTGGTCCCACTAAGACAGTGAGAACGGGATCCGGCTCAAGCTCAAGAGTCTCGTAGTTCCGAAAGTTCCTGAGGATCAGCTTCGTTGCGACAAGTCCCATGGTTCCTAGCCGAGCCGAACCGGCATGAGCAGATAGAGGAATCCCTCATCCCCTACAGTCCTGAGAAGGCCGGGCTTGAGTGCACTTTGAACTTCAAGACGAACCGTTTCGGTTCCTGCCGAGTTGAGGCCATCCATCAAGAATGCGTGGTTGAACGCTATCTCAACATCCTTACCTTCGGTCTTGACCATCAGATCCTCGGAAGCATCTCCGACATCTTGAGTCGTCGCCGACAGAGACAGTGTCTGATCGGCCACGTTGATCGAGACTTTCAGGGGAGTGTTGTGGAGAGCCATCAGAGAGACCCTCTTCACAGCAGCAATCATCTCTTCTCCCGTGACAACCGCGTGTGTCTCGGATTCCTTCGGTATCAGCTGCTTGTAGTTCGGGAAGGTTCCTTCGATGCGACGCGTCACAAACACCGTCTTCCCGAATTCGAAGACGATCTGGTTGTCCGACATCCCAATGATCACGTCCGGGGAGTTGGTAGAAAGGCGGGTGACTTCTTCAAGCGCCTTTCCGGGGATGACTACTTCGACGTCCTCGCCGGCAGCCTCCTCGAGTACGAGTTCACGAACGGCTAGACGATAGGAGTCGGTTGCCACCATCCGGACGGAGGGACCTTCGATAACAAGCATGATGCCTGTGAGTATCGCTCTCGTCTCATCCCGGCTGACCGCTCGAGAAACCTGTTTGACCATCGAGGCCATGGTTGCTGAAGGGAGTGTGATTGTTCGGTCGACCGAGACCTCGGGGAACTTCGGGAAGTCCGCCGGCTTAAGTGTTCGTACGGTGAAGGACGACTGCTGACAACGGATATGGGCTGTCTCCCCTTCCGTCTCGATCGTTACGGCCGCTTCAGGGAGGCTTCTCACAATATCGTTGAGGAGTTTACCTGGAAGGACTATCGACCCCTCTTGCTCGACTAAGGCTGGGGAGATGTGTCTTACAGACACCTCAAGATCAGTGGCCTGGAGCTGGATCTCTCCGTTGGTAGCGGAGAAGAGAATGCCCGAAAGGATAGGAAGAGTAGAACGGGCTGACATTCCCTTGCTCACGACTGACAGGGCTTCAAGAAGTTCACTCCGGGCGATACTGATCTTCATGTATTAGTCCTTTCTATCTTCTTCAACTCAATAGTAAGAGTAATAAGGCCTGTGGGAATGTGGATAGTCCCTGTTTCCGCAGGTAGAACTCGGCGTATCTCTTCATTCTTACCTGTGGATGAAATGGTCCACCTGTCCACACCATCCACAGCAAAGACCCGATCAACACAGGAGGACCGTTCTCTCCCCAACTTATCCAGAGCTTCTCCTCAAGGTTCTCAACAACACACTAAACGACATTGAGCGGTTAGTTCTTCTGTTTGACGGTATTTGTGAGTTGTTGAACCTGGTTGTACACGTCTCTTTGCTCGCTCATGAGCTTCTGTATCTTGGCCGTGGCGTGCATCACAGTCGTGTGATCTCTTCCGCCGAATTCGTCGCCTATCTTCGGGAGAGACATATCGGTCAGCTCACGAGTGAGGTACATGGCAATCTGACGCGGATAGACGATGGACTGTGAACGCTTGCTCCCGACTAACTCCGAGTGACCGATGCCGTAGAACCGACACACCTCACGCTGAATAGAGGCGATTGAGATAGGGCGGGTGGAATGCTCAGGAAATACGGTCAGAAGGACCTCCTTGGCCATCTCAAGGTCTACAACGGAGCGTTTGGACAGATGGAGCCAAGCCCCTATCCGAGTCATAGCCCCCTCCATCTCACGAATATTGGGAGTGCTGATGTCAGCAACATATGAGAGAACATCCTGCTCGATAGGGAGCTTCTCTCGCTCAACGTACTGCCTGAGGATCGCGAGCCTGGTTTCGTAGTTTGGAGGCTGGATGTCAGCCGGCAGACCGCTTCCGAACCGACTTCGATAACGCTCAGCCATATCCATATCTTTTGGAGAGCGATCAGAAGCAATGATTACGGCTTTGCCGTGGCGCTGGAGTTCGTTGAAGGTGTGGAAGAACTGTTCCTGAGTCCCCTCTTTCTTCTCAAGGAACTGAATATCGTCAATGAGAAGAACATCCACTGACCGGTATTTCTGGCGAAAACTGTCAGTACGCTTGGATCCTAACGAGTCGATGTAGTCGTTGGTGAACTGCTCTGACGTTACATACATGACCTTCTTGTGAGGGAAGTTGTGCGTGACGTAGTGGCCGATAGCCTGAAGCAGGTGGGTCTTGCCAAGTCCCGGACCTCCCCAGATGAAGAGAGGGTTGTACTTGAGTCCGGGCTGTTCAGCAACTGCGAGCGCTGCAGTCCTTGCAAACGTGTTTGAGTCGCCCACTACAAAGGAGTCGAAGGTATATTTGGGATCGAATTCGCCGTGGACGACCGGGTCTGAGTTCGCCGGCTCGTCTTCCGATTCACTTTCGACCGGCAAGGCATCCTTGCGCTGTTCCTCGTCCGCTGTGGCAATCGCTCCATCCACCACGATCTTGATCTTCAGCTCATCCCCAACGACCTGGCTGAGAGCGGCGCTCAATCGCTGCGTATAGCGGTCTTCGAGCCACGCCCGCGCAAAGTCGTTCTGGACGCCGACAACGAAGACGCCGTCCTTGGTGAGGTCGACTGCAGCGGTGTGCTCAAACCACGTCTTGAAACTCGGTTCATTGAGCTCGCCGCGAACGATTTCAAGGACATCAGCCCAGATGGTGTTGATATCGGTCATATAGATTCCCTTGGAGTGGAAGGTGAAGGCAGCAGTGAAGCTCTTTAACGCGCAATCAGGTCATCGATGTAGGTAAGCCCCTGATCGGTCAGTGTTCGCTTTCCTCCATCGGAGGTGATGAGTCCAACATCCTCAAGTGATGCGAGGTCTCGATAGGCGGTAGAGATGCCGACACCGAGCTCCTTGGCTACGAGACTCGGTCCAGCCGCGCCGGACTCCATTACCAGGGCGAGTACTTGCTTCTGGCGGGTTGAGAGCCGCAATGAAGGTCTCATCACTTGCAGCTGCTGTTGAGCCACGCTGGAAACGTGATGGTCTGCAAGCGATGTAGGGGACTCTCCACGCGCGACCATAGAAGAGAGCGACGAAGATTCAACGTCTACGGAGGCCGCCTTAGCCGACAGGGTTACGACGGATCCAGTGCCGAGGTTGTCCTCGATTTCGAGCGAGCCACCGGAGAAGGTCAAGAAGTCCTTCACGATAGGAAGGCCTGAGCCAACTCCTCGGATATGAAGCTTCATATCCCCGTTCGCAGTCGTGAAACCAGGCATCACCGCTCGCTGCTTGTCAGGGATACCCGGACCTTGATCGGCAAACCTGATGACCATTCCGCCATCCATGATGGATACGACAGGTTCAGCGAAATCGGCGTGAATGAAGTTCTCGCTGACCTCGCGGATGGCCGTGTAGGGAATCGACCCTCCGGCTTGCTTCGCCAACTCGTAGACACGCGTGGTGAGCGTTTCAATGTACTGTCCGACTAGCCCAGGTTCGATATCCTCGACACGAGGAGCGGCCCCAGGGGCCTCATACACGGCTACCCGCGCGCGTGTATATATATAGGTGGACGGCGCACTGTCCAGCGCACCCGTCGGAGGCGACGAGGCATGCGCGGATCGCACGCTCGGTGGTGCGGAGTAAAAAGGCTTCATATCCCCCACGCTCTCATCAGCGGACCACGGGTCCGCATAGTCGTTCATCACGCGCCGGCGTCGGCAACTGTTAAACACTCGATGGAGACGCCCTTTACCAGCATCTTTCCACAAGCATGAAAGACAAAGAACGTCTCTCACATGGGCTTTCCTTGTCTTTCCACAGCACTTTCCACATCTGTGGAAAGAAAGAGCTGGCGAGACGGCCGCTTTGGGCGATATCCCTGCTCCGTCGCGGCGTTTGCTGTGGAAAGCGCTCATCCGGTTGTGGAAAGTGAGGCGTTTGCCCGATCGGCTTGTGGATACGCCGGCTCTACGTTGATCCTCACGCGACGCGTCTGGACTACAGCGAGTTCCGTAGCAGGAGAGGCGCTTTGAGACAACCCACAACGAACTGCAGATTCTGGCCCGTAAGCGGGTCTTTTCAACACGAGACGGGTACTTATGCACAGGTCTTTCGCGAGGGGCAGATGATAACAAAGGGCGGCAGGCGCAACAACGCGACCTGTCAAGTTGTCCACAGGTTCCACAAGCGTCAATCCTGCGTTTTCCACAGTATCCACAGATTGCCGACCAGTTTTGCGATCACCGGTGGTATGTTGTCTACCAGCGGAAACGCCAAGCAGAACAGACGTTCGCTGGTTCGACGCTCGGATTGGCGTTTTCTGACACAGTAGTGATTGAAGTTTTCCGACGCATCAGGTCGGTGGGTTTGACACTGCGCGAAGCACCCGCATATAATCGTCGGGCTTTGCCCCAGGACCAGCCGGGGCGCACCGAGGAGGAACAATGAAGAGGACTTACCAACCGAACACCCGGAAGCGTGCGAAGTCGCACGGCTTTCGTGCCCGTATGGCGACTCGTGGCGGACGCGCGATACTCGCCGCTCGCCGTCGCAAGGGGCGTAAGGTTCTGTGCCCCTCCTAGCCCCATAGGGACTAGGAGTACGACGCAGAACGTGATCGCATGAGCACCATCAAGTCGTCGCGCGAGATCGACACGATCTTTCGCACAGCGGCGCGGGTCGCTCATCCGCTGCTCATAGCGCTTATCGCGCAGACACCAGAAGGACGCGGCCCCTCGGGCCGCGTTGCTTTTATCGCGGGCAAGAAGCTTGGAAACGCCGTGCTGCGGAACCGCTCGCGAAGGGTTGTGCGTGAAGCGGTCCGGCGAGCCGAGGGTCCTTGGCCCGGGTATGATGTGGCGCTGATCGCGCGGCCCAGAACAGCCACTTCCTCACGCGCCGAGCTTGACGCGGCGATGAGCAGCGTGGTTTCACGGGCGGGCCTCCGCCGATGAGCCGGCTCCTCAATGCGCTCGTACATCTCCCCCGCCTCTTGGTGATGCTCCTCATCAAGGGCTATCGCAGGTTCATCTCCCCCGCGTTCCCCCCATCGTGCAGGTTCACTCCGACTTGCTCGGCATATGCGCTAACATCAATCGAACGGTACGGACTGATTCGCGGTGGCTGGATGGCAGTACGTCGGATCGGTCGGTGTCATCCGTGGAATCCCGGTGGATATGACCCCGTCCCTTAAAGGGGCGTAGCAGCACCTAGTCTGAGGAGGCCCTCCCAACGTGTGGAACCAATTTAAAGACATAATCTTCCAAGCACTACAGTACCTGCAGTCCCTGACCGGCGACTGGGGTATTGCGATCATCCTGCTGACGGTGGCGCTCAGAATCCTGATTCTGCCACTCACTTTGAAGCAGACCAAATCGATGCTCGAGCTGCAGCAGATTCAGCCTAAGATCAAGGAGCTGCAGGCGAAGTATAAGGACGACAAAGAGAAGCTTCAGGAGGAGACCCTGAAGTTCTACTCCGAGAACAAAGTGAATCCCTTCGGCGGTTGTCTCCCGGCCATTCTGCAGATGCCCATCTTCTTCGCGCTTTTCGGCGTGCTAAGGGAGCTTCCTCAGACAGTCAAAGGCAACGGCGTTCAGTCGTTCTTGGGAATCATTCCCAATCTCTCGCTCATGCCGAAAGACGTCTTCGCCGACCAGGGCATCGTCGCGGCCATCCCCTACCTGATCCTCGTGATCGTCTTCGGCGTGAGCATTTGGCTGCCGCAGGCTCTGATGCCTGGGGACAAGCAGCAGAAGATGATCGGTGCCTACATGGCGATCGTCATGCTGTGGTTCGGCTGGTCCAGCCCGGCCGGTGTGCTGCTCTACTGGGACGTCTCGAGTATCTGGGGCGTGGCGCAGCAGCAGATCACCATGGTGCTAGCCAAGAAGAAGGCGCTCGAGCTTGCGGCGGCGCTGCCGGACAAGCCGGCCAAGACCAACTCCTCGAGCAGTAAGGCACTCGACTCCAAGAAGTCCGCCAACAAGAGCGGCAAGAAGTCGAACAAGAGCTAGACATCCTGCGCCATCCGGCGCTGTACGAAACGGAGCGTGGCACATGGAGAAAGAGTGCACCACTGAGGCACCGAGTGTCGCCGAGGCAGTCGACGCGGCGCTGGAACAGCTCGGGGTTCAACAGGACGCCGTGCGTTACGAAGTGCTCGAAGAGCCAGGTCGCAGGATGTTCGGTATTGGCGCAGACAAGACGGCCCGAGTTCGGGTGTGGTTGAAAGAGGAGTATCTAGCAGAGCTCGAGCGCGCTCGGAGACTCGAGGAAGAGACCCTCAAGACCGAAGAGTCCCCGGTTGCGAGCGACGAAGCCCTTCCCCGGGAGCTTCTGGCCTCACCCGGAGAGAACCTCACCGAAGAGGAGCTCGATAGCGTCGCCGACAAGGCGGTCGAGACGCTACAGACGATTCTCGACTCGTTCGGCATTGAGGGCTCGTCGATCGAAGAGTACGAGGGTGACGAAGGGGAGATCATCCTCGACGTCGTGGGCGGGGACCTCGCGATCCTGATCGGGCGTCACGGACGTACGCTTGACGCACTACAGGCGCTTGTCTCGGCGATAACCAACCGCCAGCTGGGGTTCCGCTACCCCATCATTATGGATGTCGAGGGCTACCGGCATCGGAGGCGACAGAAGCTCGAGGACATCGCCCGTCGATCCGCGGACCGTGCCTCACGCCAGCACATTGCGGTCAGCCTGAGGCCAATGACGGCATATGAACGACGAGTCGTTCACGTCGCGCTGCGAGACGATCAGCGAGTCAAAACGATCAGCGAAGGCGAAGACCCGTTCCGGATGGTCGTAATTCAACCGAAGTAGGCAGTCAGAGCGGTTTCATCATCTCGAAAGGGCGCCCCTGGGGGCGCCCTTTCTTGTTGGCGACTGGCCGCACACCGAGGGAGCCTCTCTCGGGTTAGCGGGGCCCTCAGGGCCAGTGCTAAGGGGGGCCTTCATCCAGCTCGACCATCGGCCGGAGTCCCATCACCGTGGTGGAAGCCGGCTTGATTCCTGAGACGCGCCTGGCTCGCCATGTCGCCGGGACATCACCTTTGATCCCCCAGCTGAGAAAACGCCAGATCGCGAGCAATCTCGAGGTGTGAGCCAACCGCTTCGGAGAGTGATGTGATTCAACGGCGGCCTTCGTTGGCTCTTCTTGGTTTGCGCGATAAAGAGGGAGGCGGTTTCCGTAGCGCGGGTTCTCCCGATCAGGGGCCGCCGTGCGCCGTACCGGCGTCGTGGGTGCTATGGCCGCACTCTCGTGAGGCGCGCGACATTGGCGGTGAGCACCGAGCCGCCAGATCCTAACGGCCCAGCCGACGCGCTCCCTGCGATGGATGTCCAGGCGGAGTGCAATACGCCTGTTCCGCGTGCCAGACCGCCCAGAAACTCCGAAGCGTGGTTTTGGGTCGCGGCATCCCCCCAGAACGCCAGCCTCTGAGCGCCGGTACGGGTGGTAGCAGGCGGATTGGTTTCACGTGAAACATCCAGTCCTCGCTTCTGCCGGTTCCCACGCGCAGCAGCTCATGCGTATCGAAGCGAGCGCCGCCCAGTGGACGCCGGACCTACGGCAAACCGAGCCGACGAGAGTGACTGAACACGGGAGAGAGACGCCACCGGTCTCGCAGGCGGCCCACGAGACAACGGCCGCCCATGGCAGCGATGCCGCAGTATGGGCATCCGGCCCTTGGGTTGCGCTGAAGTGACCTCCTTTCCGACAAAACGGGCACCGATGGCCATCATCGCCGTGACTCACCACGCAATGGTCTCTTGCATCTCGTTATACCGGCCCTTTGCCGCAGTTCGTCGGAATGTCGCGATCACTGCCGCCACCGGGAGCCCTTCTCTATGCGTTTAGGTGCAACTGGATTGGGATGCGTCGGGAGCGAGGTTTGCAGATGGTGCGGCGGTTCGACCCTTCTCCCCCAGGGGTTTGCACGAGGAGTGTTTGAGACCGAGCCGAGTACTCTCCTCGATTCCTCCGCGGTAGAACACCGTCGATCAGAGCGGATGGCTTCTCGGGGAGAAGAGGGGGAAGCAAGAGCTCTGGAGTGTGCTGACCAGAGCCTACGGTTCGAAGGAACGAGTCACACGGTCAGCCAACACAGAGAACGCAGCTCCTCAGTAATCTGATACCGGGTAGGCGAGCCCAGAAGGGACTGTTGCTCGCCGAGAGACCGTCGTTCCGCTACGGAGCGGCGGAAACAGACTGTTGGAGCCGCCAGCAAGAGACGCCTGCGCTTGAACTTGTCCCTTGATGTTTCACGTGAAACATTCGACCGTGTGGTGCTACACTCACGAACGAATCGAGGAGGCCCCAAACTGAAGCACCTAGCCCACAACGCAGCCGACGTACTGCTACAGTTATGCATCGTCGGCAAAATAGACGTGTCCGAGACGCAGCGCACCATACTTCTCGAGTACCTCGATGAACTGATCGAAATGAACTCCCATCTCAATCTCACTCGAATAGTCGATCCTGCGGCGGCTATCCGCCTGCATCTGGTCGATTCGATCCTCTGTTTGCCGGAATTCATCGATGCCCCACCAGGGCCATTGTGCGATATCGGCACTGGCGGTGGGCTTCCAGGAGTCCCGCTCTGCGTGGTCACGGGCAGGAAAGGCCGGCTTCTCGATTCGGTTACCAAGAAGGCGGACGCGCTTAACCAGATGCTCGTTTCACTGAGACTCGACTCATCGATTCTCGCCGTGCCAGAACGTTCTGAACTTCACGCGCTGGCCCATCCTTCCAGTTACGCCGTTGTCACCGCTAGGGCCGTGTCGTCCCTCCCCGCCCTCGTTGAAATGGCGTCGCCGCTTCTTGCCCAGGGCGGAGTCCTCATTGCGATGAAGGGCTTCCCTGATCAGGCGGAACTGGAGCGGGGTCGGGTTGTCGCAGGTTTGGTCGGCATGCAGGAGGTTGGATGCAGGGAGCTCCTGCTACCTGGCGGCGTTGAACGGCGGACGGTCGTTTCCTATCGAAAGACGGCCAAATCGCGGGTTCGGCTCCCCCGGAGACCAGGGCAAGCTCACCACACCCCGCTGGCCTAAGGGTTGTTGTAAGATGGCTGAGTGCACGGGCACGGCTCGTGCGCGTTCGTACGAACGGACTGAGGGGGATGCGTGGAGAACATCGCAAATGCTCGTCCTGCGGTGGGGCCGGCTCAGGTTTTTGCGGTCGTCAACCAGAAGGGTGGGGTCGGCAAGAGCACCACTGCCGTGAACCTTGCCGCGTGTCTGGGCGAAGCCGGACGCAAGGTCCTCCTTGTTGACTTCGACCCCCAAGGCAACGCGACGTCGGGCTTCGGACTCAACAAGAACCAGCGCGAGCTGTGCATCTACAACGCGCTTCTTGGCGATACGCCGATGTCAGCGATCATCGAACCGGTCGAAATCGAACATGTGTTCGTGGTACCTGCGACGATCCAACTTGCAGGCGCCGAGATCGAGCTGGTATCGGCGCTTAGTCGCGAAAACCGACTCAAGACGATACTCGAGCCGGTCAGAAGCGACTTCGAGTACATCCTCATTGACTGCCCCCCGTCCCTTGGGCTGCTGACAATCAATGCGCTTACCGCAGCTGATGGGCTGATAATCCCGATTCAGTGTGAATACTACGCACTTGAGGGCCTCTCAAAGCTCCTTGACAGCGTCAGACTCGTGAAGACGCACCTGAACCCGGCCCTCGAGGTCTTCGGCGTAGTCATGACCATGTACGACTCCCGGACTCGTCTCGCCCAGCAGGTTGTGGACGAAGTCCGCGACTTCTTCGGCGAGAAGGTATTCCGCACTCTCATACCGCGAACGGTGCGTCTGTCTGAAGCCCCTAGTTTCGGCCAGCCCGTGAGCCTCTACGATCCCACCGGCAAGGGCGCCGAAGCGTACAAGAACCTCGCGAAGGAAGTGATCGAACGTGTCTAAACGTGGGCTTGGTCGTGGACTGGCATCGCTCATCCCGAGTGCGTCGCAGGAATCGCAGACCTCCGGAGACGTTACAGAGCTCGCAGTAGACATGATTTCGCCGAATCCGGATCAGCCCCGTACTGACATCAGTGACGAAGGCATCGCCGAACTCGCGGACTCGATCAAGAAAGTCGGACTACTCCAGCCGATCATCGTTCGAGCACTCGGCGAGGGGTATCAGATCATCGCCGGGGAGCGTCGATGGAGGGCGTCGAGACTGGCGGGGATCGAGCGGGTGCCAGTCAGGGTGCTGGCCACCAACGAGACTGAATCTCTCGAGATTGCGCTGATTGAGAACCTGCAACGACAGGATCTGAACTCGATCGAAGAGGCGAGGGGATACCGCAGGCTCCTGACTGAGTATCGGATGACACAGGCCGAGCTCGCAGATAAGGTCTCGAAGTCGCGTTCCACCATCACGAACGCCCTGCGGCTCCTCGATCTTCCTGACGAGGTGCAGGAGCTCGTCTACGGCGGCAAGATGACCGCAGGTCACGCGCGGGCCGTGCTCTCAGTGCCTGATGAGGGCATCAGACTGAAACTGGCGCAGCGGGTTGTCGACGATGGGCTCTCGGTGCGTGAAGCCGAGAACCTCGCCAGACTCTACGCAGCGGGACAGACGGAGCGGACCCCTCGGCCCATAGCCCCGAAGTCGTTCAAGCTCGTGGCCCGCAAGCTCCGCCGGCTTCTGGCAACCAACGTGCGGGTCAAGCTCACCAAGGACAAAGGGAAGATCGAGATCGACTTCCAGGGGGAGGAAGAACTCGAACGTATCTTCCGAGTCTTGACCGAAGCCGAACTGATAGCGGCGCCCGAGGAGGTCCAGTGATGAGACGCAACATGGAATATATTGCCATTGGAGTCATTCTCGGCGCCGTGCTGGGCTTCGTCGGAGGATTGCTCCTCGCGCCGAGCAGCGGACGCAAGACCCGCCAGCTTCTGGCGAGTGAGGCTCTGCGCGGGGCGGAGCTTGCGAGGGGTCTCGCTGAGAGGGCAGAACAGGCCGCGGAGGTGATCGGCGGTCGCGTCGAGCACTACATGGGTCGGGACGAAGAAGTGGCGTGGCGCAAGGTCCGTGAGATTCGCGAAGGGGTCCAGCGGTACACTCAGGCCCAGTCGTAGTGTCAGAGGCGTGTGGCACGATGCTCCTGCCGGAAAAGGGGGAGTGACGTGTCGCTCATACTGATCACCGGACGCGCAAACGCCGGTAAGACCGAGATAGCCTACGACCTGTTGCGGGACAGCCTCCGCTCAGGCGAGACGCCGTTCCTGCTCGTACCCAGCCAGCCCGACGCCGAGCGGGCGGCCGATGATCTTGCGGGCAGTTTCTCTCTGGGCGTCAGGGTCATGACGTTCGACCGCTACCTTGCCCAGTCTTGGGCTACCCACGGTGACGGCCGCACTGTGGTCACCCCGGGGCAACGCATGATGCTGCTCAGCGACGCCGCGAGGCGCGTTGAAGGAGCGAGCCGGGGTATCGTGAGGCTTGCTGATCGCTGCGCAGCCACCATCGTCGACCAGGTGGGCGTGTCCTGGCGACGCGCATCCGGCGTAGTGGAGGGTCCGGGGGCAGTCCTGGCCGAAGTGCTTCGCGCGTATCGAGAGGCACTGCAGGCATTGAATCTGGTGGAGCTGTCCGAGGCGTCCTATCTCCTTTCAGAACGCGGCGCTTCTTCGGCAGATCTAGTGGTCGCTCACCGGTTCACCGACTTCACCCCCTCGCAAGAGAACTTCCTCCTCGGCGCGGCCGCCTCAGGCGTGCGCACGGCGGTTACTCTGACGTGGGAACAGGGCTTCGCTCCAACCGAGGCCCTCGACGGGCTCGTTGCTCGTTTGGCTCCTCTTGCTGACAGCCACCAGAGACTCGCTTTCGAGGATGAACCGGGTACGTCGCCTGAGTTGCGCCATCTCGAGCGCGAGCTCTTCATGCCGCTGAGCTCACTTGATCCACAGGGGGCAATCCGTCTCTCATTCGCCGAGGGACCCGAGGCTGAGGCTGTTCGGATCGCACAAGAAGTCCGTCGCCTTATAGAGGAAGATAATGTCAGTGCGGAGGAGATAGCTGTCGTGTTCCGCGACCCCGACGGGCATTCTCAGTTCATCCGGGAGGCCTTCGCGGATGCCGACATCCCGGCAGACTTTGATGTCAGAGTCCCCTTTGGCAGCACGCCTTTCGGCCGGGCATTTCTCGGGATTCTCGCGTTTGCCATCCAAGGGGACAGGGCAGGGCTGCTATCGTTCCTGCGTTCTCGGTTCTCAGGAGCAGACCGAGACAGGGTGGCTGATGCCGAAGCCACCTGGCGCAGGAGAGGGTTGAGCTCTCCCCGAGGTCTGGCATCAGAGGCCTCGCTGCTTGGCGAATGCACCCGAAAGAACATGATCGCTGCCCAGCGCTGCGCGAGTCGAGATGTCGATGTCGCCACCGCAGCGGCATGGCACTATCTGGCCGACAGGCTTCTGGTGACGGGCTACGGCCGACAGGGCCGTGCGCTCTCTGGCGCGTATGAGTCAGACGCGTGGGCGCACGCGGCTGTCACCGAGACGCTGACCGACATTGTCGAGCTTGGCCGAGTCAGACTAGCGCCGGCCGACCTCATCGACGCACTCACTGCCCGCAAACTCGCTCCCACCGAGGTCGAGCGGAAGGGGAGAGTGCAGGTCACGGCCGTCGCGAGGGTCCGTGCTCGCAGGTTCAGGGCCCTCGTCCTGGGGGGACTCAATACAGGGGAGTTCCCTGCAAGCTCGACTGAGGACATGCTGCCTCAGGGAGCCGTCGCCCACGTGCTCTCGGCTTTCGGCGGCTCTGGTCAGGAGAAGCTGGGGGCGCCCTTCGAGCGACTGCTCTTCTACCAGACCATCACACGGCCGACCAAGTCTCTGGTCTTGAGCTCGTGCACAACCGATTCAGATGGAGAGATCCTTCAGGTATCGCCGCTGCTGGAGGAGGTCTTGGACTTCTATCGTGATGAGGACGGGCTCAGGCTCGAGCCGGTCCGGCGCAGGATGGTCGAGATTCCCGCCCCCGGAGACTCCTGCACGCCTCGCGAAGCTCTGAGAGCACTCGCCTACCGCGCAGACGAGGGGAACCCGCGGGCGGCGGCCGCGCTGTCGCGAACCAAGAGCCGTGACGGAGAACTGGGAGAGGAAGCCCGAGCGCTCCTGGCAATCAGGGACACGTTTTCGGCCAGCGAGCTGGAGTCGTACCTGTCATGCCCGTACAGATGGTTCTACGAGCGCGCCTTACGCCCGCAGAGGCTCGACACCGAGTTCGACGAGGCGCAGCAGGGGTCCTTTGCCCACGACGTTCTAAGAGCGTTCTACGACCGATTCCTCGAGCAGACAACCGAGACTCGGATTGACTCCTCCTCGCTGCCGCTGGCCCTCGAGATTCTGTCGCTTGTGTATGACGAGGAATGCGAGAGTGCCGGCCTGGCGGGCTCGATGTCTGAAGAGATGGCGCGTCGCGAGGTACTGCGCTGGACGAGACGCGTCGTCGCCGAAGATGCGGGCATACTCCCTGGTTTCGCGCCCACACGATTCGAGTGGGACTTCTCGGCAGAAGCGGTCGACGTGGGGGGATTCAAGCTGAAGGGGCGCGTCGACCGCATCGATGAGGACGCCAGCGGCAGGGCGATAGTGACCGACTACAAGCGCTCCAACGCAGCGAGCGCAGCCGACATGCTCAAGTACGGCAAGATCCAGCTCCCCCTCTATCTTCGCGCCGTCGAACTCAGGCTCGAGTTGAAACCGGCCGGCGGACTCTACCGTGCGCTTCGTACGTCCAGCAACAGAGGGCTCATAGACTCAGACATGGTTGTTGACCCGACATTGGGCAAGAACGACTTCCTTCCGACCGAGGAGTTCTCGCTGCGCATAGAGAGCGCCGTTGAACTCGCCAGAGGCGCCGCAGAGGGCATTCGGCAAGCCCTGATTCCACGCGCGCCGCTCGTGGTCAAGTCCTGCGACACGTGTCCCGCCTCACGGGTGTGCGGGGGGAGGGCTTAGATGAGCGTTGAATACACCGCCGCCCAGCAGTCGGCGATGAACTCGGTCTCGGGAGATCTGGCGATCAGCGCAGGCGCGGGTTCCGGGAAGACCACCGTGCTCGCGCACCGTTTTGCCAACGGTCTGACCGACATCCAGGGAATCGGGTGGGACTCCGCTGACGTGGACCAGATCCTCACAATCACGTTCACGTCGAAGGCAGCCAGCGAGATCGCTGAGCGGGTGAGGCGGGTGGTCGCGGGAGGCGCGACGCCCTCGCTGAGCCGCCGAATCGACGAGGCATGGATATCGACCATCCACACTCTGTGCGGCAGACTCATTCGCCGACACGCGCTCGAGGCAGGCGTCGAACCGGGCTTCACTCAAGCCGATGACGTCCAGGCGCGTCTTCTGCAGGCACAGGCGTTCGAATCATCCGTTGCGGCGCTCTACGGCTCCGACGAGGGGGTCACTCGGGCCCTGGACGAGTTCTCGTATCCCGTGTTGCGCGGCGGGGTCGTTCGGCTCCACGAGCAGATCAGGTCGATGGGGCTCGACCCCGCCACCGTGACGTTTCCCGCCACCGTGGAGTGTGCGATTGAAGCGGCCCGGCACTCAGCGAGACGCGCGGTGGAAGCCGCGGATGCCTTGGCCGAGGAGGGCATGACCACCGCACGCAGCACGGCGCACGGGGTGTTGCTCGACTATGCGGATACGGTTACGTCGTGCCTTCTCGACAGGGACCTTGACCGGCGGCGGCTTGCGGCCGCCACCGCAGCTCCGTCTGTCAGAAAGATGGGGAGCGAACGCTCCAAAGACGCCATCGGGGCGCTCAAGGACGCGAACACGCAGCTGCGATGCGCGCTTGCGAGTCTGGAGGCACGACCGGCACTGTCGGGTGTGGAGACGCTCGTTCGCACCTTCACGCGTGAGTACGCCCGTCTGAAGCAAGAGCGAGGCACGCTGGACTTCGATGACCTGCAGGAGCATGCGGCGCGCTTGTTCGAGGAGCATCCGGATGTGGCCCGTCGCTACCGCGAGCATTTCCGCATGATCATGGTCGACGAGTTCCAAGATACCAACGACCTGCAGCTCAGGGTCGTCCGGCACCTTCAGAACGACGACCTTTGTGTGGTCGGCGATGAACGTCAGTCGATCTATGGCTTCCGCTACGCCGACGTGCGGATCTTCGGGAGGATGAGAGACAGCATCGGGCACAACGTGAAGTTGCAGGACAACTTCAGGTCACACCCCGATCTCCTCGCCTTCGTCAACGGCGTATTCTCGCGGCCCGAACTGTTCGGCGCGGACTTCATGCAGTTGAAAGCCGGGCGCACAGAGGGGTGGACGGTGCCGGTGGCCGAGGACGCTCCGCGCGTCTCGTGCCTGCTCGCTGACACGGCCGATTGCAGCGTCGACGCGGGTCGTCGTAGCGAGGCGGCGGCCATCGCCCGGCAGGCTCTGGAGTTGCGCGACAACGGCACAAGCCTCGGCGACATAGCGGTACTGCTCCGAAATAAGACCAGCGTCCCCATCTACGCGGCTGCATTCGAGTCAGTCGGCGTGTCGATCTACGTAGGCGCCGGCCAGGGCTTCTTCGACGCGGTCGAGATTGACGACGTGCTCTCTTTGCTCAGGACGATAGCGCTACCCTCCGATGACGAGGCCCTGATAGCGGTGCTCGCGAGCAGCCTCGTCGGCCTGTCAGATCACTCGCTCTTCGCCCTCCGTGGGGCGGTGGGGGCGGGCGGACACCTCTACGATGCCCTGCGCTCGCTTTCGGGCGGAGACGCGATTCTGGATCACGCGCCGATGGGGGATCGTGAGGCCGCAGTGGCGGCGTTCGATGCCATCGAATCCCTGCGCGCGAGCCAGGGGGAGCTTGGTCTCGGAGCGCTGCTTCACAGAGCTGTCGAGGCCTTCGACTACGATCTCACGCTGTTCTCAAAAGGTCCGTCGGGGGCACGAGCGTGGGCCAACATCCTTAAACTCGCGCGATTCGCCGAAGGCTTCGAGAGAGCGGAGTCGTCCGATCCCGGGGCGTTCGTCGAGTACATGAAGGTGCGCAACGACGAAGGCGGTAAGGAGAACGTTGCGGCAACCGAGACCGGAGGCGATGCGGTCAGGCTGATGACCATTCACGCATCCAAGGGGCTCGAGTTTCCCGTGGTGTTCGTCGCCGATCTTGGGGTCAAAGCGTACAGGGGCGCAGGGCAGTTTCTCGTGGGATCCGTCGAATCGGGGAGCATCCGGACTCCCGTGGCAGGGGTCAAACTGCCAGACGACGACCTCTATCAGGGTATGGCGACGACTGAGCACGCCGACCTCGCTGCGTCGCAGAAGATCGACGAGATCGAGGAGCAGAAGCGCTGTCTCTACGTTGCATGCACGCGAGCGCGGGAACTGCTCTTCGTGTCGGGAGCGGCGAACCTGGCCAAAGCGCCGAGCGACACGATGCTCATCGACTGGATACGGGGCGCGCTCGGAGACCCGCAGGCGTGTGGTGACGTCTCATTGCCCGGGGTCACGGTCGCTGTGAAGGTGATGGTACCCGACGACAGGGAGGAGAGCACCCCGCTTGCTGGCGAGCCGCCGACCGAGCGCGGACCCATCTACGCGGCTCGAGACCGCTTGATCGCAGAGGAGACCGAGGGCGAAACGGTGCGGCTGCCCAAGGCCGTTTCCTACTCCGGGCTGCACCTCTACGACCAGTGCCCCTACTCGTACTACACCCGTTCGGTTCTGCGACTACGCGAGTTCGAGGAGCACCCGGAACTCTCGCCCGCTCAGTTCGGGTCGGCGGTTCACGCCGTGCTTCAGTCGGCGAGCTCGAAGGACCTTGCTCCGAGAGCGGTCGCCGCAGCAACCATGCGCTACGCCCTCGACGAAGCCTCGGTTGAGCGTCTCGAGCGGACGGCCGCGTGCTTCCTGACCAGCGAGTTGGGACGGCGCGTCTCGCGTGCGGCGCGTGTCGATCGAGAGCAGCCCCTGCGCGTTTCTGTGGGACGGTCTGTTCTCGTGGGCAACGTCGACCTCATCGCCTGGGAGGGGGAGACGGCCTTGGTGGTCGACTACAAGACCGGGGAACCGCCATCGGCTGATTCCGATCGCATCCCGGCATACCACCTGCAGGCATCGTGCTACGCGCTGGCGGCACTGAGAGCAGGAGCCGCTCGGGTCGAGGTGGTCTTCGCGTTTGTCGAGCACGAGGGCCGGACGCTGGAGTTCGAGTTCGCTCCCGATGACAGGGAGTCGATCGAGGCTCAGGTAGTGCGTCGCCTCGATGCGACGGCGGCAGGGCACTACCCGCATCTGGACGCTTTTGACGTGGCGATCTGTCAGCGGTGCCCAGCGCTGGGTGGGCTTTGTCCGATAGACGATCCTCGCAAGCGGCGCGGTTAGAGGCTCTCTTCGCGTTGACGAAGCTGGCCGCAGGCCGCGTCAATGTCGGCTCCGCGTTCCACGCGCAGCGATACTTCGATGCCAGCCGCCTCAAGGCCTCTGGTGAATACCTGAACGCGATCTGCCTGTGAGCGATTGAACCCACTTTCAGTGACAGGGTTCACTGGAATGAGGTTGACGTGCACGAGCAGGCCTCGGCAGAAGGCGACCAGAGCCGCCAGTTCGGCGTCGGAGTCGTTGACGCCGTCGATGAGGGCGTACTCGAGCGAGGGGCGCCTTCCGGAGGCGTTCGCGTATTCGATGAGTGAGGTCCGCAGCCTGCGCAGGGAGACGGTGCGCATTCCCGGCATGAGGCGGTCGCGGGTCGCCTGCACCGCGGAGTGAAGCGAGATCGCGAGCGTGAACTGCTCCGGTTCATGGGCGAACCTGTCAATCCCCGCGATCAGGCCGCAGGTGGAGACGGTGATGTGGCGAGCGCCGATTCCGAGATCCTCCGCCGCGTTGAGGAACCGCAGGGCGCCGATGGTGGCGCCGTAGTTGGCGAAGGGCTCACCTTGACCCATCGCGACGGCGTTGGTGACCCGGTGTCCGAAGTCCTCGGCGACGAGGCGCACCTGATCGACCATCTCTCCCGGACCGAGGTCGCGCGTCAGTCCCGAGGTACCCGTCGCGCAGAACGCGCAGCCCATCGCGCAGCCGGCTTGGGTGGAGAAGCATACGGTGAGCCGGTTCTTGGCCGGCAGGCCGACCGTCTCGACCGTGACGCCGTCGGCGAGCCTCAGCAGGTACTTCCGCGTTCCGTCCGCGGAGTCCTGGCGTTTGACCACCTCAGGGAAGGGGAGCGCGAGCCGACCTGCGAGGGAGTCTCGCAGGTCGGCTGACAGGTCGGTCATCTCGTCAAATGAGCGTGCGCCGCGACCATAGAGCCAGCGCTCGAGCTGCTTCGCTCGGAAGCGTGGCTGCCCCATATCGGCCAGCAAGGCCTCAAGCCCGGCGCGGTCGAGCGCTTTGATGCCGACGGCTTCTTCGCTCTGGATCGTCACTAGGGACGTTCGAGCTCCTCGAGCGCAGCGAGGTACTCCTCGCGATGCGAGTTCTCGAAGCGACCGACCGAGCGCAGGTAGTAGGCGATCTGGTCGAACCCTTCGCTTGCCGCATCGGCAGCGAACTCGGGATACATCGTGAGGGTCTCGTAGCCCTCTCCCTCTGCAGCGGCCTTGAGGTTCTCGGCAGTTGTGCCAAAGCCTCCCATGTAGGCAAGGTGGCCCAGCGCGTGCGCGGTCTCCTCGCGCGCCGCTCGGTCGAACGCGTCGATTGCTGACTGCGGCGCGCCCTCCAGCTCGGCGATTCGCTTCCACAGGGTGTAGCGGCGGTTGGCCTGCGACTCTCCGGCAAAAGCGGCCTTGAGGTGCACGAGGGTCTTGGTGCCTTCGAGCTCCGGGAGGGTCTCAAAGGCGACGAATGCCGTCTTGGGCGCTCCGCACACGGGGCACACGTCGGGCGCGGGCCCGACGTGGAGGTATCCACAGCTACTGCAACGATACAGTTCGATCATGTGTGTTCCTTTCATAGGTGACGTGATTCTACTTCACGTGCTGGTAGTTGTACCCAGACGGGCTAGAGTGCAGTGCGAGACCGCAGGATGGTGCGCTACTTCTTCGGAGCAGGCGTCGCCGACGTGTCTTGAGCGTTGAAATCGGCAGGACGGTCGCCCACCGTCACCTTGATCGAGATCGTCCTGTTGTCGCGCAGAACGGCGAGAGTGATCGTGTCTCCGACTCCGTGGCGCCGTACGATCAGCACGAGGTCGTCGAAGGTGCGGACGGCAGCGCCGTCCACCTTAGTCACGATGTCGCCGACGCGCACGCCCGCCTTCTGGGAGCCCGAACCCTTCGCCAGCTCCTCGACAAGCGCGCCCTCTTGTACGGGCAGTTTCTTCGCGGTCGCAGCCTCGGGCGTTATGGTCGAGCCGATGATTCCCAGGAAGGGATGACCGACCTTGCCGCTCGAGATCAGGCTGTCCGCGACGCGCACCGCGGTGCTGACCGGGACAGCGAAGCCGATTCCACCGCTTGAGCCGTTCTCGGTGTAGATCGCGGTGTTGATGCCTACCAACGTACCGAGGCGATCGACGAGGGCGCCTCCCGAGTTGCCCGGGTTGATCGCGGCGTCGGTCTGGATGACGTCGACGAGGGGATAGCTGCCCGATGTGGTGTTGGTGAACGAGGGAAGCGAACGCCCGAGAGCGGATACGACGCCTGCGGTCACCGAGTGCTCCAGGCCAAAGGGCGAGCCGATGGCCACCACCGTCTGACCCACGACCAGCTTGGACGAATCGCCGAGCGTGATGAGCGGCAGTTCGGCGTCGATGCTGACCACGGCGATATCGCTGTCAGCATCTCGGCCGACCAGTTTCGCGCTGTAGCCCTTGCCGCTGGCATCCCTCACGGTTATCCGGTCGGCCTTCTCGACGACATGGTTGTTCGTGAGGATGTACGTACCTCCGCCGGGGGCGCGCTTGAATGCGACACCGGAACCCGTGCCGAGCACGGGAACCGTGGGATGTGTGCTCGGAAGACCGCTCTGGCCCGCGCCGGAGGTTCCTTCGCGGACGTCGATGTTCACAACGCCGGGGACGGCGGCTGCAGCCGCCGCAGCGACGGACTCGGTGGTCTTGGGCGCCACGACGGTGACCTTCGCTGCGGGACTCGCCGTCGTCTTGCCGAGGCGCGCACCTACGAAGCCGCCAGCCAGACCGGCCAGACCCCCGGCGATGAGGGAAACGAGGACCGCGAGCGAGACGGCCAGGCCAATCCCGCTATGGTTCTTCGTATCGTGCGACGGCATCGTCGCGGCAAAGCCGTTGCTGGGCGCACCGGGCGGGAGCGTGACGGAACCTGACGCGTCAGGCGCTTGTGCAGGGGCGGGGTCGTCCCATCCGGCGACCGGGGGGGCCTCGAATGTGGGACCGCTTGAGGGTGGTGCGTACTCGGCGTCACTTGCGGCCGCAGCCTCGGCAGCTAGCGAAGCCTCAGACTCGGCTTCGGCATGCGGGTCGTTGAGGTTCTGGTCGGACATGGTCGCTCCTTCGTGATCGTTCCGGGCCCGGGCATGGCCACGTAGGCTCCTGCTTTGGATTATGCGCGAAAGGCGCCACACAAGTAGCGTCCCACCTATTCTTCCCGCTCCAGCGTTCGCGGCGTGAATCGATTGTGGTGTTTCTGTCGGGAGAGGGCCTCCGGTTGAGTCGGAGCGCCGGGGTGCGTAGACTCAGTCGGAGCCGACGAAGGAAGGGGTCCTGTGGGGGAGACCGAACAGGAAGAAGCGACGGGATTCGATGACGTCACCGTGGCCATCGCCGAGGCAGACGATCGTGCCAGTGTAGAGGGCACGCTCGACGACATCGCCCCTGCGGCCGCGCACTCGGTCGAGGATGCTTCTGCGGAACCGACCCAGGAGGCTGCGAGCATCCAGTTTCCTCGGCGGTCGATACCGGTTTGGCCGTTCTTGTCGTACGTGGGATTGTGGCTCGTCTTCGCGGCAGCGGCGGTGTGGCAGCTTCTTGCCATCTCAGCCGATCAGGCCGTCTACGACTCGCAGGCGTACGGACTGGCAACGCTCGGCGGCGTGGTCATGACCGCGGCGGGCCCACTGCTCGCTCTAGTCGTGTGGATTGTCCTGTGGCGAGCTGCCGAGACGAGCCAACGCGCTGGTCTCTTCTCCGCCGCCATCATCAGAGGTGCTATCTCCACGTTCGGCGGCGTGGTCGTGTGGTGGGCAGCCCTCATCCTCGTCGACACGCTGCGTCTTGGCCGACCGTTCTAGCCCGAAAGGATAGCCCGCATGACCATCCAGCCCGATGACATTCGCGTCGCCGTACTCAAGGGCGGTCGTTCCGCCGAACGTGAGGTCTCGCTCAACAGCGGGGCGCAGGTCGCGGCGGCGCTATTGAGCGCTGGCTTCGATGTGATCGAGATCGACACCGGCGACGACGAATTCGTTGTCGAGCTCGCAGCAAGCGACGCGGACGTCGTGTTCATCTGCCTCCACGGGCGCTTGGGCGAAGACGGTACGGTCCAGGGTCTGTGCGAGCTTCTGGAGCTTCCCTACGTGGGATCGGGGGTGTTGGCCAGCGCCCTTGCGATGGACAAGGTCATGAGCAAGCACTTCTTCTCTCTGGCGGGCCTGGCTTCGCCGGAGTACGCCGTGCTGCGTAGGGGCGAGCTTTACGAGATCGATGCGCTCGTTGCCGCTCTCGGCGAGAAGACCGTGGTCAAACCCGCCAACGAGGGGTCATCGGTGGGCATGACGATCGTTCACGCGGCCGGGGAACTACCCTCGGCGATCGAGAAGGCGTTCCGTTTCGACAGATCCGTGCTCGTCGAGCGGTTCGTTGCAGGCACCGAAGTCACCATCGCGGTGTTGGGCAACGAAGAGGTAGTGGCCTTGCCGACACTCGAGATCAAAGCCTCCAACGAGTTCTACGACTACGACTCCAAGTACGTTCCGGGCATGAGCAAGCACATCATTCCTGCTCGTGTCAGCGAGGCCGCGCGCGAGGAGTGCCAGCGCCTGGCGGTTGCAGCGCACAAGACACTCGGTTGTCGCGGAATCTCGCGCGCAGATACGATCGTGGCCGAGGACGGTTCGGTGTGGCTGCTCGAGGTCAACACTATTCCTGGCATGACGGCCACGTCGCTCGTTCCCGACGCGGCGCGCGCAGCGGGCATCGAGTTTCCCGAGCTTGCGAAGATGCTCGTGGAGTTCGCGCTCCAGCCGCGGCACTAGCGGAGCCGTCTTGGCTGCGCGACTGACTAGTTGTAGTTCCCACGGACGTTGTTGTCAGTTGACCCGCGAGATCGGTGGGTTGCCGCCAATGCCTCCGTGTGGACGTTCTAGATTGTAGTACCGAAGAAACGGGTCGAGCATCTCGGCCCGTTTCTCGT
>Ga0209100_1000051_pt1 | contig 155596 bp, 141 predicted proteins | sample lystaG_FD_185480 | JGI IMG/M metagenome (GOLD analysis project Ga0209100, IMG submission 185480) | Glacier valley bacterial and archeal communities from Borup Fiord, Nunavut, Canada, to study Microbial Dark Matter (Phase II) -... | ecosystem: Environmental > Aquatic > Freshwater > Ice >...
TTCGTCTTGGGTCAAGTGTGTGTAGGTCATGGTGCTCGTTGAGACTGGCTGGTCACAAAGAGCTCATCCTATTTGCTCTTGGCCCAACCTTTATGCTGAACGTTGCACTTCGTACTTGAATCTGCGGCTTAAACTTCCTTCGGCCTGCCGCTCAAACGTCTGCGGGGCGGCTGAACTTGAGGATGCGGGTGGCCAGCAGGGTTTCGGTCAAAAAGCATAAAAGCGCCAGCAAGAAACAGACGACGCCGGACAGAAACGAGATCGTCGCGAGACGCAGAATCTGCAGTTGCGTGGTTTCGCCGAGAAACAGCGCCACGATGGTCAGCCCGATCAGGATGGCGCAGAAGGTGAGCAGGGCAATGCACACGTTCACCAGTCCGCCGCGCAACCGCAGTCGCCCCAACTCATCGTAGGCGGACATCATTAAATCCCCGGCCCGGGCGGCTTCAATCCGGTCTTCCAGAATGCGGGCGCGGTCAATGATGCGCGCCAGCCGCCCCGCCACGGTGCCGATCATCGCCGCCACGGCCGTGAGCAAGAAGACCGGGGCGACGGCCAGCTGAATGGCGTGGGTGACGGTGTCGAGATCTATGGCAAAAAACATGGCAGCTCCCGAACCTAGCCGGCCGACTGCAATGCCAGTCCGGCGTGTTCGCGCAGCGGGTGGAAGTGGATTTTGGGAAAACGTTCCTGCGCCAGCCGCACGTCATATTGCGAGGTGGTCAGGTAGGCCAGCGTGTTGGCGGCGTCGCGCGCCATGCGCATCGGGTAGGCCTCGCAAAAGGTCTTGAGCTCGGCCGGCGTGTCGGCGGTGATCCAGCGGGCGCCGGTGTACTGGCTGCCCTCCAGCCGGATGTCGGCGTCGTATTCGCCTTTGAGACGGTGCTGCACCACTTCAAACTGCAGCTGGCCGATGGCGCCGAGCAGCATGTTGCCGCCGATCTCGGGGCGGAACACCTGAATCGCGCCTTCTTCGCCCAGTTGCGCCAGGCCTTGTTGCAGTTGCTTGGTACGCAAGGGGTTGCGCAACACCACAGTCATGAACAATTCGGGCGCAAAGAAGGGCAGGCCGGTGAACTGCAGATTGACGGAGCCGTCGGTGATGGTGTCGCCCAGCTGCACACCGCCGTGGGTGGTAAAGCCGACGATGTCGCCGGCGTAGGCTTCTTCCACCGCCTCGCGGCGCTGGCTCATGAAGGTCACCACGCTGGTCGGGCGCAGTTCTTTGCTGGTGCGCATGACTTTGAGCTTCATGCCGGGCGTGTACTTGCCCGAGGCCATGCGCACGAAAGCAATACGGTCGCGGTGGTTGGCGTCCATATTGGCCTGCACCTTGAACACCACGCCGGAGAAGAAATCGTCTTCCGGCTGGATTTCCCGGATCACCGGCTGCTTGTTGACAACGAACGAACTGGTGCGGGGCTGGGGCTGCGGCGCCAGGTCGACCAGCGCGTCCAGCACTTCCATCACGCCAAAGTTGTTGACGCCGGAGCCAAAGAACACCGGGGTTTGCTTGCCGGCCAGAAAGGCCTCGCGGTCCCAGGTCGGCGAGGCGCCGGTGGCCAGTTCCATGCTCTCAAACGCGGTCTCAAACTCATGACCAAAGCGTTTCAGCAAGGTGGCCTGATCACTCATGGGGATGGTGGTGAAGTCTTTGGGGCCGCGGTCGCTACCGGGCTCGAACACCGTCATGGCTTGCGTGCGCAGGTTGATGATGCCGCCAAAGGTTTTGCCCTGACCGACCGGCCAGGTCATCGGCACGCAGGGCATGCCCAGTTCACGCTCGATCTCGTCCAGAATATCGAGCGGCTCGCGCACTTCGCGGTCCATCTTGTTGACGAAAGTGATGATGGGCGTGTTGCGCTGGCGGCAGACTTCAATCAGGCGCCGGGTTTGCGCCTCCACACCATTCGCGGCATCAATCACCATCAGCGCCGAATCGACGGCGGTCAGCACGCGGTAGGTGTCTTCCGAGAAGTCTTTGTGGCCGGGGGTGTCGAGCAGGTTGATGACGTGGTCGCGGTACACCATTTGCATCACGCTGGAGGCCACCGAAATGCCGCGCTGCTTCTCGATTTCCATCCAGTCCGAGGTGGCGTGGCGCGTCGCTTTGCGCGCCTTGACGGAGCCGGCGATCTGGATCGCACCCGAGAACAGCAAGAGCTTTTCGGTCAGCGTGGTTTTACCCGCATCCGGGTGGGAGATGATGGCAAAAGTGCGGCGACGGCGGGTTTCGGCTTGATAAGACATGAAAGAAATCAGTAAAGGCTGGAGGCGATCGGGTTGCGCTGCCGGGTTGGGACGTCTTTGGAAAAACGTTCGCGCGAACCTGTAGACAGTGAAAGTCTGGAAAAGGTAGAATTATCGCCTTCCGAGGAGCGTTGCAGTTCACGTTTGTTGAACGAGGCTCGGACCGCGTGAGTTGGCAGCTGCCACTCGCCGCATCAACTGCGCTCACCCACTGCGCTGTGAGGTGAGTCTTCTCAAAAGATTTCCGCACAGGCCGTGGTTTTTCAAAATTACATTTGGAGTGAGCCATGAGCGCCGTATTGAAATCCGTGAAAACCCAAGTTAAAGCCCAAGCCAAGGCGACCGCTAAAGCCCCTGTCAAGGCAGCAGCCAAGGCCGCCGTGAAGGTCCCGGTCAAAGCCGTTGCCAAAGTCGAAGACTACGTCGTGGCCGACCTGAGCCTGGCCGCCTGGGGCCGCAAAGAGTTGAACATTGCCCAGACCGAAATGCCCGGCCTGATGGCGATTCGTGAAGAGTTCGCCAAGGCGCAACCCCTGAAGGGCGCGCGCATCACCGGCTCGCTGCACATGACGATCCAGACCGGCGTGCTGGTCGAAACCCTGCAAGCCCTGGGTGCCAAGGTGCGTTGGGCGTCCTGCAATATTTTCTCCACCCAGGACCATGCCGCCGCGGCACTGGTGGTGGCGGGCACGCCCGTGTTTGCCTACAAGGGCGAAAACCTGACCGACTACTGGGACTACACCCACCGCATTTTCGAATTCGGCGGTAAAAAAGGCTCGGCCGCCGAAGGTCCGAACATGATTCTGGACGACGGCGGCGACGCGACCTTGCTGATGCACCTGGGTGCCAAGGCCGAGAAAGATATCAAAGTGCTGGCCAAGCCCGGCAGCGAAGAAGAGATTTGCCTCTTCACAGCCATCAAGGCCAAGCTCAAGCTCGACCCAACCTGGTACAGCCGCCGCCTGAAAAACATCATCGGCGTGACGGAAGAAACCACCACCGGCGTGCTGCGTTTGAACGAAATGTCGGCCAAGGGCGAACTCGCTCTGCGCGCCATCAACGTCAACGACTCGGTGACCAAGAGCAAGTTCGACAACCTGTACGGTTGCCGCGAGTCTTTGGTGGACGCCATCAAACGCGCCACCGACGTGATGATTGCCGGTAAAGTGGCTTGCGTCGCCGGTTACGGCGACGTCGGCAAGGGCTCGGCCCAAGCGCTGCGCGCCCTCTCCGCGCAAGTCTGGGTGACCGAGATTGACCCGATCAACGCGCTGCAAGCCGCGATGGAAGGCTACAAAGTGGTGACGATGGAATACGCCGCCGACAAGTGCGATATTTTTGTCTCCTGCACCGGCAACAAAAACGTCATCACCTACAAGCACATGGCGGCCATGAAAGACCAGGCCATCGTCTGCAACATTGGCCACTTTGACAACGAAATCGACGTCGCTTCCCTGTCCAAATGCAAGTGGGAAGAGATCAAACCACAAGTGGACCATGTCATATTTCCGGCCAAGGGCAAGACGCCGGCCAAGCGCATCATCCTGCTGGCCAAGGGCCGGCTGGTGAATCTGGGTTGCGGCACCGGCCACCCCAGCTTTGTCATGTCGTCCAGCTTTGCCAACCAGACCATCGCCCAGATCGAACTGTTCACCAAGCCGAAAGAATACAAAGTCGGCAAGGTTTACGTGTTGCCCAAGCACCTGGACGAAAAAGTGGCGCGTTTGCACCTAGCCAAAGTCGGCGCCATGCTGTCGGTACTGACCGACGAGCAAGCCGCCTACATTGGCGTGAGCAAATCCGGCCCGTACAAGGCCGATACGTACCGCTACTAAAAACCGGCTTGGGCCTTGCAGGCGAGTCCTGCAAGCCCTGCCGCCCCGTCTCCTTTTTGAATGACCCCTACAAACATGCGTGCTGACCAATTACTCGTTCAACGGCAACTTGCCAGCACCCGCTCACAAGCGCAGCGTCTCATCGCTGACGGCGTGCAGTGGCTCAAAGGCGCTGAGTGGAAGACCGTGACCAAAAATGGTGACGAGATTCCGCTTGACGCTGAATTGAAGTTGCTGGACGACTCCGAGGCTCGTTACGTGTCGCGGGGTGGCCTGAAACTGGAGGCAGCGCTCAAGCAAGTGGGCCTGTCCGTGACCGGCCTGGCCTGCTTGGATGTCGGGCAGTCCACTGGCGGCTTTACCGACTGCCTGTTGCAGCACGGTGCGGCCTCGGTGGTCGGGGTGGACGTGGGCAGCGCCCAGTTGCACCCCAGTCTGCGCGAAGACCCCCGCGTGTTGTGCGTCGAAAAAGTCAATGCCCGATCCCTGGTTGCTGCTGATTTGATAGCTGCTTATGCAGACAGCACGGGGGCTGATGGCCAATTTGATGTTGAAGAGGATGAGGCGGAGGCCACCGAGTTCGCACCCGAGTTTGACCTGATCGTGGCCGACTTGTCGTTCATCTCGCAAACCCTGGTACTGCCGGCCATCGTGCCTTTGCTCAAAAGTGGCGGTACCTTGCTGACGCTGGTTAAACCCCAGTTTGAGTTGCAACCCGGCCAGGTCGGCAAAGGCGGCATCGTGAAAGATGCCAGCTTTTACCCGCTGATCGAGCAGCGCCTGCGCGAGGCCTGCGAAGCGCTCGGCCTGACCGTGACCGCCTGGTTTGACTCGCCGATTGCCGGCGGCGACGGCAACCGCGAATTTTTCATCTGCGCCCGCAAGCCGGGTGTGTCTGCTAGTTAATACTTTAGGCCACGCCATGACCGCGACCTCTCGAATTCCGCTGAGCTTTGAGTTCTTCCCCCCCAAAACCCCGGAGGGCGTGGAAAAGCTGCGGCTGGTGCGCCAGCAGCTGTATGTTCTGAAGCCCGAGTTTTGCTCGGTGACCTTTGGCGCGGGCGGCTCCACGCAAGAGGGTACGTTCAATACGGTGCGCGACATCCTGGCCGAGGGCGTCAGCGCCGCCTCGCATTTTTCCTGTATCGGTGCGACCCGCGCTACGGTGCGTGAGCAACTGGCCATCCTCAAGGCTATGGGCGTGAAGCGACTGGTCGCCTTGCGCGGCGATCTGCCCAGCGGCTACGGTGTCGGCGGTGAGTTTCAGTACGCCAGCGATCTGGTGACGTTCATCCGCGCTGAAACCGGTGACGATTTTCATATCGAGGTGGCCGCTTACCCCGAGGTGCATCCCCAAGCCAAGTCGCCTGCCAGTGACCTGCAGGCCTTTGCGGCCAAAGTCAGCGCCGGTGCCAACTCCGCCATCACCCAGTATTTTTATAACGCCGACGCTTACTTCCGTTTTGTGGAAGAGGTCGACGCACTGGGACTGACCATCCCGGTGGTGCCCGGCATCATGCCCATCACCAGCTCGACCCAGCTGATGCGTTTCAGCGACGCCAGCGGCGCCGAGATCCCGCGCTGGATTCGCTTGCGCCTGCAAAGTTTTGGTGACGACATCGCATCCATCAAGTCCTTTGGCCTGGACGTGGTCACCGACCTGTGCGAGCAACTGCAAGCCGGTGGCGCACCGGGCCTGCATTTTTACAGCATGAACCAGAGTGTGGCCACGCTGGAGATTTGTAAAAGGCTTGGCTGATTTTTGCGCAGTGGCGGGGCATCACATATCGATGTGGCGACACTCGTCGTGCGGAGCGAAGTGCCAAGCGCCAGTGTGTTTTGCTTCCCGCGTCCCGCAAGGATTTGAAAGTTGGTCTTTGTTCGCTGTCATGTAAGTTGACTGAATCGAGCCAATTATTGATACCGAAGCTGCGTCAGCAAGTGTTGGAAATATTTACAGCTAGCCGCCCTGTTTGATTTGTGATATTTCCGAAAACCTGTAAAAAATGCTGCAAGTCGTTGATTCGCAAAGGCTAACCTAAACATTGTTTCTGCACGGCACAGTTCCTGCGTTGCTGTTGGCTCTTACTATTTGAGCCTTCAATACGGCGGCTTTCACATTTTTGCAAGGCATGGGGCATAGATGTTGTTAAGCATGAAACACCTAAAAAAACCAAGCAATACACAGGTCGCGAAACATGAACGGGGCGCTGACCGGTTCGCGACTGAGTTGCCGATCGAAATGGGCCGCGTTCATGGCTTGACCCGCAACATCAGCGCAACAGGCATTTATTTTGAAACAGAAAATGTGCAAGAGCCAGGCTCCCGAGTGCATTTGGCTGTTGAGGTGATTGTTCATGGTGAAAAGTTAAAACTGGTGTGCGACGGGAAAGTGGTTCGGGTCGAGCACAAGGATGGTGTGCTGGGTATCGCTGCGGAGCTTGATGGTTCTTTTTTCTCAGATACTGCTGAGGTTATTGATATCAATGCAAGTTCTCTGGCTCCCAGGTATTAAGATCGGCGCGAATCAACGGGCGCAAAAATCGATCTATGAAAATACTACTGACGGGGGCGGCAGGCTTCATTGGCATGACGACTGCACTGCGCTTGCTGGCGCGCGGGGACGAGGTGGTGGGGCTGGACAACCTCAACGACTATTACGACGTCACTCTGAAAGAAAATCGACTCAGGCGATTGCTGCCGCACACGGGTTTTCGCTTCGTCAAAATGGACGTGGCCGATCGACCTGGCATGGCCCAACTCTTTGCGGCTGAAAAATTTGACCGTGTTATTCACCTGGCGGCCCAAGCGGGAGTGCGCTACTCCCTGCAAAATCCGCACGCTTACATCGACAGCAATATCGTAGGTTTTATGAATATTCTGGAGGGTTGCCGCCATGAAAAAGTGCAGCACCTGGTTTACGCATCAAGTTCCAGTGTTTACGGAGGCAACACCAAGATGCCATTTTCTGAACACGACAGCGTAGATCACCCCGTTAGTTTGTACGCGGCGACCAAGAAAGCCAACGAACTAATGGCGCACACCTACAGCCATCTGTATGGTTTGCCCACCACGGGCCTGCGTTTTTTTACGGTGTACGGTCCCTGGGGCCGGCCCGATATGGCACTTTTCCTGTTCACCAAGGCCATCCTGGATGGGCGTCCCATCGACGTCTTCAATTACGGGAAAATGCAGCGCGACTTTACTTTTGTCGATGACATCGTTGAAGGCGTCATTCGCGTGACCGATCGCACCGCGACCCCCAGTCCGACCTATGACGCAGCGGCGGCTGACCCGGCCACCAGCAACGCACCCTTCAGAGTATTTAACATTGGCAATAACAATCCGGTGCCGCTGCTCGACTTTATCGGGTGCATTGAAGAGGCCCTGGGCAAGAAGGCCGAGAAAAACCTGCTGCCCCTGCAAGATGGTGATGTTCCTGCCACCTACGCCAACACCGACGCTTTGAACGAATGGGTCGGGTTTGTTCCCGGTACGTCGATTGAGCAGGGTATTGGTCGCTTTGTGGCGTGGTACCGCGACTATTACAAGGCATCGTCAGAACGGTGACGCAAAAAGCCGTCATGCGGTCCAGTGCTTGATTAAGCCACGGGCACCGGCCTCGCACAGAACCAAGACGCGCTCGAATCCTTCTTTGTTGCCGTAATACGGGTCGGGTATTTCGGTTTCATCCAGCCCTTCGGCAAACTCCAGAAACAGTCGCAGCTTGTTCAGATGTTCTGGAGGGGAAAGACGCCGAAGTTCACCCAAATTACGGGCGTCCATTGCCAGAATCATGTCGAAGTTCTGAAAGTCTTGCTGCGTAATTTTGCGGGACCGAATTCGCCCCACGTCGTACCCGTGACCGGATAGTGTGGCCTGCGCTCGCGGGTCCGACGGCTCACCCAAACGGGGCGCATGAGTGCCTGCCGAATCAAACTTCAATTGATGCGAGCACAGGGCATCGGCCGTCAGTTTCTGGGCGACGATTTGTGCCATCGGAGAGCGACAAATATTGCCCATGCACACCATCAATAACTTGGTCATAGCAGCGGATTTTAGTGCTGATGATTTTGATTTGATGTTCTGCCCCCGTCTGCAAATCTTGTAACAGGGATGTGACTATCTTGAGAAATATCAATTTATTTAAAGGCCGTCAGCGCAGACTCCAAAGCGTGATTCGTACTTGGCGGTTCACGCAGATGAACAGAAGTCTTCTGACCGGGCGCCAAGTGAATGCATTCAACTTGTACAGGGGATACGCTTTGAGAAGTTTTCATCTTTTTATCAAAATCATGGTGCGTTGGTCGGTGCTTGGACTGATTGCCGCATGTGCGGGCTGTTCGACAACCTACCCACCGGCACCGGTTGCCGCGGCAACACCGGGATATGACTATATTGTCGGCGCGGGTGATACGCTCAACATCATTGTTTGGCGCAATCCGGAGCTTTCCATGTCGGTCCCGGTTCGTCCGGATGGCAAAGTCTCAACGCCTTTGGTGGATGAGCTCGTTGCGCAAGGCAAGACCTCTATCGAGATCGCTCGAGATGTTGAAAAAGCATTGAGCAAGTTGGTGCGCGATCCGGTGGTGACCATCATCGTTACCAATTTTGTCGGACCTTACAGTGAACAAATTCGGGTCGTGGGCGAGGCCGCCAAGCCGCAATCCTTGCCGTACAAGCAAAAAATGACGGTGCTGGATGTGATGATCGCTGTGGGTGGTTTGACAGACTTTGCGGATGGCAACAGGGCGTCCATCACGCGTGCATCAGAAGGTGACAAGCGGTATTCAGTGCGGCTCAAAGACCTCGTCAAGCGAGGCGACATATCGGCCAATGTAGAAATGAAGCCTGGCGACATTCTCATCATTCCGCAGGGCTGGTTTTAAGACCTGCTTCAGTTCTGGTTGCTGCATCGCTCGTCGATGGGTTTTGCAGCGTTTGAAAACTGACTACAAAGAAATAATCCGATGGATGAGTTTATTAGCCAATTAGCCACTATTGCCAAAGGCATGTGGAAACACCGCTGGCTGGGCCTGCTGGTTGCCTGGGTTGCCACTGCCATTGGTTCTGTGGTGGTGTTGTCCGTGCCAGATAAATATGAGGCAACGGCCCGCATTTTTGTAGACACTCAGTCCATTTTGAAGCCTTTGTTGTCCGGCTTGGCAGTGCAGCCCAATGTTGATCAACAGGTCGTGATGCTGAGTCGGACGCTGATCAGTCGGCCCAATATTGAAAAGCTCATTCGCATGGCGGATCTTGATCTAAAGATGCAATCCAAGAGTGAGCAGGAAGCGTTGATTGATGGGTTGATGAAGACGCTCGAAATTAAAAATGTGGGTCGGGATAATCTTTATGTCTTGTCCTATCGTGATTCATCGCCTGATAAAGCGAAAAAAGTTATTCAGTCCCTTGTCTCAATTTTTATTGAATCCAGCCTTGGTGATTCGCGTAAAGACTCCAATACAGCCAGAAAATTCATTGATGAGCAGATCAAGATCTATGTGACGAAGCTTGAAGAAGCAGAAGCCCGACTGAAGGAATTCAAGGTCAGAAACATTGAGCTTCAAACGGCCGATGGCAAAGATATGACCGGGCAGCTTAGTGCGGTAAATAGTCAACTGAGTCAAGCTCGACTGGAGTTGCGTGAAGCAGAAAATGCACGTGATGCCGCAAAGCGTCAATTAGATGCTGAAAAATCACAAAATGCAGACATCACTTCGCGCAGTCTCCTGCAAGAGTCGGCCATGTCGGTTTCTACACCGGAAGTCGATGCGCGTATCGAGGCTCAGAAGCGCAACCTTGATTCTTTGATGCAGCGCTTTACGGAACAGCATCCCGATGTTGTCAGTTCACGGCGGCTGATCAAAGAGCTTGAGGAACTCAAGCGCAAAGAGGTGGAGGAATTGCGAAAAACTGCAATGGCCAACCCAGCCGCCTCATCAAGCAACAGCTTGGCCTACCAGGAGCTTAACCGGTTGCTGGCCACCACAGAGGTCCAAGTGGCTTCTCTGCGAGCACGGGTTGGGGAGTATGTGGCTCGTTTCAATCGGGCTCGTGAGTTGATGAAAACAGCGCCTCAGATTGAATCTGAACTGGCTCAATTAAACCGTGACTACGACATCAATAAGAAAAACTATAACGACCTGGTCATGCGACGTGAATCGGCAGCCCTGACGGGTGATCTGGAGAGTGCTGCTGGCGTTGCAGATTTTCGATTGATTGATCCACCGCGAGCTTCGCCTAAACCCGTGGCGCCCAACCGGCTATTACTCATGCCACTCGCGTTGTTGGTCGCAATAGGCGCAGGGCTTGCCGTTGCCTTTATTGCCAGTCAATTACGCGCTGTTTTTTACGATGCACGTTCACTGCGGGAGGCTGTGGGCTTGCCGCTGCTGGGTGTGGTGACCTTGGTGATGGGTGAAGAAGCGGTAGCAAAAGAAAAATCTGACTTACAGCGATTTTTGATCGCATCAGGTGGGTTAGTCGGCGTTTTTATTGCAGGGGTGATCGTTTTGTCCCTGTTGTCTGGTCGGGCGGGGTAAACAACTATGAACAGTTTGATTGAGCAGGCGGCACAACGTCTGGAGCAACTTCGCCAAGCGGGCGCCGAGATGCCCGAGGTCCCTCAAACGGCGAAACCGTTTGTTGCGATCCACGCGTCTGCAACCGATGTTCCGCCCTCTGCGCTTTCCCGTCGCGTTGAGATTGATCTGCAAGCTCTCGCGCTAGCGGGCATTGTGAGTCCGAATGCACCACGATCCCAAATTGCAGATCAATTCCGGGTGATCAAACGGCCGCTGATCAGTAACGCCATGGGCAAAGGCCCTTCCATGATTGCCAATGGCAACTTGATCATGATCACCAGTGCACTACCTGGCGAAGGCAAAAGCTTTACCGCAATCAATTTGGCAATGAGCATTGCCACCGAATTGGATTACACCGTCATGCTCGTGGATGCCGATGTAGGACGGCCATCGGTGATGAACGTGCTTGGACTTCCCATCGGCCCCGGACTGCTTGATCTGGTCGTTGATGAGTCAAAGGATTTGTCAGGCGTTCTACTAAGAACAAATATTGACAAGCTCACCATCTTGCCCAGCGGCACGCCACATGCACGTGCAACCGAACTGTTGGCAAGCGATGCGATGGCGCGGCTGTTAAACGACATGGCAAAGCGTTACGCTGACCGCATCATCATCTTTGATTCGCCACCACTTCTTCTTGCTACCGAGTCACGGGTTCTTGCTTCGCACATGGGGCAGATCGTGATGGTGGTCCGAGCGCAAAAGACTTTGCAGTCAGACGTTGCGCAAGCGCTTGCCACGATTGAGTCATGCCCGGTCAAATTGATGCTGCTGAATCAAGCCAGAACAATTGCCAAAGGGGGTTATGAAAATGGATATGGATATGGATACGGGTATGCGCAGCAGCAGGCCTGATTGTCTTCGTTGTCATGTCAGTCCTGATGCGTAGCCCGCTTTGTATGCCTGCGTTTCGACTTCGTGTTGCGGGCGTTCCTGTTGCCGGGTTGTTGGTCATGGCTTCAGCAGGCGCCTATGGTCAGGTGGCCGATTCAGAGGCGGGGCCAGGTCGATCCATATCCATGGTGCCGCGTATATCAATTAGCGAGACATTGACTGATAACGTACGGCTGACCAGTACCGGTCAGCAGTCCGATCAGATTACAGAGATCAGTCCGGGTATACGTATCAGCAGTGAAGGCGCGCGACTCAAAGGGTACTTCGACTACGCTGTAAACGAAATTGTGTACGCTCAAAGCACATCGTCCAGTCGCACTCAAAACGCACTCACTACGTTTGGTACGCTGGAGGCCGTAGACAACTGGGCATATCTCGATTTCAGTGGGTCCATTTCACAGCAGACTATTTCAGCTTTTGGCGCACCGTCAACCAGCAATGCCTCGATTAATGCTAATCAATCCGAGGTTTCCAGTTACCGGGTTTCACCTTATGTACGCGGCCGGTTGGGTGATATGGCCCGGTACGAGGCTCGCTATAGTCGGGCTGTTACACAGGGTGATACTGCTGCGGGATCAGGTGTGGCTACGGCCGATGGCGTCGTCAACATCAGCGGTGACAGTGCGTTCAGGAATTTAGGCTGGTCGGCTGATGCCAGCCAGCAGACAATTGACTACAGCACTGGTCGCCCTACCGAAGCTGATCGATTAAACCTTGGTTTGTCGTATTCAATCACGCCTCAATTAAGCGTTTCGGCCAATGCAGGGCGTGAAACCAATAACTACACAAGCATAGATAAGCAAGGCTATGGCACAAGCGGCGTCGGCGTGAACTGGTTTCCCTCTGAGAATACAAAATTTTCAGCAGCGCTGGATCACCGCTCATTCGGAGACACGCACCGCTTGAGCTTTGAGCACCGGACGGCGCGTACTGCGTGGAAATTCACCGATTCCAAAGATGCTTCGGCAACGCCAAGCCAGACGGGCATCACAAGTATCGGTCCGATCTACGATATTTTGTACAGTCAATTTGCATCTATCGAGCCTAATCCGACCGCCCGTGCTCAGCTGGTCAATGCCTATATGCAAGCTAATAATATTAGCCCCGGCACAAATGTCACCAGTAGTTTTTTGACATCGGCATTGTCATTGACCCGTCGGCAAGACTTGTTGTTCGCCCTGTTAGGTGTGCGGGATACGATAACGTTTATGGCGACGCGAAGCGAGAGCAGCAGGCTCGACATCGTCTCGTCTGGTGTCGATGATCTAACAACCTCTTCGTTGGTTCGACAGCGTGGCTTCAGCGTCAATTACACGCATCGTCTGACTCCAGATTATTCATTAGGCGTGTTAGCGTCGCAGCAAAAAACATCGGGAGATTCGAGTCTGCAGGATGCGACGTTGCGCCTCCTCAATGTCAACGTGACAGGCAAAGTCGGCAAAAGGACGACGGCCTCTGTTGGTATTCGCCGTGTGTCATACAGCGGTAATACTGCGCCTTACGAAGAAACCGCTGTCATGTTCAATTTAATCATGCAGTTCTGAGCCATGTACGAAACTTTTTACGGGTTAAACAGCAAGCCATTTCAGCTCAACCCTGATCCGAGTTTCTATTTTGGTAGCAAGCAGCACCGACGAGCCAAAGCCTACCTTGAGTATGGTGTGCAGCGCAATGAAGGCTTCATCGTTATCACTGGTGAAGTGGGCGCGGGCAAGACCACTATCGTGCGTGGACTCCTCGCGAGCCTGGATTCTGAAAAAGTGGTCGCCGCCAATCTCGTTACCACGCAGCTGGATGCCGAAGACACCTTGCGCATGGTGGGTGCTGCCTTTGGTGTGCGCGTCAAAGATGTTTCAAAAGCCGATGTGCTGATGGCGCTGGAGGCGTATCTGGTCAATCAGACAAGCCAGGGGAAACGTTGTCTGTTGGTCATCGATGAGGCTCAAAATCTCACCCCCCGGGCTGTTGAGGAACTCCGCATGCTGTCCAACTTTCAATTTGGGCAGCAAGCTTTGTTGCAGACATTTTTGGTTGGGCAGCCCGAGTTTCGTACCATTTTACAAAGTCCGACCATGCAGCAACTGCGGCAACGTGTCACGGCAACCTGCCATATCGGACCGCTGGATATGGATGAAACGCGAGGCTATATTGATCATCGCTTGAAGTGTGCCGGTGCTACGGGTCGACCGACTTTCGATGCGGATGCTTTTGAGGGTATTTTCAAAGCATCAGGCGGTATCCCTCGCCGAATTAACTTTATTTGCGACCGCTTATTGCTGCTCGGCTATTTGAGTAACAAAGATGCTTTTTACCTAGAAGATGTTAATGAGGTTGTGAGTGAAATGCATGACGAATCTGCCGTTCCTGCTAGCAAGCCCAAGGAAGACCGGACAACATGGATTGACTCAGGAATTTCAGATTTATCAACTAACAATTTAGTTGATGTCGATCTCGTTAAATTGCAGGTGACACCCGGCTTGGCAGGTGCAATAGCCAGTCAGATTGATAGCTTGGGTGTTGAGCAATACGATGGTCGCTTGAGGCGCCTGGAGGGAAGCGTGCTTCGTCTGGAGCGGATCAACCTTGAAATTCTCGTGATGCTGCAAAAACTCGTCTCAGCTGTCAGAAAGCCAAGCCAGGAGAGTACGCAATGAGTCATTTGCCAATCATGGAAGTCGCTGATGCAGATAGGGGGCCCGTCATTTGTGTGGTAGGTGCACGGCCCAACTTCATGAAGATGGCCCCCATTCTCCGGGCGATGGCGGCTCATAAACCGCCCTTGTCCATGTTGCTGGTGCACACGGGCCAGCACTACGACAAAGACATGAGTGACCGACTTTTTGAAGATCTGCGTTTGCCCCGGCCTGACGTTAATCTGGACGTGGGCTCGGGCTCGCATGCCGTCCAAACTGCTGAAGTCATGAAGCGGTTCGAGCCCATTGTTAATGGGGAAAATCCTTCGTGTGTGGTGGTGGTTGGTGACGTCAACTCAACGCTGGCGTGCGCTCTGGTGGCCGTCAAAAAAGGAGTTCCCGTGGTGCATATTGAAGCCGGCCTGCGCAGTTATGACCGTGCCATGCCCGAAGAAATTAACCGCATTCTTACGGATCAAATTTCTGACCGTCTTTACACCACAGAGCGCACGGCCGAAGCTAACCTGGTGCGCGAAGGCATACCGCCAAGCAGGGTTGTTTTTGTTGGTAACGTCATGATTGACTCTGTAGTTTTTGGCCGGGCAAGCGCACGTCGTGCAAAAGATACGCTGCAAGTCTGCAGCATTGATCCTGCTGTTTTATTGCATCCACTGGGCTATGGTGTGGTGACTTTGCATCGGCCTTCCAATGTGGACCATCCTGACACACTGCGCACTTTACTGGGTGTGCTGGCTGAGGTTGCCGTTAGTTTGCCCTTGGTATTTGCCCTGCATCCGCGCACGCGCCTCAATATTGAGCGTTTCGGTCTGCTGGACTTGATAGATCCAACGTGTATGGTTTTGTTGCCGCCGCAGGGATACCTGGAAATGCTGGGGCTTATGGCTGACGCCACCCTGGTACTCACCGACTCGGGCGGCCTGCAGGAAGAAACAACGGCGCTTGGCGTACCTTGTTTGACCCTGCGAGAAAACACTGAGCGTCCAATTACCGTTGAGCAAGGCACCAACACGCTCGTTGGGCATGACCGGGAAGCGATTTTGGGGTCTGTGCAAGAAATCCTTGCAGGACGGGGCAAACGCGGCCGCTTGCCGGAATTATGGGATGGGCATGCCGCGGAGCGTATCACGGCTGATTTGTTTCAATGGTTGAAACACACGCCCGCCAGTCTGGCCTTGGTGACTCCTTGAAACGGGATCATGGATATGCCAAACACAACCATCACCAATGCGCTGACGATCGATGTTGAAGATTATTTTCAAGTCTCTGCGTTTGCGCCACACATTGCCCGATCCGAATGGAACACACGGGAATGCCGCGTTGAACACAACGTTAATTGCATTCTTGAAATGCTGGCGCATCGCGGTACGAAAGCCACATTTTTTACCCTGGGCTGGATTGCCGAGCGCTACCCCCAGTTAGTGCGTCAAATTGTCCAAGAGGGGCATGAGTTGGCCAGCCATGGTTACGATCACGAGCGTGTCAGTGACCAGACTGAAGCCGCTTTTTTTGCCGACATCCAGCTAGCAAAAATCGTATTGGAAGATTTGGCGGGCAGTGAAGTCAATGGCTACCGCGCACCCAGTTTTTCGATCGGAGCGGGCAACCTCTGGGCCTTTGATTGCCTGGCTCGGGCGGGATACCGCTATAGCTCAAGCGTTTACCCAATTCGGCACGACCACTATGGCATGCCGAACTCGCCGCGCTTTGCTTATGAGGTGCGTCCCGGCTTGATGGAAATCCCGATTACTACTTTACGGGTTTTAAACCGAAACTTGCCGTCCAGTGGAGGGGGGTACTTCAGGTTGTTTCCCTACGCCCTGTCACGCTGGATGCTTAGCCGGGTTAACAGTCAGGACCGCGAGTCGGGGATATTCTATTTTCATCCTTGGGAAATTGACACTGGGCAGCCCCGCATTGCGGGTATCAGCAGCAAAACAAGATTTCGGCATTACGTCAATATTGGTCGCATGGAAGATCGTTTGAATCAACTGCTGGGTGATTTCAAATGGGGCCGGATGGATCAAATTTTTTTGGACAGGTTGACTCAACATGACACAGTCGCCTGAAGATTCATTATTAACTGTCAAGCGGCTCTGTCCGCATGACCTTGCCACGGCGGTGCAGTGGGACTCGTTCGTCATGACCTGTCCCGAGGCAACATTTTTTCATCGCGCCGGTTGGCAAAAAATTGTGCAGGATATTTTCCGTCACGATACCTATTTTTTGTATGCTGAAGTCCATGGTCGTATCCAGGGTGTTTTGCCCCTAGGCCATGTCAAGAGTTGGTTGTTTGGTAATTCGTTGGTGGGGATGCCATTTGCGGTGTATGGCGGTGTTGCTGCAGTCAGTGCGCAGGCTGCAGAGGCGCTGGAGTTTGAGGCGCAGAAAATCGCCATGCATTTGGGTGTGTCACATCTTGAATGGCGCAATGTAAAGCCCCGTCACTCGGACTGGCCAGCGCAAGACCTGTATGTGACTTTCCGAAAGGAAATCCTGCCTGAAGAAGCCGTCAACATGCAGGCCATTCCACGCAAGCAGCGGGCCATGGTTCGCAAAGGCATCAAAAATGGTCTGGTGAGCGAGCTGGATCATGATGTTGACCGCTTCTTTGTCCTCTATGCCGACAATGTTCATCGCCATGGCACACCCGCCATGCCTAAGCGTTACTTCAAGGCCTTGCTCACTGAGTTTGGCGCTGATTGTGAAGTGTTGACGGTTACCGCGCCAGATGGTCGGCCGCTGAGCAGCGTGTTGAGCTTTTACTTTCGGGACGAGGTCTTGCCCTACTACGCGGGCGACGATGAATCCGCCCGTGATCTTGCTGCTAACGATTTCAAATACTGGGAATTGATGCGCCGCGCATGTGAGCGCGGACTCAAGATGTTTGACTATGGCCGCAGCAAGCAGGGCACCGGTTCTTATGCGTTCAAAAAAAATTGGGGCTTTGAGCCCAAACCACTGCACTACGAGTATTGCCTTTACACGCGAGCCGGTATCCCTCAAAACAATCCTTCGAATAGAAAATTCAAACTGCTGATTAAAACGTGGCGCCACTTGCCCATTGGCTTGGCCAACTGGTTAGGTCCCTTTGTTGTGCGCAACCTTGGCTGAACACCCTCATGAGTAATTTGCTTTACCTGGTTCATCGGCTGCCTTTTCCTCCTAACAAGGGCGACAAAGTGCGTTCTTATCATCTGCTTAAGCACCTGACGGCCCGACATCGTGTTTTTTTGGGAACCTTTGTGGATGACCCCGAAGACGAAGCTTATATTGATACCGTGCGAGAAATGTGCCCTGATCTGTATGTGGCGCGGCTCAGGCCCAGCACAGCGAAGCTTCGCAGCCTAACTGGTTTGATCTCACAGCAGCCCTTGAGTTTGGGGTACTACCAGGATGCTCATCTTCAGGCATGGGTCAACCAAATCGTTGCCGAGAATCAAATAGATGCCACGGTCATTTTTTCGTCTGTTATGGCGCAATATGTGCTGGCCATGCCAGGTATCGAACGCCCCCCCATGCTGGTTGATTTTGTGGATGTGGATTCGGCCAAGTGGACGCAATATGCAAACACTCACCGCTGGCCTCTGTCCTGGCTGTACCGGCGGGAGGGTGAGCGGTTGCAGGTTTTCGAACGTGCGGTTGCAGCACGGTCGAAAAAGTCATTTTTTGTCACCGAAAATGAAACAGCCATGTTTCAAAAGATGGCCCCCGAATGCGCCGAGACGGTGGTTGCCATGAGCAATGGGGTTGATACCGATTATTTTTCTCCTGACCCTGTTCGAGCATCGCCCTTTGCCGGGCCGACTTTAAAGCCCGAACAGATATCCGTTGTGTTTACCGGTGCCATGGATTACTGGCCCAATATTGATGCGGTCACCTGGTTTGTACGTGAGATACTGCCGCGCTTGTGCCAGTCCTGGCCGCAGCTCCGCTTTTATATCGTAGGTCGCAGTCCGCCGCTGTCTGTATTGGCGCTGGCGTCTGATTCGGTCGTGGTCACAGGCACGGTGCCTGATGTTCGGCCATATTTGCAGCATGCTGCGTTGGTGGTTGCGCCTTTGCGGGTGGCGCGAGGTATTCAAAATAAAATCCTGGAAGCCATGGCGATGGGCCGGCCGGTGGTCGCCTCCCGTTCTTGTGCCCAGGCGATCAATGCAGGATGCGATGAACTAATCTGTGCTTCTGGGGTTAGTGGTTTTGTGCGCGAGATGGATGCTTTACTAAAAGCGCCAGCCCGGGCTGGCGCCGTGGGACAGTCCGCAAGACTGCGGGTACTCAATAGCTACAGCTGGACGGCACACTTGGGCGGCATCGACCGCTATCTGGGTGAGAAACAGTTATCACGAGAGACTGTATGAATCCAGTCGCGACCCCCTCCATGTTTTCAATCAGTTCCGATGTGGCTCAGCCATGGCGGCAAGCCCTTATCGCACTGCTTGTGCTTGCGGTTTGGATGATATTTCTCTATCGCGATACCGGCGGCGCCATGGTCGAAATTTGGTCACGTTCGGACACCTTTACGCACGCCTTCCTGGTTCCTCCGATTGTTTTATGGCTCGTTTGGAGAAGGCGCCGGGTCATTGCAGTACAGACCCCCCAGCCGGCGATTAATGCCTTTGTTCTTATTGCTTGCGCTGCCTTTGTATGGCTTTTGGGTGAGTTGGCTGCCGTCAATTCAGTTACCCAGCTAGCTCTCGTGGCACTGCTGGTATTAACCGTACCTGCCATGCTGGGTTGGCCTGTAACTCGCGTGATTATTTTTCCATTAGGTTTTTTGTTTTTTGCCGTTCCTATTGGTGAATTTCTTATGCCTCAGCTTATGGAATGGACGGCAAATTTTACCGTGCTAGCCCTGCGTTTGAGCGGTATTCCAGTTTATCGTGAGGGACTACAGTTTGTAATTCCTTCTGGTAACTGGTCTGTGATTGAGGCGTGCAGTGGCGTGCGCTACCTGATCGCCTCGCTCACCGTTGGATCTCTCTTTGCCTACCTGAACTACCAGTCCAGCAAGCGTCGTATTTTGTTCGTGATCGTTTCGATTTTGGTGCCTATAGTTGCCAACTGGATGCGCGCCTATTTGATTGTCATGTTGGGGCACTTCTCCGGTAACAAACTCGCGGCCGGGGTGGATCACCTAGTTTACGGATGGTTATTTTTTGGTGTCGTCATTATTCTGATGTTCATCATTGGCGCTCGCTGGTCGGAACCCGAGAAAGTGCTCAGCCCGAGCGGCGCAGTCACCCCGGCACTGAAGCAGACGGTGTCCGCTGCCAGACTATGGAAAACCGCAATCTGGTTTGCGACACTGGTGACCTTGCCCCACCTCGTACTGTGGGCTATTGACCGTAGTGAAAGCGCCAAAGCGGTCTCCTTCGCCGCGCCAACAGCTTTAACCGCAAGCTGGCAAACCGTTCGTTGGAGTGGGGTTAGCTTCAATCCAGCTTTCCAGAATCCATCTGCAGAAATCAACCAAAGCTATGCTAGTCAAGACCGCGTTGTGGGACTGTATCTAGGCTATTACCGCCATCAGGACTACAGCCACAAATTAGTCAGTTCCAACAACGGGCTGGTTGTCAGCCAAGACCTCCAATGGGCTCCGGTGGTCAGCGGCAAGCGAGAGGTTGCTTTCGATGGAAAACCGGTTGTCGTGCGCACTTCAGAACTGCGTGGAGTGTCTCGTAATGATCAAGCCAATGAAGGCAACTTGGTGGTGTGGCAGGTATATTGGGTTAACGGCACTCTGACGGCCAGTGATTACCTTGCCAAGGCCTATGGAGCGTTCTACCGGTTGATCGGTCGTGGTGATGATTCTGCGGTCATTGTTGTCTATACCCCGAAAGACCACGCAGGCGACGCTGGGGCTGTCCTAGCGTCATTTTTGTTGACCAATTACGCGACCATCAATGAACTATTGCTGGCAACCCAGCATAACAAATGACTTGAGCCCCTTTAATTTTATGAATGCTATGGAGGTCTCTTAATGAGTGTAGTTGCTGTCATCGGTTTGGGTTATGTAGGTCTGCCCCTGGTGGTAGAGTTTGGAAAGCACTTTCGTACCATTGGGTTTGACATTGCCGCGTCCAAGGTGGAGTCATGCCTTAAAGGCGTTGATCCCTCCCGTGAACTGTCAGATAATGAAATGCGGTCTTCACCCCATGCGGTGTACACGGCAGATCCGAGTGTGCTGGCCGATGCAGACATCATCATCGTGGCGGTTCCCACCCCGGTAGACAACGCTCACATTCCTGATTTCCGTCCGCTTATTGGCGCGAGTACCAGTGTTGGTCGTCATATGAAAAAAGGCGCCATCGTAGTCTACGAATCCACGGTTTATCCGGGCGCTACGGAAGAGGTTTGTATTCCCGTGTTGGAGCGCGAATCTGGTTTGAAGTGGAAGCAAGAATTTTTCGTGGCTTATTCGCCTGAGCGAATCAACCCCGGCGACAAAGAGCACACACTCACCAAAATTCTCAAAATTGTCTCCGGCGATACTCCCGCCACGCTGGATAAAGTGGCCCAGCTCTACGAAGCAATTATTTTGCCTGGCGTCCATCGTGCGTCAAGTATCAAAGCCGCAGAGGCTGCAAAAGTAATCGAGAACACCCAGCGCGATCTGAATATTTCCCTGATGAATGAACTGTCCATCATTTTCGACAAGCTCGGAATCGACACCACGGAAGTGCTCGAAGCTGCGGGCACCAAATGGAATTTTCTTAAATTCAAACCAGGCTTGGTGGGCGGCCATTGCATCGGCGTTGACCCCTATTATTTGACGCACAAAGCCGAGATGCTGGGTTACAACCCGCAAGTTATTTTGGCAGGTCGCCGCATCAATGACGGCATGGGAAAGTTCATTGCCGAACAGACCATTAAGCACATGATTGCGATCGGCAGTTACATCAAAGGTGCCAAGGTCAACATCCTCGGACTCACCTTCAAAGAAAATTGTGGTGACCTGCGAAACTCCAAAGTGATCGACATCATCAACGAGCTCAAGTCGTATGGCGTCGACGTGTTTGTCACCGATCCAAGGGCGGAGTCGGACGACGCCATGCATGAATATGGTGTCCCTCTTTTGACGTGGTCAGACCTGCCCCGCGCCGACGCTATTGTGGCTGCCGTCGCGCATCATGAATTCACCACGTTGACTGTGGAGGATTTTGGAAAAAAACTGGTGAAGGGAGGGGCCTTTATTGACGTCAAGGCCGCTTTCGACCGCAGCGCTATCGAAGAGGCTGGCTACAAACTCTGGCGTCTGTAATGGTGACACGCGATTTCCAAAGGCAGTCTGTGCACAGTGACAAACGCCCCCTTGTGCTTCATGTGATGTACCGTTTTGACACCGGTGGATTGGAAAATGGCATTGTCAACCTCATCAACCACATGCCCTCCGACGTCTATCGCCATGCTGTTCTGGCCTTGACCGAGGTGACGGAGTTTCGGCAGCGCATCCAGCGCAACGACGTTGAGTTCATCTCTTTGCGAAAGCCGCCTGGGCAAGGCGTTTGGCAGTATCTCAAACTATTTAATATTTTTCGTCATTTGCGCCCCGACATTGTGCACAGCCGCAACCTTGCCGCGCTGGAAGTGCAGGCCCCCGCCTGGGCGGCCGGTGTACCGGTTCGCATTCATGGTGAACACGGGCGGGACATAGGCGATATAGATGGCAATAACATTACCCATCAGCGGGTACGTCGTTTCTACAAGCCCGTGGTGCAACACTACACGGCCTTGTCGCGTGATCTGGCTGACTATCTAGTGGAGAAGGTGCGTGTTCCGCAAGAACGCATCACTCAAGCTTACAACGGTGTTGATACCGAACGCTTTTGCCCCGCGCCCGATGGGACGCAGCGTATCGAAGGTTGCCCGTTTGATCCGGCGCAGCACTGGCTGGTGGGTACCGTGGGTCGAATGCAAGCCGTCAAAGACCAAGTCATGCTGGCGCATTCTTTTGTGCAAGCTCTCGCTCAGGCCCCTTTTCTTCAACAACGCATGCGATTGATCCTGGTTGGGGAGGGACCTTTGCGCGCGCAGGCTCAAGCTGTGCTCGAAGCCGCAGGCGTGGCCCGTTTGGCTTGGTTGCCCGGTGAGCGAGCCGACGTCGCCGACATCATGCGTGGTCTGCACGCATTTGCGTTGCCCTCACTGTCCGAGGGGATCTCCAACTCCATTTTGGAAGCCATGGCCAGTAGCCTGCCGGTAGTTGCCACCGCCGTGGGTGGCAATGCCGACCTGGTGTTACAGGGGCATACCGGTCACATTGTTCCCTCTGCCAATCCGCAGGCGATGGCGCTTCGCCTGGTACAACTCTTCTCCAACCCGGAGCGAGCCAAGAGCATGGGCCACGCAGGACGCCAGCGGGTCCTTGCCGCGTTCAGCATGCAGGCGATGGTAGCCACTTACCAATCTGTATACGACCAGCAGTTGCGCCGTGCACGGTCCCTCCAACAACATCACTAGACATCATGTGTGGCATTACCGGCATTTTTGACACCCGCGGCAACTGCGAGATCAGTCTCGCCATACTCCGGCGGATGAACGACTCCCAGCTGCACCGCGGTCCCGACGAAGGTCGTCTGCACAACGAACCCGGCGTAGGCATGGGTCATCGGCGCCTGTCCATCATCGACATCGCCACAGGCCAGCAGCCGTTGTTCAATGAAGACGGTTCTGTGGTGGTGGTCTTCAACGGCGAAATCTACAACTACCAGCAGCTCATTCCTGAATTGCAAGCACTCGGTCATGTGTTTCACACCAAAAGCGATACCGAAGTTATCGTCCACGCCTGGGAATCCTGGGGTGCCAATTGCGTCAAGCGCTTTCGCGGCATGTTTGCCTTTGCCCTGTGGGACCGCAACCAGCAAATCTTCTTCATGGCGCGCGACCGCCTGGGTGTCAAACCCTTGTACTACGCGCTGCTTGATGATGGCATCCTGCTTTTCGGATCCGAGCTCAAGTCCATCTTGGCTCACGGTGGCTTGCATCGCGACATCGACCCTCTGGCCGTGGAAGAGTATTTTGCACTGGGCTATGTGGCCGAACCTCGCACCATCTTCAAACAGGCCCGCAAGCTATCCCCTGCCCACACGCTCACGATCCGGCGCGGCCAGCCGGTGGGAGAGCCGGTTGAGTACTGGGATGTGCGCTTCACGCTGGACAACCTCATTACCTATGCCGATGCCCAAACCGAACTAATCCACCGCTTACAAGAAACTATTCGGCTGCGCATGATCGCCGATGTGCCCCTCGGCGCTTTCCTGTCTGGGGGCGTCGACAGCAGCGCTGTGGTTGCGCTCATGGCAGGCTCCTCGCCCGAACCGGTCACCACCTGTTCAATTGGATTTGATGACCCTGCTTTCAACGAGACTGAGTTCGCGCAAAAGGTGGCCGACCGGTACCAAACTAACCACCGTGTTGAAACCGTCAAGAGCGATGACTTCGACCTCATCGACACATTGGCGAGTCTTTATGATGAACCTTATGCCGACAGTTCAGCCATTCCCACTTACAGGGTTTGCCAATTAGCGCGAAAACACGTTACGGTTGCTCTTTCCGGCGATGGCGGCGATGAGACTTTTGGTGGTTACCGTCGCTATCGTACGCATTTGCTGGAAGAAAAGTTGCGCTCGACGTTGCCGCTTGGATTGCGACGTTTCGTCTTTGGTGCGCTGGGGCGCTGGTATCCAAAGGCCGATTGGGCTCCTCGTGTGTTTCGTGCGAAAACCACTTTTGAAGCGCAAGCACGTGACTCGGTCGAGGCGTATTTTCATACCATGTCGTTGATTCGTCAGCCTATGCGCAGTCGGCTTTTCAGCGAATCATTCAAGTCGGAGCTTGGTGGATACAGCGCCCTGGAGGTATTTCGTCGGCACGCCAACCGCGCCGGTACTGCCGATCCGCTCGCGCTAATCCAATACATTGATCTAAAAACTTATCTGGTCGGTGATATCAACACCAAAGTTGATCGTGCCAGCATGGCGCATTCACTAGAGGTGCGCGAGCCGCTGATGGACCATGAACTGGTGGAGTGGCTGGCAACGCTGCCATCCGCATTCAAGATCCGCGGTGCTGAAGGCAAGCATCTCTTCAAGAAGTCCATGGAGCCCGGCTTGCCACAAGATGTACTGTACCGACCCAAGATGGGATTTGCGGTTCCGTTGGCACAGTGGTTGCGTGGTCCGCTACGCGGGAGGGTGCGGGCGACACTGCTGGGCAGTCAGATGGCTGATTCAGGATGCTTCAATTTAGCCACGATCCGCCAGCTTGTTGATCAGCATGAGTTAGGCACACATGACCACAGTACGCCGATCTGGACGCTGCTGATGTATGACGCCTTTTTGCGCAATGTCATGAACAAATTTTAATGGCGGCAAAAACCGTACTGCACACATGAAAATTCTTTACCATCATCGCACCGCCTCTCGCGACGGGCAGTCCACGCACATCGAAGAAATGATTGGTGGACTCAGGGCCGGCGGCCACAGAGTCAGGGAGTGCGCACCCTGCGTGGAGGGTAATAGTTTCTCTGGAGGAAGTGCTGGGTGGGTAGGACAACTCAAAGCATTGTTGCCCCAGTTGGTATACGAACTCGCGGAACTGGCCTATTCGTTGGTTGCCTACAGGCGACTTGTTCGGAACATACGTGAATTTCAACCAGACGGTATCTACGAACGCTACAACCTGTATTTGTTGGCCGGAGTATGGGTTAAAAAAATGTCTGGTTTGCCATTAATCCTCGAGGTGAATGCGCCCATGGCAATTGAGCGTCGTCGGTATGGAGGTCTCGCGTGGCCAAGGCTCGCGGACTGGGCAGAGCTGTACGTCTGGAAGAATGCCGATGTCGTCCTGGCCGTGACTCAGGTCCTTGCAGACCATATGGTGTCAAGGGGGGTGAACTCCACTCGGATTCGGATCATTCCCAACGCTATCAATGAAAGGCATTACGCTGAACTTCCGTCCTGTGCTCAAGCAAAGGCCGTACTCGGGTTGACGGGGCGTGTCGTCGTAGGTTTTACCGGTTTTGTTCGCGAGTGGGACCGGCTCGACCGAGTCGTAAAGTGGATAGCACTCCGGGCGGCCGATCAAAATGTTCATTTGCTTGTGATCGGCGATGGGCCCGCACGCGCTGAAGTGGAACAGTGCGCGGCCAGCTTGGGCGTTGCGGATCGCCTCACGTTTACGGGTGTAGTCAATCGTGAGCAAGTTCCTTCATTGTCTATGGCTTTTGATATTGCCGTGCAGACTGCTTTGGTTCCTTACGCGTCGCCCCTTTGCCTGTTCGAGTATTTGGCACTTTCCAAAGCCATCGTTGCGCCAGATCAGCCGAACCATCACGAAATTCTTACCCATGGTGTAGATGCCTTCCTGTATGACCCTGAGGATCCAGAAGGAATCGAGAAAGCGCTCGATACGCTTTCCAGGAGTCTGGACTTGCGTGACCAGGTGGGTGCTGCGGCGGGTGAGGTCATCGCACGTAAACAACTTACTTGGCGACAGCATGCTGAAAAGGTGGCTGGCTTGTTTCTGGAAATCAGAAAAGCCGATTCTCCCGGTGTGAGCCAATTCGGCTCAGCTGGGTAGTGAACGAAGGAGATGATGTGAAGATCGAAATTATCTGTTTACTGACTTTTTCGACGCGCTGTCAAAGCAGAACCGAAGCCCGGGTCGGTCTGATCAGTGGCGTCGCAGCTGAGGTACTGGAGTCAGTCCATGCGTGACGTGGTGCTCGCCCCTATCATCGTCGCCCTGGCCGTCTATGGCCTGCTGCATCCCTGGGTGGGTGTTATGGGCTGGACATGGCTCAGTATCATGAATCCGCACGCCTACAGCTGGCACTTGAATAGCATGCCGGTGGCCGCAGCCGTCGCTGGTGCTACCCTGCTGGGGGTCCTACTCACCCGGGATCGGCGCCAGTTTTTTGTGACCCGCGAAAGTGCCGTTCTGATGCTTTTCATGCTGTGGATGTGCATCACCTTGCCGTTTTCTTATTATTTTGATGAGAGTTTTTATTTGTGGAATCGGGTGATGAAAATAGATTTAATGGTGCTCGTCGCCATGGTAGTACTTTATTCAAGAAAGCACATCACGATGTTGGCATGGGTGTTGGCAGGTTCCCTCGGATTTTACGGGGTGAAGGGGGGCATGTTCACGCTTGCCACAGGGGGGGGCAGCATGGTTTGGGGGCCAGCAGGAAGTTACATTGGCGGCAACAATGAGGTTGCCCTGGCGCTGGTGATGATCATTCCCTTGATGCGGTTTTTGCAGCTTATAACCGAGTCGGTATGGATCAAGCGGGGGCTGGTGGTGGCCATGCTGTTGTGTGCTACGGCCGCACTCGGCAGCCAGTCGAGGGGCGCTTTTCTTGCGATTGCCGCCATGGTGAGCGTATTGTTGTGGCGGAGTGATAAGAAAATTGTTGTCGCTGGCTTGCTGGTGGTTGCCGGTGTGGCCTTGTTGTCATTCATGCCAGAGCAATGGTGGACGCGCATGGAAACGATCAGCACGTATGAACATGATGCATCCGCTACCGGTCGCCTCAACGCGTGGTGGATGGCCTGGAACCTGGCCAAGGCTAACTTTTTTGGCGGCGGATTCATGATCTACACGCCAGACCTGTTTGCCAGATATGCTCCTGACCCGCTGGATGTTCACGCTGCCCACAGCATCTACTTCATGGTGCTGGGCGAACATGGTTTTGTGGGGCTGTTCCTGTTTTTATTATTATGGTTTTTCGTCTGGCGATCTGCTGGGCGTTTGCGTATCCAGGGGCAACAGTTAGCGCAAACCCAGTGGCTGTCGCACTTGGGGGCCATGTGCCAGGTCAGTCTGGCCGGCTATGCCGTGGGGGGCGCGTTTCTTAGTTTGTCATATTACGACCTGCCATATAACATCCTCATACTTGTGGTGCTGGGCTGCCGCTGGATGGATTGCAAGGAGTGGGTCACGGAGGTGGCGGAAGTTGCGCTGAAGCAAGCCGCTTTGGCGGCAAAGCATCGCAACCGATTCCGGTCTGATGCTGCTTAAGGCCCTGCTTCATTGGGCATCGCCCCCCGGCGTCCGTGCCCACTTGTCGGTGCTGATTTATCACCGGGTGTTGCCTGAGTCCGACGAATTGTTCCCGGATGAAATGCACGCCCGTCGGTTTGATGGGTTGTGTGACTGGATGGTCTCTGGGTTCAACGTGCTGCCGCTGGACGAAGCGCTGCTGCGTTTGACGGCTGGCACTCTGCCTGCCCGGGCCGCCTGCATCACGTTTGATGACGGTTATGCCGACAATTACCATGTTGCTCTGCCTATCCTGCAGAGGCATGGTCTGACGGCCACTTTTTTCATCGCCAGCGGCTTTTTAAACGGTGGCCGCATGTGGAATGACACCATCATTGAGTCCATACGTTCCAGTACCCTGCCGGTGCTGGACCTGTCCTCACTGGGTTTGGGTCGTTATGTTCTCAGCTCCATCGACGACAGGCGGGCCGCGATTGGCTCCCTGATAGATATTGTTAAGTACTGGCCGGTTGAGGATCGGATCGCCCTTACCGAACGGATGGCCTATCTGGCCCGGGTGCAGCCTCCCCATGATCTGATGATGACTTCACAAGAAGTCAAGGCCTTGCGCCACGCAGGCATGCAGATTGGAGCCCACACCGTGTCCCACCCCATTCTGGCCCGGCTCACCGATGAGCAGGCCCGCGAAGAAATCCGGGGCAGCAAACATTTTCTGGAACAGATGCTCGGCGAGCGGGTGGGCCTGTTCGCCTATCCCAATGGCAAGCCGGGTGAAGACTATACGCCGCAAACTGTGGACGTGGTGCGCAGCCTTGGTTTTGACGCCGCCGTCAGCACCCGGTGGGGAGCCTCAGGCATTGGGGATGACCTGTTCCAAATCCGACGCTTTACGCCTTGGGATCAGACCAGGCTGCGTTTTGGAGCGCGCATGCTGGCCAATTTGCGCAGCGCTTGAATTATTTGGCGACCAAACTGAATCGGGGTGCCTTGGCGGCAAGCCACTGCTCCAGCATCATCAAGATCCACACCATCTCGCCGTAGTAACCCGGATGCTCGGGCAACCTCTGAGTCAGAAGGGATTGTACAAAATTGGCGCGTACCACGCCACGTGCGGCCAGGCTGTAAAGTGAGTCGGCGGCGAGGGTTTTGAGCGCGGGGTGGGTGTTGGCCCACACCCCAAACGGCAAGCCAAACCCCTGCTTCTTTTTGGTGATGATCTCGTCTGGCAGAAATCCGCGCAGCGCCTCTTTGAAGAACCAGCGCAGCTTCAGTCCCCTGAGCTTGTAGGCGGTGGGTAGTTTTTGAGAGAAAGCCAGCAATCGGTCGTCCAGCAGCGGAAAGCCCACCCCCACGCCTGCCATCTCGGTGGTCCCCATCACCTTGGGCAGGTCGCAGTCAGCCAGCGTGTAGCGCCAGTCGAATGCCAGCATGCGATTGACCAGACTGCCGGTGCGGGCCTGGACCCAGACACCGCGTTGTTGCTGGGCAGGATCCTGCTGGTTCACCTGCGCGAGCAGCTCTGGTGTCAGCACATCCTGAACGCCGAGGCGCGACAGCAGGTTGTAGGTCATGAGTCGGTCCGGCATCGGAATTCTGGCCTGGTTCACATAGCTCGCCGCTTTGCGTACCAGCGGAATCTGATTCATTTTCGAGGGCCTGCACATAGGTTCCAGTAGCCCGGCGCGTAGCGCAGCTGGTATGCCGTCGTACCAGCCAAACACTTTCTGTTTGGCGTAGCGGGTGTTGCCACCAAACAGTTCGTCACCGCCGTCTCCTGCCAGTAGCTTGCTAACGCCGTCCTCGCGCGCCATCTTCGCGCAGTAGTAGGCCGGCAGGGCGGACGAGTTACCAAACGGTTGGTCGTAATGCGCTGCCACGGCAGGGATACTACGCACCAAGTCGTCGGGCGTCACGTAGTACTCGTGGTGTTCGGTCTTAAAGTGTCTGGCCGCGAGGCGGGCGAACTCCATCTCGTCATATCCCGGCGCATCAAAGCCGATCGAGTAGGTGGAGACGGCGTTGCCACTTGCCAGCGCTGCCATGCCTGCCACGGTGGAGCTGTCGGTGCCGCCGCTCAAAAAGCAGGCCGGCTTGGTGCCATCAAGTTGTGTGGCCACCGCGCTACGCAACAGTTGCCTGAACTCATCTTTCAGTGCGTTGAACGAAGAACCCCGCTGCTCCTCAAAAGCCGGTACCCAATACGGTGCCACCGTGAGCTGACCATTTTCAAACAATACATAGTGTCCCGGCGGCAGTCGGTAGATGCCCTTGTAAATGGTACGCGGTGACGGTATGACGTGAAAATACAGGTAGTCAAAAATTGCCTGCGGGTCAATGGCGGTGTCGGCATCTGCCAGCAGGTCCGCGCGAGGTGCAGTGCGTAGCTTTCCATTCACCACACGGTAGCATAAGGTCTGGATGGCAAATCGGTCCACGGCAGCAAAACTGCGGACACCGGGCCCGCACAGACCCACAGCAAAGTCTCCGCTTACGCCGCTCGCCGCTTGCGGTCCCTGGTTGGTTACGGCCTCGCACCACGCAACCAGCGCGCCTTTTGCTTGGGCTAGGCGTGCCAGCCGTGGATCTGAAAACTGGGGCGAACCCAGTGCCAACGATAAGTCTTGATCGTGCATGAGCATTGTTGTTGAAAAGAAAAATGGTAGACGCTACTTGAGACTTTGCAGCGCACCGGGTTGGCGCGCCATAATATTGAGTCGCATCGTTTTGCGAGGATGAAAATATTCGTGATCGGGCATCAGGCTCTGACCATTCGCTACACCGGCGTCGATAGCGCGGCCCATCAATTTGGAATTGCGCTTTAACCGGTAATCTTGACGCGCAGCCAATTCGAACTCATCCCAGTCCGCCGTCAAATTATTGCGATAGTCGCCGGGGCCGGCCGAGTCGAGCTTTCCTTGCCCCACCAGCAGGTTGTTGATCGCTTTCACAATCACGTTGCCCGGCTTGACGCGCAGAAATACGCCGCCCTGGGGCCGGTCGTCCACCAAGGTGTTATTGACCAGATACAGCTCGTTCCTTGGCCACGTGTAGCCCTCGGCGCCATACGAGATCAGGTGCGGGTTCTCCGTTTGCGAGCCCTGCTGGATGATGTTGCCAATGACGTAGGCTATGCCTCCATTTGGAAACTCCAGCTCGTAACTGGCGTGACCGCCTGACTCGTCAGTCAACCGGTTGTAAAAAATATGGTTAACTGCCGCCCGAGTCTTCAGCAGATGTCCAGCTCGGGCATGATGAAAATAACTGCCAGTTACGGACAGCTGCGCAATCGCGCCGACGTAGAGATTGTGCGTTTGTCCATCCCCATAGCCGTTATGAGCAAACTCACTATTCTCTATCTTGAGAATCAGTTCAGGATTGTTGCTGGTTAGGATTCCGTTTTCATTGTTCAGAAAGTTGCAATCGCGCACGGTCAGTGAACCTTTTTCAAACCTGATACCCGCTCCGTTATGGTCTGGAACCGTCGCAGCAGAAAATTCAAAGCCTTCTACGGTGATCCTCTCTGCGCGTACAACCCAGGTGCCTTTGCCTTCTGCCGCGGAACCGTTCGCGATCAGACGTGCCCTGCCACCGACGGCACGCACGCTCAAATTGTTTTGAGTCCATACGGCCACATCAGCAACATAGTCCCCGGCATCCACCTCCACGGTGTCACCGTCCTTTGCGCGCCTGGCTGCCTCGGCAATGGTTTTTATAGGGCGGTTAGCCCCAACGCGAATGACCAGCGGGATATGCGCTACGTCCTCCACCGGCGCGACGGCCTGAGCGGCATTAGCCAGTAGCACCGGTGCCACGCCTGCTACGAAGAGCAGACCCATTAGAAGAAGCTTGTTTGCTTGCTGAACTAACACGGGATTTCCTTTGTCCTGGATGGGCTTATCTTGTTCTAATGAGCACACAGCGCTCAACTGCAGTGCAAGGTAATTCATCAATCGGACTGGCCGATTGACGTTTCGCAAAAAAACAGCGCTTACCACTTGGCTCGAGAAGCTATTGACGCCGCTCCAGGTTATTCCCTGAAGTACTGCGGACTAATTTTTTGCCGGATGCCATCCACTTGACACAAATCAACTGACGTTCTTGTTCACGCGGCTTAATGCGTCGGTGCAGTTATTTTTTACCGATGAATATTGACGAACGAGCAGACCCTCGACAGGGTTGGGCGCAATGCTCGCGGTGTCCACTATTACTGAATAAGGCTCGTGAATAAATTTTATGAAAGTCCTATTCCTGACGATGTGGTATCCCAATGCGCAGAACCCGGTGTCCGGCACTTTCGTGCATGAACAGGCCGAGGCTTTGCGCAACGAGGGGTGCGACGTCCGAGTGGTGCAGCCGCTGCCCCTGGCCCCCTTTCCCGTCACCTTATTCAAGAAAACTTACCGGGACTTAGCCGTTGTGCCGGACGAGGAATCCTATGCGGGCCACCCCGTGTATCACCCCCGTTATCTAAGCTTGCCCGGACACCGTCTGTATGAGCGGGTTGGCGACTGGATGTATCGCGCGATCCGAAGCCGGCTCGAGTCTCTCTATCGGGAGTGGCCATTTGAGATCATCCATGCCCATGCCACCTATCCCTGTGGCTATGCGGCTAATCGCTGTCGTGATGAGCTTTTCCCCAGGGTCACGGTCATGCACACCATTCACCGCACCTGCATCATTGATGCACCCCGATACAACCGAGCCTGCTTTGAAAAAGTCCGGGCCGGACTGGAAAGCGCTGATTTCAATGCCTTCGTGAGCGGCGAAGGAATGCGGCTCGGTCTTGAATACACCGAGGGCCGAATTGCCGCACGCAGTCAGTACATCACCAACGGGGTCAATGCTGAAAAGTTTTCACTGAGCGATGCCGAGTTGCAAGAAGTGCATGACCTCAAGAATGTCTATGCGAATACCTGGAACCTGGTTTTTGTGGGTTACCTGAAGGAAGTCAAAGGCATCAGGGAGTTGCTGGAAGCGATCAAGAATCTGGTGGCGAATGGTCAGCGTAACCTTCGTCTGTTTCTGATCGGAGACAACCAGTTGGGCTCCTACGTCGATGACTATCTGAAGTCGAATGGTATGGAAGATGTTGTGGTGAAAGTTGGCGCGGTGCCGCACCAAAGAGTGAAGGTATGGATGCGTTTTGCAAGCGCTTTCATCTTGCCATCGCATTCGGAGGGAACCCCCACTGTACTGTTCGAAGCGCTGTTTGTCGGCGCTCCGAGTATTTTTACCCATGTGGGCGGCGTTGGTGATATTGTGACCAACGGCCAGGAGGCGCTGTTGATACCGCCACGCTCGGTGCCCGCCATCGAGCAAGCCATTTCAACGCTGATCGACGATCCGCGCCTGTGCCAGCAACTTGCTGCGCGTGGCCACGAACTTATCAAAAATCAATTCACCTGGACCCTCAATGCGCGGACTCACTTTAATTTGTACCAGCAGCTGATTGGCTGTAGCGCCGGCAAACGAGAAAACCTGGAGTCGGTATGAAACGAATTTTGATGGTTGCTTACCATTTTCCGCCGCTGGCTGGCAGCAGTGGCATCCAGCGCACATTGCGTTTTGTGCAGCATTTGCCATCGCTAGGCTGGCAGCCTATGGTACTGAGCACACACCCTCGTGCCTATGAAAATACCAGTGCCGATCTGCTGGCCGATGTGCCTGCCGGTACTGTTGTGCGCCGGGCTTTTGCCATGGACACGGCCCGCCACCTCCAGGTTGCCGGGCACTATTTGGGCTGGATGGCCCGACCCGACCGCTGGATCAGTTGGAGGTTTTCTGCCATCCGCGAGGGACGCAAGCTGATCGCAGAGTTTAAGCCGGACGTGATCTGGTCGACTTATCCCATCGCCACCGCGCATGTGATCGCCTCAATCCTGCACCGCCAGACCGGCATTCCCTGGATTGCAGATTTTCGCGATCCCATGGCGCAAGAAGATTACCCGGTCGATCTGCGTACCAAGAAGAGTTATCTGGCGATAGAGGCAGATGCAGCGGCAAATGCGCGCTACTGTGTGTTTACCACGCCGGGTGCGGCGCGCATGTACCAACAGCGCTACCCGGCCGCCGCTCGCCGCATGGTCGTGCTGGAAAACGGTTATGACGAAGAAAGCTTTTCATCGGCAGCGCTACAGCCCGCGGGTGCCCGCGAACTGCGGCCTGGCCCACGCCCGCTTCTTATGCTGCACAGTGGCATCGTTTACCCTTCGGAGCGTGATCCGACCCAACTGTTCATGGCGCTTGGCCGCTTGAAAAACGAGGGCGCGCTAGGTCCGGATGACCTGCGCATCCGGTTTCGCGCAGCTGTTCATGATGAGCTGCTGAAAAAGTTGGCGAAAACCCACGGCGCCCAGGACTTCATCGAGCTGTGCCCGTCAATACCTTATCGCGAGGCGCTGGCGGAAATGCTGGCGGTCGATGCCCTGGTGGTCATGCAGGCCGGCAACTGCAATGCCCAGATTCCGGCCAAGATCTACGAATACCTGAGGGCCGGAAAACCCATTCTTGGGCTGACCGATCCCGAAGGTGACACCGCAGCTGTCCTACGACAGTCGGGGTTGAGCGATGGGGCCCGTCTTGATTCAGTCGATGAAATCGCCCGGGTGTTACCTGCGCTGGTGCGTGACTGGCGGGAGGGCAAGGCGCTGCTGCCGCAAGCCTTGGCAGTGCAACAGGCATCCCGGAGGGGGCGGTCACAGGCTTTGGTGGCTCTCCTGGAACAAGCTATTGCTGTACCAGCGGCTTCTGCCGGCACACGCTGAACGCCATGTCCACTCGAAAGTCGCTGCTCTTTTCTTTTATGGATCGCTATGCGGGGTTGGCGATCTCGGTGGTGTCGTCCATGGTGATCGCCAGACTGCTGACGCCTGCAGAGATAGGGGTTTTTTCAGTCACCATGGTGCTGCTGATGTTTGTGGCCACGGTCCGGGATATGGGTGCGGGCCAGTATCTGGTACAAGAGAAAGACCTCACTATTGAACGTATTCGGGCCGTATGGACCGTCCAGTTGGGTCTAGGCCTTGGGCTCGCGTGTGTGGTGTTGCTGGCCAGCTATCCTGTCGCGGTGTTTTACAAGGAGCCCCGCATGCGCGACATCATGCTGGTGGTTGCTTTGAACTACGTCATCAATCCCTTCGGCTCGCTCACGCACGCATGGCTGATGCGGGAAATGCGCTTCCAAAGCTCTGCTTTGATACGCGTTTCAGGCGGCCTCTGCGGCGCACTGGTTGGGACCTGGATGGCCTGGAAAAACTATGGTCCCATCAGTCTGGCTTTTGGTTCACTGGCTTCTACAGCGGTTGGCGCCATGATGGCGATTTACTTCCGGCCAAAGTTTTTCCCGTGGCTGCCGGGGGTGGGCGAAATCAAACATGTGTTGGCGTTTGGCTCACAACTTACTGTCAGCTCCATCGTTGACATCATGTCGAACGGTGCGCCGGAGCTCATGCTGGGAAGGCTGCAAGGCCTAACTGCGACCGGCCTGTATTCGCGCTCTAATGGTCTGGTGCAGATGTTTCACAGACTTTTCGTGGATGCCGTGGGCGCCGTGTGCCTGCCCTGGTTTGCAAAGATATCGCGTGGACGCGGGAGTTTTGTTGGCCCCTTTCTCAAAGCCACGTCCTATGTCACGGCATTTGGCTGGTCTTTTTGTCTTGCTGTCATTTGTCTGGCGCATCCGATAGTGCGGGCCTTGTACGGTAGCCAGTGGGACCAGTCCGTTGATCTGGCGCGTTTGCTAGCCGTTGCCATGATTTTCAGCGTGCCCGCCTCTTTGTGCCAGACCGCGCTGTTGTCGTCGAGCGCGGTCACCACCATCGCCCGTGTCACCGTTTTCAGTGCACTCCAGAGCGTGGTGTTGGTGGCGCTTGGCGCCTCGCAAGGACTAATGGCGCTGGGTCTTGCCATGATCGCGTCAGCGGCGGTGAGCGCCGCCCTCTGGCTGCGGGCAACGTCCAGGCACATCGGCCTGCCGCTGCGCGGGTTGTTGCGAACATTGCACCAGAGCGCGCTGGTGGCTTTGCTGTCGGCGGTCGGACCGGCGCTTGCCTTATGGCTGTACGGTCCCTATCCAGTCAGCTTTGTGATGCCACTCGTGTTGGGCGGTGCAGGCGGTTTGACCGGTTTTTTGGTGGGTGTCATTGTTGTTCAGCATCCGCTGCAGGAGGAACTATTGGTGATCTGGTCAAAGCTAAAGCAGCCAGCAGTCTGAGGCGCGTGCGCCACGGTTTAAGGGCAGGTCGCGCAAACTTCCTGCAACACGCAGATCAGCTTGGCCGCCTGTGCTTGCATCGAATATGTTTTCGTAACCGAGGCGCGGGCGGCCAGGCCCATTTCTCGCCGACGTGCAGGATCGCGCAAAAAGAACAGGCAAGCCTCCCAGTCGCGCGTCGAACGGGCGAAGAAGCCATTGACGCCATGCTCGATCACGGTCTCGTAAGAGGGGATGGGTGTGGCGATGACCGGCAGCCCCATCGACATCTTCATGGTCAGCCGGTTCTCCGACTTGACCTGCCAGGTGGGCGGCACGTTAGCGCCGGATTCGGCGACGACTGTCTCGACAGGAATGACGGCAATGTCAGCTTGCATCATCTCGCGGTATACGCCCTCTGGATCCCACGGCACGCATTCAATGCGGCGATCGAGCAGGAAGCGCAGGTGCTCAAGGCGTTCCGCGGGCGACTGCGCGGCCCATGTCCAGCGCATCTCGCGCCATTTTCGAAGTCCGGAGGCGTAGCGGCCCACGATGCGAACCTTCAGCCACGCCGGCGGATGACCCAGCACCGGCAGCCGCTCAAGGCTGGCCGAGGTCACCAGCACGGCCTTTAGCGGGCAGTGTCGCGCGCCTGTTGCCGAGCCCCAGTCGTCCTTGCCGGCAGCCGGATGCTCAATGCCGTCATGTACGACATGAATGCGCGGCATTAGCCTCGGCGGATAGAGCGATCGCAGGTACTCGGTTACGACAACCGTGGCGTCGGTCGCTTCCACCATGGGCACGTCTACCAGGTCGCAGACGACATAAACCGTACGCACACCAGCCGCCTTCAGTTGCTGCGCCAGCGCCACGGCACCGGGACCGCGGACCTTCTGCAGCATCACCACCTCGCAACCCGCATTGATCGCCCGCGCCGCCACGGCAGTGAGGTCAGGCGTTTCGCTCGGCTGAGGCGGTTCAAACAGGACGCGAGGCTGTAGTCCAGCGGACAAAAAGAAAGGCAGCATGTTGAGCACCGCGATACGGGTGCTGGGGATCGGCTGTGTCGAACTGGAGCACAGTACCAAGCCGACACTCCGCACGGTCATGGCACCAGTTCAGCCCGCAGGCATATCTGGTAGGCAAGAAACTCGCGCACCGGCGCCCATCGATGCACCGTCGCGGGCAGACGGTTCAGAAGCCGGTTCATGGCGCCTCCGCCACGATCTCCCCAACGCAGCGCCATGCTCATGGCACAGACCTGCAGCTTACTTTCGGAGAGCAGGCGATGCGCATCGGATACGGTAAACCACCGCAGATGGGTGCGGTCGAAGATGCCGCGGTCGCGCTGCGGAAAGCGCCCGCCCAGGAAGATGGATCTCAACGCCGAGAGGTGCCGGATGTTGGGCAGGCTGACCACCACACAGCCGCCGGGCTGCAGATGCTGGCGCGCTTGCAGCAAACAGCGCTGTGGCTCGACCAGGTGTTCCAGTACGTCGGCGAAGACAATGCAGTCGAAGGTACGCCCGGCGAACGCCTCGCGCCAGTCGAGTAGATTGAGATCGGCGGTGACTACGTGATCAAGATGTTCGGCTGCCTCAAGCGCGAAATGGGGGTCAAACTCGATTCCGCACACGCTGCGTCCAGGTTCCGTTGCCTTCAAGCTGCGACCGAGCGTGCCGTTGCTGCAGCCTACATCAAGGATGTGACGCGCGCCAGGCGGCACCATCTCAAATACGTCCGGGCGCGGTGTTGTGTAGGCGGCGTCGCGCTGGGCGTGTAGCTCCGCGCGGTTTCCAGGATTGAATGACATGGACCGGCACCTCTGAAAAAGATGGGACACTGAACGGAACGCCTCAGAAAAAATATTTGTGGTCATCGCAACGATGGAATTCAAGACGGTGTGACTTTGTCCCTGAAACAAAAGATGCTTTCACCATTCAGTAAATAATCAAAGTGGTATTGGCTCAGGCATTTAAAAAAACTGCGACTTGTGCCTTGCCACGGCAGCAACCAGTCATCCAGTTCCAGGGTAATGAGATGACTGCGATTGACCCAGTCAGTGTTGTTAGAAAACAGGTGCTTTTGCGATCCTTCAATATCTACTTTGACAATCAGGGGCTCGTCAACACCTGCCAAGTGGCATATTTCATTTATCGTATAGCAGCGAATCGTGTTGGACGTATCAGCTTGATTGCTTAGTTGAACACGATATGAGCTGGGGCCGGCCTCGGGATTGACGATCTTCAGATAACCAGCTTCGTTCCATATTCCCCCATCCAGGATGACAACCCGCTCTTGAAAACTTGCAACATTGAGCCTGAGCATTTCAAGATTATCTTGATCCGGCTCCACAACAAATATTATTGCTTGCGGAAACTTGCTGGCGAACCAGATAACCGATAGGCCAATATTTCCACCACAGTCAATGACAAGTGGCGTCCGTCCTGATGAAACGATTTCACGGTATTTCTCGTTCAGACGCTCTGCCTGTGGAAAATGGGAGAAGTCATACTGATTCATTACGAGACATTGCCAAAAAATGGCATGATCGCCAATGCAATCCCTGAGGTAGATTGGGCTGTCAAGGCTTGGTAATAAATACTTTTTTATCCGTTCTGATTGTTGCGGTAGCTGTCGCAAGCCCTCTATTTTGTAAAGCAGGCGCATGCCATTAATAACACCAAAGCGCCGAATGTAATTGGGTGATTTGGCTAATAAGTTGTAGATTTTGTTCATTGACGATGTCCCGCGTGGTGGATTTTACGGAGCTTGTTTAGCGTGGCACTACGCCGCATGACGCCGGGCCGTGTTCGCCACGAGCAACTCATGGCTGACCTTGCGGGCCAGCCTGGCATAGAGGCCGCTGCTATAGCGGACATATCCGATAAAGTGCAGGAATACCGTGGCTGGGGTGATGCGCGCCGGGTTGCAATAGCCTGGGTGCGGCAATATCCTGGCACCCGGTGAACTGCACACTAGCAGGTTGGACGTAAACTGCTCGGTGCCCCACGCCGACCACTTTGGACCAATTAAGTCCGCCATTCGCGCCGAGACCGCAAGCACCTGCGCAGCATTGATGCTGCCGGACGCAAAGCCGGCAAAACCGGCGCAACCTCGGGCGTAGCGGCAGCGGCCGGTAGTGTCGAAACGGTCAAGGCTGGCCTCGGCGAGCAATTGAGTATGGTCCTGCCCATCGAGATGGCGCTTAGCCCACACTGCCATTTCGACGCATGAAACGATGGACTGTTCGTCTTCAGTACCCAGGGTGAACGACACGCGGTCGCGAATGGCTTGGCGTACTGCAGACAGATCTTCTATCGCCACCGTGTCGGCGTCGAGTTGGATAACGTAGGCGTCTTGCGCATACTCGGAAATCGCGCTCAGCCTCTCCCAGCAACCGCCCTTCGGAATGCAGTCGCGGTGAAATTCCGCAGCCTCGCGGAATTCGATGTGCGGCACATGTCGGCGGAGTAGCGCACGATCGTCGGCGTCGAGTGTCGGATCGGCGACGAGCACCACCCTGGCTGGCAGCAGGAAGCGGGCGAACGACTTTAGTGCCAGCAGGTAGGGGAGAACGTCACGATGTTGCACCATTGACAGCGCGATAAAGTTCTCGCTGCCGGGCCGCAGCGGTCGTGTTTTTCGGATTGCGCGCACTTCCCAGTTGAAGCGCGCTCGGTGGAATCTCTCGACAATAGTCATATGTTCTTTCGCCCACACAAAATGGAACCGTTAGGAAGCGGCAAGCTCGACACTGTTGCTGTGTCGAACGTAGGATTCTGGAGTTGGGGTGTAGTTGACACAAGCATGCAGACTACTTGGTTAGTACCGCGGGTGCGCTATCAGCGGCCGGTGTGTTTGGGGAATCTGCGGGCTCATTCCACTTTCCGACGCTACGTAATCGGTCGCGCAATTCTGTTTGCGTCCATCCGAGGGCCATGGCTTTGTGTGCCCCGACAAGGGCCTTCTCGTAGTTTTTCAGATCTAAGTAGTGCAGCCCGATGTTGTAGTGAGTGAATGCGCTGTCTTTGGCATAGACAGTGGCAAATTCTAGCTGGGTGTTTGCATCCTGAATACGGCCCATGCTGTTGAGGTACGTTGAATAGATCATGCGTACAACGGCATCGTCAGGGCGGAAAATAATAGCCCTTTCAAACCAGCAGTCAATAGAGTGGGTTGAACCTTTGGGTTGAGGTGTTTTTTCTTTTATACCCAGCCGCATCATCGCGATGAGTGCACGGTGGTAGTTCGGAAGGGCCCTCAGCGTGTAATCAATGTCACCGCCAGGGGGGCCGAGCTTTGTGGGTAACAGTGCTTCAACGGCCGGCGTGAAATGGTTAATCAATACGATTTGGACTTTGTCCCGATCCGTACGGAAGTCGTAAGGACCATATTGCCCGACTGACGATAGGGTTCCACAAGACGACCCAATGGTTTCTGCGACCGCTGGTGAACTGGTGAAGAGTGCAATCAACAAGCCAGCCAGCAGGGAGATCAACCCTGTTCTGAGTTTAAAGTGCATCGGAATTGGCTCCGTCTGTTTGTCATGACTGTAGCTCGCGAGGGACAATCGGTGGCGTTTCTTGTATTTCATACTATGCTGCATTGACATCCCCTGGATGTGTGAATGTTATTTACAAATATAACGTTAGGCCTCCTTTAAAAAGTTTGGACGGGCACATTCAACGGTGCCCGGAATGCTAAATACGCAATCTTCGCGGGGGTAATCATTTCCATACGCTGAGTGCCAGCGCGGCGGGATATCCGATTCATGATCGATGCATCGGTATTTTGATTTCAGCTGTCAGCAGCCTGATACGCGTGACGATAGGCATCAGCGCTCTACCTAGCACCTCCTTGCTCAGACCGAAAATTCCACTGATGGTTTTTGGGTTGTAAGCGATGATTCCCCAACGTTCTCGCCGATGGCTCATCCAGGACTTCTTGTACGGATCATCCCCAATAAGGTAGTCCACCTCTACAACCTGATCCTTCTCAAGTGCATGCTCCATAAGCATTGCCGTTAACAATGTCCCGGGCGCGTAGGCCTTGAACTTTTCGTCGTAGGCAAGTTTGTAAATGTTAGCCTTGCCGTTCGCCACAATCCACAGTTGAGCCGCTATTGGCTCACCGTTGAGCCACGCCACGCCTAAACGTAACCAGTTTCGCTCAGCGCAAGTTCGCACCAAGCTGGGAATAAAAGTCGGGTAAGGTTCCGCCACTTTCCAACTCGATGCATAAACCCGCTCGTAGGCGGCCAAACCTCTGTCCAGGTTGAAATCACCAAGTACCAGTTCCAGCGTCCCACCCTCGGCCGCAAATTTCTTCGTCATTCGCTTGATGGTGCTACGAATCGTCCCTTCCCGATTTTTCAGGTAATTACTCCAATTTTCATTGGCATGAAGGTACCAGTTGCCGAAACAAAAAAATCTGAATGGTACTAATCCGCTCGCTCGAAGGGCTCCTATCAATGTGCGATAGCTCGTTGATTTGGGATTCATAGGCGAGAATCTCAACGACGCCAACGGAGCATGGGCATCCGTCACTGCTCTTATCAAAGGAATCATGTCGCGCACTTTGAGCCCCTTTTCAATCAGTGGCGCATAGATCGCGGTGTAATAGTTGCTAAGTGATTCCACATGCTGGCTCATAGCACTTTTTTTGGCGAGTACTGGTAACGCTGCCACAGGGTGGCCTCGTTTTCGTAAAACGTAGATGCGTACGCCATCATGGTCCGGATACACCGAATTTACAAAATTACGGTACCACGAAACACCGAATTCGACGTTCTCTTGTTCGCCTTTTTCAAATAATTGTCTGACATCAAGCGGAAATTCGTCCGGGTGGCGAAAAACACTAACACTCAAAATCTTATCGCTTTCTTCTGAGGGTCTGCAGTCAGTTATCAAAACTTGCTGGTCCAGCAATCGAGTGGGTTGCCGTGCCAGCCAGTCAAGCGTCAAATTTTCTGCCAATTTTCGAGACGCTGCGCTGGAGAAGGTGTGATCGATTCCATCCAAATCACAGCGGAACAGATTGCTACGCCCCAAAGAACTTTTCCAGGCAGAGTCGGCACCTGCATACTCGAGAAATTCCTTGGCAACGTAATCCTCGCTACTCAAGAGTAATAAAATTTGTCCAGAGAAGCTGTTCCAGGCGGTAGCCATGCTTTGCTGAAAAGGTTGTTTTTCTATCGTTAGCCAGCTTGAGCCAGACGCTGACAACCGAATGTTTTGGGCCAGACTACTTAAAGCACCCAGCGCCATTTTTCCATTCAGTAATTTCAGCCAAAATTCTTGTTGCATCAATCTCTGGGTGTAATAGTGTTTAAGTTGGGTGCGCGCCAGACTCGCCTCGGACCGGACCCAGGGATTAAGCAGACACAAGTCACTCACTCGCGGATCATGGGTCTCAAAGCAGTACAGCAAGGCGGCAGATGCGCCGTCACACAAACCCCATAACACCACTTTTTTGACAGAGGGAACATGTTTGTATATGACTTCAATCGCGGCGGCAATGTCTGGGCTTATTGCCTGGAAGTCTCTTTGTTTGCCTTCGCTGTCTCCCATGCCCCGGTAGTCAAATCGCAGTACCGCGTAACCTGCAGCGGCCAGTGTGCGCGACAGAAGTACAAACTGCCGATGACTCCCCACACGGTATTGCGGTCCTCCTACAATCACGATGATGCCCGTCTCGGTTGGTATTTCTGGTTGGGTCAGAATGCCGAGCAGCGTGTCTCCCGCGCATAAAAAGCATGTTGCCTCTTCGGTGTACTTCATGCGGCGGTCGCCTCCAGCATGGCTGTAGGCGAAGATGCGGAAATGGCAGCAAGGGTTGCTGCAATTAATGCGGGGGCTTCTTCAATTTCACTGGTTTGCCAGAAAGCGGGGCCACGCACGATGTAGCTGCCAACGTCAAAACCAGAGTGCTGCCACTGGGCAATTGTGTTGACTGAGGCGGGATTTAAACCGGCATCTTCCCGTGTGGACAGTTCAAACCATTCCAGACGCTGGGTTTGTCCATTGCGGTGGGGCGGCACAAGGACGGCTTGCTCCAGCCCCGAGGCCAGTGCAGATGAAAGCATATAGCCTGCAATTTCTACCGGCGAGCCAGAGGCCAAATGCTGGCGCACACCCTCCATGACACCCTTTGCCTGACCGCCGAGCATGTCGCCAGCCACTTTGAGACGCAAGAACTGTTGCAACAGCGGCTTACCGGTAGAAGGGGGCTGCCAGAAAAGAAAGTTGCATGTCTCGTTCAGTTGACTGGCAGCATCCACCGCCAATAAGCATCCAGCACGAAGGCCCCACAGCCACAAAGGCACGGGGCTCGGAATAGTGCCGTGCGTGTTACTGCGACTGCGTAGCCAATGGCACCCCTGCACCACGTCGCCCAACCAGCGTTGCCAAGTAGCATCCAGGAAGTCGCCAGAACTGTCGCCGCAACCCAGCAGGTCGATCTGCAGCACCGAATAACCCGCTTGGGCCAGCGCACGGGACTGCAAAGCAGCCATTCGCCGAGCCTTGTTCATCTCTTCGGCAAAGGGATGAATATAGAGCACCAAGCCGCGGATTGCATCACCTTGACCTGGGTAGAACAGGCAAAACCGTTGGCCGCCCATGGCGGTCTCAGCAGGTAGAAAAAAAGCCTCTGGCTGCACAGGTATTGCGCCTCAAGCAGCCAGTTTTCTGCTGACAAAGTCAGTCAACGAGCCAACAGTTGCAAAGGTCGCCCCATCAATGTCGTCATCGTCCACGACCAGATTAAATTGTTCTTCAAGCGTCGAGATGAGCGAAACGACTGCCATCGAATCCAGCTCTGGAATTGCGCCCAGTAAAGGTGTGTCGCGAGAAAATTCGGATGAGCGTCCATTCAGACTTAGAGATTCGTCAAGAACACGAAGTACTGTTTGTGTGATATTCAATCAAAACTCTCCTTGGAGGCAACTTGCCTGCTCAAAAATATTTTAGAGTCCAATCGCCCTTAGGGGCTTCGGAACACTGTTCATCTGCTTGCGTTTTCGCAAGCACTGTTGCTTTATTATTTTCATGAGCGAATCCACACTTTTGCCAGAGTTAATCACCTTGGTTGCCGAGCGCACGCCGCAGGCCATTGCGCTAACCAGTGGCGCATCCTCTTGGGATTACGGCGATCTGGACGCTGGCGTTCGTCAGTTTGCCGCTGGCTTGATGAGCTTGGGCCTGGAACGTGGTGCGCGGGTCGCCATTTATCTCGAGAAACGTTTCGAGACGGTCATTGCCAGTTTTGGTGCACCCGCCGCTGGCGCTGTGTTCGTGCCGGTCAATCCACTGCTAAAGCCGGAGCAGGTGGCTTTTATTCTGCGCGACTGCAACGTTCGCGTGCTGGTGACTTCGCCTGAGCGTTTCGCCTTGATGAATGGCGCTTTAGGCGAGTGTCCTGATTTGGAACACGTCGTGCTGACTGAGTCAGTATCGCATGCCGATCCGTTGAGTGCGCTTGTTACAGCTCCTTTGCGGGTAACGCGCTGGCATGATTTCCTTGACTGTCCCCCTCGGCTTGGGCACCGGGTCATCGATACCGACATGGCCGCCATCCTTTACACCTCGGGCAGTACCGGCAAGCCGAAAGGTGTGGTGCTGTCGCATCGTAATATGGTGGCTGGTGCCAAGAGCGTGGCCTCTTACCTCGAGAATAATTCAGAAGATACGCTGCTGGCTGCATTACCTTTGTCCTTTGATGCCGGCTTTAGTCAGCTTACGACGGCGTTTCATGCGGGCGGGCGGGTGGTGTTACTGAACTACTTGATGCCGCGTGATGTGCTCAAGGCGATGGAAAGGGAGCACGTCACGGGCCTGACGGTCGTGCCGCCCTTGTATATCCAACTGTCGCAACTGGAGTGGCCAGCCGCCATCGGTGAACACCTGCGCTATTTCGCCAACACCGGTGGCCGCATGCCACTTGAGACGCTTACCTTGCTGCGGCAGCGGGTACCCCAAGCCAAACCCTTCCTGATGTATGGCCTGACCGAGGCATTCCGGTCCACCTACCTGCCTCCAGCGGAGGTTGACCGGCGTCCCGACTCCATCGGCAAGGCCATACCGAATGCTGAAATCCTGGTGTTGCGGGAGGATGGTTCTCCTTGTGGTCCGGATGAACCGGGAGAACTGGTCCATCGCGGCGCTCTGGTCGGTATGGGGTACTGGAACGACCCTGAAAAGACGGCGGAGCGCTACAAGTTATTGGCAGTTGGCACACCAGGTCGGCCGTCGGGCTTGCAGTTGCCTGAGTACGCAGTTTTTTCAGGCGATACAGTGCGCAGGGATGCCGAAGGATTTTTGTACTTCATTGGCCGCCGGGATGAAATGATGAAGACCTCCGGTTATCGCGTAAGCCCGACTGAGGTGGAAGAGGTGTTGTACGCGACCCAGCTGGTGGGCGAGTGTGTGGCCTTTGGTGTAGATCACCCAGCGCTGGGACATGCTATACATGTAATAGCTACTCCCGCAGCAGCGACGGGGGCTATAGACTTAAATGTCTTGATGTCCGAATGCCGGGTGCGCATGCCTGCGTACATGGTTCCGGCCGTTATCGAGGTCGTTGCAGGGCCGCTGCCGCGCAACCCCAATGGCAAGATCGATCGCAAATTGTTGTCAACCGAGTGGCTGGAGCGGCAGGCTGCCTAAGTGCGCCTTGCCAATCGAAACGTCAAAGTCATATCCAAATCATGTCACTTATCGAACGTCAATTGCCAGTGCATGCCGCCATGAACCAGTTCTCTGTGCGCGAGGGGGAGTTGGTGGTCGGCGGCGAGCGTTTGTCAATGCTGGCAGAGCGGGTCGGCCAAACGCCTTTTTATGCCTATGACCGCGCGCTGATACGTGGACGGGTGGCCGCCTTGCGCGATGCACTTCCTGCCGGGGTCAAGCTGCACTACGCGATGAAGGCCAACCCGATGCCCGCCGTGGTCGGTTTGATGGCTGGTTTGGTGGACGGCATTGATGTGGCTTCGGCAGGGGAGTTGAAGGTTGCACTGGACGCCGGTGCCAACCCGCAGGAGGTTAGCTTTGCCGGACCGGGCAAGCGCAACATCGAGTTGCGCCAGGCGGTGGCGTCACGTGTGTTGATCAATGTTGAATCATTCCGCGAAGTCGTGGCACTGGAGGCCATCTCCAGCGAACTGGGCTTGCCGGCCCGTGTGGCGGTGCGTGTCAACCCGGACTTTGAACTCAAAGGTTCGGGCATGAAGATGGGAGGGGGTCCCAAGCAGTTTGGGGTGGATGTGGAGCAGATGCCCGCGCTGCTGGCCGACATCGGTCATGCTGGTTTGGCTTTTGAAGGCTTTCATTTGTTTGCCGGGTCGCAGAATTTACGATCCGAATCGATCTGTGAAGCCCAGCAAAAATCCTACGAGCTGGCGTTGCGGCTGGCGCAGGAAGCCCCCTTGCCGGTGCGCTTTCTGAATCTGGGCGGTGGGTTTGGCATCCCCTACTTTCCAGGTGAACAAAGGCTTGATTTGGGACCTATTGGTGACAACCTGGCCCGACTCGCCCAGCGCGCTCAGACCGAGTTGCCGGAATCTGCGCTGGTGATTGAGTTGGGTCGTTACCTGGTGGGTGAGGCCGGTGTTTACGTGACCCGCATTGTGGACCGCAAGATCTCGCGTGGTCAGGTGTATTTGGTGGCAGACGGTGGTTTGCATCACCACTTGTCCGCCTCCGGCAACTTTGGTCAGGTGGTACGCAAAAACTATCCCGTCACGATTGGCACCAGGATGGACGCGCTGGAACAAGAAACCTGCTCAGTGGTGGGCCCTTTGTGTACGCCTTTGGACCTGCTGGCCGACCGTATGTCTTTACCCGTGGCACAGGTAGGCGACCTCGCGGTGGTGTTCCAGTCGGGGGCTTACGGCGCAAGTGCCAGCCCGCAAGGATTCTTGGGCCATCCTGCTTGTCTTGAGGTCCTCGTTTAGGGGTAAACCCAGCTGGGCTGGTCGGTCGTTTGATGTCGTTAACTGGCAACGCTTTTCGCGTATATCGCGTGCCCAAATTAATAGTTTGAACAGCGCGACAATTCATTTTTTTATAGCGTCATTGCCTGCACAAATCCTGCGCCGGGTCTTTCTCAATCTCTTGAGAAAAATCAAGAGCGTACCCGCCGCTCAGCGCAGACTCAAAGCTGAGCAAGGAAATGTGGGAGATTGACCGTGATAAAAATTTTCAATCATTATTTTCACAAGCGAACGCTATTGCAAATATTCTTTGATTTGGGTTTTGTGGTTGTCACTGTGATGGCGTCTATCTTGATGCAGGTGGCTGATCCTTCATCGGTTTCGTCGCTGGTCGTGACCACTGCTTTGTTGTTGGCCATTGGTATTCTGGTCATTAACGCGGGACTTGGTTTTTATCAGCGAGTTCATCACCGCACCGTGGGTCAGACACGCGCTCGTGCTGTGCTGTCCTTATGTTTGTCGATGTCGTTAGCTTACGGAATCTTTCGGTTGTCACATTTACCGCTGGAAGATGCGAGTGCTTTTGTATTGGCGCTGGTGGTCGCAGTGGCCCTTATGCTGGTCCACCGCATTTACGTAGCGCACGCTATGCCAAGAGCCATGATGCGTCAACGGGTGCTCATTTTTGGCTCGGGAGAGCGGGCTCGTCTGGTCGGCAGAACACTTAAAAATTCGGATCCTAATGTTGATTTGGTCGGGTACTACGCAAGCCCGAATGAGTCTGAGGAGGATATCTCCGGCTGGGGACTTTTGTCACCTGAGAAATCGTTGACTGATATCGTGATCGAAGAGCAGGTCGACGAAATTGTGGTGGCCTTGAGCGAGCGCCGTGGCGGCAGTATGCCTTTGCGGGAATTGCTGGATTGCAAGTTGCACGGTGTCCGGGTTGTTGACATTGCCACTCACTTTGAAAAAACAATGGGACAGATTCGGCGTGATTCTGTGTCGGCAGGGTGGCTCATTTTTGGGGATGGATTTGAACAAGGCCTGATACGCACCATGGTCAAGCGTTTATTTGACATTGTGTGCGCTACGCTGTTGATTGTGCTGGCATTGCCTGTCATGTTAATGACGAGCATTTTTATATTGTTTGAGAGTGCAGGATCCATTTTGTACCTGCAGGAGCGTGTGGGTCTTAACGGACGACTTTTTAATGTAGTGAAGTTTCGCAGTATGCGTACGGATGCCGAACAAGACGGCAAGCCACGTTGGGCATCAACTGCAGACGAGCGGGTTACGCGCGTCGGACGGGTGATCCGCAAGTTGCGGATTGATGAATTGCCACAATTGTTCAGCGTGCTGGGTGGAGATATGAGTCTGGTAGGGCCTCGGCCAGAAAGGCCCTATTTTGTGGACAAGCTGACACAAGAACTTCCCTATTACGCAGTGCGTCAAAGCGTCAAACCGGGCGTCACCGGGTGGGCCCAGGTGCGGTACCACTATGGGGCTTCTGTCGAAGACTCGGCTGAGAAACTTCAGTACGACCTTTACTACGTGAAAAACCATACTTTGTTTCTTGATCTGATTGTTCTTTTTGAAACGGTGGGTGTTGTCCTCATGGGTAAGGGGGCTTAGTCATATGAATTTCCCTTGGGTTGAGCAGATGTTTCAGTCCCTCGCTTATTAAGTCATGGACAGTCGTAATCTTGTGTTGACTGCGTGGAGTTATGGCTTGGTCGGCTTGGTCTATTCGGCATTTTCTTTGCGCCTGCTCCAGCTCGGCTATTGGCGTTCAGTGCGCGAAATGTCCAAGGTCATGGTGCTTGCCGCGGTGACATGGAGCGCACTCTGGGGTTGGTTTGGGCTAACGCTGCTGGTTACTGGACAGACGCTGTTTTTGTTGTTCAGCGCCGTGTCTGATTTGTTGCGGTACGGTTGCTGGTGGGTTTTCTTGTTAATTCTGCTTCGGCCGAATCGGGCTGAAAGCAAACATGCAGGCATGGTCTGGATGGCGCCGGTCATTGGCAGCGTCTTTCTATTCGGACTACTTGCGCTAGCCTTTGCTGTACTGGGATTACGTCTTTTGGGCGAACCTTCCAAATTAATTCTCTTCAGTTCGATGGCTTCACCCGTGTTAAGCCTGGTCTTGCTGGAACAGGTTTTTCGAAATGTGACAGAAGATTCCCGGTGGAGCATCAAGCCTTTGTGTCTTGGGTTGGCCGGTGCATCTTTGTTTGATTTGTATTTGTTTTCGCAAGCTGTTCTGTTCAATCGGATTGATGCTGACGCCTTCAGCATCCGGGGTGTTGTGCATACCTTGGTGGTACCGTTGTTATTGCTTTCGATGACGCGGCGTAGCGACTGGATGTCAACCATAAAACTATCGCCTAAAGCTGCCTTTCATTCGGCAACATTGCTGATTTCCGGCATGTATTTGGTATTCATCTCGAGTGTGGGTTATTACGTTCGCTACTTTGGTGGTGAGTGGGGGCGTGCCCTGCAATTGGGGCTGGTATTCATTGCTCTGGTATTCCTGATGGTGCTGGTTCTGTCTGGCGCAGTGCGTGCCAAGCTCCGTGTATTTTTAGGAAAACATTTTTTTCGCTATCGCTTTGATTACCGCGAGGAATGGCTAAAGTTTACGCACACCTTGTCTGCCAGAAACTCCCCTCAGGAAATGGAGCAGCAAGTGATTCGTGGCTTGGCGGACATGCTGGAGAGTCCGGCTGGGGGGTTGTGGATGAAGACCCAGGACGAGGCTGCATTCACTCAAACGGCACGTTGGAATCTGGCCCAAACGCTGGAAAAAGAAGATGCCAATTCACCGCTATGCCAGTTCATGATCACCAGTGGTTGGGTGATCAACCTGGAGGAGTACCGTTCCTTCCCCCGGCGCTACGGGCAACTGAAGCTACCGGTCTGGTTGCAAGAGTTGGGGCAAGCGTGGTTGGTTGTGCCGCTGATGGTGAGTAATGAACTGATTGGCTTCTGTGTACTGGCCAGTGCGCGCACGCGTGTCGATGTGAACTGGGAGGTTAATGATTTGTTGAAAACGGCCAGCCAGCAGGCCGCCAGTTTTTTAGCGCAGATGCAGGCCACCGAAGCCCTGCTGGAGGTGCGTAAGTTTGATGCCTTCAATCGCATGTCAGCCTTTGTTGTGCACGATTTGAAAAATATCGTGACACAACTTTCACTGATGATGAAAAATGCCAAACGATTAGGCGACAACCCGGAATTTCAGCAAGACATGCTGATGACCGTCGAGAATTCTCTCGAGAGAATGCGCCAGCTGATGCTGCAATTGCGCGAAGGGGCCACACCACCTGGAACCGCATTTGGGGTCAACTTGGGCGGCATCATTCAACGCATCGAGGCTGTTGCAGCAGGTCGGGGAAGAACGCTTGAAGTTCAGTTGTCGGAGTCGGTCGTTGCTCGTGGCCACGAGGAGCGGTTGGAGCGAATCATCGGACATGTTGTTCAAAATGCTTTTGATGCAACTGGACTTGATGGCCGCGTCTGGCTCAATCTTGATCGTTCAAGGGGGCAGGCCAGAGTCGTGGTGGGGGACACCGGACAGGGCATGTCTGCAGAATTTATCAGGGATCGCTTGTTCAAGCCTTTCCAGACCACGAAACAGGCGGGGATGGGGATCGGTGCGTATGAAAGCTTTCAGTATGTGCAGGAATTGGGAGGGCAAATTGAAGTCGACAGCGAGCTTGGGCTGGGCACGACGGTCAAGATGCTTTTCCCCTTGTTTGAAATACAGAAGGAATCAGACCTTCACTCGCTGGAGGCTTCATGACATCTGAAAAAACGCGTCCTTTGCTGATTGTGGAAGACGATCTGGCATTGCAAAAGCAAATCAAGTGGTCGCTTGACCGGTTCGACTCCGTGACGGCACATGATCGGGAAAGTGCGTTGCTGCAATTGCGAAAAAGTGTGCCAGCGGTCGTTACGATGGACTTGGGACTGCCACCAGATGCGGATTCGGTCTCTGAAGGATTCCGGCTTCTTTCTCAAATATTGGCTTTTGACCCCGATATCAAGGTGATTGTCCTGACCGGGCAAAACGATCAGGCTAACGCTCTGCGTGCCGTTGCCATGGGGGCCTATGATTTTTTCGAAAAACCGTTCGAGCCCGAGTTGCTCAACCTGACGGTAGATCGTGCCTTCCGGCTGTTTGAGCTGCAGAGCGAAAATCGGCGGCTACAGGTCATGCATCAACCGGATGCTTTGTCCGAGTTGATGACGCGCGACCCAGAGATGCTGCGCATCTGCCGCACGATTGAGAAGGTGGCGAATAGCAATGTCACAGTGATGTTGCTGGGTGAAAGTGGCACTGGAAAAGAGGTTCTGGCCCGTGGTCTGCACCAGTCTTCTCCCCGACGTGCGGAGAAATTTGTTGCCATCAACTGTGCGGCGATCCCTGAGAATCTTCTGGAAAGTGAATTGTTCGGTTTTGAAAAAGGGGCGTTTACCGGGGCCGTCAAAACGACGCTTGGAAAAATAGAAACCGCCAATGGCGGGACCTTGATGCTGGATGAGATCGGAGATTTGCCTTTCCCATTACAGGCCAAACTGTTACGTTTTTTGCAGGAACGAACCATAGAGCGCATTGGTGGCCGACAAGAAATACCGGTCGATGTCCGAATCGTTTGCGCCACGCATCAGGATTTGAATATGCTCAGCAAAGAAGGCCGGTTTCGCGAGGATCTGTATTACCGGCTGGCTGAAATAGTGGTCAATATTCCGCCACTGCGTGCCCGTGTGGGCGATCCCGCTCTGCTGGCGCATGCATTCATGCGACGCTTTGCACAAGAGCAAAACAGAGCCGCCATGACGCTCAGTGAAGAGGCCGTCAAGGCAGTGGAGAACCACCCTTGGCCAGGCAATATTCGTGAACTCGAAAATTGCATCAAGCGCGCCACCATCATGACAGATGGCAACCAGATTTCCAGTGAAGACTTGGGTTTTAAAAGTTCGACGCTGACTGAAATTGATTATTCGCTGGACCTTCGTGTGATTCGCGACAGTGCCGAAAAGCGTGCTGTTATTACGGCGCTGGGGCGCGTCAATGGAAATATGGTCAAGACGGCTGAATTGCTTGGGGTGAGTCGGCCCACACTTTACGATTTGATGTACCGGCTGGGTTTGAAATAGTTTTCTTCGTGTTGAAATTTAATTTCAGGGTATAGATATGAACTCAAAAAAAGCAAATGCTCGCACGGCGCTTTCGGCCTTGCTGGTGCCTCTTCTATTCGTGGCTTGTGGTGACAAGCCTGATGCGATGCTCATTTCTGCCAAAGACTATTTGGCCAAAAACGATAATAAATCAGCCGTTATTCAAATAAAAAATGCGCTGCAGAGTAATCCAGACCTGCCCGAAGCGCGCTATTTGCTAGGTTCCGCACTCTTGGACAGTGGGGATCCCATGGGGGCTGAAACTGAACTGCGCAAAGCGCTTGATTTGAAACAATCCCAAGATATGGTCGTGCCTCAATTGGCTAAAGCCCTGCTGGCGCAAGGGCACGCCAAGAAGCTGATTGATGAATTGGCGAGGATTGAGTTAAGTCAGCCTTCCGCCAAAGCAAGTCTGCAGATGTCGCTCACTTCGGCCTATGCCATGCAGGGCAAACCAGAGCTCTCGCAGACCGCCTTGAGCGCTGCCTTGCAGGCAGATCCAGGCAATGCGTCTGCCCTGATTACGCAGGCGCGACAAAAGGCCGGGCAGCGTGACTTTGATGGAGCGATGGCGATAACAGAGAGTGTGATTACCAAATCTCCCGCCAGCTATGAGGCCTGGAAACTCAAAGGCGATATCTTGCTATATGCAAAAAATCAGCCTGACGAGGCCTTGTCGGCCTATCGCAAAACGATTGAAATCAAGCCGAATTATTTGGTGGGTCATGCGGCTGTCATCACGTTATTGATGCAGCAAGGCAATCTGGCAGAAGCCGATAAACAAATCGGGCAATTAAAGAAATCAGCCCTTAATCATCCGCAAACCCTGTACCTGGAAGCCCAGTTGGCCTTCCAGAAAAAAGATTTCAAATTGGCAAGAGAACTCGTTCAGCAAGTCCTGAAAGCGGCGCCCTCTAACGTACTTGGCTTGCAGTTGGCCGGTATTGTTGATTTCCAGCTCAATTCACTGCCGCAGGCTGAAGTCTATTTAAGCCAGGTCGTGCAGGCGGCGCCCGATCTTCTACTGGCACGCCGGGCACTTGTTCTGACCTATCTGCGCTCGGGACAACCGGCGAAGGCGATGGCGTCATTGCTCCCGGGTCTGAGCCGGGCCACCGTCGATCCTGAGTTGCTGTCGGTGGCTGGCGAGGTCTATTTGCAAAATGGCGATGCCAAAAAGGCAGAGGAGTACTTTACGAAAGCGGCCCAGCAGAATCCTAAAGACGCGGGAAAGCAAACAGCCTTGGCGCTGAGTCATTTGATGAGCGGGTCGTCGGACACTGCTTTTGAAGAGTTGCAGGGCATTGCCGGTTCTGACTCCGGTACAACGGCCGACTTGGCCCTGATCAGTGCAAACTTGAGGCGTCAAGATTTTGATAAGGCGTTGAAAGCGATTGATGGGCTGGAGAAGAAGCAGCCTGACAAGCCGTTGGCCGCTCAATTAAGAGCAAGAACCCTGTTCGCTAAAAAAGATATGGTGGGCGCAAGAAAGAACTTTGAGCGAGCTTTGGCGATTGATCCCAACTATTTTCCGGCTGTGGCCAGTCTGGCTAGCCTGGACATGGCTGACAACAAGCCGGATGAAGCCAAAAAACGATTTGAGGCCGTGCTGTCCCGGGATCCTAAAAATAGCCAAGCCTTGCTGGCGCTTGCCGAACTCGCGGCCAGGTCCGGGGCCGCTAAAGAGGAGGTCAGCAAACTCATTGGCAACGCGGTGTCGGCCAATCCTACTGAAGCGATGCTGCGCTTGTTGCTGATTGACTTCAATCTGCGTAACCAGGATGTCAAAGCCGCTTCGTCGGCAGCCCAAAATGCCGTGGCGGCGCTGCCTGACAGCCCTGAGTTGCTGGACGCGCTGGGTCGCACGCAACTGGCGTCAGGTGACTTTAACCAAGCCATTGCCTCTTACAACAAGTTGGCAGGCCTGCAGCCGCTGTCACCGCAACCCCATCTGCGCTTGGCGGATGTCCACATGGCAGAAAAAAATAAGGCGGCAGCAGGTAGTAGCCTTCGCAAAGCGTTGGAACTCAAGCCCGACCTGCTGGAAGCGCAGCGTGCCTTGGTGATGCTTGATGTGGATGGGAAGAACTTTCAGGGTGCGCTGACAGTGGCCCGCACGGTGCAGAAGCAACGGCCTGCTGAGGCGGTCGGCTATGTGCTGGAGGGCGATATCAACGCGCTGCAGAAAAAGTGGGACGCTGCTGAAGCGGTATATCGTACCGGTCTGAAAAATGCGAGTTCTTCCGAGTTAGCCGTTAAGTTTCACTCTGTCTTGATGACCACGGGCAAAGGGGCTGATGCCGATAAGTTCTCCGCCAGTTGGCAAAAAGACCACCCTAAAGATGCCGCCTTCCTGTCTCATCTGGGCGACGTTTCCATGGCTCGGAGCGACTACGGCACGGCCGAGAAAAATTATGCGGCAGTGGTGAAGCTGCAAGCCAATAACGCGATCGCTTACAACAATCTGGCTTGGGTGAGCGCAAGACTTAACAAAGAGGGTGCCATTGCTTTTGCTGAGAAAGCCAATGCCTTGGCCCCCAATCAGCCGGCTTTTATGGACACCCTGGCTGTGTTGTTGTCTGAAAAAGGTAACTATGCGAAGGCCGTAGAACTTCAAACCAAAGCGCTGGCGCTGCAACCGCAAAACGCCTTGTTCCAACTCAATCTGGCCAAAATTTACATCAAAGGCGGTCAAAAAGATCTGGCCCGGAAGGAACTGGACGGATTAAAAAAACTGGGTGATCAATTTCCAGCGCAGGCTGAAGTGGCCCTTCTCTTGACTGGTTTGTAGATGGCCGGAAATCGTTGGCCCGCTTGTGTCCCGTGATGGACTACGTAAAGGATAGAAATGAAATCCAGGTTTGTTTATCTTGTTCTTGCTGGCATTTTTTTTGCCGGACCTTTGCGGGCCGACATGTCGAGCGTGATTGCCAAAGTCAAACCGTCGGTGGTCATTGTGGGCACCTTCAAGAGCACAAACAGTCCGCGATTTGGCTTGCGGGGCGCCGGTTTTATTGTGAGCAATGGCACCCCTGGCAGCACCAATCTGGTCGTCACCAATGCGCATGTGCTTCAACAGCCCGCAGAAGAGGATCTGGACGCCTCCTTGGTCGTTCAGATCAGGGTGGGTCAAAATGAATGGCAGATGCGGCCCGTGTCGGTGCTCGAAGTCGACAAAGTTCACGACCTGGCTTTGCTGCGTTTTGAAGGGCCTGCGGCACCAGGCTTAAGCGTGCGTGATTCGGCCTCGGTGCAAGAAGGGCAAGCCATTGCCTTCATGGGGTTCCCGATTGGGGGCGCTCTTGGGTTCTCGCCCGTCACGCACCGTGGCATGGTTTCGTCCATTACGGCGGCGGCTTTGCCGACGCCCACGGCCCACCAGCTCAATGAAAAAACAATTCGCAGTCTGCGGGAGAGAAGCAGCTTTGATATCTTTCAACTGGATGGCACGGCTTATCCCGGCAACAGTGGGGGGCCCCTGTTTGATCCGGACACCGGCGAGGTGCTGGGCGTGGTGAACATGGTGTTCATCAAAGGCACCAAAGAATCGGCTTTGACAAACCCATCGGGAATCAGCTATGCCATTCCCTCCGGGTTTATTCTTCAATTATTGCGCCGGGGCAAAAGTAACTGACCCCTGGCTAACGTCCGTACACATCTTCAAACCGCACGATGTCGTCTTCGCCCAAATAGGAGCCGGATTGGACTTCGATCATCTCCAGCGCCACGCAGCCGGGGTTTTCCAGACGGTGGGTCGTCCCCAGCGGAATGAAAGCGGACTCATTTTCGGATAACAAAAACGTCGTCTCACCCCGCGTTACCTTGGCCGTTCCGCTAACCACAATCCAGTGTTCAGCGCGGTGATGGTGCATTTGTAGAGACAGGGTGCCGCCCGGTTTCACCACAATGCGCTTGACCTGAAAGCGTTCTCCCGCATCCACACTGTCATACGAGCCCCAGGGACGAAATACCTTGCGATGGATCGAGCCCTCGGTCCGGCCTTGTTGCTTGAGGCTGTCTACAATTTTTTTGACGTCCTGTGTCTTGTCTTTGTGCACCACCAGAATCGCGTCTGCGGTTTCCACCACCACCAGATCGCTCACGCCGACGCAGGCCACCAGGCGGCCTTCCGACAGCGCCAGCGTGTTGTTGCAGTCATGCAGCAGAACATCGCCTTGGGTGACGTTGCCGCTGGCGTCTTTGGGCAGCACTTGCCACAACGCGTCCCAGGCGCCGACGTCTGACCAACCGGCCGTGAGGGGGATAACCACGCCGGGCGGCAGGGCGCCTGCCGCTGCGTTCAGACTTGAAGCGTTGGCGGCCATGCGCTCCATGACCGCGTAATCGATGGAGTCAGCGGGGCACTGGGCGAAGGCATCCTTGTCAACCCGGACAAACTCACCGTCGGCAGAGCCCTGGTCCCAAGCCGTTTGGCAGGCCGCCAGGATGTCAGGCCGGCAGATGTTGATGGCAGCCAGCCAGACCGAGGCCCGCATCATGAACAGGCCGCTGTTCCAAAGGTAGGAGCCCTCGTCCAGATAAGCCTGTGCCGTGGACAAGTCCGGTTTTTCGACAAAGCGGGCAATGAGGCAGGCGGGGGTGGGGGCTGTGGAGTCGGCGTTACCTGAAAAAGGCGCGCCAGACTGGATGTAGCCATAGCCGGTCTCCGGCGCATCAGGGGTGATGCCAAAGGTGACGATGGCGCCATCGGCGGCCAGCAGGGCCCCCTGGCCGACAACGCGCTGGAATGCCGGGATGTCGAGGATGACGTGGTCTGCCGGCATCACCAGTAACACCGGATCTGCTTCGTCTTTGATAGCTGCCAAGGCAGCAAGCGTGAGGGCTGGAGCCGTATTTCGTCCTGTTGGTTCAAGCACGATGATGCCGGGCTTGCCCAGCAGGCGCAGTTGCTCGGCAATGACAAAACGGTATTCCTCACCGCACACCACCATGGGCGGGGCCAGCTCGGCGCCGGCAATGCCCTCAACCCGCCGGACCGTCGCTTGCAGCAGGGAGTCGTCGCCAATCAAGGGCAACAACTGCTTTGGGTATTTCTCGCGGGACAGGGGCCACAGGCGGGTGCCGGAGCCGCCCGACAGCACAACGGGTTGAATCAACATGGAGTTTGTAATTTCTTTTTTCATGCCCGGGCATCGCCCCAGCGCAGTTGGGAGGTGTCGTCACCCCGGTACAAGGTATCGCCGTGACGGTCGACGCAGTAATCGCGCGACACAATCATCTCACTGAATCGCATGTCGGCGGCGATGCGGGTGTACTTGAACAAAATGCTGCGGACCACCTTGGCTCCCGTGCGAATGTGGCACCCATGCCCGATCCAGGCGGGCCCCGTGATGGTGGCACCAGGCTCGATGCGCACGCTCGAGCCAATGTACACCGGCCCTTCAATCGTGACCTTGTCCCACGGAATGGAGGTGTTGAGACCCACCCAGATACCGGGCTTGACTTCGCGCCCCGGCATGTTCATGTGGGCCACTTCACCCCGCAATACGCGTTGCAAGACCGACCAGTAGTCGCTTACCCGGCCGATATCGATCCAGTTGAACGGGCGGCTTTGGGTATAAAACGGCAGGTCTTTTTCGACCAGTTGCGGAAATAACTGCGAGCCTATGTCATAGACCGTGTCCGGTGGCACCATGGCCAGCACCTCGGGCTCGAAAATATAGATGCCGGTGCTGGCCAAGGTGGATTTGGCTTCAGCGGGTTTCGGTTTTTCCTGAAAAGACAGAATGCGCCCGTCCGGCGCTGCTACGACAACCCCGTAGTTCTGCACGTCTGCCAGCGGCACATCCAGGGCCACCAAGCTGGCGATGGCGCCTTTGGCCTTGTGTTCTGCCAAGGCGGCGGTAATGTCCAGATCAATCAGGGCATCGCCGCACAGCACCAGCGTGGTTTCATCAAAGAAACCGCTGAAGTCCTGGATGCGCCGCATGCCGCCGGCAGAGCCCATGGGGCGGGGCAAGATGTCGCCGTGTTCGCGAATGCCCTCGTAGGAGTAGCCAATTTGCACTCCCCAACGCCGGCCATCACCAAAATACTCTTCAATTTTGTGATGGTGGTAGGCCACGTTGATCATGATTTCGGTGATGCCGTGGCGGGCAAGATGCCCAATCAGATATTCCATCAACGGCTTGCCCAAAATGGGCACCATCGGTTTAGGCAAATCTTTCGTTAGGGGGCGAACCCGCGTGCCTTGTCCGGCCGCCAAAATCATTCCCTTAGCCATGTTGGACTCCATTTCTGTTGTTCATTTGGATCACTCCCCGTGTTGATGAAATTCAAACCTGCGCATACCCGTTGGGGTTGCTGCTTTGCCAATGCCAGGCGTCCGCGCACATGGTCGCCAGCCCGCGCTCTGCGCGCCAGCCCAGTAACGCCAAGGCCAGCGCCGGGTCGGCATAGCATGACGCGATGTCGCCCGGGCGGCGTGGCCCTACTTTGAATGGGACGGGCTTGCCACTGGCTTGCTCGAAGGCCCGCACCATGTCCAGCACGCTGTAGCCAACGCCAGTGCCCAAGTTGATGGCCAGGCATTCGGCATGTTGTTGCAGGCGCTCCAGCGCCTTGAGATGCCCCAGCGCCAAGTCCACTACATGGATGTAATCGCGCACCCCCGTGCCATCGGGCGTGGCGTAGTCGTTGCCCCATATATTCAAAAACTCACGGCGGCCGACGGCCACTTGGGCCACAAACGGCAGCAGGTTGTTGGGGATGCCTTGCGGGTCTTCACCGATCAGGCCGCTGGCGTGGGCCCCGACCGGGTTGAAGTAGCGCAGGATGGCAATACGCCAGGCGGGGTCGCTGCGGTAAAGGTCACGCAGCATCTCTTCAATCACCAGCTTGGTCTGCCCATAAGGATTGGTGCTCGACAGCGGATGGTCTTCGGTCAGCGGCAGCTGTTGGGGGTCGCCATACACCGTGGCAGAGGAACTGAATACCAGTGTGTTAACGCTGCAAACCGTCATGGCCTCCAGCAGTCTCACGGTGCCCACCACATTGTTGTCGTAATAGGCCAGCGGGTTTTGCACCGACTCGCCGACCGCCTTGAGGCCTGCGAAATGGACCACGGCGGTGGCGCCGCTCTGGCGCAAGGCGGCCACCAAAGCGGCCGAGTCGCGAATGTCGCCCTGCACGAGGGCAAGTTTCTTGCCCGTGATGCGTTCAACGCGGGCCAGCGCTTCGGGTTGGCTGTTACAGAAGTTGTCAAACACGGTGACGTCATGTCCCGCGTTGAGCAACTCGACGCAGGTGTGGGAGCCGATATAACCGGCGCCGCCCGTCACAAGAATTTTGCTCATGGCGTTTGCTCCTGGGGTGAAACAAGGTTAGTCAGGGCAGGCTTCCAGAAAGGAGGCGCCCGCCGCGTCTTTGGCCGAGAGCTGGGGCAGACCATTCAGCGCGGGCCACTGGACAGCCAATGTCGGGTCGTTCCAGGCGATACAGCGCTCGTTTTCCGGCGCGTAGTAGTCGGTGGTTTTGTACAAAAACTCGGCGCTGTCCGATAGCACCACAAACCCGTGGGCCAGACCGGGTGGCAACCACAACTGGCGCTTGTTGTCGCCTGAAAGAATTTGTCCTACCCATTGGCCAAAAGTGGGTGAATCGCGGCGAATGTCCACGGCCACGTCAAAGACTTCACCGGCCACCACCCGCACCAGCTTGCCTTGTGGCCGGTGCAACTGGTAGTGCAGGCCGCGCAACACGTTGCGTGCGGACTTGGAGTGGTTGTCCTGCACAAACGGCAGGCTTACCCCGGTGGCCGCGTGAAAGGCCTGCTGGTTAAAACTCTCGTAGAAAAAGCCGCGCTCGTCCCCGAACACACGGGGTTCGATTAGCAGCACATCGGCAATGGCGCAAGGTGTGACTTTCATCAATACACCTTCTCTTTCACCAAACGCAGCAGGTACTGACCATAGCCCGACTTGGCCAGCGGCAGCGCCAGTTTGTGCAACTGGACATCGTCAATCCAGCCATTCCGCCAGACAATTTCTTCCGGCGCCGCCACCTTGAGGCCCTGGCGTTTTTCGATGGTGTAGATGAACTGACTGGCTTCCAGCATCGACTCATGCGTGCCGGTGTCGAGCCAGGCGTAACCGCGACCCATGGTCTGCACGTCCAGCGAGCCCTGCTCCAAATACATTTTGTTCAGGTCGGTGATTTCCAGCTCGCCGCGCGCCGATGGTTTGACGCGCTTGGCCAACTCCACCACCTGGCTGTCGTAAAAATACAGGCCGGTCACGGCGTAGCGTGACTTGGGGTTTTGCGGCTTTTCTTCCAGGCTGATGGCGTGGCCCTGGTCGTTGAACTCCACCACGCCATAGCGCTCGGGATCTTGCACCGCATAAGCAAACACGGTGGCACCCTGTGTCTGGCGGTTGGCGCTGTCCAGCAAGCCGGCAATGTCGTGGCCATAAAAGATGTTGTCGCCCAGCACCAGGGCACTCGGTGCGCCGTCCAGAAACGCTTCGCCAATCAAAAAGGCCTGCGCCAAGCCATCGGGGGAGGGCTGCACGGCGTAGCTGATCTGAATGCCCCACTGGCTGCCGTCACCCAGCAACTGGGTAAAGCGCGGCGTGTCTTGCGGGGTGGAGATCACCAGCACTTCGCGTATCCCCGCCAGCAGCAGCACGCTCAGCGGGTAATAGATCATCGGTTTGTCGTAAATTGGCAGCAGCTGCTTGCTCACCACCTGTGTGGCCGGGTACAGGCGCGTGCCCGAGCCGCCCGCCAGAATAATGCCTTTGCGCTGCATGGGTGTGCTGGCCAGTTGTGTTGTAGTCATGTTCATTTTCCCCCTGTGATTTCTTGCAGCATGCGCTTGACCTGGACCTGCCAGTGCGGCAGCACCAGCCCAAAGGCCGCTTGTAGCCGGGTCGTGTCCAGGCGCGAGTTCAAAGGCCGCTGGGCCGGTGTTGGGTAGCTGGCGGTGGCCGTGGGGGCCACTTGCGCGGGCCCTGCCTTGAGCGGCCAGCCCAGGGCCTGGGCTTCGGCCAGCACATAGCTGGCGTAGCCGTGCCAGCTGGTCTCGCCAGTCGCGACGCAGTGGTACAGGCCCGCCAATGCCGGTTGCTTCATGGTGGCCAGCAGCGCATGGGCGGTCACATCGGCCAGCAGCTCGGCCGATGTGGGGGCTCCCATCTGGTCATTGATCACGGTCAGTGCTTCGCGCTCGCCGGCCAGGCGCAGCATGGTCTTGGCAAAGTTGCCGCCGCGGGCCGCGTAGACCCAGCTGGTTCGGAAGATCAGATGCTTGGGACAAGTTGCCACCGCTTGCTCACCTTCCAGCTTGGTTTGGCCGTACACACTCAACGGGCCGGTGGCATCGGTTTCGCGCCACGGCTGGTTGCCACTGCCGTCAAACACATAGTCGGTGGAGTAGTGCACCAGCCAGGCGCCCAGCTTATTCGCTTCGGCTGCCAGCACGCCGGGTGCCAGTGCGTTGAGGGTGCGGGCCAGTGCGGGTTCCGCTTCGGCCTTGTCCACCGCCGTGTGCGCCGCCGCATTCACGATCACATCCGGTTTGACCCGGCGCACGGTTTCCGCCAGCCCGGCCAGATTATTGAAGTCGCCGCACAACTGGTCGGGGTTGCCTGCGGGGTCATGGCCCAGTGTCACCAACTCACCCAGCACGCTTAAGGAACGCTGCAATTCCCAGCCCACCTGGCCGCTACGGCCAAACAACAAAATCTTCATGCGGTGGTGCCTGCGCCGTACTGCTTGGCTATCCAGTCACGGTAAGCGCCGCTTTGCACATTGGCGACCCAGGCCTGGTTGTCCAGGTACCACTGCACTGTTTTGCGGATGCCGCTCTCAAACGTTTCGGCCGGTTTCCAGCCCAGTTGCTGTTCGATCTTGTGGGCGTCGATGGCGTAGCGGCGGTCATGGCCGGGGCGGTCCGTCACGTAGGTAATTTGATCCTGGTAGGGCTTGCCATCGGCACGGGGCTTGAGCTCGTCGAGCAGGGCGCACACGGTGTGCACGATGTCGAGGTTGGGCTTTTCGTTCCAGCCGCCGACGTTGTAGGTTTCGCCCAACTGGCCCGCTTCCAGCACGCGGCGGATGGCGCTGCAATGGTCGGTGACATACAGCCAGTCGCGGATCTGCTGGCCATCGCCATAGACGGGCAACGGCTTGCCGGCCAGGGCGTTCACGATCATCAGCGGGATCAGCTTTTCAGGAAAATGAAACGGCCCGTAGTTGTTGGAGCAGTTGGTAGTGAGTACCGGCAGCCCATAGGTGTGGTGGTAGGCCCGCACCAAATGGTCGCTGGCCGCCTTGGAGGCCGAATACGGGCTGTTGGGCTCGTAGCGATGGGTTTCGGTAAAGGCTGGCTCGGTCTTGCTCAGCGACCCATAGACCTCGTCGGTAGAGACATGCAGCAACCGGAAAGCAGTCTGGTCAGCGGGCGCCAGTCCGGCCCAATAAGCCCGTACCGATTCCAGCAGGTTGAAGGTGCCCACAATATTGGTCTGAATGAATTCGCCCGGGCCGGTGATGGAGCGGTCGACATGCGACTCGGCGGCGAAGTTCACGACCGCACGCGGCTGATGCTGGGTCAGCAAGCCCGCCAGCAGCGCCACATCGCCAAAGTCGCCTTGCACAAAGACATGGCGCGCATCGTTGACGAGCGAGGCCAGGTTTTGCAGGTTGCCGGCGTAGGTGAGTTTGTCGAGATTGATGACGACCTCGTCCGAGGCGCGGAGCCAGTCGAGTACAAAGTTGCTGCCAATAAAGCCGGCGCCGCCGGTTACAAGAATTGTCATATTTTTGCGTCCCTTAAAACATAAAAGCTGATTCAATTATCGTCACCGCGGCTCAGTTTGAGCCCTCGGTGGCGTTGTTCAACCGATTGTTCAGCTGAGGCCGTTAACCCCGACTAAACCGAACAATGAACGGCACTTTTAAATTGCAAAACCTAAGCGGGACACCTGGCTGAATTCCAGCCAGGTGTCCCGCGATCTCGGAAGGCCGTGGGCCACTGCGGAGATCGAGGACGACAGCCTTGATTTTCGCGTAGCTTTGCGGCCCATGCGTGTTAGAAAGTCAATCAGTGGTTACAGGATGTGCATCAATTTGGCCGCGGCGGTCAATTCCGCGCGGAAATCCGGATGCGCAATGGAGATCAATTCCTGGGCGCGTTGTTTCGCCGTTTTACCGCGCAATTGCGCGACGCCGAATTCTGTGACCACGTAATTGATGTCGTTCTTGCTGGTGCTGACATGGGTGCCGGGCGTGAGCGTCGGCACGATGCGGGTGATGGTGTCGTCCTTGGCGGTGGCCGGCAACACGATGAACGCCTTGCCGCCACGCGAGCGGTTGGCGGCGCGCACGAAATCGGTCTGCCCGCCCGTACCCGAATAGGGCAGGTGACCCAGGCTCTCGGAGCCGCACTGGCCCAGCAAGTCGATCTGCAGCGTGGCATTGATCGCCATCAGCTTGTCATTTTTCGCCGCGAGGTAAGGGTCGTTGGTGAAGTCGACCGGGTGAATTTCCAGGGCTGGATTGCGTTCCATGAACTGGTACAGCTTTTTCGAGCCGAGGGCAAAGGTGGCAACCATTTTCCCCGGCAGATAGGTCTTTTTGCGATTGGTGACTGCGCCGCTTTCGACCAGCGTCAGTATGCCGTCGCCGATCATTTCGGTGTGAATCCCCAGATCGTGTTTGGAGGTCAGTTGCATCACCACCGCATCCGGGATGCCGCCGTAGCCAATCTGCAGCGTCGAGCCGTCGTCAATCATGTCGGCCACATACTTGCCGATCGCCACTTGCACCGGGCCGATTTTGGGCAGGCCCACTTCCAGCACCGGCTCGCTGCTCTCAATCAGCGCCGTCACTTGTGAAATATGCACATGGCAATTGCCGTTGGCAAATGGCACGTTCGGGTTCACCTCCAGCACCACCGCACGCGCTTTGGCCACGGCGGCCATCGTGTAATCGGCGCCGAGGCTGAGCGAAAAATAACCGTGCGAGTCCATCGGTGACGCCATCGAAAACACGACGTCGGCCGGAATCTGGTTGCGTTCGATCAGGCTGGGCATTTCCGAGAAATAGCTGGGAATGAAATCAATCCAGCCCTGCTGACCGCCCGCGCGGGAGGCGCCGCCGAAGAAAAACGCCACATGGCGCACATGGTCGACGGTTTCCGGGTCGATGTAGCCATATTTGCGTACCGCCAGGATCTGCCCGACTTTCACGCCGTGAAAGCGGCGGCGCTGTTCCGACAGCGCGGTTAACAGTGTGGGCGGCTCGCCGACACCGGTGGGGACAATGATGAAGTCGCCGTTTTTAACCTGATCGATGGCATCTTCGACTGTGCCGCGTTTTTTTTGGTACTGATCCTGGACTGACATGGTGCGCTACGTTCCCTATTTGGTTGTTTGGTGGTGTGCATTTTGCATCCCTCAGGGGTAGTTTAAGCAGCCGTGGACAAGCCACGGGCTGCCCTGAAAGCCGAGCGCTGCGGACACACCCGCAAGAGAATGGGTTTGATTTAAGTCATTTAAGCCTCTAGCCACCGTCCAATATGCACAAGTAGCTATGTTTTATATAGCGAATGGAGCAAATCTAGCGTCCAATCGCCAGGTACTCAAAGCCCAGGCTGCGCACCTGCTTGGCGTCATACATGTTGCGACCATCAAAAATGACGGGGTTTTTCAACGCCGCCTTGAGGGTGGCGAAGTTGGGACTGCGAAATTCTTTCCACTCGGTCACGATCACCAGCGCATCGGCGTGGTCCAGCGTGTCGGTCTGGTTCGCGCCATAACTCAGGCCCGGTTCGTTGGGAAAGCAGTGTTGGGCCGCCGGCATCGCTTCCGGGTCGTAGGCGGTGACCGTGGCACCGGCGGCCAGCAGGTCTTTGATCACCTCGCGGCTGGTGGCTTCGCGCATGTCGTCGGTATTGGCCTTGAAGGCCAGGCCCCACAGGGCAAAGTGCTTGCCGCTCAGATCGTTGCCAAAACGCGCCTTGATCTTGCGGCCCAGCACATGTTTTTGCGCGTCGTTGGCGAGCTCGACCGCGGTCAGCACCTTCAGTTCCAGGCCGGCATCGTCGGCGGCGGTCTTGATCAGGGCTTTGACGTCTTTGGGGAAACACGAGCCGCCATAGCCGGCGCCAGCGTACAAAAAGTCATAGCCAATGCGCGGATCGCTGCCAATGCCTTTGCGCACGCTTTCAATGTCGGCGCCCAGCTTTTCGGCCAGGTTGGCCAGTTCGTTCATGAAGCTGATGCGCGTGGCCAGCATGGCGTTGGCGGCGTATTTGGTCAGTTCGGCGCTGCGAATGTCCATCAGGATCAGGCGGTCGTGGTTGCGCTGGAACGGCGCGTAGAGTGCCCGCATGTTCAGCGCGGCCTGCTCGTCATCGCAGCCGACAATGATGCGGTCCGGCTTCATGAAGTCATCCACCGCCGCCCCTTCCTTGAGGAACTCGGGGTTGGACACCACGCTGTACGGCGTGTCCACGCCGCGCTTTTGGAGTTCTTCGGCGATGGCGGCCCGCACCGCATCGGCCGTGCCCACCGGCACCGTGCTCTTGTCGACCACTACCTTGTAGTCGGTCATGTATTTGCCGATATTGCGCGCCGCGGCGGTGACGTATTTCATATCGGCCGAGCCATCTTCGTCGGGCGGCGTGCCCACGGCAATGAACTGGATGGTGCCAAAGTGCGCCGCTTTTTCCACGTCGGTGGTGAAGTGCAGACGCCCGGCCGCTACGTTGCGACGCACCATCGCTTGCAGGCCGGGCTCAAAGATCGGGATGCCGCCGTCTTCGAGCAGCTGGATCTTGGCCGGGTCGACATCCAGGCACAACACGTCGTTGCCGACTTCGGCCATACAAGCGCCAGACACCAGGCCGACGTAGCCCGTGCCAATTACGGTAATTTTCATAAAAAGGTCTTTCTAAAAAAAGGAGGTTTTTGAATAAAAAAGCCTTTCGACCCGGTCAAGCCTGCGCCAGTCGTGGCGGGCGCGCCGGTTGGGGGGACTCGCCTAGTACCCAGTTGCCGAAATGCGGTATCTTTCGCAACACCTTGGCCGCGGCGATCGGGCCAAAGAGGCCGGCGGCGAGGCCGGCGACAAACAAATAGGCGGTAGCGTCCACATCCAGCCGGAGCAAGGCAATCCGCGAGGCCGCCGAAAACATGCTGTGGAAAAGATAGATGGCAAACGAGTGCACGCCAATCCAGGCCAGCCAGCGCAGTTCCAGGTTGCAACGCAGAAGAAAGACGCAGCAGCAGGAGCCGATCAGCAGGCCGGGCAGGCTGGCCTTGTAGGGCAGTGCGGCCACCACAAAAATCAGATACAGACAGGTGCCCACAAACAATCCGGCCGTCATCAGCATCACCGGCTTGCGCGGCAGTTGGTCGGCAAAGCGGTTGCTCGCCAAACCAAGCAGAAAAAATGGCATCAGATAGGCGGCCCCTTGCAAACCCAGGTACGGCGGCAGCGGGTTCAGCAGCAGCAGGGTCGCCGCCAGCAGCCAGATGACGACAAATGGTTTGACCGTCGCCAGAAGCTTGAACCGATCAAGACAGGCGGTCAGCAAAAAAATGATGAACAGCGATTCCAGGAACCAGTAATGGGCGACCGGGACGATGTGCAGCAGGCGCCAGTCGTACTGCCCCGCGTTGGCGCCGGGGGTGTTGGCCTGCAGCACGGCAAATAGGGTACCCACCAGCAGCATGGGAACCAGCAGCCGGCGCGCTTTGCCTCGGACGAACTTGAGGGGGTCGCCGTTGTACGGCCGCCAGGCATAGACGAAGCCGGAGAGAAATGAAAAGAGCGGCATTCGCAGCAAGGCCAGCACATCGTTGAGGCGGCTCAACATGTCGTTGTCGTCCAGGCGCAATCCCACCGTGGACGTATCGCCCACGACGTGAAAGGCAACCAACAAAATGCAGGCCAGGCCGCGAAGCGTATCGATTGAGAGTTTACGTAGCACCCGGGTCGTCAATCCAGTAGCGCTCGGCGAATCGGCTCAACCCAGTTGCCCGTCTTGGGCGAGTAGACGCCGTAAGAGGCGGCAAAGTCCCAGTAGGTCCAGCCGATACTGCGGCGCTCGGCCTCATCTCGCATAAAGCGGGTGTAGGTCTCGCGTGAAGCCATGTCGGCCGACTGGTTGGCGCCAAATTCGCCCAGGTGCAAGGGGTAGCCATTGGCCTGGCTCCACTTGACGGCTGCATCCAGCGAATACGTCATGGTTTGTTGTTGCTTGGCGTTGCAACAGGTGGTGCCGGTCGGGAACGGCTTGGGCAAGTAGGTGACTCCTTGATGCGTGAACTCGAACGGGTCGTAGTTGTGGATCGACACAATCAAATTGCGGTCAGGCGGCAGACGCAGCTTGGGCAGGTCGCGCACATTGTTCCAGTAACTGGGTCCGATCAGCACGGTCCGCGCCGGGTTGCTGGTCCGCACCGCGGCCAGCGTTCTGGCGGCCAGTACGTTCCAGGGTTCGCCGTCCATCCGTCCGTGGGGCTCGTTAAGCAGTTCGAACAAGAGCTTGGGTGAGCGGTCTTTATAACGAAGGGCGATCTGGCGCCACATGTTGACCACCCGGGTCTCCATCACGGCCGGGTCGACGCCGAATTCATTCGGGAGCAAGCGATCGCCAAACAACTGGCTGTTGTGGTGCATGTCCAGTATCACGTACACGCCCTTGGCCAGCAGCGCGTCAATCACCTGGTCCATTCGCGTGGCAAACACCTCGTCCAGGGTCGCATCGGCCGAAGCTGAGGCGTGGTTGCTCCATCTCACCGGAACCCGAACCGTTTTGAATGCGCCCGCCACCCGGTCGATGGAAGGGGCGTCCAGTCGCAGACCCCAGTCGCCTTCCCGCGGGGCTTCCAGCATATTGCCCATGTTGATGCCCCGGCCCAACTTGTGCGCCAGGGAACAGGTTTCCGGCGTGACGGCGGTGCAACTCTGCAAGGTCTGCCCCGACAGGGTTGACGCGCTGCCGGTTTGCGCGGTCACGCCGGTCAGGCCGGCGGCCAGGCAGAGGGTGGTGATCAGGTTTTTTTTCAGCATTCTTTCGCTTTCAATAGTGAGGCTGCAGACCGGTATGTTGTTTGATCGTGTTCATGGGAAACACATCAAATGACCACCGGGCATCAGCCAGGAACATCTGCTTGAATGGCCCCGCGTGATCCGCCTTTTTGACGGGATCAATCGCGGACCCTGTGAATTAATTTTTTACGAATGATGATGGTGGGACCCCCGCAGTCCCCAAACTATGTACCGTGCATGCCCGAAAAAATTTGGCATGTCGTTTCGAATCGTGTGTGCGTTGGAGATTTTTTAGCAGACGGTATTTCTGCCACTTCTCGGTCATCCAATCCGCACGGACGGGCAACACCAGGCGCCAGCACAGGTCTTGATTTGCCCTGCAAAAATGCTTGCCTAAGGCTGCTCAGTCAAGCGCAGGATTAACTTCATAACAACTGATTTTTGAATTTACTTTTTCACTAGGAAATGTAAACCTCAATTGCCTGTTTCTTGCGTCGTCATTTGTAAGTCTTTGAAACTAAACAACTTTTTATACGGTTGTCCTGAGATGATGCAGCATCGCAAATTAAATTGATAAAAAAATATTGCGTAGAAGGCGCTTTGTCCTAGCTCTACAACTCACCGGGAAACCCATCTGAATGCTGTCACATTTCCCCCCTCAATTTTTTGAAATATCGGTCATCTTCGTGATGAATCGGCTCGATTGAGCAGCCTCGCCAAAGCAGGCGTTAGTGCCGCCAAGTGGAGTGCCATTTCTACCGTGGCCCGCTTTGCGTTGCAGCTGCTGGCGCAGGTGGTGCTCGCCCGTTTATTAGGGCCGGACAGTTACGGTGTGTTCGGCATGGGGCTGGTGATCTTCACCTTCAGTAATTTTTTGGCCACCTTTGGTTTCTCCTGGAGCCTGGCGCAGCTCCGCGAAATTTCTGACGAAGACATTCGTTTTGCCTTCACCTGGCAGCTCCTGGTCGGCTTGGTGGCTGGTGTTGCTCTGTTCTTTGCCGCACCCTTGGTGGCGGACTACTTTCATGATCCGCGTGTGCTGGGTATCGTTCGCTGGATGTCTGCCGCTTGCGTAATCAACGCTGCCGGCTCGGTTGCCGGCAACCTGATGCGGCGCAACATGAACTTCCGCGCGATCGGCATGATTCAGCTTGCCAGCTACGCTGTTGGTTATCTGGCGGTGGGCATTCCCATGGCGCTGGCCGGGGCGGGCGTCAATGCGCTGGTGGCGGCATGGATGGCACAGGCGGTGGTGGTTGTCGTTGCGGGTTACGTGATGTGTCCGCACCCGATCAAGCCACTGCTGGTCGGACCGCAAGCGCGCGAGATGGTGCGAATTGGCACGGCGGTGTTTTTCACCAACCTGATCAACTGGTTCATCAACAACCTGGACCGCCTGATCATTGGCCGCATGCTCAATGCCCACGCGGTGGGTGTCTATACCGCAGGCTACAACCTGGCCAATATGCCCAACACCCTCTTGCTTGGCGCGTTGCAGCCGGTGTTCCTGGCGGCTGGGGCACGCGTTCAGGATGAACGCACGAGACTGCGCAATGCCTATCAACAAGTGATTGCCACGGTGTGGGTGCTGCTGCTGCCATTTTTTGTTTTTCTTGCGATGATTGCCCCGGATGTGATTAAGCTGCTTTACGGTCCCGCCTGGTCCGATGCCGCGCCGGTGATGGCGGTGCTGTTTCTGGCCATGCCGGCCTATGTCACCTGGGGCATGTCCACCCCGGTGCTCTGGAACACGGGGCGCGCTCATCAGGAAATGCTTCTTCAGTTGCCCTTGTTGCCTTTGGCTGCTGGTGTCTTCTATGTCTTCGCCTCACGCGGTGTTTTTGCGGCGGCGGCAGTGGCTGCTTTCGTGCTGGTTCTTCGTGGCGTCGTCATGGGTATTGCGGCATTTCGCGTTTTGGGCCTGCGGTATCGCCTGTGCTTGGGCTGGCTGCTGCGGGGTGTCGGCTTGAGTCTGCTGGTTGCCGCGCCTGTCGTTGCTATCACCCTATTTGCCCCGTCCAGCTGGCATCCCCTCGTCCGCCTCACCCTGGAGGGTGCGGGTGCCGCCATCCTCCTGAGTGCGACGTTGGCGCTCTTCCCCCGCATCATCGGCCACGATGCTGCGGCCATGCTGGTTCGTTTCGCGCCGAAGTTGCAACCGTGGCTTGTGCCATCTAAAGCGACCGCGGGTCGCTGACCCGCCCCTCTACCTATGCTTGAATATCTCTTCCCGGCCGGCTTTTTAATTGCAGCGTTTCTTGGCGCCTGGGTCGTTATCCTGGTCAGCGTGGGCAGTTTGCAAATGGCCCGCCGCTTCCCTGATGGGCTGTTGCACTACTACTTCTACGCGGTCCTGTTCAGCAATTGCCTCGCCATCTTCTTGTCCACAAGAAGCTTCGCAGAAGCGGGTGAGACGATCCAGGAAGGCCTCACCACCAACCCCCTGGCGGCCTGGGCCATCCGGCTGACCTCGCTCTTTGCGCTGCTGGCGTCGGCAGACCTGATCACCCGGTATCTGGGCCCCAGCCGCCGGATTGGCGGCATCAGAGCTTTTCTGGCCATCGTTTTCGGATTTTTCTGGGTGACCAACATTGTGGTGCCCGCGCTATTTTCACCGCACACGATGCCGTTCCAGTTGAACTGGTTTTACTCGCTTGTGCTCGGCATGGGCATGATCTTCATGGTTGCGAGTGGCGCCACCCTGAGCATTCGCCATTGTCGCAACGCCATCTTTGTCTTTTGCGCGGTGAGCCTGCTGCTCATCCCGATTCGCCCTGATCTCGTGATGCAGTCCGATTACACGCAGGGCTATTTGCCGGGCATTCCCCGTTTTGCAGGTCTGGCCCCGCACGCCATCGTCATGGGGATGAATGCCGCCCTGGGGCTTTGGTGTCTGATGGCTTACCCGATGGCGTCGCGTACTCTCAACCGGCTGTGCTGGCTGATTGGCTTGAGCGCCTTGTTTTTGGCACAGTCGAAAACGGTGTGGTTTTCCTTCCTGGTGTCCCTGCCGGTCATGCTCTATTGCCAACATGGGCTTCCAAGCTGGCAATCGTTGACAGCCTCCCGGCATCGGTCGCTGTTCGCCTTGCTGGGCAGCTTGACCTTGCTCGGGATCACCATGGTGACGGCCATCATCTTTTTTGGAGACATTGGCAGTCGGCTGGAACATTTTCTGGGCTCGTCTGAGGGCGCCCAGGTCATGTCGTTGACCGGGCGCGATCAAATTTGGGCGGTGGCGCTGTCCGAATGGGACCGCTCACCCATCGTGGGCTACGGTCTTCCTTTGTTTGGTCCTGAGCATCAAGCCCAAATAGGAATGAAGTTTGCGACCTCCGGCCACAACCAAATGATTGATAGCCTTGGGCGCGCCGGTACGGTGGGCGCTGTGGGGACACTGCTTTATGCCCTCAGCTTGCTGTGGCTTGGCTTGCGTTTTGGCCGAAGCAGCAGGGGCCTCAGTGCGGCACTTGCAATCTCCATTGTCATCCGCATGATCAGTGAGGTACCAATTACGCTGGGCAACATTGGCATCGACAGTCTTCCTTATTATTTGTTGCTGGCCGTCATTGCCGCCCACTTGGGCAAGCCGGATTCTCGCGGGGCTACAACGCATGCTTAACGTCCATTTTTCGGTGGTGGTGCCGCTTTACAACAAGGCTGAGCACATCGTACGCACCCTGGCCTCCTTGCAGGCGCAGTCTTTTCAACCGCTGGAAATTGTGGTGGTGAACGACGGTTCGACTGACCAGGGAGCCGATTTGGTTACTGCACTGGGCGACCCCCGAATAAAAATGCTGCACCAGCCCAATGGGGGCGTGGCACGCGCGCGAAACACCGGCATTGAGCACGCGCAGGGCAATTGGATTGCGTTTCTGGATGCGGACGACTGGCTGCACCCAGACTATCTTCAAACCCTGGCTCAGTTGATCGGGACGCACCTGCAGCTTGATATGGTGGCAACGCAGTACAAAAGTATTCCCTACGAGGCCGGCGTCACCCTCCAGCCATGGCCCGTGGACGTTGACTCCGCTGCGGTCGAACTGATTCAGGATTTGCCGCAGCGCTGGATGCGCGGTACTTCGTTTTTCACCAGCTCGGTTGCCGTGCGTGCGAGCCGACTGCAGGCGCTGCAGCCCTGCTTTCCGCCCGGTGAATCTTTTGGCGAAGACCTGGACCTTTGGTTTCGATTGGCCGAGACTTCGGCCATCGCACTCAGCACCGCTCCGCTGGTGGGACGCGTTTTGGTTCCCGGTAGCCTGTCGGTCGTTCATGTGGCGCGCACCGAGCCTCCTTTTTTGCGGCGCATGGCAGAACGCGCACGCAGCCCCCGCATGGCGCCTGCGTTGCGCCGATCTTCTCTGCAATTAGTCAACTACCACCGACTCACGCTGGCGCGCGCGGCCATCAGTGCCGGCGATCGCCTCTTGGCCCGGCAGCTGTTGTGGCGCGCCAGGCAGTCATTGTTCAGTCAGCGCTGGTGGTTCACGGCCATCATGGCAACGCTGTTGCCGGGACCGCTGGTGTATCGCTGGCAGCATTGGCGAAAGCTTAGAAAGGTGGCCCTGGGATGAGCCTCCTCAACACCCTGCGTCACTGGGCTTTTTTTGAAGATCTGCGCGCCAGTCAAGAAGGGCTTTTGTCGCTGGGCTTTTGGGCCTTGCAGGCCTATCGCCTGGGCCACTTGCGCTACCGGTTCAATTCCCGGTTGATCCGCATCCCCTTGGGCATTGTTCACCTGATATTGGCAAAGCTGGCCGAAATGCTGACCGGCATCACGATCGGGGTTTCGGCCAAGATCGGCCGCCGGCTGACCATTGAGCATTCCGGCGCCATCGTGGTACACGGCAACGCCGAGCTGGGGGATGACTGCATCATTCGGCAGGGCGTCACCATCGGTAACCGCCGTCAGGATGACCCGTTTGGCGCGCCCGTGATCGGCCACCGGGTCAACATCGGTGCCGGTGCCAAGGTGCTTGGCCGGGTTCGCATTGGTGATGATGTCGAGATTGGTGCCAACGCGGTGGTGTTGATTGATGTGCCCGCTGGCGCAGTCGCCGTGGGCGTGCCAGCCCGAATCCTGCCCCGGCCCGTGGCCAGCGGCCCAACCAGCACCTCCATCCATGACTAAAGCCCCCCTCTTGCAAACCGTAGGCGCGTGTCGCGTCTCCATCATCATCAAGGCACTCAACGAAGAGAAGCGCATCGCACGCGCGATCGAGTCGTCCTTGCGCGCACTTGAACGCGTCGGCGGTGAGGTGATCCTTGCCGACTCCTGCTCGACCGATCAGACGATTGAAATCGCCAAGCGTTATCCCATCAAGATCGTTCAACTGGCCAATCCGGCGGAGCGCTGCTGCGGGGTTGGGCCGCAACTGGGCTACCAGCATTCTTGCGGTGACTACGTTTACATTTTGGATGGCGACATGGATCTGCGCGCCGACTTCATCGACCAGGCGGTGCAGTTTCTGGATGCCCATCCCAAAGTGGCGGGTGTCGGCGGCCGGGTGGTGGAGCACAACCTGGACAGCCTGGAATACAAGGCCCGGGTAGAGCGCAATGCACATCACATGAGTGCCGGTCCGGTTGATCGGCTCGACATGGGAGGCTTGTACCGCCGCGCCGCCATTGATGAAGTCGGCTATTTCTCGGATCGCAACCTGCACAGTTACGAAGAATTTGATCTGGCCATTCGCCTGCGTGCATCTGGCTGGGAGTTGGCGCGGGTGGCGGTTGATGCGGTCGATCATTTCGGGCACGATACGCCGCCTTATCAGTTGCTGTATCGACGCTGGAAAACAAAATATATCTACGGCGTCGGCGAGATAGTGCACGCCAGCTTTGGAAAACCCCATTTCAAGATATTGATCAAGCAGCTCAGGGAGCTCAAGTTGTATTTTTTCATCATCGCCTGGACCATCGGTTTTTGCTTGATGACCGGTATTGCAACATGGGTCAATGACGGTGGAATTATCCTGGGCTTGATCACTTGCTTGTTGAGTCTTTTGCCCATTGTGGTGGTCATGGCCATCCGCAAGCGGTCGCCCAGCAAGGTGGCCTACGCCATGACTTCCCTGTTAGCGCACTGCGTCGCTCTCGTGCGTGGCGTGCTTGTCCCGCGCAAGGATCCGAGTCATCGCATTGACTCGAATGTTATTAAAAATAACAGCTTGGAGGCGCCAAATAACGCGTCTTCACCTTACGCCTGAAGATAAAAAAGACAGATGAAAAAGTTAGCCGAACTGACCACGGACAAAAACAACAACCTCAATCTGATCCGGATTTTGGCGGCATTCGCCGTCTTGATCAGCCATAGTTTTGCGATCGTGACGGGTGATGTGGATGCAGAACCGCTTCGGGCGCTCCTCGGCGTCACGCCAGGAACCTTGGCCGTCGATGTATTTTTTGTAACCAGTGGGTTGTTGCTGGCGAACAGTTTGAGCAAGAAGGGCAATGCGCTTGAGTTCATCATTTCAAGGGTGACCAGAATCTATCCGGCCTTGATCGTTGCGGTACTGCTGACCGTCTTTGTGCTGGGTCCGATATTTACAAAACTTACATTTATTGACTATCTGCAGAATAAGGCGACCTACACTTATTTGCTGAAGACAGCGACGCTTGTTCGGGATGTTGGCTATACCCTTCCTGGTGTTTTTAGCGATAACCCGCTTTATAACCAGGTTAACGGGTCGCTTTGGACGTTGCCGTTTGAATTGAAAATGTACATTTTGCTTTTTTGTACATGGTATGCATGCAAGGTCATGGCGCGATCACAGGCCAGTCAATTTTTAAAGCTTGGTATTTTGGGAATTACCGCTGTGGCTGGAGTTTTGTACGCACGAGAGTATGTAAATTCCGGTGGGGTTGATTCGATGCACAGCATCAGTCGATTTGTATTTATCTTCTTCTCTGGCGCATGCCTTGGGTTGTATCGGGAGCGCGTATTAATTTCTCCTGGAATACTCGGTGTTGCGCTGCTTGCCATCGCTGCAAGCGCCACCAACAAGATGGCATTCTTTTTTGTATGGCACGCCTTGATCGGCTATGCCGTTGTTCTTCTGGCCTACCAGTCCAGTCGCTTGCTGGCTCGTTATAACAAGGTAGGTGACTATTCTTATGGTGTCTATATTTATGCCTTTTCAATTCAGCAAGCGCTAATGGCTGCGATGGTTGACATATCAGTAGCCCACATGATTTTTTATTCTTCAATAGTGACGGCTATGTTTGCATTTCTATCATGGCACTTGATAGAAAAGCCGGTCATGAAGAAGAAGAATATATTTCTAGCGCGGCTTAAGTTCTGCGCCACGACTTGAAAAGCACTTCTGGCCTGGCAATGGCCAATGCCAAAAGGTACGTGGCCCTTGATGGACTGCGTGGCCTATTGGCCATCACCGTGGTCATTCACCACTATGCCCAGCTCTACCATGTGAATTGGATGGGAAAAGCCTGGATTTCGGTGGATGCTTTTTTCATACTGTCCGGCTTTGTGATCACCCACAGTTATGCGGCCAAAATTCAATCTGGCATGCGCTTTTCTGAGTTTGCCAAATCGAGACTATTGCGGCTTTATCCCATGTATCTGGTGGGTTTGGCGCTTGGCTTGACGGGGCTGCTATTTGCAATTCAGGACGCAAATATTTCTCTCGTTGATTTGTCTTTTTCTACGTTGGCCGGATTGTTGATCTTGCCCTATTTCAATCACTTGGCTTGGCCCATTGCCGGGGCTGTGCATACAGGAACCATATTTCCCATGAACGATCCGGCGTGGTCACTGTTTTTTGAGTTGTTTGTTAATTTCCTGTTTTTTGCGTGGATTGTGCAAGTCAAACGATTAAGTGGAAAGTTGCTACTTGGCACTGCCTTTGTTCTGTATTTGTGGGCCGCACAGATTTTTGGCATTCACAGTGGATGGGGGACGGATAACTTTATGGGGGGTATTCCCCGGGTTGTTTTGTACTTTTCTTTAGGGTGCGTTATTTATTCGATTCATCTTAAAGTTTCGAAGCAAGCCCTCTACAGGGCTGCATTCCTGGCCGTCATATTGATCACTGGATTTTCTCTAAAGAATACGGCTGTCACTTATTTTTTGCTCTTGGTGGTTTCGCCATTGGCGATATTGGTCGCTAGCCGTACAGAAATTACGGACTCACCCTTCATTGCGGCAACGCTTACACGCCTCGGCAGCATGTCTTACCCGCTGTACATCACGCATTTTCCTCTGGCCCTATTTTCATACTGGGCTCTCAATGCGACAGGCATCAGTACCGGGATGAGTGTGTTTATCTCGACCCTCTTTGCCTTGGCCGTTTCAGTTCCACTCTCGGTGATCGAGCCAAGACTGCGGGGTAAATTGACTGCCTTATTTAATCCGGCCAAGACAAGGTCCGTTGCATGACCTTCAGACGCCTGCTACAAAAACTGCCATTTTTCTCCTGGCTTCTGGCGTGCCTCCATTTTTGGGTGATGCTGCGGGCACATTCACACGCTTGTCCTGTGGTCTGGATTTCTCCCAGTGGGGGCGGCGTAGGTTCCGCTGCGGATCTGCGTGCCTTGGCGATCGGGAAAACGCTTGGTCGACTTGGTTGGTGCTGCGTCACGTTGCATCCAAGGTTGGGTCAGCAGGCGCGGCGCATTCTCTTGCGCCTGTTCAAACCCGACGTGGTGCTTCTGCAGCAAACCCGGCACCCATTGAATCGCCCGGAAATTTACTTTCCGGTGCCATGCGTGCTGGATGTGGACGACGCCGACATCATCAACCCTTCGGAGACTTCCCGCATCGGCGATGTCGCGGCGCGGTGCTATGGGGTGGTCGCCGGTTCGCGCCACCTGGCGGGGCTCTTTCGTGCGTTCAACCCCGCCGTCCGGGTGATCTGGACGGGTACCTATATTCATTCCGTGGCCAGTGCCCGGCCCAATGCAGAGCGAGGCCGAATTCTGGCGTGGGCGCCCAGCGACCCTTTTGGTTACCCGGTTGAACTGGCGCTGATGCAGACGCTGGTGGCGCGCTTGTCGACTTCCGCCGAAGTTGAATTTCGCGTTTACGGTGTTTCGCCTGCACGCCATGACGACATGCACAAGCTGTGGGAGGAGCGCTTGAGCCATGTGCGCCTGCGCTTGATGCCGCCCATGCCTTACAAAGAATTCGTTGATTCGCTGGCTGAAGTGGCGGTGGGCTTGCAACCTGTCTGTGAGGATCATGAGTACAGCCTGGGCAAGTCGTTTGGCAAGGCGCTGGCTTATCTTGCGGCGGACGTTGCCGTGGTTGCCTCCAACAACATCGATCATCCCTTGTTCTTCGAAGAGGGTGTGAATGGTCGACTCTTGCTGAATGAGCCGACGGTGTGGGCGCAAGCGTGCGACCAGCTGCTGAGTCGCAACCAGGAACGCCAAGGTTTGGTGCTGCAGGCAAGAAAAGACTTTTTGGCGCGTCTGACGACGGACAAAAGTGCCCAACTCATGAGTGACTTGCTTCATCGCGCCCGGCTGGGGCAGGCATGGCCGCGCGGTTTGGCGAAATCAAAGGACTACAGTGAATGATCGCGTGATTTATCTGAAGGGGGGGCGTGCCATTGAGGAAGCTCGCCGGCTTTTTCCCCGGCTGGGCGCATTGCCCGATGGCGGGCCGGACAAGTTCTTGTTGGCCGTGCTTTTTCATGCGCGCGAGGCTGCGTTCCGTCTGGCTTCGTTTGGTCCGCGCACCGAGCGCATGAGCTTGAGCGGACGCGAGGTGGTCGAATACGGTGCCCGCTCCACGGACGCCAGTCGTGTGACGCGCCGCCTGGCGTTTTTTCGGGCGGCTTTTGACTTCCTGCTGGACACCGTTCGGTTTCGTCCCCGGCGGGTGCTGTGTGGCGTCGATGGTCCGTTTGCGCTGCTGGCCTGGGCTGCGGCGCGGCTGGTTGGAGCACAGTTCATTTTTCTGGCGCACAACGCGCTGGCCCTGCCCACGACATCGTCAATTTATCGGCGTGCACATCGCTTTGTCTGTCGCCGGGCCGATCTGGTGATCGCACACGGGCCGTTCGTGCGGGACGAGGCCATACGCCTGGGTGCCGCGCCAGCGCAGGTGGTGGAGTTCAACAATGCCTTGGACCCGGAGCACGCTGCTTTGGTCCAGAGGTTGCCCGCCAAATCGGAGGACGTGAGCGACACCATCATTCTCTATATGGGTCGCGTGGAGGAAGACAAAGGCGTGCTGGACTTATTCCATGCCTTTCGACAGTTGAATCCCCGGCCGGACCTGCAGCTCCGCTTTGTCGGGAACGGCAGTGCCAACGGTGTGTTGCGTCAACTTGTGCGGCAGCATCGCCTGCAAGACCGGGTGGAGGTTTTGGGGCCGGTTGAATTTGAGTCGGTATTCGCACACCTGAAGCAGGCGACTGTGGTGGTGACACCATCGCAATCCCGCTTCCCGGAGGGGTTTTGCAAATCAGCGATGGAGGCGTTTTATGTCGGCACGCCGGTGATCGCCCCCAACTATGGCCCGTTCCCCTACATGGTCAAACATGAAGAAAACGGGTTGCTGTACCCGCCGGATGATGTAGCGGCTCTGACGCAGGCCCTGCAGCGCTATCTGGACGAGGATGGTTTGCGCAGCCAGCTGGAGCAGGGCGCCCGGCGTTGGGGCGGCATTTTCATGAAACCGGCAACCACTTTTGCCAACGCCATTGACCGCGTTTTTTCACAAGGGCCGCCACGATGAACATGACAGTTTCCAATATCCACGACGGCCATCGCTATCTTGTCACCGGCGTGGCGGGTTTTATTGGCATGCACACCGCCCAAGCCTTGCTCAGCCAGGGCGCGCAGGTGCTGGGTGTAGATGTGATGAACGACTATTACGACGTTGCCCTGAAAGAGGCCCGGTTGAAGCAACTGGACGGTTCACCGGGGCTGGACCTGCGGCGCATCGATCTGGCCGACACGGCCGCTTGTGCGGCGCTGTTCGCCGACTATCAGCCCACGCATGTGATTCACCTCGCGGCCCAGGCGGGTGTGCGCTATTCCATCACCCACCCGCATGCCTATGCGCAAGCCAATTTGGTCGCCTTCCTCAACGTGTTGGAAGGTTGCCGGCAACTGCAGGTGAAGCACCTGGCCTATGCCAGTTCATCCAGCGTCTACGGCGGTAACAGGCACATGCCTTTTTCCGAAGCGCACAGCGTCGATCACCCCGTGAGTCTGTATGCCGCCACCAAGAAGTCGAATGAACTCATGGCGCACACCTACAGTCATTTGTACGGCATACCAACGACCGGTCTGCGTTTTTTTACGGTTTACGGACCTTGGGGGCGGCCAGATATGGCGCCCTATTTGTTTACCAAAGCGATCTTTGAAGGCCGGACCATTGATGTGTTCAACCAGGGTCAGATGCGCCGGGACTTTACCTACATCGACGACATCGTGGAAGGCGTGGTACGTGTCGTGCTGAAGCCGGCCACCCCCATGCCGGACTATGACGCCGTGTCCCCTTCGCCGGCTGGCAGTTCGGCCCCCTACCGGATCTTCAATATTGGTAATTCACAACCGGTGGAGTTGCTGACCTTCATCGCCACGCTGGAAGAGGCCATTGGTCGCAAAGCACAGATGCGCATGTTGCCGATGCAAGCCGGTGATGTGGTGGCGACGGCGGCAGACACCCAATTGCTGGCGCAATGGGTTGGCTTTCAACCCGCTACCCCGCTGAAGAAGGGGTTGGCGGCGTTTGTGGCTTGGTACCGCAACTATCACCAACTCTGAACCACTCACAACTTCGCGGGCTATGGCATGAATCGAGTACTACACATCATCAATGGAGAGTTTTTCGCGGGTGCGGAACGGGTTCAGGACCTGTTGGCGCTGCGATTACCAGAATTTGGCTACGCGTGTGGTTTTGTCAGCCTGAAGGACGGCGTTTTTGACGAACACCGTCGGTCGACTTCGTCGCTCGATGTGATCCCGATGCGCTCGCGTTTCGATCTTTCAATCGTCGGCCGGATCGCAAGTTTGGCGAAATCGGATGGCTACCAGATCATCCACACTCATACCCCCAGAAGCGCGCTCATTGGACGACTGGTTGCCCGCAAGCTGGGGCTGCCCCTGGTGCACCATGTGCACAGTCCGACGCAAAGAGACACCGAAAGCAAGTTGCGCAACCTCGCCAATGCTTTTGTTGAAGATCACCTCGTCTTGCCCAGTGCAACGCATCTGGTCGCTGTGTCTTCGAGTCTCGGCGCTTATTTGATCGCGCGTGGTGTCAACCGCAACCGCTTCACCGTGGTGCCCAACGGCGTACCCGTCGTCCGGGAGGAGCCGGCCTGGCGGCCACCCGTGCATGAATGGGTCATTGGAACCGTTGCCCTGTTCCGTCCGCGCAAAGGGATAGAGGTTCTGTTGCATTCGTTGCGGGAACTGCTTGATCAGGGCTTGCCTGTCAGACTGAAGGCGGTCGGAACCTTTGAGACGCCACTCTATGAGGCGTCCATCAAGACGCTCGTCAAGGAACTGGGCTTGACCGATAAAGTGCACTGGACCGGCTTCAGCAGTGAGGTGCATCGCGAGATGGAGAGCATGCACGTCTTCGTTCTTCCCAGTCTGTTTGGGGAAGGACTGCCGATGGTCGTGATTGAAGCCATGTCGGTCGGCATTCCCGTGGTCGCCTCACGGGTAGAGGGCATACCGGAAGTGATCAGCGGGTCAGAGATTGGCGTGGTGGTTGAACCCAACGATGTCGCCAGTCTGACCCGTGGCTTGAAGGCCCTGGTCGTGGGCGACTTGCCTGCGCAGTCGATGGCCCGTGCGGCACATGCACGGCAGATGAATCACTACTCAGACCTTGCCATGGCAAGGTCTGTCGCAGCAGTTTATAAACACGTTCAATTGACCCGCACATGAGCGCAGCCCAAGCGCAACAGGCCCCGCAACGCGAAGCGCTGATCAATATCCAGTACCTCCGCGCTATCGCCGCCATGATGGTGGTCTGGGTACATGGCCGCGAACAATTTGAATGGATCAAGCTGCAGTTCCCTTCGGCTGCTGGTAGCAATGGAGTGGACCTGTTTTTCGTGATCAGTGGCTTCATCATGGTTTACACCACGTATGGCAAGACCCTGACACCCGGATCCTTTCTGGCGCGCCGTCTTGCCCGCATAGCCCCCCTGTATTGGTTGGGGACACTGGCGATTGTGGCTATTGCGTTCTTGGCGCCCGCTGTGTTGCAAAGAACGATCATTAGTCTGCCCCATGTGCTGGCCAGCTTGGCGTTCATTCCGATGCTCTCGCCCAGCTTCCCGGGTCAAATGTGGCCGCTGCTGGTGCCGGGGTGGACGCTGAACTATGAGATGGCCTTCTATGGGGTGTTCGCGCTGACGTTGTTGGCGCCGCAACGGATTCGCATTTACTTGCTGTGCGCCAGTTTGGCGCTGTTGGTCGCATCAAGCGCGATGTTTAATTTCAACGGCATCCTCGAGTTCTATACCAATGCTATTGTGCTGACTTTCGCTGCCGGTTCTATTTTGGGGAGCTTGTACTGCGCAGGTCGCCTGCGTCGGAGCAAACCGATGGGGCTGGCGCTGATGATTGGCGGTGTTGCCTGCTGGCTTGTCGCGCTGTCCCTGGATCTGGGGCCGCGCGTCATCGCTGCAAGTCTACCCGCCTGCTTGGTGGTGTTGGGCGCTTGCATCATGCCCAGTTTCGGCTTGAATTGGCTTGGCTGGCTCCGCCGCCTCGGTGATGCTTCGTACTCGATTTACCTCGGACACCTGTTTCTTCTGGGCATGCTGCGGGTGGTTTGGCTCCGGCTTCATTTGCCAATGCATACCGCCATCGCTGGTTGGCTGTTCATGCTATGTGGACTTCTGGTTTGTGCCCTCGGGGGCTGGTTGATCTATCGTCTGGTTGAGACAACCTTGAATGCTGGGATCAAGCGGCAGCTCAATCTATAGCAGGCTACCAAACGCCAGTTTCGGCAAACAAAGGCTGCACGGCCATCAGAAGATCGCCTGATGAGGAACATCTGGCGTGCAATTGCTTTTCACGATGTCGCCCGGATTGCCAACGACGATCGAGTACGGCGGCACGGAGTTAAATACGCAGGCCCCACCGGCAATGCGACTGCCACGACCAATCACAACGTCGCCAACAATAATGGCATGGGGTCCGATCCAAACCTCATCCTCAATGGTGGGGTAACCGGGCGTACGCACGCCATCACTGGCGATGCGATCGCGCCGGCCCAACGTCACCCCGTGAAAAATCGTGACATTTCTTCCTATGACAGCCCCCGGGCTAACCACCAGCCCCCAGCCATGGGTCAGCGACAAGCCGGCGCCCATCGAGGTTTTCCAAGGCAAGTCCATGCCGGCCCAATGGCACATGATTCGATGCAAACTCCGCGCCACGGGCAGCAGCAACGTTTGTATTGGGGCCGGGTAATCAAGACATTTTTGGGAAAGTCGGAGTGTCAATACAGGGCGAAATGTTCGACGCAGAACAAAACCTTTGAGAACAAGCCACCATTGATAGCGACCAAACTCTCGATAGGTGTCGGCTTTTAGCGCCTGCCAAGCGTTAACTTGTGCGCTCATAGCTGGCATGAGAAGTGATCAATATGATGGATGGAATGGGCCATGCTGGAATAGCGCTTCTTACCGTTTCCCATTGTTCTGCAATGCGTCGCGAAGAACGATGAACGGGAAAACGAACGCGTCTTTTCCGTAGCGTCGGACAAGACGTTTGGGTTCCTGACACATGCGGTAAAACCACTCAAGTCCGGTACGCTGCATCCACTGCGGCGCTCGTTGCTTTTCACCGGCCAGAAAATCGATGGTTGCACCAACACATAAAACAAGTTTGACGTTCAATTGCTCGCGATGCGAAAAAGCCCATAGCTCTTGCTTGGGGGCGCCAACGCCAATAACCAGGATATCTGCGCCAGACTGTGCAATTTCACGCGCATAGGCCGCAGAAGCAGGCGCATCATGTTCAAACCCGAAGGCCGGAGACGTGGCACCAACGACTTGCAGCGTGCTTCCCCATCGAGTTTTAATATTGTCTCTCGCCTTGAGTGCCACGCCGGGACCAGCGCCAAAAAGAAAAACCTTTGTTGAGATTTTTTTTGCACAAATTTCGCTGAACAAGGCCGGCAGTAAATCACTGCCGGGGACGGTTTCTGGCAAGGGCTTGCCAAGCAGACGAGAGGCCAGGACGACAGGCTTCCCATCAGCCACCACCAAAAAAGCATTCAAGTAGGCCTTGCGAAATGCCGCATCAGACTGCAGCATGACGATGTGATCGGTGTTGGGTGTTACCACATAGTGACTGGTTCGCTGAGGCGCCTGCAATACGGTCAGCAGTTTGTCCACTGCGGCCGTCATCGTGAGGGGGTCGATCTGGATGCCGAATAGAGATACGCGATCTCGCTGGTCTGAAACGGATTGATTCATGGATGGGAATTAACCTTGTAGAGAGGCAAGCAACTTACACGCTGTCGAGTCGGGCGCGTCTTGCTGACAGGATGTTTAAGCATCATTAAGAACCGAGCCCACCAGCACGACGCCGATGTCTTGAAGACGGCGCGCCATCGTGGCGGCGGATGGCACCAGACTCCGGTTTTTGCGCGCCACCATCACGGCAGCACCGGCACGGGAGGCAATGATTTCTGCATCTGCATAGTCAGTCCCGGCAGGGGTGTCAATGATGATCACGTCAAACTGCTGGCTGGTTTTGTGCAACAGGTCGATAAACGCGGCGCGGCCCAGCAGTTCCTGCGGATTGGGGGGCACCGACCCGGCAGGCAGCACGGCCAAGCCCGGCAGTCCGGTGACCAACTGAATCGCTTCCAGATTTGCGTGGCCGGCCAAGATGTCTGACAAGCCCACACTGGTTCCCAGTTTGAACAGCGTGTGCTGGCCCCGCCCAGGGGATGCACGCAGGTTGCCATCAATCAGCAAGGTGCGCTCGCCCTGCTGGGCAAACACAACAGCCAGGTTGGCCGCTATAAAACTGCGACCCTCGGCAGCGTCGGGGCTCACTACCGCCAGAACTTTGCGATCGGGATCCGTATTAAACCAGCGCAGCATGAGTTGACTACGCACCGCGCGCAGGTTTTCTCCAATGCGGCTGAACGGTTGGTAGGCGGCCACCAACTCAGGGCTGAGGCTGGTGTCCTGCGTGGTCAGGTAGGCGTAGTCGAACTGTTTGCTAAGGGCAAAGTCGATGTCATCCTTGGTGAGAATTTTCAGAGCAAGCGCCGCGTCTCCAAACCGGCTCTTGTCTTTTTTCTGGCGTTCCACAACGCGTGCGGCGTCTTGGGCACTCAGGCGGCCGGTGGCCACCAGAATGTCGCCAATGTGCCGTCCAGCGCCGGTGGTGCTGCTATTTTGTGGGTGGAATGGGGCTGGTGTATTCATTCTTGTCCTCAGTTGCTGATGCGCTTGAACATGCCGCCAGCCGAGCAAATAGACCCCAGTACGGGCAGGTCCAGGGCTTCTAGCAGATCGTCAATTGAGCGCACACGGCGATTGGCCAACTCCAGCATCAGTGCCAGGCCCACGCCCATCAGTGTGCCCAAAAACACGGAGGCCAGTATGTTCAGCAGCACCCGAGGTTTGGACGGGTCGGCTGGCACAGACGCGGGGTTCAGCACGGTGATGTTGGTCTGTGTGGTTTTGCTCTCGATGGTGGTCTGTGAGGCACGCTGGCTCACAGACTCAAAGGTGTGCTGGGCAGATTCAATGTCACGGTGCATCACATTGAGTTCGTCACGCAGTTTGTTAAGCGCCAGCACACGGGCTTTTTGGCCGCCCAATGCGCTTTGCAGCTGTTGCTCACGTTGCTTGCTGACCTGGTAAGTGGTTTCAATCGAAGTGGTTATTTTGTTGGTTTCCGCCCCTAGTTTGGCTTTGAGCGTAGACACTTCGGCCTCGGTGCGCAGCGTTTGGGGGTGGTTCTTGCCCAGGTTGACGTTGCTCTCAGTCAGCTTGGCTTCCAGCCGCGCTATGTCGGCTTTTAAGCCATTGATAAGCGGGCTTTGCATGACTTCAGATACGGTGTCGGCTTTGGCGTTTTGGCGCTTGCTTTGGCTGTCGGTGGTTTGACCCTGCACAGCGGTGAGCAAACTGGAGGTTTCGTTGAGCTTGGTGGTTTCATAGTCAAGCCGCTCGTCGGTGGTGGTAATGCCGTTTTTTTGCTGGAAGTCAGACAAGGTTTTTTGTGCAATTTCGAGTCTGTCGCGTGCCGCTTTGGTTTGTTCTTCAAAAAATGCTGCGTATTCTTTGGCGGGGGAAACCCGCAAGTCGACGTTGACGTTGATATAGGCCTGGGCAAAGGCATTTGCCACGGCTGCCGAAAACTCGGGGTTGGTACCGGTGTAGTTGATGTTGATGACGTTACTTTCTTTCGAGGGTTTCACGTCCAGCTTCTTTTGCAGCGAGTTGGCCAGCCAGTCGATCAGCTGACCTTTGCCCTGGGTGGAATCGGTCCATTGTTGGCGAACGACGGCGCTCTCATCCATGTGCAGCAGTTTGACCACGGCTTTGGCGACGCGGTCGCTGTTGATAATGTCCACTTGGGTTGCCATGTAGCCAGGCGCCACCATGCCTTGCAGCATTAGGCCGCTCACCTGGTCTGGCGATTTGACGTCCACCACCACGGCAGCGCTGGAGGTGTATTGCTTGGGCAGCATCAAGCTGACAATGACCGTGCTGGTGACAATCACCAGCAGGGTGAGCAGCGCTACCTTGTAGCGTGCGCGCAGGATAAATAGAAATTGTTGGAGTGTCATAGCGGGTGCGATCCGATCAGAAAATGCTTTCTTTGACGTAGATAACGTCATTCGGCAGGACTGTGTCCGTCAGCTTGGGTTCGAGTTGCTGAATGCTGCCATCAGCCGCTTTGCGGTGCAGGCGCAAGCGTCTTTCGCTACCGCGGGGAGTGGGGCCACCGCCTGCAGCCAGAGCCTGCATGACCGTCATGTTGCGTTCAATGCGGAACGAACCGGGGTGTTGTGCTTCACCATAGATGAAAAATACCGGGGCACGGTCCACAAAGATGCTGTCACCGCCTTGCAGCACGATGTTGTCTTGCTGCTTTTCGGCCAGGAAGAGGGAAGGAATGTCGACCTGTTTTCGAAACGACTTGCCGTTGCGCAGGCCAGTGACGATAACGATGTCGTCACCAGCAATGGTGGCACCGCCCGCGTTGGCCAGCATGTCGCTCAGGCGGGTGTTGGCGGTTTCCAGCGGAAAGCGCCCCGGGCGGTTAACTTGACCCAGAACGGCTATCTGGTTGCCACGGATTTGGGTGAGTACGATGTTGACCTGGGGCTTCTGGATAAAGCCGCCTTGCTGCAGGGCATCGGCAATTTTTTTCTCGGCCAAGGCAATGGACAGGCCACCCAACTCCACCGCGCCGATCATGGGGTAGGTGATGGAGCCGTTCTCAGAGACGCGTGTCTCAATCGTCAGGTCAGGGTTTTGAAACACCTGGACTCTGATCGCGTCACCCGCGCCCAGCGGGTAGTCCGGCATGGCTTTGGCTTGCGCTTGAACCGGCGTTACAACTTGGGCTGTCGCTTTGGCGGGGGTCGGCACTTGTGCCAGTGTCTGGAAGGTCAGGCCGGAAAGTGCCAAAAATGCAGTCACCAGAAAATACGGAAATTTAAGCAGGCGTTGAGTCATGGATATCTCCAGGTAGAAAAATGGGTGAAGGGATAAGAGGTGTTCGGAGCTTATTTCAGCCCAACCACACCTTTTGCGAGAGCCGTATTTGTTTTGACATCAGCCGCTGGTTGTGCCACGGGTGATGAAGGACTGATGGTGATGGATGCAGCGGGTTCTGTTTCAGGTTTTGCATAGTCGCCCCTATAGTCAATTTTGGTGTTAGCCCGCAGCTGCTTCAGGTTGGCGGCCACAGCCTCATCAGCGCGCTGGTTGACTAAAAATTGTTCGATGCGCGGTAAGGCCGTGGCCTCCGTCACGGGGGAAAGTTGAGAAGACGTCAGTCGCAGCAGGGTGATGGTCTGGGGTGTATCGATCACCACGCTCTGGCCGTCTTTGAGGGCATGAATTTGCGTTAGCAGTTCCAGCGGGATTTGCTCTGACGTCCGCGTGGCATTACCGCCGTCAAACTTGATGTCTTTGCCTTTGAGCCAGACTGCCGCTTCCTCGATGGATTTGCCCGTCGAGATCAGTTGGCGCAAATGATCAGCGACGCCCGTTGCTGTGGGCACCACGATTTCCTGTACGTTGAAAATGCGTCGCTCTGAAAAGAGCTGAGGATGCTCGGTGTAGTACTTTTTGAGTTCCTCTGCTGTGGGTTTAGGGACGGCGCTGGCGATCAGCTGCATGTAGGCCCGCGCCAGAATTTCACTGCGCGCTGCTTCAATTTGCGATACCACCTTGAAGGAGCGATTGAGCTTTTTATCGGTTGCCTGTTCCACTGCGAGTTGCTGATCGATCAATTTTTCAAGCACTTCACGGTTCATCGCTTGTGTCAACTGGGGTGATGTGTCCGTCGTACTGATTCGGTTGGTCACCTGATTGATTTGGCGCACCAATATTTCTTCGGCCCCCACTTTGGCGGCGACCTCCGTATTTTCATTTTTGTCATCTTGGATGCTGCAGGCTGATAAGCCCAATACAAGGCCTGCGGCAAAAATAGACATGGAAAAACGGGTTTGTGATGAGATCATGGTGCGTGGAAATCAGAAACTGAATTTGGCAGAAACATTGACCATGTTGCTGTCATAGTCGAGGCCGGGCAGATTGGCCGTGCGTTTGGCTTTGCCCAGCGAGGTGCTGAGGCTCAGGTAGCGGTAGGGCTGCCAGTCAAACGAAAGTGTGGTGTCTGTCAGGGTCTCGCTGCGCTGGGGCGCGATCACGGCAGTGGGCGTTCCCTTGTAGTCGCGCTGGGCAACTTGATGGCGCAGGCTAACTATCGTTTTCGGACTCATTTGCCAAGTGGGTCCAATTGAGAAACTGTCGGTCTGGCTGTAGTTGGCAGTACCGGTCTGGTAACTGGCGAGTTCGCGAAGCCAGCCGGCAGACAGCGCGGTTTTGGCTGTCATGCTCCAGTTGATTTTTGCGCCCGCGGTAAATCCGCTGTAATCGCGTTCGCCAAAGTGGGGGTGCGTTCGGTTGATGTAGGCCGTGGTGAGGTCGGCCGTACTTTTGCCACTGATGAGCCAGTGCAGTTTGAGCTCGTTGTCGAGTTGGTTATAGCCGTCATCGAGCAGGTTGCCCGGAGACATCGCCCGGTTGACGTAGGTTCCGCTGCTATTTTTAAGGGTATAGGTGAGTGCGCTGCCAGAAGAAAAGGTATAGCGCAGGCCCACATCGGCTGAGTTGGCTTTGTAGTCGCCTTCGGCCACCAGAGCCTCCTCGTTGATCTGAGCCGATTGCTCGACGCCACCCAGTACAGCCCAGGCTCCGTCGAGTTCATACGCGCCGTCAAAACGGGTTTTGGTGTTGGTCCGCTGGTTACGCTGGTTGAAGCTTTGGACGTCGGTAAAACTGTTCAGCGTTTCCTTGCGGTCGGTGGTCAAGTTGCCGGTCAAGCGTGGCGTCAGTGACCAGCGCCAGGCGGCGTTGTAATTCTTTGCCGTAAAGCTCAAATAACGGAAGTTCTGATAGCGGTAGTCGATCAGGTCCATGTCCAGTTCGAAACGTTGCAGACTGTAGGCTTTGTTGATGCTCAGGCCCAACGTGGTGATGTTGATTTTCTCGGCGGCGCTCGATCTGCCAATTAGCGCGTTGAGATCGGCACTGTCGGACAATCGAAAAAGATTACTGTCGGTCATGATCGTTTCACTGGCATTGATCTTGAAGGTTTCCTCCGTTTGTTTCTCGCCAGAGTTCATCTTGGGGGGGGTCACGGTTTGCGACCATGAAGGCGCCGTGCTGCAAAGCAGTACCACGGCAGGCGTAAGCCAGAAAGGACGGTTAATTTTCATATTCAATAAGCCTTTTGGTCTTTCAGGACCAGGCGGATAGTTTTGAGAATGATGTGGGCGTCCAGTTGTAAGGACCAGTTGCGCAGGTAGTCGAGGTCAAAGTCGATACGGCCCTGCATTTTGTCCAGTGTCTCTGTCTCTCCCCGGTACCCGTTGACCTGAGCCCAGCCGGTAATGCCAGGTTTGACTTTGTGGCGCACCATGTAGCCCTTGATGAGTTTGCGATAGAGCTCGTTGTGGGCTACCGCGTGAGGACGAGGGCCTACGATGCTCATGCGGCCCTGCAACACGTTGACGAATTGGGGTAGCTCATCAAGAGATGTCCGGCGCAAAATTGCGCCTAACGGTGTGATGCGCTTGTCGTTCTTTTGCGCCTGCTGGATAGCGCCGCCGTCTTCGGTCACGCTCATTGAGCGAAATTTGTAAACCAGAATTTCATCTCCATCCAGTCCATAACGACGTTGCTTGAATATGATGGGCCCGGATGATCCGAGCTTGACCGCTGCGGCAATGATGAGCATCACGGGCGAGATCAGGATCAGGATCAGCAATGAAAAAACAATATCGCTTAGTCGTTTGACAACGCCATTGACGGCCTTGAACGGCGTTTCGCACACCGAGATAACTGGCATGCCGCACACCGAGGCGGGATGCCCCTGGATCAAGTCGGTGACAAACATGTCGGGTACGAAATAGATCGACGTGGTGGTGTCTTTAAGTTGATCCAGAATTTGCAGAACACGTGGTTGTGCCGCCATGGGCAGTGACAGGTAGATGATCTGAATATTGTTGGTTTTTACCAGATGGGCGAGTTCATCGAGATTGCCCAGTAGTTTGTGCGGCCCAGAGGTGTCCAGGCGTTCAATCTTGCGGCTGTCCACAATGCCGACCAGTTCAATGCGGGAGTAAGGGGCCTCGTCGATTTTGTTAGCGAGTGCCAGGCCCTGCTCGTTCATGCCGACAATAATGGCGCGTTTTTTTCGACCCTGCAGTTTAAGAATCATGGGCGCCGCGCGACGTAACGCAAGATAGCCGCCAAGCTTGGCTAGCGGGGCTGCCAATAGCCAGGTATAGAAAACGGGTTTGGAAAACTCGTGGATATAGCCCGAGGCGAAACCCGTAATCAACAGCAGTCCCGCGACCCACAGCCAGTTCACGGCGACATCGACCGCCATGGAAAAGACAGAAGATTGCAGCCGTGCCTGACCCGGAAATGTGAGGGCAAAAACCAGGATCGACAAGATGAAATAGCGGGGGAGAATTTCGCCTTCAAAGAAGTAGGCGAGACCCCACAAAGAGAAGACGAAAGCCCCGGGGCCAACCGATGATTCAAAAAAGCTGAGCAGGTTGTCGTTGCCCAGCGAGATGTGCTCTGGCCGTTTGTTCAGGGCCGCCGCTGAAAGGGTGGTTTGAGCTTCAGACATCGTTGATGAATGTCTTGCACTCGCCCATGGTCCAGACGCGGTCGCTGTCGGTAAGTTTCTTGACGACGCGCTGTAGGTTGCCTTGCAGCCAACCGACTGCGTCAAAATGGCTGCGCAGTGTTACCGAATGCCTGCGGTTCGTCGTACGGCAAAGCGACTGCACACGAAATCCAAAGTTGTTTGTGGTGTTCATGGTGTTCCCGTTGAAAAGATAGCCCCAGAACGGGGGGTGCTGAAATGCAGCAACTTATCCACGAAATATTTCATGGAGGGAACGCAGAGAATTAAGGGGTTGTGGTGCAAGCCCTGTTTCAGAGGCGAAAGCCTCTGGCGTTGATTAATCAGCGTTGGCCTTGATGCGGCGCAGTGCAATTGCGCCCATCAAACCCAGGCTGGCCAGCAGCATGGCCAAGGTTTCGGGTTGAGAGCCAGTGGAGGGGCCCATGTTGTTGGCGTATGAAGCTTCGCCATTGAATACCCCAGGGGTGGAAACTTTCGATGTAAAGGGACCCGTGGACAATGTCGTTCTGCCCGCAAGCATCTGGCTCGTGAGTGTGTAAAACGAAGAAGTTGTGGGTGCAGTCGAACCGAAGTGTGAATCGCGGTTCAATGTAGTGGACAGTTCTCTTATGGCGCCGAAACTGAAGGAACTGAACGCAATAGCTACGTTGGTGAGTGAGACCCCGGCGAGTGAAGATGAATTTAGACTGGAATTCCTCGTGTCATTGAACTCACCTCTAGCGGAACTGGCAAATGGTGCACTCGGAGTTAGCGTCACCAGTGAGCCACCGTTAGCATATGCAAAACTGCTGCCGGAGCTAACCGCTGCAATTGCGGCTGCGACGATGTGTGTCTTTAACTTCATGAATTTACCCTCTCACGTTTGGAAAAACTAAACGTGTTGGCAGACTAACATGAGGGTTATCCCGAATGTGCGTGTTCCGAGTAACTTGAAGTAACTTGAAATACCTTGTCGTAACTTAAGGTAACTTGCCGTAATAAGCCGCCTTGCTCTGTTTTTTTACACGAACGTTTCATCATCCTTGCTGCCATTAGCGTTGCGTAGCAACCAGCACCAGGTCGGGTAATTCCAATGATGTGGCATTGAGCTGATTGCTTAGGCGTTTGACCAGTCCAATTCCGCGAGGGGTGGCGGATCGACTCGTTGAGTCGATGGGTGTATTCAGTTGCTCGTTCGAAAGCGAAAAAGCCCCTACTTCAAGTGTGTAGACACTAAGTACAGGCTTTGTAACTGAGTTGGTTCAGCTTGTGCGACGCCATCTGGTGCGCGATGCATCGGCGCGTATGTTGACGGGCTTATTTGCCGTTGAGGCAGTCAAGTTCAGACGTTCTACAGTCCGTTCTGGTTAACGAAACATCATCCCGTCGCGGAGGACTTGGATGCGGTCACGCCTGCATCAACCCCCGGACTCGACTGTGGCGGTGGCGTGCTGATCTTGACCGAGGATTTCCGCCAATTGCGGCAGTGCAAGCTGGAGCGCTGCCTTCAATGTGTGGGGTGGATTGATGATGAACATGCCGCTGGCGGGCAGGCCGGGACGCACGACCTCGCCCGCTTCATCGGAAGTCAACTTGCTTGACTTCACAGTCAAGGTGGCGTTTAACCATTTTTTACCTGATTTTGTCGCCAGGGTCTTGAGTTTGCGCGGCACATCGTGCGCCTCGGGGCGGGGAATGATGGGATACCAAACCGCATAAGTGCCTGTGGCAAAGCGTGTCAGCGAGTCCGCAACCATGGCCACGACGCGGGCGTAATCGTTTTTTATTTCGTAGCTGGGGTCACTCAATACCAGTGCCCGGCGTGCCGGTGGCGGCAGGAATTTCTTGATGCCTTCGAAGCCATCCTCGCGCAGCACGGCGACCTGGCGGCCAGCCTCCAGTTGAGCGATGTTGGCCGAGAGTGTTTTGGAGTCGGTAGGGTGGATCTCAAAAACTTTCAGTTTGTCTCGTTCACCCAGCAGACGCTGGATGATGAAAGGAGAGCCAGGGTAAACCTTGTGGCTGCCTTTATTGTTGAAGCTGGCGACCAGATCCATATAGTCTTTAATCACCGGCGCCAGACCGCCTTCTGTGATTGATTTGGCTGCCGCTGAAGGTTTCTTGGCGGGGGCTGGCGGTGTGCTGATTGACGCGAGTAGTTTTAAAAAGCCATTGGCCGCCTCGCCACTGGTTTCGGCATATTCACCGTCGAGCCGGTATAAACCGGCTCCGGCATGGGTGTCAAAAACCGTGAGGGCTGTGTCTTTTTGCAGCAAATGCCGCAGGATGGCAATCAACACCGTGTGTTTGAGGACGTCGGCATGGTTGCCGGCATGGAAGGCGTGGCGATAACTAAACATGTACAAATTTTAACCGCCAAGCGGTGAATTTTGTATAATCATGAGCTTCGCAGCGCTTTTGTGGCTCCGCGGCGAAGCTTGATCCCCACCTAAGAGATTCCCATTAGAGGAACGCCGACCGTGGAAAAGAGCCCGACAAACCCTCTTCGAAAAGAGAAAACTCATGACCAAAACTTTCAGCGCTAAATCCGCTGACGTGGTGCACGAGTGGTTTGTGGTTGACGCGACCGATAAGGTCCTCGGACGAGTAGCCAGCGAAGTTGCTCTCCGTTTGCGCGGCAAACACAAGGCCATTTACACGCCTCACGTCGATACCGGTGACTTCATCATTGTTATCAATACATCTCAACTGCGTGTGACTGGCGCCAAGCCAATCGACAAAGTTTATTACAGCCACTCCGGCTACCCTGGTGGCATTTCTGCCATCAACTTCCGCGACATGCAAGCCAAATTCCCTGGCCGCGCTTTGGAAAAAGCCGTCAAGGGTATGTTGCCTAAAGGCCCTCTGGGCTACGCCATGATCAAGAAGCTCAAGGTGTACGGTGGTGCTGAGCATCCCCATACCGCCCAGCAGCCTAAAGTGTTGGATATTGCAGGCATTTCTACCAATGCCATTAAGAGGGAGTCCGCCAAATGATCGGTGAATGGAACAATGGTACCGGCCGTCGCAAATCCAGCGTCGCCCGTGTATTCCTGAAAAAAGGCTCCGGCCAGATCGTGATCAACGGCAAAGACATTGAAAAATTCTTTGGTCGTGGTACTTCCATCATGATTTGCAAGCAGCCATTGCTGTTGACGAACCACGCTGAAACGTTTGACATCATGGTCAACGTGGCTGGCGGCGGTGAGTCAGGCCAGGCTGGTGCTGTTCGTCACGGCATTACTCGCGCCTTGATTGACTACGATGCAACGCTCAAGCCTGAGTTGAGCAAAGCTGGTTTCGTTACGCGTGATGCTCGTGAAGTCGAACGTAAGAAAGTCGGCTTCCACGGTGCACGTCGCCGTAAACAGTTCAGCAAGCGTTAATTTCAAAAGAATTACGCCAACGAAATGTTGCGAAACAACAGCCGCCAGAATGCAAATTCCGGCGGCTGTTTGCTTTTTGGTAAATAACTTATACCTCCCATGCGCCTGCGCCTGCTTATCCGTCGACTGACTGTCAGTGCCCCGCGCATGGCGGTGCGCAGTGCTTTGCCCTGGCCGTTTCGCTGGGTTGTCCTGGCACTCGTTTTTGGATTTTGCGCTGCCATTGGCCTGTGGGCCTTCGAGTTTGGCAAACATATCGCCGGCCTTGATAGGGGTTCCAAGGAGGAGTTGCAACAGATGAGCGCCCAACTGGGTGTTTTGCGTGTTGAAGCACTGACCCTGAAAGATGAGCGCGATAAGGCGCAATCCATTGCCAATACCGTTGATACATTACTGACCTCGGAAAAAGTGGCGCAGGAAAGACTGGCGGCGCAGAACAAACAGCTAGAGGCTGATAACCGGAGTCTGCGCGATGATCTGGGCTTTTTTGAGAAATTGATACCCACGGCAGGCGTTCAAGGCATTGCGATTCGGGGTTTGCAGGCTGAGGTCCGGAATGGACGAGAAATTAAATGGCAGGTGCTGGTCATCCAGGCGCTGAAAAATCCGCCCGAGTTCAGCGGCCGACTGGAGTTGAGTTTTACCGGCGTGCTCAATGACAAGCCTTGGGTGGCGACTTTGCCGGGCGGGGCGCAGGCGTTCAAGCTGAAGCAGTACGGCCGCCTTGAAGGTATTTTCGAGATGCCGCCACAAGCCGTGATCAAAGGCGTTACCGCCAAAATCCTGGATGGTTCGGTCACAAAAGCCGTGCAATCCATCAAGCTATAGTTCAACATAATCAAGGATACCGACGTGTTCAACAAGAAAAAACAGCCGCCCATTAAAAGCCTGATTGCTGAAGGCAGTCAGATTGACGGGAACTTCAAGTTTTCCGACGGTCTGCGGATCGATGGTGCACTGGTCGGCAATATCTTCGGCAACCCGGATCTGGCAAGCATTCTGGTAATTTCAGAAACCGCCGTGGTAACGGGTGAAATCCACGCGGATCACATCATTATCAATGGCTCGGTCACCGGGCCGGTGCATGCCCGTCTTATGCTTGAATTACAGCCCAAGGCGCGAATTCAGGGCGATGTGCATTACACCGCGTTGGAAATGCACCAAGGCGCCCTCATCGCCGGGCAATTGCGTCCCATCGTCGGGGCGGAAGAAAAGCCCACACTGAAGTTAGCGGCAAATAACGGCTGACTGAATTCTTGACCGAATTGCTGTACTATTCCTAAATCAAATTTAACGGAGTGAGCCATGAGTGCCGTCGCAGAAAACATCCAGACTGAAATGCCAAGCCCAATTCTCTTCACGGACAGTGCTGCCGCCAAGGTGGCAGACCTGATCGCCGAAGAGGGAAACCCTGACCTGAAATTGCGCGTTTTCGTGCAGGGTGGTGGTTGTTCCGGCTTCCAGTATGGTTTCACGTTTGATGAAATCACCAATGAAGACGACACCATCATGTCCAAGAATGGCGTGTCTCTCTTGATTGATGCCATGAGCTACCAGTATCTGCTGGGCGCTGAAATTGATTACAAGGAAGATTTGCAGGGCGCGCAGTTTGTGATTAAAAACCCCAACGCCCAGTCCACCTGCGGCTGCGGGTCGAGTTTTTCGACCTGAGCGTTAGCGTTATCCCGGCTCAGGCCGGGTAAATCGCACCCAGTACGCGGGCGCCTTGGGCGCCCGTTACTTCTTGCAGACTCGATGTTTCACGCAAGATGGTTTTTCGTGCCAGCCAGGCAAAGGCCGCTGCTTCCACCTGCAGGGGGTGCAGGCCATGCATTTGGGAAGAATCGACTTGCAGCGACGGTAAATGCGCCTGGAGCCGATTCATCAAGTGAGTGTTAAATGCACCACCACCGCACACAATCAGATTTTTACTCTCAAATCCATAGCGCTTGACGCAGACTGCACAAGCGCTAGCGGTTAATTCAGTCAGTGTCGCCTGCACATCCACGGGTGCCACGGAGGTGAACTTTTCGAGTTTTCGGGTCAGCCAGACTGAGTTGAACAGGTCGCGCCCGGTGCTTTTGGGTGCCGGTTGGTCAAAGTAGGGCTCGTCCAGCAGCGTGGCCAGTAATTCGGCGTGAACCTGCCCGGCGGCGGCCCATGCGCCACCGGTATCAAAGGCCTGGCCAAGATGCTGTTTGCACCACGCATCCATCAGGGCATTGCCGGGGCCGCAATCAAAGCCCAGCACGTCGTTCGTCAGTTTCGGACCCAGCACCGTCAGGTTTGAAATGCCGCCAATGTTGAGGGTGGCAACTGTTTCACCAGGACGTCCGAACACGGATTGGTGAAATGCCGGCACCAGCGGGGCGCCTTGTCCACCGGCTGCCACATCACGGCTGCGAAAATCGGCCACGACGTCGATGCCGGTCAACTCGGCCAGCAGGGCGGGGTTATTGAGTTGCAGGGTGTAGCCGGTACCGTCAAAGGCCTGGGGCTGGTGGCGCACGGTCTGGCCATGGGCGCCGATGGCGGTCACCTGATGATGGCTGATGCCGGCTTGCTCCAGCAAATTGGCCACCAGGTGGGTGTAGACACGAACCAAGGCATTCGCCGCCAGCGCGGCACGGTGCAATTCATTGGCGCCGGGGCTGTTGAGTGCCAGGAGTTCCTCGGTCAAGGCCTGTGACAAGGGCGCGCTGCAATGCGCCAACACGGCCAGACGGGAGCCGGAAATGTCAGCCAGCACACCGTCTACCCCGTCCAGCGAGGTGCCAGACATCAGGCCGACAAAGAGTTCAGACACGCCGCGTTAACTCCAAAAGAAATTACTGGGAGCTGCTTTGCTGGATGGACGCTGCGGCCGAGAGTTGAACCCGGGCGGCGGACGCGAGCCGCGTAAACAAAGGCTTGGCGGATGCTGTGACGGCCACCGCTTCGCTTTGGCGTGCCACCGTCATGGGATCGGTGGGCTTGCCGTTTATGCGGAATTCAAAATGCAAATGCGGACCAGTGGCCCAGCCGGTGGCGCCCACGGCCCCGATGTTCTGACTTTGAGCAACCCGCTCGCCTTTGTGAACATTGATGCGGCTCAGGTGCCCGTATACCGTCAGCCGGTTGTTGCCATGATTGACAAAAATAACGTTGCCGAACCCGTTTTGAACGCCGGCAAATTCAACCACGCCATCACCAATGCTGCGCACCGGTGTGCCGGTTGGGGCTGCGTAATCGATGCCCAAGTGTGCTTTCCATGTTTGCAAAATCGGATGAAAACGCATCTTGAAGCCGCTGGTGACCCGGGAAAACTCCATGGGCGAAGCGAGGAAGGATCGGCGCAGGCTCTGACCGTCCAGCGTGAAGTAGCCGCCCTTGCTGCGGGAATCTTTGGCGTGCGACGCATCGGCGGTTGTGGTGCCGCCCGCAATGGGTTCCTGGAACCACATGGCCTGGAAGGTTTTGTCGCCGTTGACAAATTCGGCACTTAACACGCGTCCGGAGCGCAAGGGTTCACCATCGCCTTCGAGCGTTTCGTAGACGATGGAAAAACGGTCGCCCTTGCGCAGGGAACGGTGAAAGTCAATATTGCTGGAGAAAATTTCTGCCAGCTGCGTCGCAATGGCATCCGGAATCCTGGCGTCGTCGGTGGCGGCAAACAGGGAGGTCTGGATGGTGCCGCTGGCGAGCCGGGAGGTGGCGGTCAGCGGTGCGGTTTCGATCCGGGACTGAAAGCCTTGCGGGGTTTTTTCAATCACCAGGCGATTGAAATTGCCGTCGGTGTCTGCAGTCCAGCGGGCGCTGAGCTTGAGCAAACTGTTGGTGTCACTGGTCTCGGTAGTGACGCTGCGGCCGCTGCGACCCAGCAAAAGACGGGCTGAGCTGTCGGTGCGAAGGAAGGTCGCCGCTGCCGCGTCGTCAACGCCCAGGCGCTTGAGCAGCGTGTCGGCGGTGTCGCTGGAGCGGGTGAGTTCGGTGCGGAAAAGTTTGAATTGTTCGATGTTCAGGTCGTCTGATGCGAGATTCGCAGGCAGCGCTTGAACCGATTCCAGAACTTGCCGGACTGGCAGATCGGACGCATCCGGTGCGAAGGAGGCGACTGCAAAGGCACCGCCGCCGCCGCCCAGCATCAACGCGGCAATGGCTGCAGTGATTCGTTTCGGGTGTTGTTTGAGGGTTTGACGGGCCAAAGTCAAGAAGGAATTTTTAGCGCAAAGCAGGCTATTAAGCAAAATAAGGGATCCCAAATCAGAGTTGGTGCGCGAGCGACAGACCGGGTGCAAGGGTCGTTAAGACTTGTCCACTTAAAATCCAGCGCAGGGATGAAGTTCGATTATAACTTCGCCCATTTCTGTTGTCTCAAGAAAAACCCTTATGAATCAAGCCTCGTCCCCTAAGTTTTGTGTAACAGATCGTGTCCAGGAGGCCCTGGCGGTGTCGCTGCGGGGCTGTGATGAACTGATTCCACAAGACGAGTGGATCAAGAAATTAGCGCGCTCGGAGGCCACCGGTATTCCGCTGCGCATCAAGCTGGGACTCGATCCGACGGCGCCGGACATCCACATCGGCCACACCGTGGTGCTCAATAAAATGCGCCAATTGCAAGATTTGGGCCACACCGTCATCTTTTTGATCGGCGACTTCACCACCCTGATCGGCGACCCGTCGGGCCGCAACTCTACCCGTCCCCCCTTGACCCGGGAGCAGATCGAGGCGAATGCGCAAACCTACTATCGGCAGGCCTCGATGGTGCTGGATCCGTCCAAAACCGAGATTCGCTACAACAGTGAATGGTGTGACGCCTTGGGTTCGCGCGGCATGATAGAGCTGGCCGCCAAATACACGGTGGCGCGCATGATGGAGCGCAATGATTTTCATGACCGCTTCAAGTCTGGCACGTCGATCAGCGTGCATGAATTTTTGTACCCGCTGATGCAGGGTTATGACTCGGTGGCGCTCAAAAGTGACCTGGAACTGGGTGGCACCGATCAGAAATTCAATTTGCTGGTGGGGCGCCATCTGCAGGCGGAATACGGCCAGGAGCCGCAATGCATCTTGACCATGCCGCTGCTGGAAGGGCTGGACGGCATTGAGAAAATGTCCAAGAGCAAGAACAACTACATCGGTATTTCCGAAGAACCCAACACCATGTTCGCCAAAGTGTTGAGCATCTCGGACGTGCTGATGTGGCGCTGGTACACCTTGCTCAGCTTCCAGAGCGAGGCGGCTATTGCTGCCCTCAAAGCCGAGGTGGCCGCTGGCCGCAATCCGAAAGACGCCAAAGTGGCGCTGGCGAAAGAGATTACGGCCCGTTTCCACTCGGTGGCGGCGGCTGATGCGGCCGAGCAGGATTTCATCAACCGTTCGCGCGGCGGCGTGCCGGACGAAATTGACGAGGTCGCCTTGCCGCTGGGTGAGGGCGGCGCGCCGCTGGGCATTGGCGCCTTACTTAAGCTGGCCGGGTTGGCGGCGTCGAGCGGCGAGGGCAATCGTCTGATTGACGGCGGCGGCGTGCGCATCGACTCCAGCGTGATCAGCGACAAAGGGCTGAAGCTGGGCGCCGGGACCTATGTGGTGCAAGTCGGCAAGCGCAAGTTTGCCAAGGTCACGGTCGGCTGATCCCATGCTGGCGCTGTTGCAACGCGTCAGCGAGGCGCGCGTGCTGATTGACGGGCAGGTTAGCGGTGAGATTGGCGCCGGCCTGCTGGTGCTGCTGTGCGCCGAGCGCGGCGACACGGCGCTGCAAAGCGACAAGCTGCTGGCCAAACTGCTGAAGCTACGCATCTTCAGTGATAGCGCCGGCAAGATGAACCACAGCGTGCAGGACCTGGACGGCCAAGGCACGGCGGGCGGCTTGCTGCTGGTGAGCCAGTTCACGCTGGCGGCGGATGCGTCAGGCGGCAACCGGCCCAGTTTCACGGCCGCCGCGCCCGCCGAGGAGGGGCGTCGGCTGTACGACTACTTTGTCGCGCAAGCCCGCTTGGCCCATCCGGTGGTGCAGACCGGCCAGTTTGGCGCCGACATGCAGGTGCACCTGGTGAACGACGGCCCGGTGACGATCCCGTTGCGGATAGCGCCCGCTAGCAAATAGCGGCAACTTCTAGTGCTATATATTCAATAGCTTCTTGCGTAATAACGACGGGGGCTAGCGGCTGATTTAATCCTTAATACGGGTTGTCGAAGCCGAGCCGGGCCATGATTTCCATCTCGCGCAGCTCCATCACCTGGGCGTCTTCCTCGCTGGTTTCGTGGTCCCAACCTTGTGCGTGCAGCGCGCCGTGCACTAGCAGGTGGGCGTAGTGGGCTTGCAGTGTTTTGCCTTGTTCCTTGGCTTCTTTCGCCACCACCGGGGCGCACAGCACCAGATCAGCGGTGACCACCGGTTCTTGCGTGTAGTCAAAGGTCAGCACGTTGGTGGCGTAGTCTTTTTTGCGGTAATCGCGGTTCAGCGCCAGCCCTTCTTCGGCGTCCACAATGCGCACGGTGATTTCGGCGTCGCTTTGCAGCGCGTGGCGAATCCAGCGCGCGACCTTGTGGCGGGGCAGGGCGGCCCGGTGCAGGGCCGCGTCGTCGATCTTGCCGAATTGCAGCGATAAAGTGAGTTGATTCAATAAAAGCATTGGGTAAATAGGCTTCTAGCCCCCGTTTAATATGCGTTGATAGCTATTATTTCAATAGCAAATAGAGGAGTTAGATCAGCTTGGTTCGGACGCGCGACCGCGCCACCACGGCCGCCACCTCCGGCTCGTCGTCGTCCCGGCGGCTCTGGCGGGAACGGCCCGCTACGTCGTAGGCATCGACAATGCGGGCCACCAGCGGATGGCGCACCACATCGGCACTGGTGAAGCGGCACATGGCAATGCCGTCCACCCGCTTGAGCACGCGTTCGGCGTCAATCAGGCCGCTGAATTGGGTTTTCGGCAGGTCGATCTGGCTGACGTCGCCCGTCACCACCGCTTTGGAGCCGAAGCCGATGCGGGTCAGGAACATTTTCATCTGTTCGGGCGTGGTGTTTTGCGCCTCGTCCAGAATGACAAAGGCGTTGTTCAGCGTGCGCCCGCGCATGAAAGCCAGCGGCGCGATTTCAATGGTTTGGCGTTCCAGCGCTTTTTGAACCTGCTCGAAACCCATCAGGTCATACAGCGCGTCGTACAGCGGGCGCAGGTAAGGGTCGATTTTTTGGGTCAAGTCGCCCGGCAAAAAGCCCAGCCGTTCACCGGCTTCAACCGCCGGCCGCGTCAGCATGATGCGTTGCACGGCGCTGCGCTGCAAGGCGTCCACCGCCATTGCGACCGCCAGGTAGGTTTTGCCGGTGCCGGCCGGGCCAATGCCGAAGGTGATGTCATGGCTGGCGATGCTGTCCAGGTAGGTGGCCTGGTTCATCGTGCGCGCCTTCAGGTCGCTGCGCTTGGTTTTCAGCGCGTGGCTGTCGGCATCGTCCATCTCACCGTCGCCGGCCAGCATCAGTTGCACGGTGGCGGGCTCGATCGGGCGCGACGCCATTTCGTACAGGGCCTGCAGCATTTCCATGCCGCGCTTGGCATTGGCCTTGGTGCCGTCGACCTTGAACTGCTCGTGCCGATGCGCAATTTTGACTTGCAAAGCCACTTCGATGGTGCGTAGATGCTCGTCCATCGGGCCGCACAGGTGCGACAGTCGGGTGTTGTTGGGCGGGGAAAACAGGTGTCGGAGAATCAAGTTGATAATTCCTTAATAGGGTTACCAATGATAGGCAAGAAATGATCGGCAAACTGACAGGCACACTGAGCGACAAGAATCCACCGCAGGTGCTGGTGGACTGCAACGGCGTGGGCTATGAGGTCCATGTGCCCATGAGCACCTTTTACAACCTGCCGGAGCTGGGCGCCCGCGTGAGTCTGCTGACGCACTTTGTGGTGCGGGAAGACGCGCAAATTCTGTATGGGTTCGAAAACGCGCAGGAGCGCGAAGCCTTTCGCCAGCTGATCAAGATCAGCGGCGTCGGGCCCCGCACCGCCTTGTCGGTGCTGTCGGGCATGAGCGTCGGCGAGCTGGCGCAGGCCATCACGCTGCAGGAAGCCGGGCGGCTGATCAAGGTGCCCGGCATTGGCAAGAAAACGGCAGAGCGTTTGCTGCTGGAACTCAAAGGCAAGCTCGGCCCTGATATGGGCGTGTCTGCCAGCGTCGCCAACGACGCCCAAGCCGACATCCTGCAGGCTCTGTTGGCGCTGGGTTACAGCGACAAGGAAGCGGTGGTATCGCTCAAAGCCCTGCCCCTTGATGTGGGCGTCAGCGACGGCATCAAGCTGGCGCTGCGGGCCTTGTCCAAAGCCTGACCACCAGCGAGCGCGGTTTTACTGCGCGTCCCGCACCGCCCGCCCATTCACGGCTTGCACCGGGCGGGCGTTGTTGGGGAACAGCTGGGAGAACAGCTTGATCTGCTCCCGGCTCACCGTGGTGGGTTGTTTCAGCACCAGCCACAACACGCCCTCGGTACAAGGCGGCGTGGTGAGGGAACCCATGAACTGGTAGTAGCGCTGGTCTTTCGGCAGCAGCGCGTTCATGTCGATCAACCCGGTGGGCATGCGCACGCGGTCGCCGGTATCGAGCGGCATGTAGGTCCAGACCTTGTTGATCAGGGGGTTGGCGGCGCCCGGCTCCAGCAGCACCGAGACCACGGCCAGTTGGCCCTCAGCATTTCTGTGGACCAGGTGCGCCACCATGGCAAAACCGCGGTAATTGACCAGCTCTTCCGACGGGTGATGGAAATGGAATTGCAGCAGCTTGTAGCTCGAGTCGCGCACGGTCAAGGCGTTGTCGCCGTACAAATCGACCTGAATGGTGTGACCATTGTTCACCACGCTGCCACTGCTGGGCTGGTAATTGAATTTGAGCGGCTCCGCCGGGCCCTGCAGCGTGCCTGATTCTTCAATGTTGATTGGCGACTGGCGCTTGCCCAGGGCGCAGACATTGAAGTCGGGCTTGAGTTTGCCCCAGGCCTGCGGCCCGTTTTCGCCGGCATAACTCCAGTGCACTTCGCCCTCATTCGCGTCATGACCTTGCGCCGCAGGGGCTTCGAAACCCGCTTCATGACCGGTCAGTGCCGCGGCCTTGGCGCGAATGTACTGGCGGCTGGACTGCGGGTTGACGGCCAGCCCGGTGCGCTTGGGCGCCACCGCGGGCGCGGCACGGCGGTCGTTCTCTGCTGTCTTGGCCGGGGCTTCTGCGGGGGCCGCCTGCGCTTTGCCGGGCAGGGTGATGAATTTTTTCTCTTTGCCGTTGATCACCAGAGTGAGTCGTTTGTTGCCGGCGGCGCTGCTGTCCACCGCCTCGCGCACCTGCTCGCCCATCTTTTTGGCGGTGGCGTTACTGTTACTGGTGGCTGGTTTTTTGGCCGTTGCGGCTGGCGCCTCGTCTGTGGCCTCGGCGTGTTCAGCGGCCAGGCTGGGGCTGGACAGTCCCGCGGCCAGCGTCAGGGCCAGGCAGGAGGACACGCTCCAAACGCGCCAGCACCGGGTCCAGGGTGGCGATAAGGGGCCGGGCGCGGCGGGCTTCAGGTGAGTCTTTGTCATGTCAGGCGGACCCAATGGGCGTACACAATGATCAGGCCCCTCTTTGGAAAAGACGGGTTGGTGACTTGTTATCGGCACCTTCGGCCGGTCACTTGAGCGGGGCCGGTCCGCTGCAGGCTATAGTCAAGCTCCACTTTCGCACCCGCACCGCCCCGTGAGCATTCAGACCGACGATTTCGCCCCCCCACCGCCCAAACGCATGGTGTCCGCCGCCCCGGCCTCCGCCAACGAGGAGGCGATTGAGCGCGCCCTGCGGCCCAAGCTGCTGGACGAGTACGTGGGGCAAGCCAAGGTGCGCGAGCAGCTGGAGATTTTCATCAGCGCCGCCAAAATGCGCGACGAGGCGCTGGACCATGTGCTGCTGTTCGGCCCGCCTGGTTTGGGTAAAACCACGTTATCCCACATCATTGCGCACGAATTGGGCGTCAATTTGCGCCAGACCAGCGGCCCGGTGCTGGAAAAACCGAAAGACCTGGCGGCCCTGCTGACCAATCTGGAGAAGAACGACGTTCTTTTCATCGACGAAATTCACCGCTTGAGCCCGGTGGTGGAAGAGATCTTGTACCCCGCGCTGGAAGACTACAAGATCGACATCATGATCGGCGAGGGGCCGGCGGCGCGCTCCATCAAGCTTGACCTGCAGCCTTTCACGCTGGTCGGCGCCACCACCCGCGCCGGCATGCTGACCAACCCGCTGCGCGATCGTTTTGGCATCGTGGCGCGGCTGGAGTTTTATTCGTCTGAAGAGTTGGCGCTGATCGTGCGCCGCAGTGCCGGTCTGCTCAAGGTGCCGACCGACGACAAGGGTGGTTTCGAGATTGCCCGGCGTTCGCGCGGCACGCCGCGCATTGCCAACCGGCTGCTGCGCCGGGTGCGTGACTATGCCGATGTCAAAGGTGCGGGCAAGATCACGCTCGAGATTGCCAACCGGGCGCTGGTCATGCTGGATGTCGACCCGCAGGGCTTTGATTTGATGGACCGCAAGTTGTTGGAGGCGGTGATTCACCGCTTTGACGGCGGCCCGGTCGGGCTCGACAACATCGCCGCCAGCATTGGCGAAGAGCGCGAAACGATTGAAGATGTGATCGAACCCTATTTGATCCAGCAAGGCTACCTGCAGCGCACGCCGCGCGGCCGCATCGCCACGCTGGCCGCCTACCGGCATCTGGGCGTGACGCCGCCCAATCGGGACGGGGATCTGTCGGGCGCTTAACGCGCGAGACCGGTCGGGCCGACTGGTTTAAGTCGAGGTTTCGTCCAGGATCGCGTCGTCTTCGAGGTGACGTGTGTCGGACCAGCCCACCAGGGTGAGGCCGTCGGGCGTCCACAGCAGGCGGTTGATGGCGGCATTACCCAGGTTCCAGGTGCGCGGGGCCTGCACCTCCTGACCGGTGGCGGCGCGGTACAGCGCGTCCATCACACCGCCATGGGCGACCAGCACAATTTGCCCGCCGACATGCCGGGCGGCCAATTCAGACGTGGCGCGGGTGATGCGTTCGCGCAAGTCCATCAACGATTCACCCCCTTCAGGCGTCCAGAGCGGGTCACGCTGGCGCCAGTGCCGGGCCTCAGTGGGCCAGTTGGCCTCGATTTCGGCATGGGTCTGGCCCTGCAGCACGCCGAAATTTCGCTCGCGCAAAGCGGTCACGGCCTGCAGTGCCCCACCGGTGGCATCGGCGATGGCGCGTGCGGTGTCCCAGGCCCGCAGCAAATCACTGGCGTAGATCGCGCTGATGGGCTCGCGGCTCAAGGCCAGCGCCACCCGGCGTGCCTGCTGGCGACCGGTCGCATTCAGTCCGATGTCGAGTTGACCCTGGAGGCGGGTGTCCACGTTCCAGGCGGTTTCGCCGTGGCGAATGGCAATGATGCGGGTGGCGTGCATGGTCATGGTCGGGTTCAACGGGGGATTTCAATATGGATGCGGCGCACGCCGGGCGGCGGGTGGGGGAAATCCCGCAGCGCGGCGTCAAACATGGCGGGCAGGACCGCCTCGCTGTCTGCCCAGCGGCCATCGTGGGCGGCGTGGGTCTCGTACACCACTTGGGACGTGCTCAGGTTGCGCATGATGAGGCTGACCTGGCGCCAGTAGTAGGGCAGTTCGCCCATGCCAAAGCCGGGCATGTAGGGGCCGTTGCCCATGAGCAGCACATTGCCACTGTGCAGTCCAAAACCCAGGTTCAAACCCGGCATCCAGCCCAGGGACGGCCGATCCCAGGGTGAATAGGGGTCGACTTTCATGCCGACCGCAATCTGCACGCTGTAACTGGCCGCGGCGTCATTGCGTTGCAGGCCCACCTTGCTCAGCGCCTGTTGCACGATGACCTCCAGGCGGTCCTGCTGGGCGGCATCCGCCTGTTGCGACGGCAGGCGTTCAAACCGGTAGGTCGCGCCCAGCGGCACGCCCGGCGGCGTGGCGAAGCTGCGCACGTCGGTGTCCACCAGCCGCATGCCGGCGCAGCCGGTCAGCCCCAGTACTATAAAAAAAATAGCAGTGAATAACCTGAACATGGAACCTCCCGGTAAAGTGGCTACAAAAAAAATCAGGAGCGGATGCTAACCACCTGCAGGCTGGGCAAGGAGGCCAGCGGAAACTCTTCGTCATCAAACCCCTTGTCGCCGTCGGCGTCCGGCACACCGGTGGTCTTGATGTCCTTGAAGTTGTGGCGCGTGGTGTCCATCAGGTGCGACGGCACCACGTTTTGCAGCGCGGTGAACATGGTCTCGGTGCGGCCAGGGTATTGTTTTTCCCACTCGCGCATCATGTTGCCGATCTGTTTGCGCTGCAGGTTTTCCTGGCTACCGCACAAGCTGCACGGAATGATCGGGAACTGGCGGTGCTCGGCCCAGCGAATCAGGTCTTTTTCGGCCACATTGGCCAGCGGCCGAATCACGATGTGGCCGCCGTCGTCGCTCACCAGTTTCGGCGGCATGCCCTTGAGATTGCCGGCAAAAAACATGTTGAGGAAAAACGTTTGCAGCATGTCGTCGCGGTGGTGACCGAGCGCAATCTTGGTAATTTTCAGCTCGTCGGCCACCCGGTACAAAATGCCGCGGCGCAGGCGGCTGCACAGGCTGCACATGGTTTTTCCCTCGGGAATCACCTTCTTGACGATGCTGTAGGTGTCCTGCGTTTCGATGTGAAACTGCACCCCCAGCTTGGCCAGGTACTCGGGCAGGATGTGCGCCGGAAAACCGGGCTGCTTTTGGTCCAGATTGACCGCAATCAACTCAAACTTGATGGGGGCCCGGGCTTGCAGTTTGAGCAAAATATCGAGCATGCCGAAGCTGTCTTTGCCGCCGGAGACGCAGACCATGACGCGGTCGCCTTCTTCAATCAGGTTGAAGTCCATGATGGCTTTGCCAACCTGGTGGCACAAGCGTTTTTCCAGCTTGTTGATTTCGCGCTCGATTTGGGGCTGCTTCGCGGCCGGGGCGTCGGCCTGCGGGGCTTCGGTCGTTACTTCGGTTTCTGTCCAGACGGCACTCATGTTTTCTTTCTCCAATTCAGTCATTGTTACCACTGGCCGGTTTCGACGCGGATGGCGACTTCGCAGTCATCAAAAATTTCAAGTTTGGCAATCTTGACCCGCACGCCCAGCACGCCGGGCAGCTGCATCAAGCGGTTGGCGAGTTTGCCAATCAGCGTTTCCAGCAGATTGACGTGTTCGGCGGTGCATTCGTTGATGATGATCTGGCGCACCTTGCGGTAGTCCAGCACCCGGTTGATGTCGTCATCGTGCGGCAGCAGTGGCTGCTTGCCCAGGCTGAGCTCGGCGTCGACCTGAATCGGCTGCGGCGCGGTTTTTTCAAGCTCCAGAATGCCGAGGTTGGCGTCAAAACGCAAACCGGTGAGCGTGAGGGTCTGGTGACCAAAAGTGTGGGGCATGGTGATTGGGTTCGTTGGCTGCAAGGCGTCACAGCATGGAAAAATCGCGCTCGAATTTCATCAAGTGCTGGCCGCCATCGACCAGGATCGTGGTGCCGGTGAGGGACTGGTTGTCGATCGCAAATTTCACGGTGGCGGCGACATCAGCCGCCGTGGACGAGCGGCCCAGCGGCGAGAGCTGGTGCAGCGCTTCAAATTTTTCCTGACTCAGCAGATGGCTGGTCAAGGTGAGGCCAGGGGCCACCCCGACGACGCGAATCTGCGGGCTCAGCGCCATGGCCAGCATGGTGTTGGCGGCCTCCAAAGCGGCTTTGGACAGCGTGTAGCTGAAAAAATCGGGGTTCTGGTTCCACAATTTCTGGTCCAGCAGATTCACCACCACGCCCTGGGGAGCACGCGTCGGAAGGCGGTCCGTGCCCTCGCGCGCCAGCACATGCGCATGCAGGGCCTGCGCCAAAATAATGGCGGCCCCGGTGTTGCTGTGCAAATGTTTGTCCATGGCGTCAAAGCTGAAGCTGGCCGACGTATCGTGCTCAAAGGTGGAGGCGCTGTTGACCACGGCGTCGATCCGGCCAAATTGCTGGATGACTTGCGGCAACAAGTTGCGCGCCGCCGTCTCATCGATTAAGTTTGCGCAAAAAGCGGCGCTAGCCCCCGCCAATGCTGCGCATTCAGCTACTGTTTTAGTAGCGTCTTCCAGCGAATCGCGGTAATGCACCGCCACCTGCCAGCCGTCTTTTGCCAGCGCGAGCGCAATTTCACGACCTAAGCGTTTGGCGGCGCCGGTGACCAGAACCGTGCGGAGAGGAGAGGGGGCGGACATTCGGGGACAATTCAGGCTGATATGACAACACCCTACAGTTTAACGAGCGCCCTTGCGGCCCACATTGCACAAACCATTGCGGCCGCTAAGGGCTGGATCGGGTTTGATGAGTTCATGGCGCAGGCTTTGTACACGCCGGGTCTGGGCTATTACGCCAACGACAGCACCAAATTCGGCACCATGCCCGAGGCCGGCAGCGACTTTGTCACCGCCCCCGAGATGACGCCCCTGTTTGGCCAGACCCTGGCGGCGCAGGTGGCGCAAGCCCTGCAGGTGACGCAGACGCTCGAGGTGTGGGAGTTTGGTGCCGGTTCCGGCGCGCTGGCGCTGCAACTGCTGGAAACGCTGGCGGCGCTGGGCCAGCCCGTGCAGCGTTACAACATTGTGGATTTGTCTGGCAGCCTGCGGGCGCGCCAGCAACACAAGCTGGCCAAGTACGCCGATGTCGTGCAGTGGGTCAGCGCGTTGCCCGACACCCTGCAAGGCGTGGTGGTGGGCAATGAGGTGCTGGATGCCATGCCGGTGAAACTGCTGGCCCGGGTGAACGGCGTCTGGTACGAGCGCGGTGTGGTGGTCGGTCTGCCCCTGTTTGCTTGGCAAGACCGCGCCACCGAGCTGCGCCCGCCAGTCGAGATCGAAGGCGCGCACGATTACCTGACTGAAATCCATCCGCAAGCCGAATCCTTCATCCGCACGCTGGCCGACAAGCTCAGCGTGGGCGCGGCGTTCCTGATTGACTATGGCTTTCCGGAGCACGAGTACTACCACCCGCAGCGCCACATGGGCACGGTGATGTGCCACCTGCGGCACCGTTCTGACCCTGATCCTTTGAGTGATGTGGGGCTGAAAGACATCACCGCCCACGTCAACTTCACCGGCATTGCGCTGGCGGCGCAGGAAGCTGGTTTGAATGTGCTGGGTTATTGCACGCAGGCGCGGTTTTTGATCAATTGCGGCATCGGGCCCCGGCTGGACGCCGCTCCGCTGGCGGCGCGGGTGACGGCGCAACGGCTGATCATGGAGCATGAGATGGGCGAGTTGTTCAAGGTCATCGGCCTGTACAAGGGTCAACCGTGGGACGCCATGGGCTTCTCGCAGGGTGACCGGACCCACACGCTTTAAATCACGATCCGCTGCAATCTATGTTCCGCTGGTTTATCGTTATCTTTTTCGCCCTGATGCTGATCAGCGCGCTCACGCCCTGGCTGCATAAACTGGGGTTTGGTAAATTGCCGGGTGACTTTTCCTTCCGGCTGTTGGGGCGCGAATGGAACATTCCGCTGGCCTCTACCCTGGTGCTCAGCTTGCTGGCCAGTCTGGTTTCCAAGCTGATCTAGGCCGGTACAAGGGGGCTACTTTGTTGGCTCAAGACGCGCTGACACGCACTGATGGCGCGGCTTCTGCAAGCCTTGGTCTGCCCGCCAAGTTTGCCTCTTAATGGTCAGCGGAGCGGTGCACCCTCGTGTTTACCCATATAGGAAAGAAGCAGGAAGCTGGGTAGACTCGTCGAAATAGCTTGCTTATCTTGGATGCGGCCTGTTCCCGGCAACGGATCAGGCTGTTTTTCTGATCCAGCGCCGAGTGGTGAACGTTTGGCGCCAGGCCTCAGTGACGGAGGAGGCAGGTGATGACCCGTTCATATTTTTTCAAAAAAGAAGGAGAGCAACCATGACCATACTCGTCGCTTATGTGCCACGTCCAGAAGGACAAGCCGCTTTGGACAAAGGTATCGAAATTGCAAAACGCCGTAACGAGCCTTTGGTGGTGGTCAATGCCAGTCCTGGCGGCAGGCAAGAAGATTTGTCAAAAGCAGATGTGCAAGATGTCGAGCGCGTTGAGAAATTACTGGCGGAGTCCGGTCTCGACGCTACATTCAAACAGTTTGTTCGAGGCAACAGTGCGGTCGCCGAAATTGAAGCGCTGGTCGACTCTCTGCAGGTCTCCGTGCTGGTGATTGGCTTGCGAAAACGCACCGCTGTGGGCAAACTCATTATGGGCAGTGTCGCCCAGGAAGTTCTGCTCTCTGTTTCATGCCCGGTCTTGGCCGTGAAAGCCAGCTAATTTCCAACTCAAGGACGCGAACGGGCGGTGTCAATCAAGTCCACTTTAGCCGGTATGACGGAACAGCGCCCGAAGTGGACCGGCTCAACGAGGGTTGGCAGGCACTCAACAGGATTTCTGGCTAGAATTTTCGGCTTGTGCCTGGCAAGTCGCAGATTGCCCATCACGCATTCAACTCAAAGCAGTACGCCATGTCATTGAATAAATCGTTCGGATATATCCCGGAAGTTTTCAAAAAACTCTGGTTCCTTGACCCGGACGCGGACACGCTCTACATCAACGATATTGCGGTTCGGATTCGTGCCGGTCTGTTGTTGATCATTCCCTTGTACATGGGGTTGACGCTGTACGAGGCCGTGTATGGCTCTCATTGGATCGTCACTGGCAATGCGATCAGGGATACCTTCACTACGGATTTTGACGACCACATTCTTTACAGCGTCGAGGCGATTCGACGCACGTTGGACTATTCAACGCAGACCATGGTGCTTTGGTTTGCACTGTTTGAAATGTTGGCGGGAATGTTTGTCTTCACCTCCCGCTTTTCCCCTACCGTGCTGATCAGCAGCTTTCTTGCCAAAGGCCATGCGCCCGTCTGGAAGCCCCTGACACCCAAACGCTTTGCGTGGTCCATCGGTGCCAGTTTTATATCGGTTTGCCTGATCTTCTTTAATCCGGACGTATTTGCCGGCTGGGTTAACTGGGTGCTGGCGCATGACGTGCTGCCTACCACCCGAAACTACCTGCCCAAATGGATTCCGCTGGTCCTCGTGTGGGTGTGCCTCGGGTTCATGTGGATGGAAACGGTACTGGGGTTTTGCGTCGGCTGCAAAGTTCATTCCCTGCTGGTCAAAGTGGGTCTGTTGAAAGAGGAATGTGAAGCCTGCAACAACCTGAGCTGGAATTCCTAGCCCCGAGTTGTTCGACTTTAAAGTTGGCGGTGACTGTCCGGTATATTGAGGACGGCACACCCTGACAGAACCCTGATAGGCGAAACCTAAGCTCCATCTTTGCCAGAGATTGAACTTTCATCCGGAATTTGTAACTCAACCCAATCTGAATAAATATTAAGAATGAAAATGCAGAACATCAAATCTCCGAAATGGATGCTCGCCGGCGTGCTGGTACTCGGTGCTCCGCTGGGCATGGCAGCGCAGGATGAGGTGACCGCTGACCAAGTTGTTCAAGCCATTGAAGGTACTTTCGGCGTCACGCCTGGCGAGCGCCGTAATCACACGAAGGGGGCCTGTGCGCATGGCGAGTTCGTCGGATCGCCCGAGGCGGCCGCCTATTCGCGTTCGGGACTGTTTTCGGGTCAGCGCATTCCCGTCGTCGCCCGTTTCTCACTGTCCGGCGGTAATCCCAAAGTGCCCGACACGGCCAAGAGCGCCCGGGGCATGGCCCTGCAGTTCAAGCTGGCTGACGGTGGCCTGCAGCACATGTCGATGCTGAACACGCCAATCTTCGGCGCCATGCACCCGCGCACCTTTCGCGACCTGATGGTTGCAACGAAGCCGGATCCCGCGACGGGCAAGCCCGACCCGGAAAAGATCAAGGCTTTCAAGGCTGGCCACCCGGACAACCTTGCGCAATCGGAATTCCTGGCGAGCAACAACCCTCCGGCAAGTTACGCCACCAGTGCCTATTGGGGCATTCACACCTTCCAGTTCATCAATCGTGAAAACAAGACCACACTGGTGCGTTGGCGCTTCGTGCCGCAGGATGGTGTGAAACGGCTGTCCGATGATGAATTGAAATCCTCAGCGCCGAATTTCCTTGAGCAGGCGCTGATTGATCGGAGCCGACAAGGGCCGGTGCGCTGGGACATGATGGTTTCAATTGGCGAGCCAGGCGATCCTGAGGACAACCCGACGCTGGCCTGGCCCGAGAGCCGCAGGCAGATCAAAGCGGGCACGTTGACCATTTCCTCGGCGATGCCGCAGAAGGGTGCCGAATGCGAAAAAATCAACTTCGATCCCTTGGTCATGGGTGACGGCATCGCGCCGACAAATGATCCGATCCTGTTGTTCCGTTCGCCGGCCTACGCGTTCTCTTTTGCAAAACGGCTCGGCGGTCTGTAACGGTTTTTATTTTGTCCCTGTGTGAACGGGGCTTTTGCAACCGCCCTTCGGGGCGGTTGTCGTTTCTTTTCCCAGACACTGCCCACAGTGGCGGCTTTGTCTCGGAAAGGCGAGTTCGCTTTTGAAAAATCTAATGAACCGCTTTGGCTGCGGATTCAAGCGGTGGCCGCATACCCACTCTCAAACTCAAAGAATAATGAGTGACGGTTCACTTGAGATGCGACTTCAGCACAGCCGCTACTTCGTCCATATCTTTTGCACGCTGGGTAGCGTCGGTTGAGTCTGGACCCCAATGCTCGCGCAGGTGGCTGGGTTTACAACCGTTGGGAATGAAGGGGCATGCAACGGCCAGTTCCAGCCGCTCGATCTCAGTTATACAAATTAATTTGAGTTGTCTTTTCGGCGCTTTTCAAGCTTTAGTTTTATTGGTGAGGTGTTACCTTACAGGAGGGCCAATGAATCCTCAACTTGGCCATACGTTTAACGGACCTATTGCCATGAACATCAATTCGCTTTTGGGAAACAGCTCAACGGGTTTAACCGGAAGCGGCACATCGGCATCGCAGGCGTCCAGCGCTGTCAGTACAAGTTCTCAATTGTTCTCAAAGGCGGACAAGCGAATTCAGACAGATGTCGATTCAACGACCGCGCAACTCTCAAAATTTGGTTTACTGAAGTCAGCCGTATCTGGAACCCAGGTGGCAGCCCATGTGCTCACTGCACTTGCAACGACAGCCTCGTCATCGGATGTCACAACGGCCGTCGGCAAGTTCTTCAATGCGTTCAATTCTGCTGTTTCTGCGGCAAAGGACGCATCTGCAGTGCCTGGTTCATCGAGCGCATTGCAAAGCGCCAAGCGGGTCACAAATGACCTGAAACGAGTACTCATTGCGGATCCTGCGACAGAGAATGCGATGAAGAAGCTGGGGCTGACCGTCCAAAAAGACGGAACCTTGACGCACGATGTGAAGAAGTTTGCCGCAGCACTCTCCAGTGACCCTGCCGGCGTGCGGACTGCGCTGGCGACCATAGGAAAACGGGTTGATGCTGCCGCAACTACCGAGCTTGCGAAGAATGGCAATGTTGATGCCGAAATCACGTCATTAAGCCAGCACGGAACGAGCTTGGCTGCACAACAAAAAGCGATGAAGGCACTTGTGGCTGCCATGGCCAATACCCAAAGCACCGCCGCCACTGCCTCTGCGGCAGCCTCTAGCGCAGCCTATACCGGGTACGGTTTGGCCGCGTACCAGGCAAATTCAAACGGGTTCTGGGCATAAGTAGCGCGCCAGATAGCGTATTTTCCACTTGTGGCCATGGGCCCGAGCGCGGGACCTTCGAAATTAACCTGGCCAGCAGTACCGGCGAATAATGTGCGTTGAACGCCATGAACCCGCACATGACCGACAACCCAATTCACCCCCACCCTAGCCGGTGTGAAACGCAAATGCCAAGGGGAGCGTAAGGCGTTGAAAGAAATCTTTAACGAGCATAGATTCCGGCTTATTGCCAGGGAAGTCGCATTTGTCTGGCCAGACTTTGATTCCGAGCGTTTTTTGAGGCGGGGTCTGCGCGACCTTGCACATCTCACGCTCCTGCAGCGTCTGCGCAACGTCACCGTGGCGCTTGGGGAGACGCTACCTCAAGATTATTCACAGGCGCTGGACATCCTGTACAAACTGGCTCCCCGGGTAGAAAGGGGCTTTGTTTCCCTCTTCCTTCCCGACTTTGTTGGGCAGTACGGGCAGAAAAATTTCGAATCCTCAATGAACGCGCTGAAGGTATTCACGAAGTTAGGTTCTGCCGAGTTCGCCGTGCGGGAGTTTCTTCGCTCCGACCTTTCTAAAACACTCGCTGTGATGAAGACGTGGTCGGTGGATAAAGATGAGCATGTGAGGCGTCTCGCATCAGAGGGTTCCCGTCCCCGGCTACCCTGGTCATTTCGTCTTCCGGCCATCATTGAAGACCCAGAACTGACTTTGCCGATTTTAGAAAATCTGGCACGTGACCCAAGCCTGTATGTCCGGAAGTCGGTCGCCAACCATCTCAACGATGTCTCCAAAGACCATCCAGAATGGTTGCTCAACACGATGGAACGGTGGCCGTTGGACCATCCATCCCCGACCTGGATTGCCAAACGTGCATTGCGCAGTTTAGTCAAAGCCGGACATCCACGAGCGCTCCTTCAGGTCGGAGCCAGCAGCAAAGTAGACATTGCCGTATCCCTGTTTGACGTCACACCAGACTGCCTTTCACTTGGAGATACGTTGACGCTGAGCATTACCCTGCAGTCACTGTCTGACGAACCACAAAGATTGGTGGTGGATTACCGGGTCCATTACGTCAAAAAGTCGGGGAATACTTCTGCCAAGGTGTTCAAAATGAAAGAGCTGACACTTGAACCGCATGGACAAGCCAGCTTCATGCGGCGTCAACTCATCAAGGACTTTACAACACGGACCCATTATTCCGGTGCGCATTTGGTCGAACTTATCGTCAATGGCAAATGTGCAGGGCAGCGCAAATTTGAACTTTGCAGCTGACAAATCTTTCTCCATGTTGATGAGTTTCCGTTTCATGGCTTTGGACTTGAGGTCTGCGGCGATGGCGTCGGCTTTGAGCGCACGAAATCGGCTTAGCTGAGGCGTGTTTCTGGGGTTTATGGGGCCTTCGTTCTTGTCACCACCGGTTGAATTCGAGAGCAAAACCCGTTACCAACCCCTCGGGGCTTGAAACCTGCTGGACTGGCCTTAATCTGATGTTTTGAAAGGTGTTCCCATGACTGATTCTCTGCACATTGTTTGTCCCCACTGCCACACCACCAACCGGGTGCGCAGCGAGAGTCTGGCCCAGGCGCCCGATTGCGGCAGTTGCCACAAGCCGCTGTTCATGGCGCATTCGCTGGCCTTGGATGAAAGCAATTTTGATCGCCACATCAACCGCAGCCAGATTCCGCTGCTGGTGGATTTTTGGGCGCCGTGGTGCGGCCCCTGCCGCCAGATGGCCCCGGCGTTCGAGCAGGCGGCGGCGCAGCTGGAGCCGAAGATGCGGCTGGTCAAGGTCGATACCGAAGCGGCCCAGAATTTGGGCGCCCGTTTCAATATCCGCAGCATTCCGACGCTGGCGCTGTTTGCCAATGGGCGCGAAGTGGCGCGCCAGGCCGGGGCCATGGGCGCGGCCGATATCGTGCGCTGGGCGCTGGCGCAACGTCTTTGATTTGGGCGCCAACAGGCGTGCCACCGAGCCCCCGGTTGTAACGCCACCGTAACCCGCCGGGCTGCGACAGATTAGCATCAGGGCTTGCCAGCACCCGCGCAAGCCCATGACCACCCACCCTAGAACCGAGACCGTTGAACGCACCCCGCGACCGTGGGGCTGGTATGAAACCGTCGCGCATGTGGCTGGCTTCAAGGTCAAACGCATCCGGGTTGATCCCGGGCGACAAATCAGTTTGCAAAAACACCTGCAGCGCGCCGAGCACTGGGTGGTGGTGCTGGGTGTGGCCCACATCACGGTGGGCGCGCAAGTGCTGACCTTGCCGGTGGGCGGGCATGTGGACATTCGTGTGGGCGCGGTGCACCGCCTGGCCAACCACACGCCGCACCCGCTGGAAATTATCGAGGTCCAGTTCGGTGACTACCTGGGCGAAGATGACATTGTGCGGCTGAGCGACGATTACGGTCGCGCCTGATCCCGTTCCACCTTCTGATGAAATACCGGACATGAACCAACAATTTTTAGCGACTGAATTCAAGCTGTCTCCAGGGGCCGCGCCCGTGGCCTGTGTCGACATTGGCGGCACCAAGGTGGCCGTCAGCATTGCCGATGCGCATGGGGTGCGCGGCCGGGTCGCCGAGCCGACCGCCAAAGAGGGGCCGCACGATGCGTTGGCCCAGCAAATCATCCGCCTGCTGGGTGAGAGTTGTCAGGCCGCTGGTGTGGCGACCGATGCGTTGGCGGCGGTGGGGGTGGCCTCTTGTGGGCCGTTTGTGTTGAATGCGGGCCTGGTGGAATTGGCCGCGCCCAACATCTGCGGTGGCCTGGCCGGCAAGGCGCGTGGTTTACCGAACGACTGGACCACCGCGCTGCTGGAAGCGCCGCTACGGCAACGCTTCCCCAATGTGCGGGTGGAAAACGACGGTATCGGCGCGCTGGAGGCAGAGCGGCGCTGGGGCGCGCTGCAGGACAAGGGCCAACCGATGGCCAACTGCGCCTACGTCACCTGGAGTACCGGCATTGGCGTCGGCCTGTGTGTGGACGGCCAGGTGCTGCGCGGCAAGAACGGCAATGCCGGCCATGCCGGCCACCTCTTTGTCAGTGACAACGACGACGCCCTATGTGGCTGCGGCAATGTCGGCGACGTCGAAGCGCTGGTCGCCGGCAATGCCATCCCGCGCCGCTTTGCGCACCTGGGTTATCCCGATGCAGCTACACTTTTTATAGCTTCTTATGCAGGTAATACGGGGGCTACGGCCATTATTGATGAAATGTGCCGGATCATGGGTCGCACCCTGTACAACCTGATCGTGACGCTGGATTTGCAGCGCATCAGCATTGGGGGCAGTGTGTTTTGGCATCACCGTGCCTTGCTTCTGCCGAAGTTGCAGTCCTACGTGCAGGGCAAATTTCCGGCCTTGACCGATGGCTGCGAGTTGGTCCCCGCCGGGTTGGGTGAACGCGTCGGTGATTTCGGCGCGCTGGCGCTGGTGGCCTGAACCCTTCTCCGGTGTCTGGGGCGGGGCCTAGGGTTAGCCCCCATATCGTGCATCTATTAATTAATTAACAATTAATTAATTCGAGCGGCAGGGTGCCGGTGCGAATAACCCCCTGCTGCGTGGCTGACTTCGCCACAAAAGCTTAAAACACTGGAGACAACATTTTGAAACTAACCAATTTGGCCACTGCTGTGGCTTTTGTGATCGCGGGCACGGGCATGGCTGGCAGTGCCATGGCGGGTGAAGTCGAAGTCTTGCATTACTGGACCTCCGGTGGTGAGGCCAAATCGGCCGCCGAGCTGAAAAAAATCATGCAGGCCAAAGGCCATGTCTGGAAAGACTTTGCCGTGGCCGGTGGCGGTGGTGATAACGCAGCCACGGTGCTGAAAAGCCGCGTGGTGTCGGGCAACCCACCGGCGGCCGCCCAGATCAAGGGGCCCGCCATTCAGGAGTGGGCTTCGGAAGGCGTATTGGCCAATCTGGACGCAGTGGCCCAAACCGAAAAGTGGGACAGCCTGTTGCCCAAGGTCGTTGCTGACGTCATGAAATACAAAGGCCATTACGTGGCCGTGCCGGTGAATGTGCACCGCGTCAACTGGATGTGGGCCAACGCGGCGGTGCTGAAAAAAGCCGGCGTCGCCAGCATGCCCAAAACCTGGGACGAGTTCTTTGTTGCGGCCGATAAAGTCAAAAAAATCGGTCTGATTCCTGTCGCCCACGGCGGCCAGAACTGGCAGGACTTCACCACCTTTGAGTCGGTGGTGTTGGGGGTCGGCGGCGCCAAGTTTTACAGCGACGCGCTGGTGAAGCTGGACCCCAAGGCCCTGACCAGCGACACCATGAAAAAATCATTGGAAACCTTCCGCAAGGTTAAGAGTTACACCGACGCCGCTGCGCCCGGGCGCGACTGGAATCTGGCCACCGCCCTGGTGATGCAGGACAAAGCGGCCTTCCAGTTCATGGGGGACTGGGCCAAGGGCGAGTTCCTGGCGGCCGGCAAGGTGCCGGGCAAAGACTTTCTGTGTGCCGCAGCGCCTGGTACCGCCAATGCGTTCACCTTCAACGTGGATTCACTGGCCATGTTCAAGCTGAAAGGTGCGGCCGCCCAAAAGGCGCAAAGCGATCTGGCGGCCGCCATGATGGGCCCTGAATTTCAGGAGGTCTTCAACCTGAACAAAGGCTCCATTCCGGTGCGCCTGAACATGAACATGGCCAAGTTTGACGACTGTGCCAAGCAGTCCTCCAAAGACTTTGTCGAAACCGCCAAGAGCGGTGGCCTGGTGCCCTCCGTGGCGCATGGCATGGCCATCACGCCGGCGGCTGAAGGCGCCATCAAGGATGCGGTGAGCCAGTTCTGGAACGACGACAAGATCTCGGTCGCCGAAGCCCAGAAGCGCATCGCGGCTGCCGCGAAAACCAAATAAACCCACCCGACATTGAAGTTCTTGTAAGTACAAAAATCATGAAGACAACATACAAACTTAGTCTGGTTGCCCTCGCGGCGGCCCTGTGCGCTAGCAGCGCCTTCGCCGTCGATGTGGCGGGCATTGAATTTCACGGTTACTCGCGCGGCGGCCCGGTGCTGCGTTATGACGACAACATCAAAGGCGGCCTGATCCTGGGCGGCGATTTGCAAAAGTACCGCCTCGGCAACGAAGGCGACAACGGCATCGAACTTGACTTGATCAAAAATTTCGAGGCTGGCGGCATGAAATGGAAAGTGCAGTACATGCCGGTCAAATGGGGCAGCGCGGCCGTCGGTACCGATCAGGCCTTTGTTGAAGTGAGCGGCTTCTCCTTTGCCCCCGAGGCCAAAGTGTGGGCCGGTCAGCGCCGTCTGCGCATTCAGGACGTGCACATTGTGGACAACTTCCTGCTGAACTATGGTGACAGCCAGGGTGCCGGTGTGACCGACATCAATCTGGGCAGCGCCAAGCTCGGTTTTGGCGTGTTCACCGGCGACAAGTTTGACGCCGCCATGCCGACTGGCGTCAAGGCCACCCGCCTGAATGCCGATATTTCGGACATCCAGACCAACCCCGGTGGCAAGCTGCGCGTGCTGTTGACGTCGGTCAGCGGCTCTGGTCTGGCGGGCGGCAACACCGGCTCGGGTATTTCCGTGTCGCACAACCAGGAAGACTTTCTGGTCAAGGGCATGACCAACTCGCTGTTCCTGCAGGCCTCCAACGGCCACGCCCGCATCGATGGTGAGTTTCAGTCGATCGACGGCATCGCCGCCGGCCAGAGTGTGCGCCGCATTGCGGACTCACTGAACTGGCAGAGCGGTGCTTTTGGCGGCATGACGCTGCTGAGCTACCAGACCAACCAGGACGATGTGACCGGTGTCACGACCAAGGACACCTCGGTGGGTGGGCGCATCTCGTATGCCTTCACCACCCACTTCAAGATGCTGGCGGAAGTCGGGGTGACCAGCCGCGAGGCCCCGACCGGCGACCAGAAGCTCAACAAGATCACCCTGGCGCCGACCCTCTCGGTCGGGCAGGACTTCTGGAGCCGGCCGGAACTGCGCTTTTATGTGACCAAGGCCAACTGGAACGACGCGGCGGCCACGGCCAATGCGGGTACTTCGCTGGCACCGGGCTTTGGTGCCGGCGGCAAGACCTCCACCACCATCGTCGGTGTGCAGTACGAGATCTGGTGGTAATGCGGTTTTTCCAGCGGTAACGTTTGACAGGGCGGTGTGACGGCCGCCCTTTTTTCAGTCCAACCCGCCGCTTCTGGCGTGCCAGGGGCAGAGCATCAATACATGAAAAACAACTTTGAATCATGGCTTCCCAAGCTGGTCGTTGCACCTGCATTTGTCTTGGGTTTTGCCTTCATCTATGGCTTCATGGTGTGGAACGGCGTGCTGTCCGTCACCGCCTCGCGCATGTTGCCCAACTACGACGAGTTCGTCGGCCTGGCGCAGTACCAGCAGTTGTTCGAAATGGACCGCTGGTGGGTGGCGCTGCGCAACCTCGGTATTTTCAGTGTCCTGTATGTGGGCGGCTCCATGCTGCTGGGCATGGTGCTGGCCATCTTTCTGGACCAGAAGGTGCGCGGCGAGGGCGCCTTGCGCACCATTTACCTTTACCCGATGGCGCTGTCGTTCATCGTCACCGGCACCGCCTGGAAATGGATTTTGAACCCGAGTCTCGGGCTGGAAAAGCTCATGCACGATCTGGGCTGGGCGAGTTTTCATTTTGACTGGCTGGTGCAAAGCGAGACCGCTATTTATTGCGTGGTGATTGCCGGTATCTGGCAGTCGGCCGGTTTTGCCATGGCGCTGTTTCTGGCCGGCTTGCGCGGCATTGACGACAGCATCATCAAGGCCGCGCAGATGGACGGCGCCTCGCTGCCGCGCATCTACTGGCGCATCATCCTGCCGGTCTTGCGGCCGGTGGTGTTCTCCACCATTCTGGTGCTGGCGCACTTGTCGATCAAGAGTTTTGACCTGGTGATGGCCCTGACGGCGGGCGGCCCGGGTTACTCCACCGATGTGCCGGCCACCTTCATGTTTGTCATGAGTTTTACCCGCGGCCAGATTGGTCTGGGTGCCGCCAGCGCCACCATGATGCTCGCCACCGTGGCGGCCATCGTCGTGCCTTACCTTTACAGCGAACTCCGAGCCAAACCTCATGATCGCTAAACATCTTCCTCGTGCCTTGCTCTACGCGGTGCTGGCCGTGGCCGCCCTGTTTTTTCTGGCGCCACTGTATGTCATGCTGGCCACCTCGCTGAAGGATGCGGAGCAAATCCGCTCCGGCAATCTGCTGAGTCTGCCGACCTCGATCAACTTCGAGGCCTGGAGCCTGGCTTGGTCCTCCGCCTGTACCGGGGTCGATTGCCGCGGCCTGCAGCCTTACTTCTGGAACTCGGTCAGCATGGCGCTGCCGGCGGTGTTGATCTCCACCGCCTGGGGCGCCGTCAACGGCTATGTGCTGAGCCTGTGGAAGTTCAAGGGCAGCGAGCTGCTGTTCGGCTTCTTGCTGTTTGGCGTCTTCATGCCGTTCCAGGTGGTGCTGCTGCCGATGAGCCAGGTGCTGGGTTATCTGGGGCTGTCCAGCTCCATCACCGGTCTGGTGCTGGTGCATTGTCTGGCCGGCATGGCCGGCACCACGCTGTTTTTCCGCAACTACTACACCGCCATTCCGAAGGAACTGGTGAACGCGGCACGCATGGACGGGGCCGGCTTCTGGCGCATTTTCTGGCGCATTGTGGTGCCAATGTCGACGCCCATTTTGATGGTGACGCTGATCTGGCAGTTCACCAATATCTGGAACGACTTTTTGTTCGGCGTGGCTTTCAGCGGCGCCGACAGCAAGCCCATTACCGTCGGCCTGAACAACATGGTCAACACCTCCAGCAGCGTGAAAAGCTACAACGTGGACATGGCCGCGGCCGTGATCGCGGGGTTGCCCACCATGCTGGTGTATGTGCTGGCCGGTCAATATTTCGTCAAAGGACTCATGGCCGGTGCCGTGAAAGGATAAAAACATGGCAGCTTCACTTCAAATCGCAGGCATCCGCAAAGTCTATGGCAAGGGCGACAAGGCGGTCGAGGTGCTCAAGCGCATCGACATCGACGTCGCCCCCGGCGAATTCCTGATCCTGGTCGGGCCGTCCGGCTGCGGCAAATCCACCCTGCTCAACATCATTGCCGGGCTCGAAGACCCGAGCGAGGGCCAGTTGCTGATCGGGGGCAAAGACGTCGTCGGGGTGGCGCCCGCTCAGCGCGACATTGCCATGGTGTTCCAGAGCTACGCCCTGTACCCGACCATGAGCGTGGCCGACAACATCGGCTTTGCGCTGGAGATGCGCAAGGTGCCGAAAGAAGCCCGCATCAAACGCATTGCCGAAGTGGCGGCCATGCTGCAAATTGAACACTTGCTGGACCGCCGCCCGGCGCAGCTCTCCGGCGGCCAGCGCCAGCGCGTCGCCATGGGCCGGGCGCTGGCGCGTGACCCGCAGCTTTTTCTGTTCGATGAACCGCTGAGCAATCTGGACGCCAAACTGCGCGTGGAAATGCGCGCTGAAATCAAGCGCCTGCACCAGATCAGCGGCATCACCAGCGTCTATGTGACGCATGACCAGATTGAAGCCATGACGCTGGGCAGCCGGATTGCCGTCATGAAGGACGGCATCCTGCAGCAGATCGGCACGCCGGACGATATTTACCGGCGTCCCGCCAACACCTACGTGGCCGGTTTCATTGGCTCGCCTACTATGAATTTCATAGCTGGTCGCGCAGGTGGCACGGGGGCTGGAGGCCTATTTTCCTTTGAAGGCAGCTCACTTGACCTGGATTGTCCGGCACCAAACGGTGCCGTCATGCTGGGGCAGCGGCCCGAGCACATTCACCTGCAAGCCGATGCCCCGTGGCGCGGGGAAGTGATTCTGGTGGAGCCCACCGGCGCCGATACCTACGTGGTGATCAAGACCGCCGTGGGCCCGATCACGGTGCGCGTGCCGCCGAACACGAGCATCAAGGTCGGGGAGCAGACCGGGCTGACGGTGAGCAGCAAACACAACAACTGGTTTGATGCCGAAAGCGGTGTGCGCCTGATGTGAGGCGACGCCCAAGCGGCGTCTACCGCTGCGCCATGAAGGCTTCAAAGTCCGGCGCCGACATCGGCCGGGCGAACAGGTAGCCCTGCGCGTAATCGCAACCGGCTGCGGCCAGCAGATCGCGCTGCAACTCGGTTTCAACGCCTTCGGCAATCACCTTGATGCCCAGCTCATGCGCCATCACGATGATGGCCTTGCACAAGGCCAGATCGGTGCAGGCCGGCACCAGGTGCCGCACAAAGGACTGGTCGATCTTGATGAAGTCGATGTCAAATTTTTGCAGGTAGGACAGCGACGAGTAGCCGGTGCCAAAGTCGTCCAGCGACACCTGAATGCCGGCGTCGCGCAGTCCCAATAATTGGTCGGCCACGCTGTCGCTGCTGTCCAGCAGCAGCCCCTCGGTGATTTCCACCGCAATGCTCTCGCCCGGCAGCCCCATCGCTTGCAGCTGGTGGAACCACGGCTTGTGGGCGCTGCCACTGTGGTGAAACTGTACCGGCGACTTGTTGACGCTGATCTGGAACTGGGGCGACAGCGACGCGCGCCACGCCTGCACCTGGGTGGCCGCTTGCTGGAACACCCAGTCACCGATCTCGACGATGAGGCCACTGGCTTCGGCGATCGGGATGAAGGCGGCTGGACTGATCAGCCCGCGTGTCGGGTGGTGCCAGCGAATCAAGGCCTCCGCCTTGTGCACGGCGCCGGTGGCCATCTCAATAATCGGCTGGTAAACCACCCGGAACTGTTGGCCTGCCAGACCGGTCCGCAAGTCGTTCGCCAGACGCACCCGGGTTTGCGCCGCTTCTTGCAGCGCCGGTGTGAAGAAGCTGAAGCGGTTGCGCCCGGCACCCTTGGCGACATACAGTGCCTGGTCGGCATGCTTGAACAAGTCTTCAATTTCGGTGGCATCCAGCGGGTACATCGTGATGCCAATGCTGGCCGACACAAAGACCTGCTCCTCGCCCAGCTGGAACACCGACTCCAGCGCCTGCAGCAGTTTTTGCAGGATGCGCTCCAGGTTGCTGGCCTCTGTCAGGTCGCTCAGGATCACGGTGAACTCGTCGCCGCCCATGCGGGCCACGGTGTCGGACTCGCGCACCGCGCCCCGGATGCGGCGGGCGGCTTCGATCAGCAGCAGGTCGCCGTTGTCGTGCCCGAGCGTGTCGTTGACTTCCTTGAAATGGTCCAGGTCAATGAACAGGAGGGCGAGTTGCTGGCCGTCGCGTTTGCTTTTTTTGATCTCTTGATCCAGCCGGTCGCGCAACATGCTGCGGTTGGGCAGGCCGGTCAGGGCGTCAAAATGGGCTTGTTGCCAGATCAGGACTTCTGATTGTTTGCGCGCCGTGATGTCGGTGTGGGTGCCCGTCATGCGCAGGGGCTTGCCCTGGGCATCCCGGCTGATGACCATGCCGCGCGACAGCACCCATTTCCAGTTGCCGTTCTTGCAGCGCACGCGGCGTTCGCTGACGTAGGTGGGCGTGAGACCGTCGAAATGGGCCTGGCGGTCCCGGTACATTTGCGCCAGGTCATCGGGGTGGGTGCGAACGTCGAGTTCGTCGGAATGATGGGTTATCTCGTCGTGGTCAAAGCCATACATGTCCAGCAGGCGTTTTGAGTAAAACTCGATGCCGCTGGGGATATCCCAGTCCCACACGCCGTCACCGGTACTCTCCAGCGCCAGCTTCCAGATTTGCTCGTTTTCCCGCAAGGCCGCCTCACCCTGTTTGCGTTCGGTAATGTCCTGCAGCACCGCGGTGCGTTTCACGGGCCGGCCCTGTTTCCAGGTCGTGGTGCCCATGGAGTGGACCCAGATGTGACGCCCCTTGGCGGTGATCATTTCCAGTTCCAGATCATGCAGCTGCGGCTGATCGGTGCCGCCCGAATACGAGGCCTTGATCAGCGCCCTGGAGGCGGGGGTGAAAAACTGGTTGGCGCTGGCCGGCAGGGGGGTGTATTCCTGGGCCGAGGTTTCCAGGATGCGGTAAATCCCTTCGGTCCAGAACACGGTGTCATTGGCAATATCAGCGTCCCAGCCACCGACCCGGGCAATGGCTTGGGTGGCATCCAGCAACTGGTTCAGCCGTTTGCGCGCCTCCTCGGCCTGCACATAGTCCGAGACATCGGTGAAGGTGCGCACCATGCCGCCGGAGGGCAGCATTTGTGTTTTGACCTCCAGCGTGCGGCCGGCCAGGGTGGTGCGCAGATAGTGGTTGGGGATGGCGCCGCTGCAGCCGTCCGTCAGATAGCGGCGGGCATGGGGGTCAACCAGGCAGGCGGCAGGACCGAAATCGCCTCTTTGACATTGATAGAGAGCGATCTCTTGCACGGTGGGATGGGTCGCCAGAAAGTGCTCGGTCAGCCCCAGCAGCTCGCAGACCTTGGGGTTGAAAGTGCTGACCCGTCCGCTGGCATCAATCATGAAAATGCCCTGGCTGATGCTGGCCAGCGTGGTTTCCAGCAGCCGGGTTTCTTCAATCAGCTGCGCGTTCAGCTCAAGCAACGCCTGCTCGGCTTGCTTGCGTTCGGTGATGTCGGTGTGGGTGCCAATCATGCGCAAGGAGTTGCCCTGCGCGTCGTGGCTGACCACCATGCCGCGCGACAGAATCCATTTCCAGGCGCCGTCCTTGCAGCGCATGCGCAGGTCAATCGCATAGCCTTTGGAGCGGCCCTCCAGGCAGGCGGTGGAAGCGTCCTGCACACGGGCGATGTCGTCCGGGTGGACGCGGGTGACAAATTCGTTATAGCCCTGGTCAATCTCATCGGCCGCATAGCCGAGCATCTCTTTCCAGCGGACGGAGTGTGTCTGCTCACCGGTCACCACATTCCAGTCCCAGACGCCTTGGCCGGCACTTTCCAGGGCCAGTTTCCAAGGGTTTTTACCAACGTCCAGGTCATGCCCGGACGGGTACAGTGCTGACGGATTAGCCGGCTGGGTCAGGTGAGATTGAGGGTCTGAAGGCGAGGTCATGGTGCAGTATCCCACGCCCTGAATGCCCCTCGCACGGGACGAAGAAAGGTCAATAAATCAAGCCGCCAGCGGCAAGCTGAGCCTGACCCGCAAGCCTTGCGGCGAGACAGCCTGCGCGGTGGCTGTGCCGCCATGGCGATGGGCAATCGCGGCCACGATGGCCAGACCCAGGCCGCAACCACCGGGCAACTCGCTGGCCCGCCAGAAACGTTCAAAGACGTGCGCCAGATCGTCTGGCGACAAGCCGGGGCCGTTGTCTTCTACTTCCAGCCGGGCCTGATTCTGTGACCGCGTGACGCGCAGTGTCACCACGCTGCCGGTGCCGGCATAGAGGATCGCGTTGTCCAGCAGGTTGCTTAGAGCTTCGCGCAGCAACAGCTGTTCACCGTCCACCAGGAGCTTGTCTTCGCCTTCGTAGCCGAGGTCGATACCGGCGGCCAGTGCCCGTGGCGTCCATTCCCGCGCGACCTCGCGCGCCAGTGTCGCTGCGTCCAGGGCTTGCAGTTTGACGTCGGCCTCGTTGCGTGCCAAGGACAGCAGTTGATGCACCAGGTGGGCGCTGCGCTGGGCGCCGGCCAGGACCTTGGTCAGGCGGTTCTTCAGCGCTTGCGGGTCAGACTCTGCCAGGGCCAGTTCGGTCTGGCTGATCAAGCCCGCCAGCGGCGTGCGCAGTTGGTGGGCGGCATCGTTTAAAAAACGCTTTTCCTGGCCCAGGCTGCGGCGCACCACCGACAGCAGCTGGTTGACGGCACCGGCCAGGGCATGCACTTCCTGCGGCGCTTGCGTCATCTCGATCGGGGACAACGCCGACAGGCTGAACTCGCGCCGGTCCCCCAGTTGCGCCTGCAGCCGTTTCAACGGGCTCAAGCCCCGGGAAATACCACCATAGACCAGCACACTCAAAACCGCACCGAGCAACAGCAGCGGCAGCAGCATGTCGGCCACCAGTTCAGCGGTGATGCGTTTTTGGACCGCCAGACTTTTGGCCACTTGCACCCGCAAATTTTGCGGTTCGCTCGGCTCGCCGTAGTTGACGTCCAGCAGCGCGATGCGCATCGGTTTGCCGTCCACCTTGACGTTGTAGAGCAAGGGTTCACCCGGCGCTGAGTAGGTGCCGTCCGGCGGTCCGGGCAGCTTGCCATTGCCCAGCAGAAAACTGCCGGGCGGTGACGACACCATGTAACTCACCCGGTCTTTTGGGTCTTGTTCGATGATGTCCTGTGCGGCCCGGGGAAAGTCGATCAGCAGGCCGGAACCGATCGGCTTGACCTGACGCGCCAGTGAGCGCACCGCCTGCGTCAGGGATTGGTCAATGCCTTTCTCGGCGTAGCTCAGGGCAATGCGGTAGGTCAGCGCGCCGCCGACCAGCAACAGCACCAGTTGCGGCAGCAACAGCCACAGCAGCAGTTGCCGTTTCAGCGACAGGCCTTGACCGGGTGGGGTCGGTTTGCTGGTGGTCACCGGTTATTCCTGGCCACCTCAGGGCGTGCCTGATTCCAGCATGTAGCCCAGTCCGCGCACGTTACGGATGTTCAGGCCGGAGTCGCCCAGTTTGCGGCGCAGGCGATGGATATAAACCTCCAGCGCATTGGAGCCGGCGCCGACCACGTCGCCGGGCACGGATTGCCAGACTTCCTGCACATCTTCCCGGCTGACCACCTGGCCGGCGTTGGTGACCAGCAAGGACAGCAAGGCCCACTCGCGCTGCGTCAGCTCCATCGCTTCATCGTCCAGCCAGGCTTGCGGCAGGGTGGCGTCCACCCGCAGCCGCCGCGTGCTGTCGGCGACCAGCTCCAGTGAGCCGCCAAAAGCCGGCAGGCGGGCGCGCCGCAGCATGGCGCCCAGGCGGGCCTGCAGCTCAGCCATGTTGAAGGGCTTGGTCAGGTAGTCATCGGCACCGGCGTTGAGACCTTGCACCCGGTCGTCCACGCCGTCGCGGGCGGTCAGCACGAGCACCGGCAGCGCCGGCAGGCGCAGCCGGATCCAGTGCAGTACCTCCATGCCGCTCACTTTGGGCAGGCCCAGGTCCAGCAGCACACCGTCAAAGCGGTGAGTTTCCAGCAGCGCTTGCGCGACAGCGCCATCGGCGGCGGGGGTGACGGTATGGCCAGCTTGGGCCAGTTGGGCGCTTAACGCATCGCGCAACAATTCGTCGTCTTCAACAATCAGCAAACTAGACATGGGCCAAGCATAACAAGCAACGAGGAGGTGATTCCCCCGGCCGGCGCTACAGACTGGCCCGGACCGCCTCAACCCGCGCAATATGAATCAGTTCACCGATGTTTTTGCCACTGGCCCCCGTCGCCATTGCGGTAGTAGCTATTAAATGAGTAGCGACACTTTGGGCCGCCGTCAACGCGTCCAGCAAACGCGGGCCTTGGGGGTAGGGCGACTCGCTCAAGCCCTGTCGGCCACGGGCATCACATTCGCAGGCCAGCAGCACGTCGCCAAAGCGCTGCGGCTTGCGAAAGGCATCGCAACGCTCCAGCAGGCGCACCAGCGCCGCCGGCCCCAACTCGCCACTGCGGTGAATGTTGCCGTGTTCGCGAGCCACCACGTCGGCCAGTTCGCGGCATTCCGTGGGCAGGCGCAGCCGCTCGCAAACGCCTTTGAGTAGTCTGGCGCTGCGTTCTTCGTGGCCAATATGGCGCGGCAGCATGTCCGGTGGCGTGGTGCCTTTGCCCAGGTCATGGAACAGGCAGGCCAGGCGCACTGGCAGGCTGGCTTGCAAACGGGCGCTCATGTCCAGCACCAGCAGCAGGTGGGCGCCGGTGTCGATTTCGGGGTGGTAGTCGGCGCGTTGCGGCACGCCCCAGAGCTGGTTCACTTCGGGCAGCAGGCGCGCCAGGGCGCCACAGTCCCGCAGCACTTCGAGCATGCGAGAAGGGGTGTTTTCCATCAGGCCTTTGGCCAGTTCTTGCCAGACCCGTTCGGCTACCAGGTGATCCGCTTCGCCTTCCTGAACCATTTCCTGCATGAGTTGCAGCGTATCCGGCGCCACCGTGAAGTCACAAAAGCGTGCCGCCAGCCGCGCCACGCGCAGGATGCGCACCGGGTCTTCGCGAAAGGCGACGGTAACGTGGCGGAACACCTTGCGTGTCAGGTCCTGTTGTCCGCCGAACGGGTCCACCAGCGCGCCGGCCGCCTGCCAGGCCGCCGGGTCCAGTGCAATGTTAGTGTCAAATAGGCCTCTAGCCCCCGTGGAATATGCGCTGACAGCTATTGAATTAATAGTAAGGTCGCGACGCGCCAAATCTTCTTCCAGCGTCACATCGGGGGCGGCGTGGACGCAAAAGCCGTGGTAGCCGGGGGCAGTTTTGCGCTCGGTGCGGGCCAGTGCGTATTCTTCTTTGGTCTGCGGGTGCAGAAACACTGGAAAGTCTTTGCCGACCGGCAAAAAGCCCTGTGCAACCAGGGCTTCCGGCGTGGCACCGACCACCACCCAGTCGCGGTCTTTTACCGGCAGCCCGAGCAGTGCATCCCGCACCGCGCCCCCCACCATGTAGATTTGCATGTCAACGCTTCAGCCGGTAGGGTTCTTCGAATTCGCGAAAGTCCTGTTCGGCGACCGCCTCGTCCATCCACGCCTTCACGCCCGGCAGGGCACAGACTCGCGTCACGTAGGCGGCAATGGCCGGCGGCACCGGCAGCGCGTAGCTTTGCAGGCGCATACAGACCGGGGCGAAATAGGCGTCGGCGATGGAGAACTGGCCAAACAGCAGCGGCCCGCCATGGGCCGCCAGCAACTCCTGCCACATCGCCACCAAGCGGTCGACATCGGCGCGTACCGCCGGTTTGTCCCGCCAGATCAGGACGCCAGCATCGGCCAGGGCGGCTTCGATGTTCATCAGACAGTTGCCACGCAGGGCGGTGAAGCCGGCGTGCATCTCGGCACAGACGCTGCGGGCGCGCGCCCGGGCTGCCTTGTCACGGGGCCACAGCGTTTGGTCGGGGAATTGTTCGGCCAGGTATTCGGCAATGGCCAGTGTGTCCCACACCACCAGATCGCCATCCACCAGCACCGGGACTTTGCCGGTGGGCGTTACCGCATTGACGGTGTTTTTGAAGCTGGAATCGGCTTCAAACGAGTCAAAACGAACCTTGATTTCTTCAAACGGGATGCCGGCCTGTTTGAGCAGCACCCACGGGCGCATGGACCAGGAGGAATAGTTTTTATTGCCGATGTAGAGCTTGAGCATGAAGGTCTCCAAAACGCCCATGCTAGCGCATGGGGTTCGGATCACGCCGCTGTTATCACGGCAATTCGCTGTTCACCACCACGGCACTGACCTCGCGCGGTCCCACCATGCCGAGGCGGCTTTTCAGCGACTGCGGCTGGCCGGAAATCAGCGCGGCGTAGTTGGTGGTGTTGGACAGCACTTTTTTCACGTAATCGCGTGTTTCTGTAAACGGCACGTTCTCGGCCCAGATCGCGGCCTCCAGCACCGGCCCGCCGGTTTGGCCGCGCCAGCTTCTGGGGCGACCAGGACCCGCGTTGTAGGCGGCAGCGGCCATCGGCATGGAGCCCGAAAAGTCGTCCAGCACCAGCTTGAGATAACCGGTGCCAATGGCGATGTTGGTGTCGCGGTCGTTGAGTTGGTAGGGCTTGAAGTCGGTCATGCCGATTTTCTTGGCGGTCCAGCGAGCGGTCGGCGGCATGACTTGCATCAGACCGGAGGCACCCACGCCCGAGCGGGCGTCCATGATGAAACGGCTTTCCTGGCGGATCAGGCCATAGACATAGGCCGGGTCAAGCCCGATCTGGGTGGCGCGTTGAATCACCGCATTTTTGAACGGCATCGGAAAGCGCTGCTCGAAATCGATCACGGATTTGGTCCGCTCACTGGTGTTGATGCAACGGTCCCACACCTCACGCTGGCAGGCCAAATCGGCCGCCGCCAGCAACTCACGGTCATTCATACCGCCGCGTTGGTGCAGGTTGGTGCTGTAGTTCCATTCGCGCACGCCCTCGCTGCGCAGGCCCATTTGAATCGCATACAAACTGCGGCTCAGGCCGGGGTTCTGGCTGGCGGCAGCCCTTTCCTCTGGCGTGAGGGGCAAGGGCCGGGCCGGCGTGTTGATGCGCTGACCCAGATCTTCCAGCGCCAGTTGTTCGTAGAAGCCGCGCACGCTGGCAATGCTCTCCAATAAAGCGGTGACTTCGGCGCGGTCAGCGTCCGTCTTGGCCAGCTGGCTGAGGGCCCGTGCCCGCCAGTAGACCCAGGTGGATTCCTGGCGCATCTCGGGGCTCATGGCTTTGGTGGCCGCCAGCACTTCTTTCCACTTGGCCTGGCGCAGTGCGGCGCGCACTTTCCAGCCCAGATGGTCGTCGTTCAGGTCGCTGTCTTTGGCTTTGGCGAAATATTCCGTGGCATCGCCGGACAGGCGCTGTGCCACCTGCTTGCCGATGACACCCCAAGCCCAGGACCGCTGCTCGGAACTCAAGTGCACGCTCCAGTGGTTTTCCAGCACGCTGGCGGCGGTGTCGGGGTCATTCGCTGCCATGCGGATCAGTGCCAGCAAGACCCACTCTTTGGCCACGTGACCGGCCGCGCCCACGCGTTTGGCCAGGTAACGAGCCGGGTTGTTGTTGATTTCGTCAATGGGGGCGGCGGCCTCGGGCGAGATGATCTCGGCCGCGACTTTCACGGCCCGGGGCTGGTTGGCTTCCATGGCCAGCCGCGCTTTGCGCCAGACGTCGGCGTCGGTCAGCTTCTTGGCGGCATACAGGCGGGTCGCTGCAAAAGTGCAGCCATCGTTGGTTTCTTTTTGGCCGTACCACTGGCGTTTGACGTTGGCCGCCAGGTCTTCGCCTGCCAGCGTGGGGTCCAGGCTGAGCTCATAGCAGCGTACTTCGCGGTCGTCATTCATGCGAAACAAGGGCTGCATGACGGCAAAATTGTTCCAGTCGCGGCGCTGGCCCAGCAGCAGGAGCCAGTCGTTGCGCAAACGATCTTCCTGGTAAGTGCCGGCAAAACGGGTCAGGAAATCCTGCACTTCACCCGGCGTCGCGGTATCAAGCCGGGCGCGCAGTTCCCAGTAGGCGGCCCACGGCTCCAGCGCATGGCCACGCACCTGCGGCAGCAAGGCGGTCAACCGCCTGGTGTCGCCTTGTTTGAAGGCCCGGTTCATTTCCAGAATGGCCCCGTCCGTCTGGGCTTTGCTGGAAGCGGTGGACTGGGCCTGCGCCGGGGTGGTGACCGACACGGTCAGGGACCCCAAGAGCGCAATCGATGTCAAAATGGTGTGAAACTGCATGTGGAGATTATGGATAACTCTGATGAAAAAAGGGCGCTTGAGAAAAAAGCGCTTCGCAAACTTCTTATTGAGCAACGTCTGAACCTCCCGGATCGACTACAACGCGCCGACATGCTGCAGCGCGTCATGCGCATCTGGCTGATTGGCCGCCCCGATGCCGTGATTGGCGCCTACTGGCCGATCAAGGGTGAGTTTGACCCGTTACCGGCCCTGCATCGCTGGAAGGAAGACGGCGAACTGATTGATCAGCCCCAGCCTCGTCGAATTGGACTGCCGGTAGTCGATAAAGTTCACAAAACCATGACTTTTCATGCCTGGTACCCCGGTTGCCCGATGGAAGAGGACGCCTATGGCATCCCCAAGCCCAAGGATACCGAGGTGATCGTGCCCTCGCTGCTGTTTGTCGCCTGTGTTGGTTATGCGCCCGGCGGCTATCGGTTGGGTTACGGCGGCGGCTTTTATGACCGCATGCTGTCCAGCCTGGAGCCGCGACCGTTTACCGTCGGGCTGGGGTTTGCGCCGGGATTTTTGCCGGATTTCGAACCTGAATCCCATGACATGCCGCTCGATGCGATCCTGAACGACCACGGTGTCGTCTGGCCGGTATAGAGCGTTTTTTACACTGCTTCGCCAATGGCCCGGCGGGTGAGGGCGGCCTGTGCCGTCAGCCAGTCGCAAAACGCCTTGATTTCAGGCCGCATTGCACTGCGTGGGCCGACGATCAGCCAGTAGGCCAAGGGTGACTCCAGCCGCATGCCCGGCAAAATCTCGACCAGATCACCCGAGGCCAGGCTGTCTGCCACCAGTGGCATCCGGGTCAGTGCCACGCCTTGCCCGGTCAGGGCCGCCTGCGCGATCTGGTGCGCGTAGTTGAAGTAGAGCCAGCGCTTGGGTTCCAGTTTTCCAAAATGATGCGTCTCCAGCCAGCGCCGCCAGCTTAACCACTCCATGTGCTGCGTGCGGTGCGCGTCGCTGGCTTCGATCAGGGCGAAATGCGCCAGATCTTCGCCCTGATGCAAGGCGTGCCCACTTTTCAGCAGCCAGGGGCTGGCGACCGGGGTCAGCTGTTCGCCGAACATGCGAATGGCACCCATCGGCGCATTGGCCGGGGTGGCGTAGCGTAGCGCCAGATCGATGTCCGTGGTGTCCAGATCGACTGCGACATCGGTGGCATCAATGCGAATGTCAATGTCAGGATGTTCGCTCTGAAACGCCTCCAGCCTTGGAATCAGCCACATGGACGCAAACGAGGCCCAGGTGCTGATCGCCACGCTTTTTCGCCCGGCGCTGCGCCGGATTTGTCGCACCGCGCTGTCCATCTGTTCCAACGCCGGCAGCACGGTCCGCAGCAACAGGGCGCCCGCGCTGGTGAGCTCCACCGCGCGCGTGTGACGCAAAAACAGGGGGATGCCCACTTCTTGTTCCAGCGCCTGAATCTGGCGGCTGACGGCGCTTTGGGTCAGCGACAAGTCTTCCGAGGCGGCCCGAAAGTTCAGGTGGCGTGCCACGGCTTCAAAGGCCCGCAAGTAGCCCACCGAAATAGGCCGGGTTCGCAGAGGGTTGTCGGACGCTTGCATAGGGTGTGTGGGTTTTTGGGGTCAGGCAATTGATGCGTAAACAGAATCAATAGTTTAGTCCGATTTCATTGGACGAAGCAGCTTCTGATCGCGATCATTCAGTACCCAATTGCACCAATGGAGTCTGTCATGTTTGCCGTGAAAAGTCAGGAATTTCATCCATCGCACGAGGGCTGCGCTGTGTCGGGATGTACCAAGCTGTTGCCGGGGCGCGCCATCAGCCTGCGGCCGCGCCAGGCCGGTGTGCTGCGGATTGCACAGGGTCAGGTGTGGGCCACATTGGACGGCCCGCACGCCGGGCACGGCAACGAGTCGGGCGATTTTTTTGTGAAGGCCGGGCAGACACTGGCGGTGGGTGCCGGTCAGCGCCTGGTTTTTGAGCCCTGGCGTACGGCGCACGAGGCGCCGGTTTACTTTGAATGGCTCAATCTGAGTTGAGCGTTTCAGTGCTTTTGCAGCATCAGCGCCCGTGCATCAGTCTCATAGTCCTTCAGTGTGGCGATGACGTTGCGCCGCTGGGCTGGCGTGGTGTTGAGATCCGGGGCGCTGTCCCGCTACCTGCAGCCCGCCGATAATGCAAGACAGTTGAAAGTTTGAAAAACCCGGATGAGTGCACGAACAGAAAGAGTCATGAACGATATTTCAAAAAACTCCAAAACCGATCGCGCCGTGGACGTGGTGATCATGGCCGCTGGCAAGGGCACCCGCATGAAAAGCAAGCTGCCCAAAGTGTTGCATCGGCTGGCCGGGCGGGCTTTGTTGCAGCATGTGGTGGACACGGCAGTGGCCTTGGCGGCGCGCCAGGTGGTGATCATCACCGGCCATGGTGCTATTGAAGTTGAAGCGGCTCTCGCAGATACGACGGGGTCTACAGCCCGATTTGATATAAATTTTGTGCGGCAGGAGCCACAGCTGGGCACCGGCCACGCAATGCAGCAGGCCGTGCCGGTCTTGAAAGATGACGGCATGGTGGTCGTGCTTTCCGGCGACGTGCCGCTGACGCAAGCCGATACCTTGCAGCAGCTGATTGTCGCCAGTGCGGGCCAGCAACTTGCACTGTTGACGATTGAGTTGGCCGATCCCACCGGCTACGGCCGCATCGTGCGCCAGGGTGAGGTGGTGCAGGCGATCGTCGAGCAAAAGGACGCGACCGTCCAGCAGCGCGAGCTGCGTGAGGTCTACAGCGGCATCATGGCGGTGCCGGCGGCGCATTTGAAAAAATGGCTGGCGCGGCTGGACAACCAGAATGCCCAGGGCGAGTATTACCTGACCGATATCGTGAAATTTGCCGTGGCCGATGGCGTGCCGGTGGTAGCGCACAAAATCACGGATGCGGTGCAGGTGGCGGGCGTCAACAGCCCGGTGCAACTGGCTGAGCTGGAGCGGGCGTTTCAAATGCGCAACGCCGTGCAGCTGATGGAGCAGGGCGTTCGGCTGGCCGACCCAGCGCGGCTGGATGTGCGCGGTAACTTGCAGTGTGCGCAAGACGTGTCGATTGACGTGAACTGTGTCTTTGAAGGCCAGGTGACGCTGGGCGAAGGCGTCAAGATTGGCGCCAACTGCGTGATTGCCAACGCCACCATCGCCGCCGGGGCGGTGATTCATCCCTTCACCCACATCGAAGGCGGCAAGCCGGGTAGCAAGGACTTTATTGAAGTGGGCGAAGGCGCCTTGATCGGCCCGTTTGCCCGCTTGCGTCCAGGTGCCAAGCTGGGCGCCGAAGTCCATATCGGCAACTTTGTCGAGGTCAAGAACTCGACGCTGGCCAAAGGGGCCAAGGCGAATCACCTGGCCTATCTGGGCGACGCCACGGTGGGCGAGCGCGTCAACTTTGGCGCCGGCAGCATCACGGCCAATTACGACGGCGCGTTCAAACACCGCACCGTGATCGAAGCCGATGTGCACATTGGCAGCAACTGCGTGCTCATTGCCCCCGTGACCCTGGGCGCTGGCGGCACCGTGGGCGGCGGCTCCACCATCACCAAAGACACGCCCCCCGGCGCCTTGAGCGTGGCCCGGGGCAAGCAGGTCAGCATCGTCAACTGGAAGCGGCCCTCGAAATGAACTCAGCGTCGGCGCCCTTGTGGCCTCAGGACGAACATTCAGAGAATGAGCGTCTGGACAACGCGCGGCTTCGGCGCGAACTGAGCCAGGCGCGCGCCGAGCTGGACGACTTCACCTACTCGGTGTCACACGACCTGCGGGCCTCGCTGCGGCATGTGACGGCTTATGTGCAGATCATCAAGGAAGACCTGGGCGACCAATTCAATGCGACCATGACGGCGCACCTAGAGACGGTGAGCCAGGCCGCGCGGCATATGGGGCAGCAAATTGACGCGCTGATGGAGTTGTCGCGGCTGACCCAGGTGGCGCTGCAACTCTCGACCGTGGATGCCGGGCAACTGGTTGCCACCGTTGGCGCTGAACTGGCCCCAATGTTCGAAGGGCGCGCCATTGAATGGCAGGTGGCGGCTGATTTGCCGCCCCTTTGCTGTGATGCCGCGTTGCTACGGCAAGTGGTGATGCAGCTGCTGTCCAATGCGTTGAAGTTCACCCGGACGCGACCCCTCACCAGAATCGGAATGACGTGGCAAGTCCACGATCACGGCCAATGCGCCATCACCGTGACCGACAACGGGGTGGGCTTCAACCCGCAATACCAGGGCAAGCTGTTTCATGCTTTTCAGCGTCTGCACGGCGCCCGTGAGTTTGAAGGTCTCGGCATGGGGCTGGCACTGACCCGGAAAATCGTGGAACGTCATGGTGGCGTCGTGTGGGCCAAGGGCGCTCTGGATGCAGGCTGCAGCGTCAGTTTCACGCTGCCGCTGGCTTAAATCAAAGTGGCAGCGGCACCCGCGCGCCAAATTTACTGCGCTTGACGCTGAAGAAGGTTTTGACGTTGCGCACATTGGCGTCGACCGTGAACAGCCGTTGCGCCAGCGCCAGGTAGTCCGGCATGTGGGCCGCATGCACCACCAGACAAAAGTCAGGCCCGGGTGAGACGCGGTAACACTGTTGCACAGCGTCATCGGCGGCGACGCGCTTCTCAAACGCCTCCAGGGCCTCGTTGTCCTGGTGGTCCAGCGTGATCTCGACAATGGCACACAGGCCGTGGCCCGCCACAACACTCAGTTTGTCCACGCTGAGCACCGCAATCTCGCGTTCAATCAGCCCCGCCTCATGCAGCCGTTTGACGCGTCGCAAACAGGTGGGGGGCGAAATATGAACGGTTGCTGCCAAGTCCTGATTACTGAGCGAGGCGTCGTTTTGCAGCTGGTCCAGCAGGTGCAGGTCGGTGGCGTCGAGCGTCATTTGTTCCATATTTTCAGAAATATGGAATATTCTAATTAGTTGGGTTCAGCACGCCGCCGACGTTCCAGGTAGGCCTGCAACTCGCCAACCACGCCCTTGCGGAAGGCCAGCACACACAGCACAAAAATCGCGCCGATGATCACCGTCACCCACGAACCGACCTTGTCGGCCAGCAGGTTTTGCAGCGAGATCACAATGCTGGAGCCAAACACCGGGCCGAAGAAGGTGCCGACGCCACCCAGCAGCGTCATCAAAATCACCTCGCCCGACATTGACCAGTGCACATCAGACAGCGTGGCAAAACCCATGACCAGCGTTTTGAGCGAGCCGGCCAGTCCGGCCAGCGCCGCCGACAGCACAAACGCCAGCAGCTTGTAGCGGTCGACTTGGTAGCCCAGCGAAATCGCACGGGGCTCGTTTTCACGAATCATCTTGAGAACCTGGCCGAAAGGCGAATGCACGATGCGTGAAATAGCCAGAAAACACGCCATAAACACGGCAAGCACCAGGTAATACATGGACGTGTCCGACTCAAGCGGCAGCAAGCCAAACAGCGCGCCGCGCGGTACGCCCTGCAAGCCGTCTTCACCGCCGGTAAAGGGGGCTTGCAGGCAGACAAAAAACACCATCTGCGCAATGGCCAGCGTGATCATGGCGAAATAGATACCCTGGCGCCGGATGGCGACCAGCCCGACCACCAGCCCGATCAGACCAGCACCCAGCATGCCGGCCAACAGGCCCAATTCCGGGGTGAAGTTCTGCGACTTGACCACGTAACCGGTGATGTACGCGGCCGAGCCGAAAAATGCCGCGTGACCGAAAGACAGCAAGCCGGTAAAACCCAGCAGCAGGTTAAAGGCGATGGCAAAAATGGCAAAGCACAGCAGCTTCATCACAAACACCGGATAGAGCCCGAGCATGGGCGCCAGCAGCGCCAGGCTCAGCAACACGAAGTAGGTGGCTGCAATCAGTTTGTTGAATTTATTCATGGCTCAGGCCTCCTTACCAAACAGGCCGGCCGGGCGCAGCATCAGCACAATGACCATGATGACAAACACCACAATACTGGACGCTTCCGGGTAGAACACCCGGGTCAGCCCTTCCACAATACCCAGGCCGAGGCCGGTCAGGATCGAGCCCATGATGGAGCCCATGCCGCCGATCACCACGACTGCAAATACCACAATGATCAGGTTGGAGCCCATCAGCGGATTGACCTGAATGATGGGTGCGGCCAGCACGCCCGCCAGTCCGGCCAGGGCGGCACCGGCACCGTAAGTTAGTGTCACCATCAAGGGCACGTTGATGCCAAAGGCTTGCACCAATGAGGCGTTTTCGGTGCCGGCGCGCAGGTAGGCGCCCAGCCGGGTGCGCTCAATCAGGTACCAGGTACCCAGACACACCACCAGCGAAACCAGCACCACCCAGGCACGGTAGTTTGGCAGCACCATGAAACCCAGATTGGTAGCGCCGGACAGTAGTTCAGGCACGTCATACGTCTGCCCCGATACGCCATACAGCTCTCGGAAAATGCCCTCGGCGATCAGCGCCAGGCCAAAAGTCAGCAGCAGGCCGTACAACGGGTCGAGCTTGTACAGTCGCTTCAGGAATAGCCGCTCAATCACGACGCCCAGCAGACCCACCGTCAGGGGTGCCAGCACCAGCGCAAACCAGTAATTGATGCCCAGTTTGTCGAGCATGATCCAGGCTGTAAACGCGCCCAGCATATAAAGTGCGCCGTGCGCAAAATTCACAATGCCCAGCAGGCCAAAGATGACCGCCAGCCCAAGGCTGAGCAGCGCGTAAAACGCGCCATTGACCAGGCCCAGTAGAAGCTGGCCCAGAAAAGCTTGATGGGGAATACCGAAAATTTCCATGAAAACCCGTTAGTTCATGCCTGGTAAGGCGAAAAAGCGGCCGGCCACACAGGCAGCCAGCCGCTTTGGGCGTCAAGTTATTTTTTGATCAGCGCGCATTTGGATTCGGCCACCGTGGTGAAGGCCTGTTCGCCGGGAACCTTGGCGATCATCTTGTAGTAGTCCCACGGTGTGGTCGATTCCTTGGCCGATTTGACCTGGTACAGGTACATGTCGTGGATCATGCGGCCGTCGGCGCGGATTTGACCTTTGTTGTAAAAGTCGTCGATCTTCATGCTCTTCAGGGTGGACATCACCTTGTCGGCATCGGTGGTGCCGGCGGTCTGCACGGCTTTCAGGTAGTTGGTGGCCGCAGAGTAGTCGGCCGCTTGCAGGCTGGACGGCATGCGCTTGTATTTAGCGAAGAACCGCTGGGCAAATTTGCGCGAGGCGTCATCCTGGTTCCAGTACCAGCTGTCGGCCAGTTGCAGGCCTTCGGTATTGGCCAGGCCCAGACTGTGGACGTCGTTGATGAACACCAGCAGGCCGGCGATCTTCATGGTTTTATTGATGCCGAATTCCCGCGCTGCCTTCATCGAGTTGGTAAAGTCGCCGCCGGCATTGGCCAGCGCCAAAATCTGGGCTTTGGAGGACTGGGCTTGCAACAGGAAGGACGAGAAGTCAGATGCATTGAGCGGGTGACGTACGGCGCCAGCGACGGTACCGCCGTTGGCTTTCACCACGGTGGAGGCGTCAGCTTCCAGCGAGTGACCAAACGCGTAGTCGGCCGTCAAAAAATACCATTTTTTGTTGCCGGCTTTGACCAGGGCCGAGCCGGCGACTTTGGCCAGGGCCACGGTGTCGTAAGCGTAATGCACGGTGTAAGGCGAACAGGCTTCATTGGTCAGGCGGGCCGAGCCAGCACCGATCGCAATGAAGGGACGTTTCTTCTCTTCAGCGACCTTGGCCATGGCCAGTGCCGTGCCTGAACTGGTGCCACCGACCAGCATGGACAGGTTATCTTTGTCCATCCATTCGCGGGCTTTGGAGCTGGCGACATCCGCCTTGTTCTGGTGGTCAGCCGTTAACACTTCAATCGGGCGATTCAATACCTTGCCACCAAAGTCCTGTACCGCCCACTTGATCATTTCACCGCCGGCCGGGCCGTCGATGTCGGCATACAGGCTGGACATGTCGGTGATGAAGCCGATCTTGACAGGGCCGGTGTTCTGGGCCGATGCGGCGGCGGCAAATCCAATGGCCAATGCGGCGACGAGAGCTTTAAGTTTCATGAGGTCTCCTGGTTAGTATGGTTTTGAGAAACGTGGAAAAAAATTGGGAAGATTTGTTGGCGTGGGTGCTGGATCAAACGCCCAGGAATTCCTGCAGCATGCCCATGTTCTGGCTCAGCTCGTTTTGCGCAAACTGTTTCACGATGGTGCCGTGCTCCATCACGTAAAAACGGTCGGCCAGTGGTGCGGCAAAGCGGAAGTTCTGCTCCACCAGCACGATGGTGTAGCCCTTGACCTTGAGTGTGAGAATCATCTCGGCCAGCTTTTGCACAATGACCGGTGCCAGGCCTTCCGAGATCTCGTCCAGCAACAGCAGTCGTGCGCCGGTGCGCAAAATGCGCGCCACCGCCAGCATTTGCTGTTCGCCGCCTGACAGGCGTGTGCCGGGGCTGGACGCGCGCTCTTTCAGGTTCGGAAACATCTCGTAAATTTCTTCAATGCTCATGCCGCCTGGTGCCAGGGTGGGCGGCAGCATCAGGTTTTCTTCTGCGGTCAAGCTGGAAAAAATGCCGCGTTCTTCAGGGCAGTAACCGACGCCGAGGTGGGCCACTTTGTGCGGCGCCAGTTTGACGGTTTCAACACCATTGATTTTGATGGAGCCCGTACGCTTGCCGGTCAGTCCGACAATGGCGCGCATGGTCGTGGTGCGCCCGGCGCCATTGCGTCCCAGCAGCGTTACCACTTCGCCCTGATGTACCGACAGGTTCACGCCATGCAAGATGTGCGATTCGCCATACCAGGCGTGCAGGTCTTCGATGCGTAGCAGTTCAGTTGTCATTTAGTGTGCGCCCTGCAAGGTGGTGTCGACGGTGCCCATATAGGCTTCGATCACCAGTGGATTGCTGGACACCTCGGCATAAGGGCCGTCGGCAATGATGGCACCGCGTTGCAGCACCGTGATGCGGTCGGCAATCGATGACACCACATTCATGTTGTGTTCCACCATCAGGATGGTGCGCCCGACGGAGACCTTTTTGATCAGCTGCGTCACGCGGTCCACGTCTTCGTGGCCCATGCCTTGCGTCGGCTCGTCCAGCAGCATCAACTCCGGCTCCAGCGCCAGCGTCGTGGCCAGTTCCAGGGCGCGTTTGCGGCCGTAGGGCAGGTTAACGGCCAGCTCGTTGGCGAAGTCTTGCAGGTCGACCTCGGCCAGCAATTGGTGAGCGCGCTCGTGCAGGTGCAGCAGCGTACTTTCGGGTTTCCAGAAATGAAAGGAGTTGCCCATGTTGCGCTGCAGCGCGGCACGCACATTCTCCAGTACCGACATGTGCGGAAATACCGCCGAAATCTGGAAAGAGCGGACTATGCCGCGGCGTGCTGTCTGGGCTGGTTTTTCGGTCGTGATGTCGATACCGTTGAACGTAATGGTGCCCTTGGTCGGATGCAGAAACTTGGTCAACAGGTTGAAGAAGGTGGTTTTGCCAGCGCCGTTGGGGCCAATCAACGCATGGATGTGGCCGCGCTGAACCTTCAGGTCTACTTGGTTGACGGCCACGAATCCCTTGAATTCCTTGGTCAACCCACGCGTTTCAAGAATGAACTCCACTGACAAATTATTCTCCGGCTGCATGGTCTGCGTTGATGGACTAGCAAGTCCTCAACAAGAAACTTAATGCTATCGATTTGCGTTGTTCAGTGTTAGCGGGTTAGTCCTTAGGTAGTTTTACCGGCTTTGGCAAGGGGAAAGTGAGCTGCACCCGTCGTCGTTCTGCGCCTTGTGTTGTAGCTGCTCCAGTGCTTGGCTATCAAGCTATTTTTATGAATATTTATTTCAATTTATTTATGATATTGAAATATTTAAACATAATTAATATTATGAGAAATATAAAACCAAATTTATGTGAATATCAACTGCTTATTTCTTTAGTCTACCTCTAACATTGGGTCATTAATTTCTGGAGCAGTCTATGTGCGGCATTGTCGGTGCGGTTTCTACCCGCAACATCGTTCCCATCCTGGTGCAGGGTTTGGCCAGGCTGGAGTACCGCGGCTATGACTCCTGCGGCGTGGCGGTGTACGCCAATGGCTTGCAGCGGGCCCGCAGTACCTCCCGTGTGGCGGAACTGTCCGAGCAGGTGAGCGCCAGCAAGCTGGAAGGCACAACCGGCATCGCCCACACGCGCTGGGCCACGCACGGCGCACCTGTGGTCTGTAACGCGCATCCCCATTTCAGCCATGGCACCGGGCTTGATGCGGCCAGCCGGCCCGGCCGCATTGCCTTGGTCCACAACGGCATCATTGAAAACCACGATGAACTGCGGGCCATGCTCCAGGCCAAGGGCTATGTATTCCAAAGTCAGACCGACACTGAAGTCATCGCCCACCTGATTGACCACCTGTACGACGGCGACCTGTTTGAAGCAGTCAAGGCTGCGATCCATCATTTGCACGGTGCCTACGCCATTGCCGTGTTTTGCAAGGACGAGCCGCATCGCCTGATTGGCGCGCGGGCTGGTTCCCCTTTGATTCTGGGCGTTGGCAAAGATGGACAGGAGCACTTTCTGGCCAGCGATGCCATGGCACTGGCCGGGGTGACCGATCAAATCGTGTACCTGGACGAAGGCGATGTGGTGGATATTCAGCTGGGCAAATACTGGCTGGTGGACAAGGCGTTCAAGCCTGTGGCACCCGAACAGCGTCCGGTCAAAACCGTGGTGGCGCACAGCGGTGCAGCCGAGTTGGGGCCGTATCGCCACTACATGCAAAAAGAGATTTTTGAGCAACCCCGCGCCATTGCCGACACCCTTGAAGGCGTGGATGGCATCGTGCCCGAGTTGTTTGATGGTCGCGTCAGTGCGGCGCGCGTGTTCAAGGACATTGATTCGGTTTTAATTCTGGCTTGTGGCACCAGTTACTACAGTGGCTGCACCGCCAAATACTGGCTGGAAAGCATTGCCAAGATACCCACGCAGGTGGAGGTGGCCAGTGAATACCGTTACCGCGATTCGGTCCCCAACCCGCGCACATTGGTGGTCACCATTACCCAATCCGGCGAGACGGCGGACACCTTGGCGGCCCTGCGTCACGCCCAAAGTCTGGGCATGACGCACACCCTGACCATTTGCAATGTGGCCAGCAGTGCCATGGTGCGTGAATGTGAATTGGCCTACATCACCCGCGCCGGCATCGAGATTGGGGTGGCTTCCACCAAGGCGTTTACCGCGCAACTGGCAGGTCTTTTCTTGCTGACGCTGACCTTGGCCCAGTCCAAGGGTCGCTTGAGCGAGGCCGAAGAAGCCCGTCACCTGAAGGCCATGCGCCATTTGCCCGCTGCCTTGCAGGCCGTGCTGGCGCTGGAGCCGCAGGTGATTGCATGGTCGGAAGATTTCGCGAAAATGGAAAACGCGCTTTTCTTGGGCCGCGGACTGCACTATCCCATTGCTTTGGAGGGGGCGCTCAAACTCAAGGAAATCAGCTACATCCATGCCGAGGCCTACCCGGCGGGTGAACTCAAGCATGGCCCGCTGGCACTGGTGACCAGCGCCATGCCGGTGGTGACGGTAGCACCCAACGACGCCCTCTTGGAAAAACTCAAGAGCAATATGCACGAGGTACGTGCCCGGGGTGGCGTGCTGTATGTGCTAGCCGATGCTGATACCCGGATTGAGTCCGGCGAAGGCCTGCACGTTATCCGCATGCCGGAGAACTACGGTGAGTTGTCGCCACTCCTGCACGTGGTGCCCTTGCAGTTGCTGGCGTATCACACCGCCTGCGCCAAAGGAACCGATGTTGATAAGCCCAGAAATTTGGCGAAAAGTGTGACAGTGGAGTAGGTCGTTTTTCCGATTTTGACTGGTATTCCGCGCAATTAAAGTTGTAAACAGGTTATTAAAGTCGTAAACACGGCTCTAGCATCTATGCGGGTTTGTGGGTAGGCGATTTTCGGATGCCCATTTGTAAAGTCGTAAACAAGCATCGTGATTGCGGCCGCTGAACGGCCCTAATGCAGGGGTATTGACACCTAGCCGATAGTGGATTTCCGATATCGGCTAGCAGCCATTCAATTTTCGCCACAGGCGGGCCCGCACCCAGCCAACAGTTGTTGACAGTCATGAATGGCCTGTATGGAGCATCCCAAACTAACATAAAAGGGTTACCAGATACCTGACGACTATGGACACCGGCTTGGTGCCATAGTGGAAATTGACCGACCGGGTCAGCTATCTGGACAGCCATTTTTGGGGCACTGGTTAGGACGAAATGCTGGTCAACCAAAACTCAGCATGTTTCGCGTTTCCATTTCAGATACGTCCCGAAAGAGTTCAAGTGCTTGGCCTGTTTAGTTAGAAAACGCCGCAATCCCGGTCTGCGCCCGTCCCAGAATCAGCGCATGAATGTCGTGCGTGCCTTCATAGGTATTGACCACCTCCAGGTTCACCAGATGCCGCGCCACACCGAACTCGTCGGAGATGCCGTTGCCGCCCATCATGTCGCGCGCCAGCCGGGCGATATCGAGTGACTTGCCGCAGGAGTTGCGCTTGAGCAGGGAGGTGAGTTCGACGGAGGCGGTGCCCTCGTCCTTCATGCGCCCCAGCCGCAGGCAGCCCTGCAGCCCCAACGCAATCTCGGTTTGCATGTCGGCCAGCTTTTTCTGGATCAGCTGGTTGGCTGCCAGCGGGCGACCAAACTGTTTGCGGTCCATCACGTACTGGCGCGAGCGGAACCAGCAGTCTTCCGCCGCGCCCAAGGCGCCCCAGGCGATGCCGTAGCGGGCGCTGTTGAGACAGGTGAACGGGCCCTTCAGCCCCTGCACTTCGGGGAAGGCGTTTTCTTCCGGGCAGAACACGCCGTCCATCACGATTTCACCGGTAATCGAGGCGCGCAAACCGACCTTGCCGTGGATGGCGGGGGCCGAGAGGCCTTTCATGCCTTTGTCCAGCACAAAGCCACGAATCGGTCCCACCTGGCCGCCTTCGCTCACTTCTTTGGCCCAGACGACGAAGACGTCGGCAATCGGGCTGTTGGAGATCCACATCTTGCTGCCGCTCAGTTTGTAGCCGCCAGCCACTTTGTGGGCGCGGGTGGCCATGGAGCCGGGGTCGGAGCCGTGGTCCGGCTCGGTCAGGCCGAAGCAGCCAATCCATTCGCCGCTGGCGAGTTTCGGCAGGTATTTCTGGCGCTGGCCTTCGGTACCAAATTCAAAGATCGGCACCATCACCAACGAGCTTTGCACGCTCATCATGGAGCGGTAGCCGGAGTCAACGCGCTCCACTTCGCGGGCGATCAGGCCGTAGGCGACGTAGTTCAGGCCGGGGCCGCCGTAGGCTTCGGGGATGGTGGGGCCGAGCAGGCCGAGCGCGCCCATTTCACGAAAGATGGCGACGTCGGTTTGCTCTTTGCGGAAGGCCTCGATCACGCGCGGCTGCAGCTTGTCCTGGCAATAAGCGGCGGCGGCCTCGCGCACCATGCGTTCGTCGTCGCTGAGTTGCTGGTCGAGCAAGAAGGGGTCTTGCCAGTTGAAGGTTGCGTGGGCCATGGGTGTTTTCCAGTAAAAATAAATGAATTTATGGATTTAAATGCCAGTGGATGACACTTGGTTTTAGTTAGCGGTGAATAAAGCTGGGTATTCGCTTTTCCACAAAGGCGCTCATACCTTCTTTCTGATCTTGCAGTGCAAAGGTGGCGTCCAACATGCGCCGCTCAAACCAGATGCCTTCACTCAGCGGACTCTCGAACGCCCGGTTGATGGTTTCCTTCATCATCATGAGGGCGGGCAAGGAATAGCCAGCGATTTTTTGCGCGGTGGCCAGCGCCTCCGCCAGCAAGCGGTCGGTTGGCAAGACGCGCGACACCAGCCCGGCACGCAGGGCTTCCTGCGCATCCATCAAACGCCCTGTCATGCACAAGTCCATCGCCAGGGCCTTGCCCACGGCGCGTGGCAAACGCTGTGTCCCGCCACAACCTGGCAAGGTGCCAATCTTGATTTCAGGTTGACCAAAACGTGCCGTCTCGGACGCAAACACCAGGTCGCACATCATGGCCAACTCGCAGCCGCCGCCCAGTGCAAAGCCGGAGACCGCCGCAATCACCGGCTTGCGAAAGGTACGTAGTCGCTCCCAGTTGCGGGTGATGAAGTCGGTGCTGTAGGCCTCGGCAAAGTCCAGGTGCTGCATCGCCACGATATCGGCACCGGCCGCAAACACCTTCTCGGAACCGGTCAGCACCACGCAACCAATACCGGCGTCAGTTTCGAGCCGGTCCAGTGCATCACGCAGACCGTTCATCACCGCGTCGTTCAGCGCATTCATGGCATCGGGTCGATGAATGCGGATCAGGCCGACGCGGCCGTGCACTTCCAGCTGAATCACATCATCGGGTTGCGCCGTGGTGGTCATGCGCTTTCTCCAAACACCTTGGCCGTTTCGCGCAGCTTGAACTTCTGCAGTTTGCCGCTGGGGGTCTTTGGCAACTCTTCCATCAGTTCCAGTCGCTCAGGATGGTATTGGCGGGTGACCCGGTTGCTTGAAAGATAGCTGCTCATGTCCTCCAACGTAAAGCTGTGGCCGGGCTTGACCGTGACAAACGCACAGGCTTTCTCGCCCAAGCGTGCATCGGGGTAGCCCACAATGGCAACCATCTCCACGGACGGGTGCTTGTAGAGCAGATTTTCAATTTCCATGACCGGAATGTTTTCCCCGCCACGAATGATCAAGTCCTTGCTGCGGCCATTGATGCGGACATAACCTTCTGCATCCAGAAAAGCCATGTCGCCGGTATCAAACCAGCCGTCGGCATCCGTCGCATTCAGATGCGGGCGCTTGAGGTAACCGCCAAACAGTGAACAACCGCGTACCAGCAGACTGCCGGTTTGCCCGCATGGCAGCGACTGGCCATCAACATCGACCACTTTCACTTCAATCCCCGGTAGCGGGCGTCCATCCGTGCTGCCGGATTTTTCATTGGTGCGATCGGGCTCGGTCACGGTCACTGCGCCGCACTCGGTCATGCCCCAGGCCGAGCTGACCGCTAAGCCCAGGAGCTTGCGGGCGCGCTCGATCAGTATCGGAGGAATGGGCGCGCCGGCGCAGCAGAAATTGGCAAACTGGGGCGACACCGGACTGCCGGCGTCAGCCGCGTTGCACAGGTCCACCACGAACGGGCTGGACGCCATGCTGAAGGTGATGCCCTCATCGCGAATCAACTCCAGCGCCTGGTGGGGTTCCCAAATGTCTTGCAACACGGTGGTGGCATTCAGAATCAGCGGGATCATCGCCAGGTAGCCAAAGCCGGTCAGGTGCGCCATGGGCGAGGCGCCCAGGATCACGTCCTTGTTTGTCAAACCGTAAGCTTCGATAAAGCCATGCAGATTCGCAAACAGCGTGTTGGAGGTGTGCATCACGCCCTTGGGTTCACCGGTGGTGCCCGAGGTATACATCAGCAGCAGCACATCATCCGGCGTCAGGCCATTGCCGGTGAGTGCCGGGGTGTCATCACGCAACAGCAGTGCTTCAAAGCTGTTGGCGCCGTCGCCATTCAACACCACCAGGTGCTGAAGAAAAGGCAGCTCACCGCGCATGCCATTGGCCATGGCCTCGAAATCAAAGCCCTTGTAACTCTTGGGCACGATGAAGACTTTGGACTCGCCGAAGTCCAGCATGAACTTGAGTTCGCGCTGGCGAAAGATCGGCATGATCGGATTGGCCACCGCCCCAATGCGCGCGCAGGCCAGCGACAACGCAATGAATTCCCACCAGTTGGGCAGCTGCCAGCTCACCACATCACTGCGGCCTACACCCAGCGCGGTCAGGCCACGGGCCATGCGATCGACCTGCCGGTCCAGGGCCCGGTAACTCAGACGCACCGGCTGCGCCACCTCGCTGCGGTAGGACACGATGGCTGTGTGGTCCGGGCAGTTTTGCAGCGCCTGCGCCATGAAGTGATTGATGGTCTGGTGGCGCCAGTGGCCCGCAGCGGTCATGGCCGCCTGGCGGGGAGAAATCAAAACGGGATCGAATTGCACAGTGAGTCTCCTTCAGTCATGGGATGCGCAATACGGAGCATTAAAGCTCCCTTAAAAATACGCAATACGACAATGTATTGCTATGTATCTAATTTTGCAACCCATTTCTAAAGGAAAGATGCGCCAAAATAACTAGGGTATTCCCTGATTTGTAGTCGATATTTGATTCCATTTGAAAAAACTACTAATTTTAAAAACTTAATTTAAGTAAATACATTGACATTGTTTGGAGTTACTTCTTAAACTGTAAACACTGGAACAAAAAGGAAATTGCAATGGACTTCAACCTGAATGACGACCAGCAGGCACTGGTAGAAAGTGCCCGTCGTTTTGCTGTGCAAAAGCTGGCCCCAGGGTACCGGGTGGGCGATAAAACCGGCCGCGTGGACCGCTCCATGGTCAAGGCCATGGGCGACATGGGCTTTCTCGGTCCTGAACTGCCCGAGGTCTACGGCGGTCTGGGTGTGGACTGCGTCACCAGCGGACTGCTGCTGGAACAGATTGCCTATGGCGACTTCAACATGTCGTACATCAACCTGTTGACCTCGTTGTGCGGGCAAATCATTGCCACCCATGCCCAGGACTATTTGAAAGAGCGCTGGCTCAAGCCCATTCTGGCCGGCGACAAACTGGTGGCGATTGCGCTGACCGAGCCCAGTGCCGGATCGGATGCGGCGCGTCTGAAGCTCAAAGCGGTGCGCGATGGTGATCACTTTGTTCTTAACGGCGAAAAAACCTCGATTTCGCTGGCCGATCAATCCGATGTGGCGGTGGTGTTTGCCCGCACCGGCACCGACAAAGAGGGTGCCAAGGGCATCAGCGCCTTTCTGGTGCCGATGGACTTGCCCGGTCTGACGCGTACCGCGTTTGATGACGTGGGCACGCGTGCGGTCGGACGTGGCTCGATCTTTTTTGACAATGTGCGCGTTCCCGCCGATCACATGCTGGGCGACGAAGGCAAGGGCTTCATCCAGGTGATGCAGGGCTTTGACTACAGCCGGGCGCTGATTGGTCTGCAGTGCCTGGGGGTTGCGCGCGCCTCGCTGGATGAAAGCTGGGAGTACGCCAAGGGTCGCGAAACTTTTGGTCTGCCCATCATTGAGCGCCAGGGTGTGAGCTTTCCGCTGGCCGAAGCCGAAACTTATCTGGAATCGCTGCGCTGGCACTGCCTGCGCACGCTATGGCTCAAGGACCAGGGCAAGCCACACACCGCCGAAGCGGCTATGTGCAAATGGTGGGGACCCAAGCTCGCCTGTGAAATTATTCACCAGTGCCTGCTCACACACGGCCATGGCGGCTATGCCAGCGACTACGCGTTTGCGCAGCGCTACCGGGATGTGATGGGCCTGCAAATTGGGGACGGCACCGCCAACATCATGAAGATGATCATCGCTCGCGAAAAGTCCGGCATGCGCCTGACCTAAAGCTTGGACATATTGGTTTGTAGCTTGGTGAAGTAATGAATAAACGCCAGCCGGTCATCGAACGACAGGTCTTTCAAGGCCTGGTCGTAGAAGCTGTGAATGGGATCCTGCAGCTTGCTCCACAGTGCCTGACCCTGCGCACTGAGTCTGACTTTGCGCGAACGCCGGTCGTCTTCGCTGGTGACGCGTTCGATCAGACCATCACGTTCCAGTCGCGACAGCAGTCCGGTCAGGTTTTGGCGACTCACCAGCAAATAACGCGACAAATCACCGATCGACATGCCATCGGTCACCTGCGATCGCGACAGCGCTCCCAGCACCGACCACTGTTGCGTTGTGACACTAAATTCCTCCACGGCTTGCGTGCCTTTGGTGTGCAGCGTGTTGGCGACTTGGAACAACCGAAAGAACAAACGGTTGTTGATTTCGTTAATCGCGTGGTTTTTTTCGGTACTCAAATCGGACATGGGACGGTTCAGAAAACAGGATAGCGGTCATCGTAAACGATGACTTGACACAGACAGATAATTTTTTAACTGGAGAAAAAATAATGCGTGGACTTAAAGACAAAGTGGTTTTGGTAACCGGTGGTGCCGGCGGTATTGGCGCCGCCACCTGCAAGCGTTTTGGTGAAGAAGGTGCCAAAGTGGCGGTGGTAGACATCAACCTGGCGGCCGCTGAAGGCGTGGCCAAAGAAATCATCGCCGCCGGTGGCAAGGCACAAGCTTTTGCGGTGGACCTGACCCACCAGGAGCAGGTGATTGCCGGTGTAGCCGCCATTGAAGCGGCGCTGGGCCCCATCGACGTATTGGTGAACAACGCCGGTTGGGATCGTGCCGGTAACTTCCTTAAAACCGACAAGGCGCTGTGGGAGCAGATCGTCGCCATCAACCTGTATGGCTCGTTGCACATGCACCATGCGGTGCTCGCCGGCATGTCCGAGCGTGGTCGTGGCCGTGTGGTCAACGTCGCCTCCGATGCAGCGCGCGTGGGCTCCTCCGGCGAAGCGGTTTACGCACTGTGCAAGGGCGGCATGATCGCGTTCTCCAAAACCATCGCTCGCGAACTCTCACGCAAGCAAATCAACGTCAATGTCGTCTGCCCGGGCCCCACTGACACGGCCTTGTTCGCCGACTTTGCCGGTGAAGGCGAAGGCGCCGACAAGCTGCGCCAGGGTCTGGCCCGCGCCATCCCGTTTGGTCGCCTGGGTCAGCCCGGTGACCTGCCTGGTGCTATCGCATTTTTGGCCAGCGACGACGCGGCTTTCATCACCGGCCAAGTCATCAGCGTCTCCGGCGGTCTGACCATGGTCGGCTAATTTTTATCCCACTCAAAAGGAAATCAAAATGGAAATGACAACCCCCATCTACACCGACATCCTGTACACCAAGGCTGACGGTATTGCCACCATCACCATCAACCGGCCCAAGGCCTACAACGCCTTCACGGCCAACACCTGCGAGGAAATGATCCACGCCTTCAAGGATGCCGACTGGGACCGCAGCATTGGCGTGGTCGTCCTGACCGGCGCTGGCGAAAAAGCTTTTTGCACCGGCGGCGACCAGGGTACGCACGAAGGCGGCTACGGTGGCCGTGGCGTCATCGGCCTGCCGATTGAAGAACTGCAAAGCGCTATCCGCGATTGCAACAAGCCCGTGATTGCACGCGTCAACGGTTTTGCCATTGGTGGCGGCAATGTGCTGGTCACCATTTGTGACTTGGCCATCGCCTCCGAAAACGCTCAACTCGGCCAGGCTGGCCCACGCGTTGGTTCGGTTGATCCCGGCTTTGGCACCGCCTTGCTGGCCCGCGTCGTCGGCGAAAAGAAAGCGCGCGAAATCTGGTACTTGTGCCGCCGCTACACCGCCCAGGAAGCGTTGGCGATGGGCTTGGTTAACGCCGTGGTGCCACTCGACCAGCTGGACGCTGAAGTGCGCAAGTGGTGTGACGAGATCGTTGAAAAGAGTCCTACCGCTATTGCCCTGGCCAAGAAATCTTTCAACGTCGATACCGAGATGATTCGTGGCATGGGTGGTTTGGCGATGCACGCACTCAAGCTGTATTACGAAAGCCCAGAGTCGGCCGAAGGTGGCAATGCGTTCCGTGAAAAGCGCAAGCCAGAGTTCCGCAAGCACGTCAAGTAACGCACCGGGAAAAACCATGATCAGAGACTCAGAAACCCTTAATTTGTTGCTCGATACCATTGGGCGCTTTGTCCGCGAAAAGCTGGTGCCGCAAGAGGCGCACGTTGGCGAAACCGACCAAATCCCCGAGACCATCGTGCAGGATATGAAGGAGCTGGGTCTCTTTGGTATGTCCATTCCAGAAGTCTATGGCGGCATGGGGCTGACCATGGAAGAAGAGGTGCTGGCCGGCTTTGAGATCGCCCACACCTCACCCGCTTTTCGCTCGATGTTTGCCACCAATAACGGCATTGGTGCCCAAGGCATCGTGATCGATGGCACCGAGGCGCAAAAGCAGCATTACCTGCCACGCATCGCTACCGGCGAGATCATTGGCTCGTTTGCACTGACCGAGCCGGACAGCGGCTCGGATGCCGGTAGCCTGCGCACCTCGGCCGTGAAAGACGGTGATTTTTACGTCATCAACGGCACCAAGCGTTACATCACCAACGCACCGGAGGCCGGCATTTTCACCGTGATGGCCCGCACCTCACAGGCCAAAGGCGCGGAGGGTATTTCAGCCTTTATTGTTGAAAAAGGAACGCCAGGTTTGTCGCTGGGCGCCATCGACAAGAAGATGGGCCAAAAAGGTGCCCACACCTGCGACGTGATTTTCGAGGACGTGCGTATCCCCGCCGCCAACCTGATTGGCGGCGTTGAGGGCGTAGGTTTCAAGACCGCCATGAAGGTGCTGGACAAGGGGCGCCTGAACATTGCCGCCGCCAGCGTCGGTGCCGCCGAACGCATGTTGCAGGACGCGCTGCGCTACGCCCGTGAGCGCAAGCAGTTTGGCAAAGCGATTGGTGAGTTCCAGTTGATCCAGGCCATGCTGGCCGACAGTCATGCCGAAATTTATGCCGCACGCTGCATGGTGCTGGACGCCGCCCGCAAGCGCGACGAAGGCCGTAACGTGGGCACTGAAGCGGCCTGCGCCAAGTTGTTTGCGTCCGAGATGTGCGGCCGTGTGGCCGACCGTGCCGTGCAGATTTTTGGTGGCGCGGGCTACTTGTCCGAGTACGGCATTGAGCGCTTTTACCGCGACGTGCGCCTGTTCCGGATTTATGAAGGCACCAGCCAGATCCAGCAACTGGTGATTGCCCGCAACCTGCTGCGCGACAACGCGACGTAATTTGTCGTAATTTCTGGACCCCCGTCGGCCACAGATAAGCCCGGGTTCCACGGGCTTGTGACGAAGGACGCTGCCCACATTCGTTCCTTGCTGATCCAGCACCTCCCTTTAGTCCATTAATTTGCAGGACCCCATGACCCCTCGCCTGTTTGAACGTCGCGGCCTTATCGCCGTCATCACCCTTGACAACCCGCCCGTCAACAGCCTGGGCCACGCATTGCGCCAGCGCATGGTGGCGGCGCTGGACGCCGCCCTTGCCGACGCCGCCGTGCGCGGCATCGTACTCACTGGCCATGACAAGGCTTTTTGTGCCGGCGCCGATGTGAGTGAGTTTGGCACGCCGCTGCAACGGGCCGAGCCGGTGTTGGCCACCGTGCTCACGCAGGTCGAGAACTGCCGCAAGCCCGTGGTTGCCGCCCTCAGTGGCGTGGCGCTGGGTGGGGGACTGGAACTGGCGTTGGCTTGTCATGGCCGTGTCGCGCTGGAGAGCGCCAGATTGGGACTGCCCGAGATTTTGCTCGGATTGATTCCTGGTTCAGGCGGCACGCAACGCCTGCCGCGCCTGACCGGTTTGGACACGGCGCTGACCTTGATCCAAAGCGGCCAAGCGCAAAGCGGCCGCCAGCTGGCAGACTCGGGACTGCTGGACAACGTCGTCTCCGATAGGTTGATCGAAGCCGCCTGCGCGCGGGCCAACACCCTGGCGGATGAACTGGCGGCGCATGGCACCGCTTTGCCCCGCGCCCGCGACCGCCAACTTGATGTCCCTACCACGCAAGCCCGGCTGGCCACCGAACGCACCAAGCTAACGCCACGTCAGCAATTGCAACCGGCCTACACCGCCTTGCTGGAGGCACTGCAAGTCGCTCTGCTGTCGTTTGACGAGGGTCTGAAACGCGAGCGCGAACTGTTTCTGCAACTGCAGGACAGCGCAGCGTCCAAGGCGCTACGGCATCAATTTTTTGCCGAGCGCGAAGCCACTAAGCTACCGGCCAACCTGCAGGCGACACCGCGCCCGGTGCAAACCGTGGCCGTGATTGGCGCGGGCACCATGGGCGCCGGCATTGCCATTTGCGCGCTGGACGCCGGCCTTGATGTGATCCTGCTTGAACAAGACAATGCCGCCTTGCAACGCGGCCAGCAGCGCGTAACCGACCATTACCAAAGCCGCGTGACGGCAGGCAAGATGAAAGCCAGCAACGCTGCCGCCAATGAAACGCGTCTGATCGCCACCACCGATTGGGCGCAGCTCGCCCGCGCCGATCTGGTGATCGAAGCCGTGTTTGAAGACCTGGCGGTCAAGCAAGAAGTGTTCAAGAAGATCGACCAGCACGCCCGTGCTGGCTCCGTGCTGGCCACCAACACCTCCTACCTGGACGTGGATGCCATTGCCAGCTTCACCCGCCGGCCACAAGATGTGCTGGGCCTGCACTTCTTCAGCCCGGCCAACGTCATGAAGCTGCTGGAAGTGGTGCGCGGCAGCCAGACCAGCACCGACGTGTTGGCCACGGGCATGGCCCTTGGCAAGACGCTGAAAAAGCTGCCGGTGCTGACCGGCAATGCCTTCGGCTTCATCGGCAACCGCATCTACAACGCTTACCGTAAGCAATGTGAATTTATGCTGGAAGACGGGGCCTGGCCGGAAGACGTGGACAGCGCACTGCAAGCCTTCGGCTTCGCCATGGGTCCATTTGCCGTGGCCGACCTGTCGGGCCTGGACATTGCCTGGCGCATGCGCAAGGCCCAGGCCGCCACGCGTGACCCGCGCGAGCGCTACGTCGCCATCCTCGATCAACTGTGCGAGCAAGGGCGTCTGGGCCGCAAGACCGGTGTGGGCTACTACCGCTACGAAGGTGGCAAACAAGTCAAAACCAGCGATGCGGTGGTACGCGCCATCATCGAGCAAGCCTCGCAAACGCGTGGCCTGACCCGCCGCACGTTGAGCGCCCCTGAAATACAGCGGCGTGCTCTGCTGGCCATGGTCAATGAAGCCGCATTGTTATTGGCCGAAGGTGTGGCCAGCCGCGCCAGCGACATTGACGTGGTGCTGGTGCAAGGCTACGGCTTTCCGCGCTGGGAAGGCGGGCCGGTGTTTTGGGCCCGCCAGCAAGACCGCGCGACCCTGAACAACGATATGCAAACGCTGGCTCGCGAGGCCGGTCATGGTTTTTTGCTGGCGGACCTGTCCGTGCTGCTGGACTGACGTTTAAAAAATACTCAAGGAGATCAGTCATGAATCAAGCCTATATCTGCGACGCTATCCGCACCCCCTTTGGCCGCTACGGCGGTGCTTTAAGCAGTGTGCGCACCGACGACCTGGGCGCCATTCCGCTCAGAGCGTTGATGGCACGCAACCCCAACGTGGATTGGCAAGCGGTCACGGATGTGATTTACGGTTGTGCCAACCAGGCAGGTGAAGACAACCGCAATGTGGCCCACATGAGCAGCCTGCTGGCCGGCCTGCCGATGGGCGTGCCGGGCGCCACCCTGAATCGCCTGTGCGGCTCGGGTCTGGATGCGATTGGCACGGCAGCCCGCGCCATCAAGGCCGGTGAAGCCACCTTGATGATCGCCGGCGGGGTGGAAAGCATGAGCCGCGCGCCCTTCGTCATGCCCAAATCCGAGAGCGCCTTCAGCCGCGCCAGCGCGATCTATGACACCACCATCGGCTGGCGTTTCGTCAACAAGCTGATGAAGGCCCAGTACGGCGTGGACAGCATGCCGGAAACCGCCGAGAACGTCGCGACGGAATACAAGATCGAACGCGAAGCACAGGACCTGATGGCGTTCAACAGCCAGTTGCGGGCGGTTGCCGCCCAAAAGGCCGGCCACCTGGCGCGTGAAATCACCGCCGTGAGCATCGCGCAGAAGAAGGGCGATGCCCTCATCGTGGACCAGGATGAGCATCCCCGCGAAACCAGCCTGGACGTGCTGGCCAAACTTAAACCCATCGTGCGCCCGGACGGCACCGTGACCGCCGGCAACGCCAGCGGCGTCAACGACGGCGCCTGCGCCTTGCTGCTGGCCGATGAAGCCAGCGCCGCCAAAAACGGATTGATACCGCGCGCCCGCGTCGTCGGCATGGCGACCGTCGGCCTGGCGCCGCGCCTGATGGGCATGGGCCCGGCGCCTGCGACCCAAAAGGTGCTGGCCCTGACCGGCCTCACGCTGGCGCAACTGGACGTGATTGAACTCAACGAAGCGTTTGCGGCGCAAGGCTTGGCCGTGCTGCGCCAGCTCGGTTTGCAGGACGACGATGCCCGCGTCAACGCCTGGGGCGGCGCCATTGCGCTGGGCCATCCGCTGGGTGCGTCAGGCGCCCGGCTGGCCACTACGGCCATCAATCGCCTGCAGGCTACCGGTGGCCGCTACGCCTTGTGCACCATGTGCATTGGCGTGGGGCAGGGCATTGCGCTGGTCCTGGAACGGGTTTGATTTGCTATTAAATTAATAGCTTCTTACGCATAGTGCACGGGGGCTAGAGCCTTCTTTTATCAATGGACCGAGTTAACCAATGACAAACCAGGAAATTCTGGCCCAATACGGCCCCCGTGAAGCCATGGAATACGACGTTGTCGTCGTCGGTGGCGGCCCCGGCGGTCTGGCCACCGCCATCCGTCTCAAACAGCTCGCCCTTGAAAAAGGCAAAGACCTGTCGGT